>Ga0080006_1160626_pt1 | contig 78559 bp, 85 predicted proteins | sample RS3BMetagenome_FD_69209 | JGI IMG/M metagenome (GOLD analysis project Ga0080006, IMG submission 69209) | Ferric oxide microbial mat and aquatic microbial communities from Rainbow Spring, Yellowstone National Park, USA - RS3B (SPADES... ... | reverse complement strand
AAAATGATGAAAATGAAGGCAGTAAACCACAAACCTATGAACTGCTCTAAGGGAACCCTTATCCTTTGGGGCGGGAAGGAGGTCAACGCGCAAAACTGCTAATACTTTCTGAATTTTTTTATTTTAAATTGAAAAGTGTTACAAAAAGTAAAATTTTATATTTCTTAGCTTGTCTATAAATAAAAAGGATCTAAGTAAATTAGGTTGAGAATTTAATGGGGTGTACTTTGTGTCAAGTAGTAGAGTTACTGGATTGGTTAAGGTAGATTCCAAAGGCAGGATAACAATACCTCAAACTATGAGGGAAAATTTGGGAATAGAACCGGGAATGCTGGTTGCATTATTAGCTGATAGCGATAAAAAAGAAATTGTAATAAGTCCTATACTATCTGAAAATGCTAAAGTATTAGAATTAAGCATAGACATGGTAGACAAACCTGGGTCGTTGGCAAAGGTTATTGATAAAATTGCGGAATATAAAATAGATATTATTGCAAACAGATGCACGTCTATAACAAGAAGGGAAGAAGGAGAGTGTACATTTATTATAGATATAAGTCAAAGTTCTATAGATGCTGATAAATTAAAGTCTGCACTGGAATCTATAGATGTAGTTACTCAAGTAAGAGTAAAGCAATTTGAAGTTCCTTCATATTAAACATTCTAAATAAAATTTATTTCATTATAGCATAAAAGGATTTTAAAGGAGTATAAATAACTAGGAATTGCTAGAAAGCGCGTGAGCCAGTTAGGTGAAAGAAATGTCGATTGAGCTGAAACCAGAATGGAAGCGATTTAAATATAGAGGTAAGACTTTAGATGAATTACTCAATATGCCCATGGATGAATTGGTTAAACTATTTCCGTCGAGGTCTAGGAGAAGTTTGACAAGAGGTTTTACACCATCTCAAAAAGTATTGTTAGCTAAGATAAGGGCCCTCAGAAAGGCTATACAACAAGATCCTAGCAAGGTTAATACTGTGATCAAAACTCATGTTAGGGACCTAGTTATATTGCCAGAGATGATTGGATTGACAATAGCAGTTCATAATGGTAAAGAATATGTGTCAGTTAGGATAACCCCTGAAATGATTGGACATAGACTTGGAGAATACAGCCATACAACAAAGACAGTACATCACGGAGAACCAGGATTAAAGGCGTCTAAGAGCAGCTTGCACGTAGCTGCTAAAGTGTGAGGTGGTTTAGTTGCCGCAATGGAATTATTCATTTAGAATTCCCGATGAAAGCAAAGTAGCGAAAGCAGTAATTAGAGAGGTGCCTGTGCATCCTAAGGTAATAGTTGAGATAGCTAAAGCGATAAATGGTATGAATTTAAAAAAGGCTGAAAAATTCTTGCAGAACGTAATTGAGCAAAAGGAGCCTGTACCATTTAGAAGGTCTAATAAAAAGGTTTCGCATAAAAGGGGTTTAAGCGATAGATGGGGCGTACCATCTGGTAGGTACCCTATAAAAGCATCTAAGTATGTTTTAAAATTATTAGAAAATGTTGAAAATAATGCAGAAAATAAAGGATTGGAAGTAGAGAAACTAGTTATATCTCATATAGCTGTAAGCAAAGGTTTAACATTAAAGAGAGCTATGCCAAGGGCTTTTGGAAGGGCCGATGTAATTAGAAAGTTCAGATCAAATGTAGAAGTAATAGTTAGAATGGAGGAATGAAATTATGTCTAGAATAAAAAAATTTTTCCTGGATCAAGCAATGCTTAGGGCAAAAATAGATGAGTATCTTGCCCAAAATTTCTACACAGCCGGATATTCTGGAGTTCACATAATTCAAAGCGGACTTGGGACAAGGATTCATATATATGCAGAAAGACCTGCACTAATAATTGGTAGGAAAGGAGCAACTATCAGGAGGTTACAAGGAGTATTTCAAAAGGTTTTTGGTTTAGAAAATGCCCAGGTAACCGTTAGCCAGCCAGATAACATGGAACTTAATGCAAGAGTTCAAGCATTTAGGGTTGCTAGATCTTTAGAAATGGGTTATCATTTTAGAAGGGTTGCAATGGCTACATTAAGAAGAATAATAGAGGCTGGAGCTATAGGAGCAGAGATAGTAATAAGTGGGAAGTTAACAAACGAAAGAGCTAAATTTGAAAAGCTTCAAATGGGTAAAGTAATTAAAACTGGAGATATAGTAGATCAATATGTAGATAAGGCAGTTTCTGGTGCAAAGCTGCCTCAAGGAGTTTATGGTGTAAGAGTAATTATAGTTAAGCAACAGGCATCACAGCCGCACATATATGAAAAAGGAGAAGATGAAATCAAGAACGTGATTCAATCCTTAAAAGAGCAGGTAGAAGAAATTAAAGCTGAAGAAGGACAGGAGAAATTGGAGGAAATGATGGAGGAAATGAGTGAAGAAAAGGAGGTTGAGGAAGGTGGGGAAATACAAGCTCAAAATGAGTGAACTTAGGAAAATGCAAGAAGACGAAGTAAAGAAGGCATTAAGTGATACTGTATCAGAATTAGCCATCCTTAGACATAAAGCCTCTACAGGATCTTTGGATAACCCTGCAAAAATCAAGCAGTTGAGGAAAAATAAAGCAAGAATATTAACATTTATGAATGAAAAGAAAAAGTAAATGTGAAAATATTTGAAAATCAATAGAAAAAATATAATTTATCACGAAATTATTGGTTTAAATGTTTGTATTTTAAAGCATTTAGATCCTAATTTGGAAGGGAAATGCGGAAAAGTATATTACGAAACAAAAAATACATTAGTTTTAGAAACCGATAAAGGCAAAAAGATTGTAATGAAGAAAGGAGCCATTTTTGAATTTTTAATTGAAAATGAAAAAATAACTGTTTTAGGCGATGATTTAATAGGTAGGCCTGAGGATAGAGTAAAAAACTTAATAAAATAATTTTATAAGTTTATGATATTTTTATTAAATCTTTTAATATATTTGAAGAGTTTACAAAACATAAATATATTGTTTTTTAATAACTTAAAAAGAATTTAACCAAAAATAATCTAAAGATTAAAAAATGTTTTAATTATATATGCGGTTAAAGAATAAGCTTTATGAATTTTTATATAGAATGTGCTTGAATTACCCCCAATAGAGTTTATAAGTATCATTTTTTACTTTTTGATGTGCGGTAAAAATGGAATCGCGATAGGTGTAAGATTAATGCCAGAACAGAAAGCAATAAAGAATTTGCAAATACCTGGGGTGAGTCCGCCCCAAAAAAGCTGTAGTGATCCATATTGTCCATGGCATGGATCACTTAAGGTTAGAGGTGTGTTATTAGAAGTTGTTGTTGAAAAGCTAAGAACAAAAGAAAGTGCTGTTGTAAGGCATGAGCATTTGTATTATAATCGTAAGTATAAGAGATATGAATGGAGAAGAACTAAAAAGCATGTGCATGTGCCAGCATGCTTAGATATAAAGGAGGGAGACAAGGTAGTAATTGGTGAAACTAGACCATTATCAAAAACTATTAAGTTTGTGATATTAGGTAAACATACATAAGGGGTGTTAATTAAATGCCAAAGAGGAAGAAGTATGGAGCAGTGCTTTCAAGAAGGGGGTTAAGCGCTGGCCTTCAAGTTGGTTCAACAGCTTTCGTTGCAGATAATAGTGGGGCCAAAGAAGCCTTAATAGTTGATGTACCATTAGTTAAAACTAGGGTTAGAAGATTAGCAAGGGCAACCGTTGGGGATTTAGTAGTTGTATCTATTAAAAAAGGAAATCCTCAAGTTAGAAAACAAATAAGTTATGCAGTAATTATAAGGCAAAAAAGACCATATAAGAGGTCTGACGGCACTTGGATATCGTTTAATGATAATGCTTTAGTTTTAGTTAACCCTGATGGAACCCCTAAAGGAAGCGAGATAAGAGGTTCAGTTCCTAAAGAAGTAGCAGAAAGGTGGCCAACGGTAGCTAAGCTTGCTACCTCTATTATATGAGGTGTTGTAATATGATAAGGTCATCTAATCCAAGAAAGCAACGTAAGTTTTTGTTTAATATGCCCCTTCATTTAAAGCATAAGCTTGTTACAGTGCAATTAAGCAAAGAGCTGAGAGAAAAATTTGGTATTAGAAATATGCCATTAAGAGTTGGGGATAAAGTTAAAGTGGTCAAAGGATCTTATAAAGGTAAAACAGGAAAAGTATCTGAAATAGATCTAAAGAGATTATTTGTTAAAATTGAAGGCATTACGAGGAAAAAAGCTGATGGTACTGAAATACCTGTTAAATTTAGACCATGGAATTTAATAATCACTGATTTAGATTTAAAAGATGAAGAAAGAAGAAAAATAGTACAGAGAAGAGGAGGAAAAATGGTTACGCAAGAAGAAAAAAGTGAAGTTACAGAAGCTAAAGTAGCTGAAGAAAAACAACCTGAGGAAAAACAAGGTGAAAAGTGATGGGTAATATGGGAGGAAGTAGATCTATTAAAGCCAAAGCTGCTCCAATGTTTTGGCCTGTTCCAAGAAAGGTCAGACCATGGACTGTTAAGCCCTCACCAGGTCCTCATAAAGTTGAACAAAGTTTACCATTAATGTTAGTTTTAAGGGATATATTAAAATATGCAGAATCTGGTAAGGAAGCTATTAAAATAATTGCAGAAGGAAAAATTAAAGTTGATGGAAAAGTAGTAAGAGATTATAAATATCCTTTAAGCGCCATGGATGTTTTGGAAATACCTGAAAATGATGAATATTATAGAGTAATTCCATATCCAACAGATTATCTTAGGTTGCATAAAATAACTAAAGAAGAGGCCAGTATTAAGCCTGTCAGAATAGAGAATAAGACTATAGTGAAGGGAGGGAATTTACAATTAAATCTTAGTGGAGGAAGAAATATATTAATTAAATTAAATGAAAAAGAAAAGAAAGATGTCCCCTATAATACATTAGATACTTTGTTATTAGATTTACTAAATCAAGAAATTAAGGATCACATACCATTCCAAATTGGTGATATTGCATTAATAGTATGGGGAAAGAACGTAGGTAAGTTAGGTAAGTTAGTATCTATAAATAAACAATGGGGTTGGAAGTGGACTTCAATAACTCTAGAAGGAAAGGGGGGTAAGAAAATACAAACAGCTCTTGACTATGTATTAGTTATAGGAAAAGAGAAACCAGTTATTACATTACCGGAGGAGATAGAATTATGAGCGTAGCTTTAGATGATAATGAGGTAAATAAGATATTAAAATCATGGGAAGAAAATCCCATGACAAAACCAAGAATAGTTAAAGTTACTGTAAATATAGCATTAGGTCAATCAGGCGAAAAGCTTGTTAAAATACAAGAATTGCTAACACAGCTTACAGGTCAAAAGGCTTCTTTAAGAAGAGCTAAAAAAACAGTGAGACCTTTTGGCATAAGAAAAGGCGAGAACATAGCAACAATGGTTACATTAAGAGGGGAAAAAGCTTATGCCTTTTTAAAGAAGGCTCTGGAAGCAGTTGGATATAGAATTAAAAAGAACAGTATTGACAAATTCGGTAATGTAGGCTTTGGAATCACAGAATATATATTGTTGCCCGGCGCAAGATATGATCCAGAAATAGGTATTGTAGGGATGGATGTAATAATAACAGTAGAAAAGCCTGGATATAGAATAGAAAAGAGAAAGATTAAAACATCTAAAATGCCAATAAGGCATAGAGTGAAGCCGGAAGAAACAATGGTGCTGCTTAGTAAAGAATTAGGGGTTACATTTATATGAGGTGAATGGAATGGGAAAATACAAACCACCTAAAGTAAAAAGCATTGGGCGTGGTGCTCAGAAATGTCAAAGGTGTGGAACTAGGGACGCTGTTATTCAGAAGTATGGAATTTATTTGTGCAGACAATGTTTTAGGGAGGTAGCCCCATCGTTAGGATTTAAGAAATATAAGTAAGGTGATAAATAATGGTAGATGTCTTGGCTTATCATTTGTCCTCAATAATGAACTCCGAGCTTAGAGGAGAAAGGGAGGTCGTATTGTTACCAGCTTCAAAGCTCTCAGCTTCAGTTCTTAGAGTTCTTCAGAAAGAAGGATATATAGGAGAATTTGAATATGTTGATGATGGTAGGTTTGGAAAGTTTAAAGTACAGCTATTAGGTAGAATTAATAAAATAGGCCCAGTTAGGCCGAGAGTTTCTATAAAATATAATGAATTATTAAGGCTTCCAGAGAACTTGAGAAGATTTTTAGCAAGCAGGGATCTTGGTCACTTAATATTATCTACAAATCAAGGCGTTATGACACATAAAGATGCTCTTGTCAAAAAGACAGGAGGAGTTATAATAGCGTACGTATATTAAATTTTGTTTTGTAAACAAGTTTTTATTATTAATTAATAAAGCGAAATTTAAAATAGGAGGTCAAGTAGTTGGAAAAAAGTTTTGTATTTAATGAATGGTTTAATTATGAAAAATTTAAAATAGGCGACGTATATAAAAAAGAGATTTTAAATATACCAAGTTTTCCAGCAATAGCAAACAATAATGGCATTTATGATATAAATATTGACAAAGATGTAAAGTTAACATGGTTGTGTTGTAATATTTATCAATTGAAAATTAACGGCGGAGGTTTGTTATCAAAGATTCCAGAGAAGCCAATAAATAATTTATTTTTTAATTACAAAATCTATAACCCAAATACAACGATTAATAATGGCTATATAATAAACCCTTTTGGATTTGTTTCATATGCCCCAATTCTTAATGAGTTAAGTTATGGAAGTTGTTATAGTTATAAAGATAAAAAAATTTTTGTTCGTGTCTCTGATCCTTTTTCAATTGTAAAGTCACAGGAATGTCTAGAAGTAAAAAGAGCTCAAGTGAAAAATAATTATTATAGCATAGGTCCTTTGCAGTTTAATGTTATAGAGAGGTTCTCTTCAGGAAAAATAAATATATATGAAACAAATGTAGGAACTCTTTTTACTAACAATGATATAGCTCTATTATTTGATCATGATAATGAAGTATTTTTAAAAATACCTTATCACGACATTTCATATCATATACTTTATCCTTTTAAGTTCTTTAAATTTCATTCGAGAAAATTAGATTTTAAAACAAATGCGTTTGTCTTAAATTCTGAGATAGGTTTTGTATCTAATTATGAAATTGAAATAAAATTTGAATCGGGAATATTAAACATAAATTCTAAAAAACCATTTTATATAGTAAAAGGAGGAATTTTAAGATCTTTTAACGTATTAATGGAGATCAATACAAGCTTTCCCTATGGATATGAATTTATAAATAATATAAGGAGTGGTTATTCGTCTGTAGTATTAAGAGGAATTACCAATAAAACAATAGAATTTGAAATATTTAATGTCTCTGACCACAATTCAATTATAGAAATATTACCTAAAACTAGAACAGAAAAAATAGAAATATGCTCACATCTTGGATGTTATGATATATTAGATAGTTCAGGAATCTACAGAATACCATCACCTTCTGGTTGCTATTGCAAAGCGAAAATATATTTAAGTCATGAATCCTCAATTAAAAATAAACTATTGAGCAATTTGAAGGGTTAGATTCCAGTTGCCTCTCCTTCTTCTTTTGGAACAATTTGTTTTAATTTATTCTCTGCAGCAGCCTTTATATATGTTATGAAGTCTTCTTCATAAGGAACTCCTACAAAAGATACTACGCCGTTTAAAGCTATTGCTGGTACGCTCATAACGCCATATTTTTCAGCTATATCCATATTTTCGTAAGCTTCAACTGTTTCAGAGAGTATATTTGGATTGTTTTGTTTGTACTCTTCGTAAGCAAACATGTTTGATAATAGCACCGCATAAGGACAGTAGGGGCAAGACGGAGTTATAACAGTCTCTATATGTACTTTACCTTTTAATTTAGCTAGTTCTTCTCTCGTCTCTTTTTCTAAATCTGAATCATTCTCGCTTATTCTCATTATAGTTTCAATGAACCCTCTTATTTCTTCTCCTGCAGGTATTCCGCTATATTTTATTAATCCACCTATAAGAGTTACTGCTGGAACTCTTTCAACTCCTTGTTTTTCAAATTCTTTTAAGTCTTCTTGATTTGATTTGTTATATATTTTAACCTCAATCATTTTTTTGCCATTTTTTGTAGGTGAGGCATTTGCTATGGTATTTATTAGTGTTATTGTGTCTTCACAAGTCTCGCATTCTTCTCCAACGAATACGCTTATAGTAACGGGGTTTACCATATATGCAAGGGTCTCTCTAAGTTCGTTTATAAACGATTCATCTAAATCTAAGTCATAATACTTTCCTGACACTTTTTTCACCCTATCAGCATAATATTAGCTAAAAACCAGAGATTATAAACTCGCGTTAAATAAAATAATTTTTAATAAATTTGCTTTAAAAATGATGAAAGAAAATATTATTATTTTGGAATTCATATAGACATTTTGGGCAAAAAGTAGTGGAGGAAAATATCAAAAAACTAATAGTACTGATAATAGATATAGATGATGATATAGGCAGCGTTACTGGTAAATCTCTAATATTTGGAAGAGATGAGGTAATGAAAGCTGCGATTGATTTTGCAGAAAAAAGACCTGAAGATGCGGATACAAATGCTATATTTGCAGGTCTTAATTTATATGAGAATTTAAGAACATCGAATAATGACACAGAAATTGCCATTGTAGGAGGTCATCCAACTAATAATATGCTGGCTCAGATCTTAATTAAAGATAGAGTCAAGCAATTATTAGAAAAAATAGGTAATAAAAATGCAGAGTTTTATTTGGTAAGTGATGGAACTGATGAGCTCTTGGTAGCAGAAGTATTAAGGGATCTTGCACCAATAGCAGGGCTTAGAAGAGTTATTGTAGAACAGCATTTGGGGGTTGAAGGTAGCTATTTTTTATTAGCAAGGTATATAAGAAAGGCTATAGAAGACCCTAAATATTCAAAATATTTCTTAGGCATACCAGGTATATTAGTTGCCTTATTTGGTATATTGTCTGTTTTCGGATACATATTTTTGGCATTAAAGATTATGCTAGCAATAATAGGAATTTTTTTGATAGTAAAAGGGTTCAATATAGAGGACAGAACGTATAACATATTAAAAGGATTTACTAATTATTTGAGAGAGACTAGCCATTTCCAAATAGCTGGTATCGGCATACTTGGAGTTACAATTTTAGCCAGCGTTCTTGCTGGATATTATTCGGCATTAAGCAAAGAAAACCTTATAACATTTTCTGGCAGTATAATAGCTAATTCAATACCTATTTTACTTGCGGGATTTACATTATATATAGTTGTTTCCAGAGTATTTTATAAAGTAACAAAGAGCAACTTAAATATATTAAAAGAAACAGCATCTATAGCAATAATTATTTCTTTAGCATTAGCATTTTACCAACTGGGCATAACATTGGAAAATTATGGATTAAAAGTAGGCATTATTACTGGATCAGTAGTAATTAATTTGTTTATAGGAAGCGGGTTCCTTTTATACAGTGTTGCAGGTGCAGGAATTGCAGCATTGATAGAATTGGCAGATTATTTATATTTTAGACGTTCAAAGAGGTAGAGAAATAAAATGTCTAAAGAAAGCTACTTAGATTTAGTTATGGAAGACGGGAAGGTAGTAATTAGGACTTGCAATAACAAAGACTTCTGTGATCAATTAGAAAAAAATGGCCTCATTATAAATAATCGTTTAAATATTTTAGAAAGCCTATATTTAATTGCTATTGAAAGAGCCAATATAAATGGTAAAACTGGCTGGGAAAATGCATTAGAAATTATAAAATATTATAAGATACCTTTAAACTTATTTTTAGTTTATTTTGATTTGAGAAAAAGGGGAAGAAGAGTTTGGGAAGGTTCAAGAGATAATACTTTAATTTCTGAAACGCCTAATCTTAAAAAATTTGAAGTCTTGGTATTAGGAGAAGGCGATTTGATAACTACTTTTCAGATTACAGAATGGAGCGAGTTAGCTGTAGCAGATTCTCATATACCAGTTATTGCTATAGTTGATAAAAATGGAGAAATAACATATTACGAGTCAAGATTATTTTATTTTGATTCAATATCTTAGCAATGATATAATTAGCAATGTAGAAATCAGGCTTGGTATGAGTGTTGGAATTCTTCCTCTATATAATATAGAAACAGGTAGAACTGATAATGGAGAAAGAGAAGCTATGATTATTTTTGAAAAATATATCATGCTATAGTTGATTGGTATCAGCTGATTTGAATTAAGAAAAGTATTAGAAATAATATTTATAGCAAATAGAGATATTAATGGAGAAATAACTGCTATTGACATCATAAAAATTGACTGCGCTTTTATTGAGTCCGATAACCTTCTGGATTCTTCAATTATAAGTCTAATCCCTTCTATAGCATTGCTAACTCCTATTTTTCCGGCTATTTTCTCTGATTCTAAAATAGCTTGAATTATATTGTTTGCTAATATTTTAGCTTTACTTAGCTCTAAATCAAACCTTTTTCCTATCTTAGCTTTCTCTGCAGCACTTCTTAAATTTAATAAAGCTATATCTATTTTTTCTTTTATTTTCTTGTTGTAAATTTCAATTATTGGAATACCTATTATAAGAGGAATTAATGAAAAATATAGCATGTTTTTTAATATGAGAAAAGAGGATATCAATGGAATAATTATTGATGATAATTCAATATAATAATTATCTTGAGGTTCGCCTATTTTCGGCCTTAATAAGAGAAGAAGAACAGAAATTATAGGAATAAAAAATAATCCAAAAACTAATACTATAAATAATAGGTTTGAGCCGTTAAATAAAATTAGTATTGCTAGCATACCTATTGACAAAATAATCCCTATGCTTATTTCAACAAGCTCCTTCCCAAGTTCTATATAGTTTTTCCACCTATCTCTTATACCATAAATTGCATATTTATACAATAGCGCAGTAATTCTGTTCTTTCGAGTTCCCATGTATTCGGATTGAACATAGTCTATAATAAGCCTCTTAAACCTTAAGTTTGGCGTAGTTTCACCTAATTTAGATAATGCCTTTCTGCTATCCTGAGTAAAATTTAGAATAGTTTTTAGTCTATTGATTTCTTTCTTTATATATTTTAATTTTAAAGAATCGGGCATTGACAATAATAGATCAACAAGGTTCTTTGTTGTAAAGGCATATGGTATTAAGAAGGCTAAGAGAGAAGGCAGCTCGTTTTCTATTCCATTATTTAAAATCTTAAGCCAAATCTCAGGAATCCAAAAATCAGAAAAGAAAAACAACATTGAAGTCAGGCCTATTAAAAAACTTATAAAAAATTTATGTATTATTAATAAGTAAACTAAGATAAAAATCATAAAGAAAGATATTATTTTAAGTAATTTGCTAGCCTTTTTTATTAGAACAATAGTTTTTATATCTAATTTCAAGTAATCTAGCTTTTTGATATAAAGTTTTATCATAGTACATCTCCATATTTCTCTACATAGTATCTTGACAAAGCAACATAGAAATCTTCCGGACTTTTCCCCATGTTATTTTCTAAGAACTCTATCCTGGATTTCAATTCTTCAGATATTTCGTTATAATTGAAGCCAAGCCTGTTGCTTGCAATCTCTAGTTTTTTGCTTTTGCTTACAATGCTATCTATATCATTTTGTTGATAACCTAGTTTGTATACATTTACTAAATCCTCATTGTCTATTTCATCTATTTCATATATCCTTCTTATAGCTTTTCCTCCTAAAGAAGGCAAGGTTCTTATTTGAATTATTGCTGTAATTGACTTTATGAAAAGAGGGGGCAACTTTATTGGTTCTAAACTAAGCCTCGATATTACGCCCTCGGGAGAATCTGAATGAATTGTGGTCATAGCTCCATAGCCGCTAGTTGCAGCTTGTGCAAGAACTTTTGCCTCCTTTCCTCTTACTTCTCCCACTATAACATAATCTGCCCTTCTTCTTAATGCATATTTTAGCAAATCCTCAAGACTAATTTCTTGAATTTCACTTCCAGGTAACTTAGGTCTTGTTATAAAAGAATCCCAATTTGGCGAAATAAGCTTTAATTCAGGGGTGTCTTCTATTGTAATTATCTTGCTATAAGGAGGTAAAACACTTGCTATGGATTGCAAAAGAGTTGTCTTTCCGCTACCCATGCTTCCTGATATCATTAAAAATCCTTGAGCCTCTGCTAAAAGCCATATATATGCTGCTATAACAGGACTTAAGACCTTAGATGCTAATAGATCTGACATAGTTAACGGTTTTTCTGGATACTTTCTTAAAACAAAGTTACTACCAAAATGAGAAATCTCATTAAGGAATGAGGCAGATATTCTATTTCCATCATCTGTTATACCCTCTACATAGGGAGTAGTGAGGCTGATTACCTTATTTGCCTTTCTAGCAAGCTCTATAACTAAAGAATCCGATTCTTCTTTTTCTAGTTTTATGTCAACTATGATCCATCTCGATGGAACTAATTTATGTATTGCGCTTATATTATTGGTATAACCGTTATATGATATTTCATCTATGTGCGGATCTATAATCAACGGATAAATTTTTCCATATCCACTTTTATATTTATTAATTAGGTATCTCTCTTCTTCGTTTGTATCTTTTTTAATCCCTACTAGTAAATCCATATTAAATTCTATTTTTGGTTCATTTATGTAAAGGTGAACTAAATTGTCCTCTCCTCTATAGACATAATAATTAACGGGGCCTACTTTATATTGAGCAATTACCGACCACTTTGGTGGATTTCTAGAAAGACGATTGTCCTCTTGATTATAAAAAATTTCTTTTTTATCTTCTTTGTTTAAATCATTTTTAATTATTCTGAAGGCTTTCTCTAAGCTTAGCCTCAATTTTATCACTTTAAGCCAACTGGCTGGGTTGACATAATCGTATTTGATTGTGTATCATTATACTGTAAAAATATAGATTGTATGCTAGAAGGCACATAAATAACAAAGGATATAGACTGGCTGGGATTAATATATTCGTTTATTATATCAGGAACTATGTTATTCGATGATAATGTAATGTTTTTCTGTGTTCCATTTTGATAGATTCCATAGATTCCAGTTATTTTTATTTGACTTTGCATGTCATTTGTGATTTTCACGTATATAACCTGGCTATTGCTGTTGATCATCTGCGAGTTTGCTATTACATTTACTCCTTGCCCCATATTTTCCATAGCATTTAAAGATTTTTGGAAGTAGTTATAAACGAGCACACCTCCAATTAATGTTGCACTAATTAAAATAACAGTACCAATTAAATTAGACAAACTCCTCTTTCTCAAGCTAATTCACCAAATAATTCATTTGTATTAAAAATTATTTTCATTTCAATGTAGAAATGCTTATAAACCCTAATAATAGGACTTTTATGTTAAGCTTTTATTTATAAATGTTATTTATTAGAGATGTGATGAAAAATGGAAATTAAGCCAGTTAAAGACGTTAGAATAGACCCAAATATGTCTGTTGAAAAATTAATACAATATTATGGAGATATATATGGATTTATGGCAGGTCATCTTTACGAATCTGCAAATATCTTAGCTGAAGGTTTAAAGGAATCAAATATAAGGATTTTGACCTTTACTGGTAATTTAATTTCAACCGGATTGAGAGGTATTATAACGCAACTCATAGAAAAGAAGGTATTTAATGTTATAATAACTACTTGTGGAGCTTTAGATCACGATATAGCTAGGTCTAATGGAGGTATATACTTTAAAGGATATTTTGAATCTGATGATGAAAGCCTATATAAAAACAATATACATAGGTTAGGAAACGTTTTTATAAGAACTGATGATTACGGCCTTAAAGTAGAGGAGTTTGTAAGAAAACTTGTTGATGAAGCAGTTAAAATTAAAAATGAGTGGGGGGTTTACGAGCTTTTGAATTTAGCAGGAGGCATGATTAATGATGAGAACAGCCTCTTAAGGGCCGCTAAAAACTCTGGAGCATATGTTTTTGTCCCTGGTTGGCCAGACGGAGCATTTGGAACTGATTTATTTATGGAATCTGTAAAATACAAAGATTTCAAAGTAAATTATTTTATAGATATGAAAAAGCTTGCTGATATATTTTTTGATGAAAATGAAAAAGCTTCTGCCCTTATTATTGGAGGGGGGATAAGCAAACACCATGCTATTTGGTGGAGCCAATTTAGAAATGGGCTGGATTACGTAGTTTATTTGACTACGGCATCTGAGTGGGATGGAAGCCTAAGCGGTGCTATGCCAAGAGAAGCAATAACTTGGGGGAAGGTTAAACCTAAAGCTAAAAAATCTATAGTTTATGGAGATGCTACAATAACATTGCCTATATTAGCTGCTTATCTTCTTAAGTATTAAAAAATTATAATATAAATTTTTTACTAAATTATTAAAACCTTAGACATATACCTTATACTGGTATTAAGTCTAGTAAGTTAAAAGAATTTAAGAGGGGTAAAAAATGAGTGCCGAGGCCGAGTCAGAAGAAAGAATAAAAGCGCAAGAAAAATATAGAGAGATGAGCATAGCTGAATTCTTTGCTAAAAATAAAGAGTTAGCGGGTTTTTCAAATCCAACAAGGGCTATATACCAGACTGTAAGAGAATTAGTAGAAAATTCTTTAGATGCAACTGACAGCCATAATGTATTGCCAGAGGTTAAGATATCTATTAAAGAAGTAGAACCAGCTACCGATGATAAACCTGCTAAATATGAAGTAGCAGTTGAAGATAATGGTATTGGTGTTCCTCCAAATGAAATAGCAAATGCATTTGGTAAAGTTTTGTATAGCAGTAAATATGTGATCAGGCAAACGAGAGGTATGTACGGCCTCGGTGTTAAAGCTGCTATATTGTATTCTCAGATGACAACTGGTCAACCAGTTTTTATTGTATCCTCTACAGATTCAAGCGATAATATTTATTATAAGAAATTGTTGATAGATATTAAGAAAAATGAGCCAGTTATAATTGAAGAAGGACAACTTCTTAAGAGAAGTAATTGGCATGGAACAAAAGTTTATTTAACGTTAGAAGGTGATTGGGTAAGAGCAAAACAAAAAATTATTGAATATATAAAGAGAACAGCCCTTATAGCCCCTTATGCTGAGATAATTTTTGAGACCCCAGAAAACGAAATATACTATTTCCCTAGAGTTACTAAAAAAATGCCAAAACCTCCAAGCGAAGCTAAACCTCATCCCCATGGTATTGATATAGAGCAGCTTAAGGCAATTGTATCTTTTACGAAAGCAAAGACAATGGTAGAATTTATGGTAGAGGAATTTCAGAGTATAGGTGAAATAACAGCAAGAAAGTTTCTTGAGAGCATAGGTATAGATCCTAATATGAACCCTAAAGTTCTAATTGAGAAAGGAAACTCAAAGCTTTTACAAACTGTTGCTACTGGATTAAGGACATATAAAAACTTCAGACCTCCAAGAAGTGATTATTTAAGTCCTATAGGCGAAGAATTAATAGAAGTAGGATTAAAGAGGTTATTCAATGCCGAATGGGTAAAGGCTATAACAAGACAGGCTAGAGCATATGAAGGGCACCCATTTATTGTCGAGGCAGGAATTGCTTATGGAGGTAATATAGTTCCTGCAGAAGAACCCGTATTGTTAAGGTATGCAAACAAAATACCATTATTATATGAAGAAAGGGAAGACGTCTCATATAAGGTAGTGAGTTCAATAAATTGGAAGCTATATAACATTGAGGAGCCTATGCCGTTGGTTGTTTTAGTTCATGTTGCGAGCACAAAGGTACCTTATAAGGGTGTTGGTAAGGAAAGCCTCAGTGAAGTTCAGGAACTGGAAAGTGAAATAAAAAATGCTGTTCAAGAAATTGCAAGGAACTTAAGATTATACATTTCAAAGAAAAACAGCGAGCGCACATTAAGGGAGAAAATAGTAACTATATCAAAATATATTCCAGAAGTTGCAAGGAGTTTATCTATATTATCTATACCTCCTGATAAATGGGGCTCTAACGGAAAAAAGGATAACAATGAAAGAATAATTGAAAAACTTGTAAAAATAGTATCTAAATCCGTAGAATTGCCTAAAATTGATGGAAAGGAAGAAGATCCAGAAAGGATAGTTAGGTCTGTTATAGCTAATGTTAAACTAGAACAATGAGGGGAGAATAATGTCACATATGGATAAAGTAGATATAGCAGCTAGAAAGAAAGTAGCAGAAATATTTCATAAGAAATTTAGTGAATTATCTGAAAACATAGAAAAGGGCAGCCCGCCTAAATTAGAGATACCAATGAGAACATTAGCTAATACTGTTTTTGATCCAAACAAAGGTATTTTAAAGCTTGGTATAAGAAAAATAGAGAGAAATTTCCTTAATATGAATGAAACGAAAAAATTCATGCAGACCTTATTAATGGCATCAATTATATATCAAGCACTGGTTGAAAACGAGTATCCTACAATAAGAGATCTATACTATAGAGGTAAACATACGATATTGTTTAAGGATTTGAATGGAAGGGTTAGAGAGGAAAATACATGGGAAGAACAATCTGAAAGCGATGCTTCAATAAGAGACGTAGAAGTTATGACAGGCTTATTGAGAGAAGACATGCTAATATTAAGTAAAGAAAAAGGAAAAGTAGTAGGAAATATGAGGATAAGGAGTGGTAATGATACTATAGATTTATCTAAGTTAGGTCACGGAGCTTATGCTATTGAATCCACGCCAGATTTAATAGAATTCTTAGATTATGATGCTGAAATAGTTTTAGTTGTAGAGAAGGACGCAGTATTTCAGCAACTCCATAGAGCAGGTTTTTGGCAAAAATACAAGGCGCTCTTAGTTACTGGTGCAGGCCAACCTGATAGAGCAACTAGAAGGTTTGTTAGAAGGCTTCACGATGAACTGAAGTTACCAGTATATATATTGACCGATTCGGATCCATACGGATGGTATATTTATAGCGTTTTTAAGGTAGGAAGTATTCAGTTAAGCTACGAAAGTGAAAGATTAGCAACGCCTAAAGCAAAGTTTTTAGGAGTATCGATGAGTGATATTTTTGGTTATGGAACTAAAAAAGCATATTTAAATGACGAAGAAAGAAGAAATTTTATAATAAAGGCTAAAGACGTTGACATAAAGAGAGCTAAAGAATTAATTAAGTATTCATGGTTCCACTCTAAGCTTTGGAAAAGAGAAATAGATATGTTTATGGATAAAAAAGCAAAATTGGAGATAGAAGCTATGGCAAGCAAAGGATTAAAGTTTTTAGCATTTCAATATATTCCTGAAAAGATTCAAACACAAGATTGGATTGAATAGTAAACAGCATTTATCTTTAATATTAATAGAATAACTTATATTTGTTTTAACAGCACATATTAATAGGTGCTAAATTTGGTCTCAATTAAAGCAGTTTATACTTCAGGTAGCAAATTTAAAAAAATTGTACAAGCCTTAGCAAGGATCAATGATGAAGGGTCTTTTCACTTTAGCAATGATGGGCTTACGTCTTGGCTTTTTAGCCCAGATAAAACGGTTTTAGGCATTTTTAAGGTTTCATCAACTGCTTTCGAACAGCTGTCTGTAGATTCAGATATTACTTTGACTATTAACATGAGTGAATTGAGCAAAGTCCTTAGAAGATCAACAAGAAATGATAAGATCATTCTTCAATATTCCACAGGAGACAGCTATATGAGAGTAACATTAGTCGATGAGAAAACTGGTGTAGAGAGATCTTTCGATGTATCTAGCGGTGAATCTGAAGAAAATGAAGTAAAGGAAATTAAAATGAATCCAACAGTTCGCCTTATTCTATCAGCAAATGACATAGATACCCTTGTAAAGGACGCAAAACTAGTTGGCGATGTTGTTAAAATAACTGGAAAGGACGATACTATAACAGCTGAAGTTAGTGGAGAAGAAAAATATTATCAATGGATTATGAAGAAAGATTCACCTTTGCAAGAAGTGTCTATCGATGAAGATTCTACCTCATCTTATAGCCTGAGTTCGCTAAGATCTATTATTGAGCCTATAACAACTGTAGCAGAAAGCGTGAACTTGGAATTTACCAGTGATTACCCTTTAAAAATAGAATTTAGTATATCAGGTCCTGAAGAATTCGTTATGTATATAGCACCTGTAAGTTCATGATAAAGAACAGCAAACCTCGCCCCTAGAAGGGGCGGGGTATTTTTTTTAAGTTTAAAAACTTATTAAAAATTGAGACAGTTGCTAAAGGGGTATGCTTCACTGAAACATGAGTATGCATCTACCCCAACTAACAAGTATAATAAAATAGGGTTCCAAGCCGATCAACTCTTAAGGCATGAGGAGCGGGAGCCGATTTCTCCCGCAATATCGGCTTGGGGGATAATAGAGTAGCACCCGTAAAGGGGTGTAACCCTTAAGACCTTAGAAAACCCTCGCCCTTCAGGGCAGGGAGGAGGTCAGTTTATGGATTTTTCTTCTCTAATAAAATTACAAAAATTAAATATAATCCTAATATAAGTGAGAATATTGAAGAAAATATAATGCTATTCTTTGGTACTTTCAAAACCCAACTTATACCATATCCTATAACCCATCCGAATAATTGCAAAGTATTTATTAATGATATTCCTTCTGGAGATTTTGGAGAGCTCCAATAATCTAAGCTTAATGGTATAATTGCTTCTCTCATTCCAAATACTAATGAAAATGGCCAATAAAAATAAAACAGTGAAATTAATGAATAAATGAAAATAGATATAGGGAGGGCTAATTTATTAATTCTAGGAAGGAAGAAGCCAGAAATCATACCTAATGTTTCTAAGGATGAATCGATTAAACCTATAAAAAAATAATTTATATGATAAACTCTGACCAGTTCTGGCATTATAAATGGGGTTGCTAATGCTATAGGGATTATAGATAAGAAAGGAATAGGATCCTTTTTAATAGAGATTTTAAAAGTTCCTCTTTCAACTTTATCATCTATTGGCAAGATGATAAAGCCTGAAATACTTGTTAATATTCCTCCTATAATAAATGGGGTCTTTAAACCTAGAACTTGTGCTAATGATCCTCCTAGAATTGGAAATATAACTGCTGGAAAAACAGATATAGCCCATATTCTGGTTAATGTTCCAGATTCTTTATTCTTCATTAAAGAGTAATAATTAGGTAATGACATGTAAAATGAAGAAGATATAATTGATGCAATTAGTAAATCAAAATAATTTTTTACATATGGTATAATAAATATTCCTATGCCTGACAAAAGCATACCTAAAATAATAGTATTTTTTTCTCCAATTTTTCTGAAAAGAATGGCACCTAGTATTGGGAAAGGAAGACTAATTAGTTCTAAAAATGTAAAAAATTGACCTAAATTGTTTTCTCCTATATATTTTGCTAATAATATAGAATAAAAAGGATAATAAGCGTAGAAACCTGCTCCCCAAACAAGCCAGCTTATTGTTATTAATATTGAATTTCTATCCAATTTTTCACCTTTATATTATTGTTTTGTTTATTGTTTTATATAAACCAGATATATGGGCCCGGCCGGGCTCGAACCGGCGACCTCCGCCGTGTAAGGGCGGCGTCCTAACCACCTAGACTACGGGCCCTATACCGATCTCGGTAAACCACACCCGGCTCAGGTCCCATATTCCAATGCAAATTACCCTTTATAATTTTTATCTCCAAGTTTTTTCAAACTTTTAATTAAAATTTTTCAAATGTTTTGAATACTCATAAAATTTAAACCTATAGCTTTTTATAAATTAGGGGGAACAAGTTATGGGCGAGGAAAACGAAGGATTCAATACAACAAAGGAGATATTAAAACTAAGTGAGGGCGATAAAACAAGGGTTAGAGGGTGGATTTATAGGAAAAGGGATCTGGCTGACAATATATTTATTGTTATAAGGGATTCAGAAGGCATAATTCAGACGGTTTTGCCAAGAAAAAATGCCTCACAAGATCTAGTTTCTTTAGCTGAAAAATCAACTATAGAATCTTCAGTTGTTATAGAAGGTGTAGTTAAAAACGATGAGAGGGCTCCAGGAGGTAAAGAAGTGCAAATAGAAAAATTATCGATAATTGGTCTTGCAGATGATTTTCCAATAAAGGGAGGAGAAAGCATAGATTACCTATTGGACATAAGACATCTGTGGCTTAGATCCAGGAAATTAACATCAATAATGAAAATAAGGCAATCCGTTTTAGATGGAATGAGGGAATACTTTAAGAAAAACAATTGGTGGGAAGTTAATCCTCCAATATTAACTCAAAGTGCTGTAGAAGGTGGAGCTACTTTATTTGAAGTTAATTTCTTTAATAAAAAAGCATATTTAAGTCAAAGTGCTCAGTTTTATTTAGAGGTTATGATATTTAGCTTGGAAAAGGTTTGGGCTATAACTCCAAGCTTTAGAGCAGAGAAAAGTAGGACTAGAAGGCATCTTTATGAATATTATCATTTGGAAGGCGAAGCTGCATGGATGGATATGAAAGATATGATGAGCCATGTAGAAGGGTTGGTCAAAAGTGCTATTAAAAAAGTTTTAGAAGATAGGTTAGAGGATTTAGAAATAGTTAAGAGGGATACGAATATACTAGATAATTCATTAAAATCCAGTTTTCCTGCAATTACGTATGATGAAGCTATATTGAAATTAAAGAATAAGGGAATCAACATAAAATGGGGTGATGATATAGGGGCTGATGAAGAAAAAGTACTAACAGAATATTTTGATACTCCGTTTTTCTTAACTATGTTTCCTAAGCATCTGAAGAGCTTCTACATGAAAATAGATGATAATAGGCCAGACGTAGTATTAGGTTTTGACTTAGAAGCACCAGAAGGATATGGAGAAGTAGTAGGGGGGAGCCAAAGAGAAGACAGTTATGAAAAGCTATACAAAAGAATAGTTGAAGAGGGTTATAATCCAAGTGATTATCAATGGTACTTAGATCTAAGGAAGTATGGTACAGTGCCTCATAGCGGTTATGGATTAGGTGTAGACAGATTAGTAACTTGGATTGCAGGTCTAGATCATATAAGGGATTCCATACCATTCCCAAGGTTTAGAGAGAGAATATATCCATAAAAATATAAATAAAACAAGAGGATACAATTTATGCCTAAGAAGGCATGTTCTTTATTATCTGGAGGTAAAGATAGTACATATGCCTTACACAAAGCCGTTGAACTTGGTTACGAAATATCATGTATAGCGAGCATTAAGCCCTTTAGAAAAGATAGTTATATGTTCCATTTTCCAATGGTCGAACTTACTTCTCTTCAAACTGAATCTATGGGGCTAAAAAAAGTACATTATATATTAAACATAACTGGTGAAAAGGAAAAAGAAGTTGAAGAGCTATATTATGAGTTATCTAGAATAAGAAAAGATAACGATTTTAACACGTTAGTTATAGGTGGTATAGCAAGCCAATATCAATTAAATAGATTTAAGAGATTGGCAGAAAAACTAAATATAGATCTTTTTGATCCACAATGGGGTGTAAATCCTGAAAAATACATGTATGACTTAATTGATTATAATATACGCTTTATTATAACTCAGATAACTACATATGGCATACCCATGGATCTTTTAGGTGTAGAGGTGGATAAAGAAATAATAAAAAAAATTATAGGGCTTTCAAGAAAATATGGATTTCATGCTGCATTTGAAGGGGGAGAGGCGGAAACTTTTGTTATAAAAGCCCCACTTTTTAATAAAGGAATATGCATTGAATCCTATAGGAAAAAAATAAGTGATTTTGAATACTTTTTATTACCTAAGAGTGCATATTTATGCGATAACGCAAAATCAATAATTTTAAATTTTTAGTTAAGGCAAGTTCAATAATTTCTTAGCATTTTTCGATGTTGTTAAAATTATGTTATCTCTTTCTACCTTTTTAATATCTGATATAAAATCAACAAATTTGTAAAGCATCAAGGGTGAAAGCCTTATTCCATGATAATTGTATGGTCCATCGCTTTCTAATACTACGCTACTTAATGGCGTTTCATCAATAATTTTCTGATGCTTAGTTTGAATCATTAGAGCAACATTTAATGATATTACATAGCCTTGGCTGATTATTTGATTAATTAGATTTAAAGGTCCTGTATACCAATGGAACATTGCTCTTTCTATTTCTTTGTTTTTTAATATATTTAAAACTTCACTCCATGCATTTGGAGAATGTATATTAATCATAGAATTTAATTCTTTTGCTAAGTTTACATATGAATGAAATATTTCTTCTTGAATTTTATAAGTATCTTCACTAAGAAACCTCTTATCTATACCAACTTCTCCAATGCATTTAAGCCCATTCTTTTGAACTATTTTTAATACGGTTTTTGCTTCATCTATTTTCCCTTCTTTGATCATCCATGGATGGAAACCTCCGCACGGTATTACATTTTTAGGGTAAATATTGCTTAACTCTATTATTTTATTCAAGCTTTTTGTATCTTCAGACACAGCAACTACTTTTATATTATTTTTGAATATTTCTTCTAATTCATTTTTTTCAAATTCATTTAAATGACAGTGCATGTCATATATTTCCATTTTTATCATCTCTGTTCTGATTTTCCAATTATAGCATTTAACAAACTATTTTTATTAATTTTCTTCAAAAGGAAACTTTTTTTAAAATATTTTTGAATTAATCGCTATCTATATATATTGTTTCAAAATAAACGGCCTTTTTTTCAATAGCTTTTTTGATAGATTCTTCTTTATTGGTTAGGTTAGATTTTCCGCTTTTTATTTCAACAAAATATATAGACTTGACATCATTGTTTTCTAATCCTTCAAATACTACATAATCTATTGGAGATCCAATAAATCTTGCCTCTTTTGGGTTGTGTTTAAATTTAGGCATGTAAGGTGCAAATTGTTCATATATTTTTCCAGAAATAACAGCTTTGCTCTGTTGTATTGCATCTTTTCTTGCCTTTTCTATAGATTCCATTGCAATAACTTTAGCTTTTTCATTAGCTAGTTCTTGTATGTTACCTTTTATGCTCTCAAGCTTTACTGACTTTCTCCAATTCGATATGTAAAGATAAAGTATTACCACTAATTCAATAAGTATTATGGAGATTAATGAATAAACAATTATGCTCAAACTGATCTCCCACAATTTTAGTGAGATTAAAACATTAAAAGGGTTAGACTCTAATTTAATAAAAGGCATTAATAATGGGTACAAAGTTTGCATTTGTCACAGGAGGAGTAATGTCAGGTATAGGAAAAGGCATAGTTTCAGCAAGCACAGGATTATTATTGAAGTCAAGAGGATATAATGTTGGAATAATTAAAGTGGACCCATACTTGAATGTTGATGCAGGTACAATGAATCCTTATGCTCATGGAGAAGTATATGTGACTGAAGATGCAGGAGAAACTGATCTAGATTTAGGACATTACGAAAGATTTTTAGGTATAAATTTGAGTAAGAAGCACAATATAACAACCGGACAGGTATACTTTAATGTTATAACAAAAGAAAGGAGAGGGGAATATTTAGGAAAAACTGTTCAAATAATACCTCATGTTACTGATGAAATAAAAAGCAGGATAATTTCTTTAGCAAAAGAAACAGGAGTGGATGTAATGGTTATAGAAATTGGTGGAACTGTTGGAGACATAGAAGGCCTTCCATTCCTAGAGGCAGCAAGACAGATGTTGGTTGAGTTAGGATCTGATAATGTGGTATTTGTTCACGTTGCCATTTCTCCAATATTAGCTGCAACTGGAGAGCAAAAAACTAAACCTGTTCAGCATAGCGTACAGGAATTAAGGAGAATTGGAATACAACCCAATGCAGTAATTGTGAGGAGTTCAAGGCCTTTGGAGGAAGAGTCTAGGTATAAGATTGCGTTATTCTCAAATCTTCCTAAGGAATCTGTTTTCAGCGACCATGATACTACAACACCATATGAGGTTCCACTTATTTTAGAAAGCCAAGGGTATGGTAAATTTTTGACGAAAAGATTTAATATAGAAGAAAGAGAAGCTGATTTAGCCTTATGGGAAGAATTTGTAAATAAGCTGAAATCAATAGACAGGCAAGTCCCTATAGCTATGATAGGGAAATATACCAAATTGAAAGACAGCTATATAAGCATAACTGAGGCATTAAAAAGTGCAGGGGTTTTTGTAAATGTTTTGCCAAAATTAGTTTGGGTAGAAGCAACAGATATTGAAAATGGACAAATAAAAGTTGAAGATATTTTGCAGTATGTTAAAGGGGCAGTCGTTCTTCCAGGATTTGGAGCAAGAGGAACTGAAGGTAAAATAAAAGCAATTAAATATTTAAGAGAAAATAACATACCCATGTTAGGTGTATGCTTTGGAATGCAACTTTCAATTGTTGAGTATTCTAGAGATGTATTAGGGTTAAAAGATGCCAATTCAACAGAAATAAACCCTAATACTCCCTATCCTGTTATAGACTTGTTACCAAACCAAAGGAATATAGATTATATGGGTGGTACAATGAGACTCGGCGCAGCTAAGATAAATGTTGTTAAGAACACCGCGGTATTTGATTTATATGGTAAAGAAGTTGTCTATGAAAGGCATAGGCACAGATATGAAGTCAATTTAAAGTTCTTAGACAAGTTAATAGATGCAGGAATTAAGGTAAGCGGTTGGAGCGATCAAGGATTAGTTGAATTTATAGAATTATCTAAAAAGGATCATAAGTTTTTTGTAGGAACACAACCACATCCAGAATTTACAAGTAGACCGTTAAGTCCTAACCCCTTATATATCGGCTTAATGAAGGCTGCTATTTCATAAAGTGTAATTTGTTTTGTATATTAATGGATAACACCTATAAGATCTACTAAAAATATAAATAATAAGTTAATAATTATTGGTTTGGGAGAAAATATGATATTAAGTGATAGAGATATTAAGATTCTTTTAAAATCTGGAGAACTGGTAATAGACCCTTTAAGTGATGATACTATAAGAGAGAATGGAGTTGATTTAAAGCTTGGAAGAGAATTTTGTGCTTTTAAAAAAACAAATGTTGTTTTAGATCCTAATAAACCTGGAAATGCTAATGAATTCTATGAATGCAGTTCCGCTGACAGCTTTATAATAGAATCTCATAGGCATTATTTGCTCCACACACTTGAATACATTAAATTACCTTCTTACTTAGCTGGTTTAGTTAATTTAAGAAGTACATGGGCGAGAACAGGTATTTATATCCCTAGCACAGTTACAGATGCCGGATTTGAAGGACAGCTAACTATAGAAGTGATAGGCAGCGAGTTTCCTGTGAAGCTTTATGCAGGAGAGAGGTTTCTTCATTTAGTATTGGTTAAAATGGAAACACCTTCGGAAAGGCCTTATGAAGGTAATTATAAGGGGCAAAAGGGGGTTAGACTACCAAAATTTTTTAATGGAAAATAAAATTTATAAAAACTAAATAACAAACTTTGCCTTTTAAGCGGGTTTAAATTTAAAATGTGTTAAAGATTGTGACGTTTAACGTTTTCATCTGGTTAACCTTTAAAGGATGAAAACCGTATCTATTCTTACTCTTCAATTTCATAGGTTGCTGACCTTTTTCCCGCCCTAAAGGGCGAGGCTTTCGGTTGTAACCCACTAACCTCAGGGAACTTTCAAGCGTGAGAGATTAGACCTTATATGTTAATGCAAAAATTTATTACAATTTAAGTTTTATAAATTAATAGCAAATAGCCATTGAGAGTGAAAGATTTGAAAAAATACTATATTGAAACATTTGGCTGTGCTCTTTCAGAATTCGACAGCTCAATCATGGATTCAATATTAGCTGAAAGCAATTTTAAAAAGGTATCAGACATAAATGAAGCCGATATCATAATAGTTAATACATGTGCCGTTAGATTAGATACAGAAGCTAAAATATTGAAAAGGCTTAAGGAAATCAAGAAAAACTATAGCAATTCAAAATTAATAGTTTCTGGCTGTTTAGCCAAAACTAGACCTTCTCTAATTAATAGAGTTGTCGAAAATGCAAGTCTTATGTCTCCTCAAAATGTAACCAGGATACTAGAAGTTGTTAATAATGAAGGTAAAGTTGTATTAATTGATGGTGAAAGGAATACTGAACTTATACCAACGCCTCCTATAGAAGGCAGTGTTGCAACAATTATGATAGAAGAAGGGTGCGTCGATAATTGTAGTTTTTGTATTACAAAATTAGCCAGGAAAACCTTAAGATCATATAAGCCAAGAACTATTATAGAAGTCTTGGAAAAGCTAGTAAGAAAGGGTGTTAAAGAAATTAGACTAACAGGCCAAGATATAGCTGCTTACGGGTTAGATTTTAATCCCAAATTTAGACTTGATGATTTAATCAATACTATTTTAGATAAGTTAAAAGGTGATTATAGAATTAGAATAGGTATGATGACGCCTGACAAATCAATAGAAATCATTGATAATCTACTAGGTTTCTATGAAGATGAGAGGATATTCAAATTTTTCCATATACCAGTTCAATCAGGAGATGATGAAGTTCTAAAAATAATGAATAGAAACTATACTATAAAAGAATATAAGCAACTACATAATAAAATTAAGTCTAAATACCCAAATTCACTCTTTGCTACAGATATAATAGTTGGGCATCCTGGTGAAGATGAAAACGCATTTCAAAATACGGTTAAACTTGTTAAAGATTTACGATTTGAAAGAGTTTACTTAGCCCAATATAGTATAAGACCAAGAACTAAAGCAGCATATATGGAACAGGTTCCCGAGCCAATAAAAAAAGAAAGAAGCTTAGTTTTAAATGAAGTAATTAAACAAATAGACCTAGATATTTATAAGAGTTATATTGGTAATGAATTTGAGGCATTGGTTACGTCCCACGGGTTTAAGAAAAACTATGTTATGGCAAGATTAGATAATTACTTCCCTATCGCAATTAGGGGAAGCAATGATTTAATTGGTAAGAGAGTGAATGTAAAAATAACTAACGCTACATATTTTGATCTTAGAGGGGAAATAATAGATAGAAAGTATGAGAAACCTTTTCTAACAATTAATACATCAGGTAATCAGTGAACAACCCCTTCCTTATAGAGGGCATCCTCAAATCGCAATGGGCATTTACTGTTTCTTAAAGAAACCTCGATCTTCTTAAAGCGGAGGTTCCATCAAAACAACTGTTTTGTAGTGTGGAAGATACGTTACGGAGGGTTTACTTTCCACATTAGATTCCTTATTCCCGAGAGTATAGCTCTTACAGCCAAGGTATATTTATGTTTCTTTTGTAATAACTATAAAAACATTTAGGTGCTACCCATCTCCTTCCGTGAGTTAGGGGACTTTCGCCCTACGTTTATCCCTTCACTTTCATTTCAATCATTTTTATTCATGATAAAGTGTAGAGACTTAGCCCTCAGCCACCTACAAACGGTAGATTAATCATAATACTCCTTTAAGCACAAAGATGCAGGGCTCGCATTTTTGTATTACTCTCTTTTGGGCACAGCCCACATCAACATGAGAGATCATCGTTTATAGTTACAGATAAAAAGATTTCTATTAATGTGAAAAAGGATTCAGCTCCGATAAGTTAAATAATTTAAAATTAACATATCCTTAACTATTTCTTTAATTCTCTTATACCTCTGTACTTAATTTTTATTATTCTAATTCCAAGTTTTATAGCCAATTTTTGAATAGAATAGTCATCGGTAGCTAAATAAACTTCTTTGCATTTTTCTTTAAGTTGTAAAGAAAGTGCTAAAACATCTAAATCAGTTTTGCTTAGTTTATTAGATAGCTTCCATTTTTTTGCCTCTTCTATTATTTTTGATAAGAATTCTTTGTCAGGATTTATTATGGTTAATTTATCTGCATTTACAACTATATTTAAAATGTTTTTAGAGGAATCATCTTTTACTTCTTGAATAACCGATGGAACAGTTATGCTTTTATCTAAGTTGCTCAAAACAAACCCTGAGAATATTGCTCCTGTATCTAATATTATGCATCTTTCACCAATATGATAGTAATCTTGAGAATAATCTTTCATAATAATTTTCCCACCACCTAAACCTTGCTATCCTAGCTGGTTTATCGCATAAAGTTATTCTAAGGTATGACTTAGACTTACTAGGTATTTTTTCTTGTCCATCAATGTTTATAAAATAGCTTCCACTGTCATCTTTTATATTAATATCAATATATCCGCTATATGGAAATACTACAGGCCTTATATGAAGTTGAACCGGATTTAGGGGGGTTAAGATAATTGAATTTAATCTGGGATCAATTATAGGCCCTCCTGCGCTTAGGCTATAAGCCGTTGACCCAACAGATGTTGATACAACTATACCATCTCCATCTACACCGTAAATTCTATCACCATTATAATATGCATCAAGTTTTACCAATAACCCATCAGAGGTAAAAATTACTATATCGTTCATTGCGCAATTTTTCTTTTCTCCATTAAATATTGGTAATAATCTTGGATATTCAACTAAAGTAAATTTATTATTTATAAATTCATATACTTTATTTTCTACTTCATATTCTTCAACGTCTAACATAAAGCCCCTTTTACCAGCTCTAACAGCCATTATTATAGATTTTCCTGATTTTTCTCGCATCACGGTTCTTAATAAGGTGCCGTCTCCTCCAATTACGATAATTTTTTCAGGTGGGTCTATTTCAATGTTAAAGTTATCTGCTATATTTATATCGTTATAATTTTCTTTGCTTTCTTTTTCTAAAACTGGTACTATGTTATATTTTGTAAGAACTTTTATAACTTTAAGGGCGATTTCTTTTGCTGCTGTACTATTTGGTTTTATTACGATTCCATATTTTTCGGTTGACAAACCGTCCACCATTCAATTATAATAAGCTATAAGAAGTCTATAAAACCTATTCTTAACAAATAATTATAATAAAAATTTCCTTTTTTATTCTTTAAATATTTGTAGGCCAGGATAATAACCCGCCTTCTGTTTAGTGGCATTTGACTATGCGGATTTAGAGGGCTCGCGTGGCTCCTCATTACCCTCTACCTTGCTCCGCTGGGGTCGGCTGTTTCATCGCATCCTCCGTTATCTTCAGCAGATTACTATCTTCTTGTTGCCAAGAAGATCTTTCTGCATCATTATCATCTAACGGAGGCCGTGTCATTTCTGTGCCGTTGCCTGAGGTATCACCTCAGCCAGAGGCCCAGCTGCCACCGAGAGGGCGGTGTTTCCTCAGGCCTATTGGCCCGTCAGCCACTATCCTGGCCTACAAAAATTATATAGACTGTCCAGAATTAATAAATTGAAGGTAAATAGGTAATTATAATGGCATCAAAAGTAAGTAGTAAATGCATTAAAATAAATAAAGAACTAGGAAACAATGTAATTGATATGCTCAAACAAATGAATTTATTAAATCAAGATCTGAAGCCAAGAAAAGAAGGTAATTATTTATTGATACCTATAATAAATGAAAAATCCTTAGATATAGTAGAAAAAAAATTTGGCTTTGAAATATGTGATGATTTTTTTGAAGAATATAAATTTAAATCAAGGAAATTAAATGCCGTTATAGAAGGCATATCAAGTTATCTAGTTATAGGAAACATAGCTATAATAAATTATAAAGGTGACTTAGATATATTAAAAAAGGCTGCAAGTGAGATCGTTAGGATTAATCCTAAAATAGAAAGTGTATATGCAAAAATAGATACCGAAGGAGAATTAAGAGTTCCGAAATTGATATTACTTTATGGGAAGGGCAATACATTAACTATACATAAAGAAAACGGTTTGGTTTTTAATGTAGATATAGGAAAGGTTTATTTTAATCCAAGGCTTGGAGGAGAGCATAATAGAATAGCCAATATGGTAAAAGATGGAGAATTTGTATTGGATATGTTTACAGGCGTAGGAGGCTTTACACTAAACATTGCTAAGAAAAGTAGATCAAGAATCCTAGGTGTTGATTTAAATCCTTATGCAATAAGTCTTGCGCAAATGAATGCAAAAATTAATAAAAATATACTAAAAGGAGATACATTTTTTATAAGAAGTGACTCTATGAAGTTAGACAACATCATTAAAATTAAATTTGACAGGATAATAATGAACCATCCCACTGATTCTCTTTCTTTTCTAAAGACTGCCTGCAACTTGATAAATGGAAAAGGTAATATACATCTATATACTTTATTGGATAATAGAAAGCAAAATTTAGAGAAAATTTTAGATAAATTGAAAATGTATTGCAAATTTAATTTTGAAATATACGAATTAAAAAGGGTATTAGATTATAGTCCAAAGCAATCTATTTTCGAAGTTAACATAAAAATATAATTAGTATGCTATTACAAATGCTATAAGACCTGTTATAAATACACCGTCGAAAATTCCTGCTCCACCAATACTTACTAGAGGAGCAAATATTTTTTCAGGCTCTTTTGCTAAATGTAATATATCTGCTCCCAACAAACTGCCCATAGATCCGCTAATATATGCTGCTGATGCTGCCGCAGGGCTTATACCAGCTATTAATATTGCTGGAATTGATGAAATAATGGGAGGTATAAATGCCGGTACTGCTATTCCAACCCCTTTTATAGGTTTTGCTAAAAAGTATGTTGTTAAAGTATTAATAAGTAGAGAAACTATAAGCGCTGTGTAAAATATTTTTGGATAAGGGGAATACATCATTAATATAAAAAGGGTTATTGATACAAATAAAGGCACTAGAGCACCTCCTATATTAACAGCAATAGACATTGTTTCTTCTCTAAAGGTCATCTTAGGAACTGGTATTGGAATTCCGAAAAAATCTACATATTGTAGTTCTAAAACATTTTCTATTATTCCAGTTTTAATTCTTTTTACTATAAGGTTAACAAAACTTAAAGCTGGACTTAATACTATCAGTATTGCCGATAATATGCCTAAAGGTAGAGCATAGCTTAAAGTTGATGATTGGGCAACGTATACTGGAAACCTAAATGCTATTAATGCGATAATAATTCCTGCCATTAAATAAAATCCCATAAATATTGGGTGTGTTGGTGGGGTTATTATGAGTCTTTTCTCCTCTTCTTCTATTGAAATCTTTTTTCACCTCTGATCATTTGATAAAATTAAACTCAAAAATATTTAAATATGCTTTTATTATTTCTTTAACCTTTTAAAAGTTAAATAAGAAAATCCTCCTGATAATAATCCAGAAAGTACATAGGTTAATCTCCATAATATAACAACATTTAAAGGTAATAGTAATGAGAGTCCATATTCAGTTCCTCCTTCTCCAGCAGGAGTAGGAAAGGTGGCCATAGAGTAGTTAAACATTAAAGCAATAAAAATATTTAGAAAAGATATATCTAAATTTTCTAATAAAACTTTTATTGAGAATATCTGAATTATATATGCTATTAATGTAATGGCAACGGAATTAATTATTAACTTTTTATTTCCAATTATTTTAAGTAAGTTTTGAAATTTGTCTATCTCATATATAACTTTTTGTTTTAAACTATCTTTACCTATTTTGCTAATAAGTTTCATAAAGAAATTTTTTATATTAACATTAAAGACTAAAATCCAAAATATTATTGTAGAAAGCGAGAAAATAGTTATACCTATTGATTTAGGTAAGTAGTATAATGACAGTATAAATGATATAATTGATGGTATGATACCATCAAAAAAAGACTGAAGGGAGGAAATACCGAATGCTTCTCCCATAGGACTTTGAGTATATTTATTTATTAATCCAGCAACTGTTGGAACCCCTCCAAAATTTCCTGGAGTAATTGTGCCAGCAAAGAATCCATTGAATTGAATTTCTACAGCCTCTATAAAATTTAATTTGCATCTTTTTGATGAATTGCAGATATAATAGAGCCTAAATGATTTTACAATTTCTGATAATATTATCAATAAAAACGAATATAGTAATAAAACATTACCTTTATATATTATGTAAAGGACTTTGATCGGATTTTCTGTAATTATTGAGAATACTGCCATCATTATAATTAATAATACTGCGATCATTAATATATTTTTTCTGCTCAATCTTAATTCCCAGCAATGTGGTGCAATTAAAAGAGAATTAAATTGTATATGTTAGCTTTTAAATAAAAAATTAAATTAGTTTAAGCTTCATTTTTTATTGGTATTTGAGCTTTGCTTTCATTTTGTAATTTATTCTCTTCCCAACTCTTTTCTACCATCTCAGCGGCAATTGTGGCCCTCTTTTTTATATAATCTGTTATGTAATTAAGCAAAAATCTTACAGGGCCATACTTAAATCCTTTTATATAGAACCTGCTTACAATATCTTTTGCCCAATAGGCACTATGATCTAATGTGACTTTAAGAAGATCTATATGTTCTTTTTTCAAGAAGTTCTTTCTAAACCAATCCTTCTCTTTTAATACACCCATTGGCACAAAGAACATAGGGACTATTAAGCTTCTATAAGGTCTTAATCTTTCTATGAGTTCTGTTGTTGCCATTACATCGTCAGGCTCTTCTTCAGGAAGGCCTACAATTAATGTTACTGCAGGTATTATATTGTGATCCATTAAAATTGAAAATGCAGATTCTACTACATCAGGCCATTTATCTGCACTATAAGGAGCAGATTTTGCTGGCATTATCTTTTTAGCTAACTTAACGCTACCCGTTTCTAAACCTATTTCTACTCCTAAAAAGTCCTGATTTCCGCTATACATAATATCAGTGAGCTTCGATATTAGTTTATAGTTTTCTTCAGCATATTTAACAGCTGCTAGGCTTACATGAGACCACGCTATAGGTAAATCAGATATTTCTCTTACCATAGTATGCAATTTCAAAAGCTTTTCTGGCCTTGGTCTAATTCCATCGGCAAAATAGAGTAAATTGTCTTCACTGTGAAGCAGTATTTGATCTACACCTTCGCTTAGATTTAATTTTACTTCTTCAATAACCCTTTCAGGCGGTATTGATCTCCACGCCCTTAGAGTTACACTGCAGAATTTACATCCCCTTGGGCATCCCCTCATTATTTCAACAAGACCATTTACACTTGCGTGTTTTATTTTTGGTATTTCGTCCAATAATGGCACATCAGAAGGCCCTATAAAAACATAATCTGGCAAGTCTTCATTATTAAGGGCTTTTTTAACTAGTTCTACAGATACTTTTTCTGCTTCTCCATCTACTACAGTATCAACTCCCCATTTTTTCCACTCTTCAAGAGACCATAACCACTGCCATGCTGCAGGGCCACCGACGATTATCTTTACTCCTTTTTCTTTAGCTTTTCTCATAGCGGGGCTTTCCATGAATTTTCTAAATGAAACCCTATTAATAGGTTCTTTACCTGTTATACTCCACCATTCGCTACTTGGTGGGCCGTAAGCAAAATAATCATGATGACCTATCATTATTACCTTAACTGTATCTAAATGTTTATTAATATGATCTGGATCTACTACTGAGGCATTTATACCTGAATCAACTAAAGCGGCCTCTATTTTTCTAATGCCATAAGGCGCTACAGCAGGCCTACCTAATTTATCTACTTTTGGTTTTGGAGCTGCAATCCATTTCCATATAGATTCAGGCAAGCCAATTGAAGGTCCTGTTGTCATAAACCCCAAAAATTCATGCTTATGATGATCACTCATCATTGCCCTATCTGTAGTTAATATTACATCAAATACCAATTCTATCACCTTAAATTACTATCACTCATCTCTCTTACAATTATTATTGTTTGAGATAAAAATTCGCCTAAAAAATCTCTAAGCTTTTCCATATAAGAATAATCAGGGGAATTATAAACATGAATTATAACTCTTTTTGCCCTAGCCTTAAATGCGTTAACAAGTTCTTTTTTTACATAACTTGGATCTGTTGTAGAATCCCAGTTAATATGATATACCTCGAGTTTATTTTGGTTTTTCATTGTATTTTGCATTTCAGGCAAGCCTTTCCCCCTATGCATTAATATATATTATGCATAGGTTAAATAAATCTTATCATATATTGTTATAATTTCTATTAATAATAAATATATAAAATAATTTTTAATATGAATATAAAATAATTATAATATTATCTATAAATTTTGATAAAATGAACGGCGAACCTCGTTCTTCAGGACGGGGTAAGAACTCAAATACTTTTTCTGAGAATAGTAAAATAAGACTTCAAGCCGATCAAATCTTAAAACATGAGGAGCGGGAGCCGATTTCTCCAACAATATCGGCTTGAGGGATAATAGAGTAGCACTCATAAAGGGGTGTAACCCTCTAGACCTCAGGGAATTCCCGCTCTTCAGGGCGGGGAGGAGGTCAGTCGAAAAGAGAGCACTAATTTTTATTTATATTTTAAAATAAAAATATTAATAGAAATAATATAAAATGCTAATTTAAAGGCTCCGAAACATAGTTGTTTTGTGGAGATGGTAGGGGTAAAATTATGTCAGAAGAGAACCAATCAAACAATTCAAAAGAAATAATTTTAAGGGTATCGGAGGCAAGACCAAGAGATACTGGTAAAAGAAGAGTAAGAATAGATGTAGATATAATGAAACAACTAAATGTTGAACCAGGAGATATTGTAGAAATAGAAGGCAAGAAAAAGACAGTTGCTGTTGTATGGCCAGCATTGCCAGAAGATCAAGGCCTTGATATAATAAGAATGGATGGAATATTGAGAAAAAATGCAGACATTAATATAGGGGATAAGGTAATTGTAAGAAAAGCAGTTCCAAAGCAGGCCACAAAAGTAAAGCTAGCTCCAACTGTTCATTCAATATCAGTTGATGAGGGGTTCAAAAAATATGTCAAAAAGAAGCTTGTTGGAACTCCTGTTATTGAAGGAGATGTGATAGTTGTACCTGTAATAGGCCAAGCTGTTCAATTAACGGTAATAGATACAAGACCAAGAGGAATTGTTATAATAAGTGAAAAGACATCAGTTGATATTCTTGAAAAACCAATGGCTCAAATTAATGTTCCTAAGGTTACTTATGAAGATATAGGCGGTTTAAGAGAAGTAGTATCTAGAATAAGGGAATTGGTTGAGTTACCACTAAGGCATCCAGAACTTTTTGCAAGACTTGGAATTGAGCCACCTAAAGGTGTTCTTCTCTTTGGTCCCCCAGGAACTGGTAAGACATTACTAGCAAAAGCTGTTGCAACAGAAAGCGATGCATACTTTGTTGCAATAAACGGTCCTGAAATAATGAGCAAGTTTTATGGAGAAAGCGAGCAGAGATTAAGAGAGATTTTTGAGGAAGCGAAGAAAAATGCTCCTGCAATAATATTTATTGATGAAATAGATGCTATAGCACCTAAAAGAGACGAAGTTGTTGGCGAAGTAGAAAGAAGAGTAGTTGCTCAGCTTTTAGCTTTAATGGATGGTCTCGAAAATAGAGGTCAAGTAATAGTAATAGGAGCAACAAACAGGCCTAATGCAGTAGATCCCGCATTAAGAAGACCAGGTAGGTTTGATAGGGAAATAGAGGTACCTTTACCTGATAAGCAGGGTAGATTGGAAATTTTACAAATACACACAAGGCATATGCCTTTAGATAACGATGTTGATATGGAAAGGCTATCAGAAATTACTAAAGGATATACAGGTGCAGACTTGGCAGCTTTAGTAAAAGAAGCTGCTATGCACGCATTAAGAAGGTATTTACCTGAAATTGACATAGAGCAGGAAAAAATTCCGGTGGAAGTTTTAGAGAAAATGGTTGTTACTATGGAAGATTTTATTGCTGCATTCAAAGAAATAACGCCGAGCGGATTAAGAGAAATTCAGGTTGAAATACCAGAAGTGCATTGGGAAGACATAGGTGGATTAGATAGCTTAAAGCAAGAATTGAGAGAGGTAGTAGAATGGCCTTTAAAATATCCAAACTCATTTAAGAGAATAGGTGTTCAGCCACCTAAAGGTGTTCTTCTCTTTGGTCCCCCAGGAACTGGTAAGACATTACTAGCAAAAGCTGTTGCAACAGAAAGCGGGGCAAACTTCATTGCTGTAAGAGGGCCAGAAGTATTAAGTAAATGGGTTGGAGAAAGTGAAAAAGCAATAAGGGAAATTTTTAAAAAGGCTAGACAATATGCACCTGCTGTTGTTTTCTTTGATGAAATAGATGCAATAGCCGCTTTGAGGGGTGTCGATGAAGGGACAAGGGTAGGAGAAAGGATAGTTAGTCAACTTCTTACAGAAATAGATGGTATTACAGATCTTCAAAATGTAGTTGTTATAGCTGCTACAAATAGGCCAGAGATGGTCGATCCAGCATTAATAAGGCCAGGAAGGTTAGAAAAGCTTGTTTATGTTCCGCCTCCTGATGATAAAGGTAGGTTAGAAATCTTACAAATACACACTAGAACTGTCCCATTAGGAGATGATGTTGATTTGATAGACATAGCAAAAAGAACTAATGGATATACAGGTGCAGACTTGGCAGCATTGGTAAGGGAAGCTGCGATGGGCGCCTTAAGAGAAGACTTACAAAATGGGATAGTAAAGAAGAAGCACTTCGATATTGCACTATCAAAAGTGAAGCCAAGCGTTACTCAATATATGATAGAATACTACATGAAATGGTTGGAAACAGCTAGACAAATAAATCCAGGTAGGTCTACAGCAACATCAATAACTTATTGAGGTGGTAAGCTTGAGTATATGGGCTGAGGCCCCGTATTTAAACATAATATATGATGAAATAAGGAAGTTAACTAAAAATGGAGAAATTCCTATTTCTGAAAGGGAAATTGTATCAAGTTTGGCCCGTCAAGGATATGAAATATCTCCTGCAGATCTAATAAAAATTTTAATAAAATTAGAGATAATGGACTTAATAGTGGTGAGTTCTAGTACAAAGGAAGAAAGGCTTATTAAATTAAAGAAATCGGTTGAGCAATTAAAAATTCCTCATCAAGTGGATAACGAAAGTTAATGAAAGATTAAAACGTTTCAATTTTATTTAAAATAAAAGGTGAAGCTTTTGGGAGTAAACCTAAAAGACCTTATACCAGAAAACGCAAAACAAGACATTGAAATAAAGTCTCTAAAAGGTTACAGTATAGCCTTAGATGGGTATAATATGCTATATCAGTTTCTTGCCGCAATAAGACAACCAGATGGAACTCCTTTAATAGATTCACAAGGTAACATAACAAGCCATATAAGCGGGCTATTTTATAGAACTATAAACTTAATTGAAGAAGGTATAAAGCCTATATACGTTTTTGATGGAAAACCACCAGAAATGAAAAAGAGGGAAATTGAGGAAAGAATTTCTAGAAGGCAACAGTATGCAGAAAAATATCAAAAGGCAAAGGAAGAAGGCCGTATAGAAGAGGCAAAAAAATATGCTCAAGCATCGACTACCCTTTCAAATACTATGGTAAATGATGCAAAGCAACTATTAACTTATATGGGCATACCATGGATTCAGGCACCAGCCGATGGAGAAGCACAGGCAGCCTACATGGCTAAGAAGGGCGATGTATATGCAGCTGGAAGTCAAGATTATGATAGCCTTCTCTTTGGTTCTCCTAAATTAGTAAGAAATCTTGCAATAACTGGTAAAAGAAAGCTTCCTAATAAAGAAGAATATGTTGAAATAAAGCCTGAACTAATAAATTTGTTTGATATGCTCAAGTTATTGGATATCAGCAGGGAACAATTAATTTTAATAGGTATTTTATTAGGAACTGATTTTAATCCAGATGGAGTAAAAGGATATGGGCCAAAAACCGCATTAAAGTTTGTTAAAGAATACAAGGATCCAATAAAGGCTTTAAATTCTATGAAAATAGATTGGGGGGAAGTAGATCCTATGAAGATATATAATTATTTTTTAAATCCACCATCGAATGAAAATTATAAAATAGAATGGAAAGAACCAGATGAAGAAAAAATATTAGATATGCTAGTTAAACAACACGATTTTAATGAAGATAGGGTTAAAAAAGCTATAGAAAGGTTAAGAAAATCCTATAAAGAGTCCATAAAATCAAAACAGGCTAGGCTAGATAACTGGTTTAAATAGTATTAAAAAATTTTACTAAAAAATTATATATTTTTTAAAATTTTATTTAATTTATCGGAATCAATGTGTTGATTTAGTTTTTCCTCTTCATTAATTATTTTTGTTGACCTTGCGGACTCTACAAACTCAAAATATATATCATTGTTTGTCAATATTTTAAATATCCTTTTAGCTGAATCCCCTATTTCATCAACTTTGTATTTTTCATATGATGGGATTTTAACTATATAGTATATGTTTCCATCAGGGCTATAATATATGTTGGCAGTCTTTATCTCTATGTTGTGCAGTAATTTATATACTAATTCTTTTGGATTATTTGTGTATTCAATTAAAACAATTTTATTGAACCCAAAATTGCTTAGTTTTTCTCTTAAATATTTTTCTATTTCATGTTTATGCTGACCTAAGTTTTCCAACATTATATATAGCTTTTTATCAAAGATTATGGATTTTTTATAATTTACGTCTTTCATTCCTTTAAATTTTTCTTCCATCTCTATTAAAACTTTCATAACATCAACTTCCCATTTTTCATAAAGTCCTTTGTCTATCTTTGCTTGGCAATTTGGGCATAGCATTCCGCTTTTGACACATATTTTGTCTAGTGGTATCTGCACTTTCTCCACCACTGGTAATACTACAAATAAACCTTTTATAAATTTGTAAAATGATAAAATTTTAAATTTCTTTTAATAGATTATGTAATCATAATAAAAGGAAGAAATTACTATTTATAGTAGTAATGAAAAGATGTTTATTAAAATTAAATGATAAAAGTTAAATAACTGTTTTAAAAATAAAGTTATGGTGAGTTAAAATGGACAAATTTATGGAAGGGCTTAGCTTGGTTATAAGGGAGTCTTTGAAGAACCCAAAGTATAGGTATATAATGATAGCTGTGGCATTAATCTCTTTATTAGCGGCTTTTGGAACAGGTTTAGCCATAGCTCATGCTGCAACAAGTTCTTCTAGCGCAACAGTATCTCCATACTCTGAATTAGGTAAGGCTATTGGTTCTGGTTTGGCAATAGGACTTGCAGGAATAGGTGGAGGTATTGCTGTAGGTGTTGCAGGCGCTGCAGCAATAAGCGCTGTTGCAGAGAATAGAGAACTATTCGGTACAGCATTTATATTTGTGGTTTTAGGGGAAGGAATAGCAATATACGGATTGTTGATAGCAATAATAATATTGTTCGTATTACCGTAATTAAATTTTTTTAACATGCAACATTTATATTTTGTTTTATGCTTGAATTAATACGATTAATTTAGATGGTGTTAGGAGTGGTGGAGCCAAAAAAAGAGAAGAAAGAAAGGGATTTTTCTCAATGGTATGATTGGATATTAGAAAGGGCTGAGATTTACGATTATGGAAGGTACCCAGTTAAAGGTATGGGTATTTGGTTACCATACGGATTTCAGATAAGAAAAAGAACAATGGATTTGATGAGGGATTTACTCGATTCAAGAGATCATGAGGAAATTTTATTTCCCCTCTTAATTCCAAAATGGATGTTAGAGAAAGAAGGAGAGCATATAAAAGGTTTCGAAAATGAGGTATTTTGGGTTACCTATGGAGGGACCGAAGAGTTAGATCAAAAATTGGCCCTTAGGCCAACTAGCGAAACGATCATAACATATTATGAATCTCTTTGGTACCAAAGCTATAAACAATTACCAAAAAAATTGTACCAAATAGTTAGCATGTTTAGATACGAGACCAAGGCAACGAGACCATTAATAAGGCTAAGGGAAGTAACTAGTTTTAAAGAAGCTCACACAATTCATGATAGCTTTGATAGTGCAGAAAATCAAATAAAAGAAGCTATAGATATATATAAAAAGTTCTTCGATGAATTAGGTATACCTTATATAATCAGCAAGAGACCCGACTGGGATAAATTTGCAGGAGCATTATATACTATAGCTTTTGACACAATAATGCCTGACGGTAGGACATTACAAATAGGAACTGTGCATCATTTGGGTCAAAGTTTTTCAAAGGCATTTAATTATAAGATACAATTAAGAGATGAATCATTTGACCACCCATGGCAGACAAGCTATGGCATAAGCGATAGGGTCATTGCAACAATAATCAGTGTTCATGGTGATGATAATGGGTTGGTATTGCTACCCAGTATTGCTCCAATACAAGTAATTATTGTTCCAATACCATCAAGCAATGAATCAGAAACGCAATCTATAATGGAATATAGCAAAAATGTGCTTAACAAACTCACTGAGTCTAAAATAAGGTGTAAAATTGATGATAGACCCGATCTCACTCCTGGAGAAAAATATTATTACTGGGAAGCTAAAGGTGTCCCCATTAGAATAGAAATAGGTTTAAGGGAATTAAGGAATCATAACATAACAATAGTTAGGAGAGACACCTTAGAAAGAAAAGTTGTTGAAGAGAATAATGCTATAAAGGAAATTGGTTTAATTTTGGAAAATATTAGGAATAATTTATATGAAAAAGCTTGGAAGAACTTAGAACAAAAAATATATGAAGTTGATAACTTAAAAGAAGCAAAAGATTATATAAATAAGAAAGGTATTGTTGAAATTCCTTGGTGTGGTAAGGAAACGTGTGCAAATAAAATTATGGAAGAACTTGAAGCAAAAAGCCTGGGAACGCCATGGCCATCTAAAAAGCTATCCGGCAAAAAATGTCCAATATGCGGAGAAAGGGCATTCACTGTTATGAGGTATGCAAGACAATATTAGAAAAAAATTTTTATGCTCGGAGGGCTCCTTGTCTTCATTAACCATTATGTTTCAGGGTCCACCACACTCCTCATTGCATTTTATACTTATTGAAAACAGGCTTATAATTTGTTTTTGTTTATATGTTGTTAAAATTTTTGGTAAATTGCGAGCTTTATAAGTTTTGAAGCTAAATCATAAGACTAGATTTTGATGATTTTCATTAAAGGTGTGATGATATTAAAATGTGTAGTTTTCTGTTCATCAATAAAGGTGTAGTTAGGGTTAATTCAGCTAAAGGGTTAAGAAGAACTAATTAATTCTTGAATTTTGTTAAGCTGAGGGCTTGGAATTAAGTATAAATTCATGAAAATTCAATAAATCTTAAGTCCTATGCACAACTAATTATTAACATAACATATATAAAGTTTTTAATTTTTAATTTTTAAAGTTGTTCTAATGGGGATCTTTTGAAGACAGATAAAATTAACAATATGATTGGTATATTGATTCCTTTTACCCTATCAGCTTACGTTGTATTTTCCATATCCATGGTTCTTACTCAAATTTCAAATTATTTTGATGTACCTCTTTATATAATTAGTTTAACATTTCCTATAGATTTTATAGGAGGGGCTATAGGAGGATTTATTCTAGGAAGATATGCTGATAAAATAGGCAGAAAGAAAATTACAATTTTGTCAATAATAATATTTTCTCTATCTCTCATTTTTTCTTCATTTACAAGTTCAATAGCTGAACTGTTTATAAGCTGGTTTTTTGTAGGATTTGGTGTAAATGCAGAAAACGGTGTTGCGTATTCATTAATAGTTGAAACGTTGGGTTCATACACTGGATCTTTTGGGGGTTTAGTTCAAGGTCTTTATTATGTAGGTTTTGGATTGGATGTTGTAACATACAGTTTTGTTAAATATTGGAGGCTTCTATTTTTAATTATAGGAACAGCAAGTTTGGTCTTTGGCATAATGTCATCGATAATTATTATAGAAACGCTAAAAATTTATCAAAGAAAGCCATCAAATATAAGTAGAATTTTTGAAAGCAAATATAGATATAAGACAATTTTACTTTCATTAATAGTTATGGGAGCATTTTTGCTGAGCGTTCCTCTGTTAAGTATAGCACCAACTTTGATTGAAAAAATTAATATGACATCAAATATAGGATTGCTTTCAATTATTGGCTTCTTTTCATATTGGTTAGCCGGCTTTTTATCTGATAAAGTTGGAAGAGTTAAAACTACATTAATTTTTTCGGCGTTAGGACTTATTTCAGGTCTCTCGTTAATACTTGCTAAAAATCCTTATTTTATAATAATTCTATTAGCTTTGCTCTACATATCATCTGGACTGTTTTCATATGATGGAATTTGGGTTAGCGAAAACTATCCAATAGATTTGAGAGCAACTGCTTCAAATTTTGTTTTTATGTTTGGAAGATTTATAGGTGGATTTGCTCCAGAAATAACGTCTGTAGTTGGTATGTTGAACCTTTCATTTGGAATAGGTATTGTTTCATTTTTTGCATCGGTTTTAATTCTCACAGCTTCAATTATTTTTATTTTAGTCGATAAGAAGAGCTCAATAAATAATACTTAAGGTGGCGCAATAAAATTGATTTTATTTAACCAAGTAAAAATTCATTATGAAGTTTGCTAACAATTTATAACTGTCAGTTAAATTGACTAAATTCGGTGAAGTATTTGGCAGAAAAATCATCTATAGGATTTCCATGGGCGGCTTTCGTCGCACTATCTTTGGGTATGATAGTATTTGGATTGGCAGAAAGCTATGGTCCGTTATCTGCACTAACAGAGGTCATACCATCAAATTTAGCATGGCTTGGGTTCACTTTACCATATTTATTTGGGGGTATCGGAGCTTTATTAGCTGGATATATTGCTGATGCATTAGGAAGAAAACTTGCATTTATTTTGTCGTCAGGTTTAGTTCTATTAGGTATGATTTTATATTTGCCTATTTGGCTTAATTTTGTTTCAGGTATTATGAGAACAGTTATTCTCTTAGTATCTATTGCAATTGTAGGAATGGCCGCTATAGGCTTAGAGAGTCCTGTCTTAGCTATGATATCTGAAAGCGTCAATTCTCAATACAGGAGTAAATTGCTTGTTATAGGGCCAAATTTTGGAAATTTAGGTGTTGCATTGGCATACGTTCCCTTACTTATATTTGGAATAAATAGTGCTATCGCAGCATCTGCAAATTATGAATTGGCTTTAATCTTGATGTATATAGCACCTACAATCGGATTAATATTAGCGTGGTTAAAGGCTTCCGAAACACTACCTTGGAGGGCTGTTAAAAAACAGAGTAATGTGGAGGAAGCATGGAAGAAAATAGACAACACATCTGAAACAGTAAATCCGAATACTGGTTTAAGGTTTAGATTTTTGACATTAATCCTTATAGGGATTGTTCAAGACGTTGCGTTTGTTTATATAACATACGGAGCATCATTTGCATATTTCAGTAATGTTGCAGCATACGTTCCTTTAATAGGAGGCTTTACTATGACAGTAGTTGGCATTGTTGCAGGTCTATTAATAACATCAAAAGTAAGCAGAAAGACTTTTTCAATGATTTCCTATGCAATGTTAGCTGTATTTTGGGCATTATTATGGGTGGTTGGTAGCATAACGAAATCTTCATTCGCTATATTATCAATGTTTACTCTATTGATGGTCCCTGTAGAATTAACATGGGCATCTAGGGCTTTATTAGAACCTGAATTATTCCCAACAAATAGAAGAGGCCTGTATGTTTCTTTAGTAAGATTTGTAGTTTGGGTATCTTCAGCTATAATAGCAGGTCTATTAATATTAATACCATTACCATTTGCCATAGGAGCTGCTTCAATGCTTATAATAGCGTTAATAGGAGTTGGAGGAACAATAGCTTGGTATTACAAAGGATTTGAAACTGGGAACAAAAACTTATTAGGATTAGATTTAGAGAAAGCAGCTCATTCAATAGCACCTGTTAAGGCCTCTGACCCAAAAGATAATTAATTTTTTTCTTTTTAATTTCATTTTTTTAATAAACTATAAAATCAGTTGTTATAATAAAATCAATGGAGTTAAAAGTGAAAAATAATAATGAGTTAGAGATTAAAAACAAGGGATTAGAAGAAAAATTTTGGAAGAATATAATATCAGAGATAGAAAATTATTCTAAAAAAGGATGCTATGAGAAAGTAAACACATTGATGAGCTTTTTTACTCTGAAAAAGCTTAGGATAGTTACAGCATTATTGGCTAAAGATTCTCATGTTATTATAGATGCGGGAAGCGGGCCTGGCACTTCTACGGAATATATTAAAACTATTAATAATAATTCACAGATTATTGCTATGGACCCATCATTTGTTATGGCAAAAATTGCTAAAGACAATATAAAGGGAATAAATGCAATTAATGGAATGTTTGAAAGCATTCCTATTAGAGATTCTTCTATAGATGCAGTTATAGCCATGTTTTCTTTTAGAGATGCAAGAAATTATAATCGTGCCTTGTATGAATTCTCTAGAATTTTGAAGGAAAACGGAAAACTAATTATATTAGACCTTTATAGGCCAGAATCAGCTTTAGAAAAAATAATATCATTTTTTCAATTTAACATATTGTCAGTTATTTCTGGTATTTTAATGGGATGTGGCAAGGAAGCTCTTTTATATCCAGATTTACATAAGACTATTAGCTATATGTACTCACCAAAAGAGTTTGTAATGTCAGCAAAAAATTATTTTAAAAATGTAACCTTTAAAAAAATGCCTATTATAGTAGGTATATTATATGCAACAAATCCAAAAAAATTTACTAGTTAGAGAAAAGTTAAATGCTATATTCTTAACATATCTGACCTCCTCCCCGCCCTGAAGGACAAGGGTTCCCTTAGGGCGTATCATAGGTTTGTGATTTACCGCCTTCATTTTCATCATTTCATAGCTAGTGGGTTTTACCCACCCCGCTCCATTCGTCTAGCTGTAGACCACTGGCTGGGCCTTCAGCCAATTACCCCTATCCCTCGATGAGAGTTGCCCTTTTCTCTCAGATCCAAGGGACTTGGGGATATGTTTTTAATGTGTAGGGAACACATATACACACTTTGGCCCTGATTTAGGGCTTCCCTACACGATTCCTATATTACACTTGTTAGTTGGGGTAGAGGCGTACCTCATGTTTCAGTGACACATAACCCTTTAACAGCTGTCTTAATTTTTAATAAGTTTTTAATCTTAAAAAACTTTTCTCATCCCCGCCTTAAAAGGCGAAGGCTTTCAGTTGTAAAAACAGTAGTAAGAATACATATTAATAACCCCTAAATATGATATGAATAAAGGAAGAAGTGGTGTGCAAAGGTTGAATAAAGAAATCTCCTATGAAGACATCGATAATATAATACTTGAAAAATGGGAAAGGGTTAGAGAGTATCTTCAACCGAAATTATATGATGCTGCAAAGGCTATGGAAAATTTAGGAATAGAAGGTATACCAAAATACTTAGTATCAGGAGGTAAAATGTTTAGAGGATTTTTAACAATTCTTTTTGCAGAATCGCTTGGATCTAATATAGAATTTGCATCAGATGCTGCGGTAGCAATTGAAATAGTTCATGCGGCTAGTTTGGCAATAGATGATATAGTTGATAACGATGTTAATAGAAGAGGAAAACTATCGAGCTGGATTATATATGGTATAGGAAAAACAGCTTTAACTGCTCTCCTTTTAGTTCCGGTAGCTCAGAGGATAATAGAAAAATATGGGTTTGATGCAATAAAATATAGTATAAAATCATGGGAAGCTATGGTAAGAGGAGAAATTATGGACGCTTATGCCTCGCTTAAATTGTTACCATCAGATTATTTAAATGTGGTTAAATTGAAAACAGCATCTTTATTTAGTTTATCAACAGTTTTAGGAACAATTGCTGCTAAGAATTCAACTTTAATAGATAATGCAGAATTTTACGGAGATAAATTAGGTATAGCATATCAATTAGCTGACGACATAAGTGATTATTATTCATATTTAATAGGAAGGAAAGAAAAGCTTGATCCAGGGGAGGTACTATTTGAAAAATGGATTATGCAGAAGTATACAATTAAAGATAGGGGTGATGATGTAGTAAAAAATGGAATGAACATGTTAAATGACATAGTTCTTGAGGCGTCTAATTCAATAAGTGAATTTCCCAATACAAGTCAGAAATCTATACTTGAAAGAATTCCATACTTTATGGTTAGCAAAATGCTTGAAAGTTCTGGTTTATCTTTTAAAAAATTTATTTAATGAACAAATATAAAGATATTATTTTTGGTAATTTAATATATTAATTAGGTTAAAAAGAATTAAAAGGTGTAATATTGGATAATTATATTTATCAGCAAAAAATCAGACTAATAAATTATTTGAAAGAAGGTGGCTTTATAAAAACAGAAAAAGTTGAAGAAGCCATGATTAATGTAGATAGGTCAATTTTTGTCCCCCAAAAATATATAAATGAATCATATGAAGATAAACCTTTAACAATTGGTTATGGGCAAACAATAAGTGCGCCAAGTATAGTTGCATATATGACAGAGCTATTAGAATTAAGAGAAGGAGATAAGGTATTAGAAATTGGAACTGGATCTGGCTATCAAACAGCAATATTGTCTTATATAGTTAAAGAAAAAGGCCTAATTATATCAATTGAAAGAATCAAAGAATTATCAGAAATTGCATATAAAAATCTTGAAAAATTAGGTTTACATAAGAATGTTAAGCTTATTGTTGGGGACGGATCTATTGGTTATGAAAACGACAAACCTTATGATAGAATACTAATAACTGCGGCCTCTCCTAAAATACCTAACTTTATATATGATCAACTAAAAAATGGTGGAATAGCTGTTATGCCTGTTGGATCTATTGAAGAACAAAAACTAGTTGTCTTAAAAAAGGATGAACTAGGCAAAATAACTATTGAATATAATATAAGTGTAATTTTCGTACCATTAATAGGGTATAACGGTTTTAAGCTATCAAATAACGAAATTAATTAATGCAAATTTTCATAATCATTATTGTTTATGTTTATAGATTTTTTATGAAAAAGCTACCATTCATATTTAATTAATTTATTTTTAGTAAATTTATTTAAAATTAAAAATCATTAAGAAGATTTTTTAGTATATTTCAATTAGAATAAATCTATAAAATTTAGAAAAAAATAAGCTTAATCAAAATGAAAATAATATTATTTTTTAACCCTTAATTAGTTCTTAATTAAAAGAAGTAGGTGAAAAAAATGGGCGCTAGAGTAAAAGTAATAACAGAAATAGAAAAAATAATGGCAAATATAGAGCAAGTTAGGAATATTGGTGTCATCGCTCATGTAGACCATGGAAAAACTACAACAAGCGATACCCTGTTGGCTGGAGCAGGGATTATATCTGAAAGAGTAGCAGGAGACGCATTACTTCTAGACTATTTAAACGTAGAGAAGGAAAGGGAAATGACAGTAAAAGCTGCTAATGCAAGCCTTTATCACGAATTTAACGGAAAACCTTATGTCATTAATCTAATTGACACTCCTGGGCACGTAGATTTTACTGGTATGGTTACAAGAAGCCTTAGAGTTTTAGATGGAGGAATAGTTGTTGTTGATTCTGCAGAAGGTGTTATGACTCAGACAGAAACAGTATTAAGGCAAGCTTTGGAAGAGAGAGTAAAGCCAGTATTGTACATTAATAAAGTAGATAGGCTAATAAAGGAACTAAAGTTTGGCCCCCAACAAATTCAAGAAAGGTTTGTAGAAATAATAAAGGATGTTAACAATTTAATAGATATGTATGCTGAGCCTGAGTTTAGAAACAAATGGAAGATTAATCCAGCTGAAGGAAATGTTGCTTTTGGAAGTGCAAAGGACAAATGGGCACTAACTGTACCGGATGCAGCAAAGAAAGGCATAACATTCCAACAAATTATAGATGCTTATTCATCAAACAATAAGGATAAAGTTGTTGAACTGTTTAAGAAAGCCCCAATATGGGATGCTTTATTAAATATGGCTGTTAAATTCATACCCAACCCTAGGGAAGCTCAAAAGTACAGAATTCCTAAGATATGGAAAGGAAATCTTGATACAGATTTAGGTAAGGCAATGATGGAAGCTGATCCTAACGGACCGTTGGTATTTTATGCTAATGCAATCAAAGTGGAGAAAGCAGGTATTGTAGCTACTGGAAGAGTCTTTTCAGGAACTTTAGAACCGGGAAAGGAAGTTTATATAGTTTCAAGCGACCGCAATGGAAGAATACTTCAAGTCAGCTTATATATGGGACCATTTAGAGAACTAACAAATAGAATACCTGCTGGTAATGTAGGAGCACTTATGGGCATAGAAGGTCTTAAGTCTGGAGAAACTTTAGTTGAGTTATCATATAAATCTCAAGCAGCACCTTTTGAACAGCTACACTATATTAGCGAACCTGTTGTAACCTCTGCAATAGAGCCTGCAAAGTTACAGGATTTGCCAAAGATGATAGATGCATTGAAGAAGCTAACTTTAGAAGACCCAAACCTGGTTGTTAAGATAAATGAGGAAACAGGAGAATACCTAATCTCAGGTATGGGACAGCTTCACTTAGAAATAGCTATGTGGATGCTGAAAGAACTATATGGGGTAGAGGTAAAAGCAAGCCCACCAATAGTTGTTTATAGAGAATCAGTGAAACAAAAGAGCGAAACGTTTGAAGGTAAGAGCCCAAACAAACATAACAGGTTCTATATAAGCGTAGAGCCTTTAAACGAAGAAACTATAGAGCTTATACATAAAGGATTAGTTAATGAAGATCAAGATCCTAAAGATAGGGCTAAAATATTAAGAGATAAAGCAAATTGGGATTATGATGAAGCAAGAAAGATATGGACTATAGATGAAAATATAAACATATTTATTGATGCAACATCAGGTGTACAATACCTTAAAGAAGTAAAGGATACCATATTAGGAGGCTTTAGAATAGCCGTTAAAGAAGGTCCATTAGCTGCTGAACCAGTTAGAGGCCTTAAAGTATTGCTTCACGATGCTGAAATACACGAAGATCCTGTGCACAGAGGTCCTGGGCAAATATATCCTGCTGTAAGAAATGCTATATGGGCCGCTATGTTAACATCAAAGCCTACCCTTTTAGAGCCTATTCAAAAATTGGATATAAAAGTTCCAATGGATTACTTAAGTCCAGTAACTGCTATAATAACTAAGAAGAGAGGTAAGGTGTTAGATGTAAAGCAAGTAGGTATGCAAGTTTCAGTAAGCGCTGAAATACCTGTTGCCGAAAGCTTTGACATATCTCAGGAATTAAGAGGATCTACAGCTGGTAAAGCTTTTTGGGGAACAGAATTCAGCAGATGGGCTCCAGTACCAGATTCAATACTTGAAGATTTAATTAAGAAAATTAGGGATAGAAAAGGATTACCACCTAAACCTCCAAAGCTTGAAGATCTATTAGGACCTTAGTAAAAAATTTTTGTAAATTTTATTGAGTCAAAAATAACGTTTTCATATTTTTTCGATTTAATTTTTATATAATCGTTTTCCGTTATCAAACCTTGTCTATACATTACAATAGCACAACTTTCAGTTATAACAGAAGTTGCTAATCCACCTTCTGACAACAAATCGACTCCACTATTTATATCAGGAACAGAAAAACCGCAATGCCCTTCTGGATGTGTATGCATATTAAAAATTACTCTTATAAAAGGAATTCTTACTTTGAGCAGTTCCCCTTCTAATATTGATAAATAACCTTTGTTGTCATACAAAAATAAAAATTCTATATTTGTTAAGCTAGTTTTCTTTGCGAAGGATTTTATAAGATCTAATTCTGTTTTAAATGGGATATAAGGTATAAAATTATAGACATCTTTTATACTAATATAATCCTTAATAGTTGGGTCTCTTTTTATTGAAATTTTTTTGCCATCGATTTCAGCAAAATAGTCTTCAAATTCCCATGGAACATTAACCTTAAGATCTATTATGCCTTCATTAATTTTTTTAAGCATTAATTTTAAATCCGTAACATCTCTTTCTACTTTTGCATCGAAAAGGTTGTAATCTTCATCATAAGTATTCTCTATTTGAATTATTAATAGATTAATAATTGATAGTATTTGAGAAGCATTAGTCTTCTTTAATTCTTGATACTTTTTGCTCAAATTTTACCCTCACTTTAGTTCTGACTAAAAATTATCATAGGTATAATATAACTTTTTACTTAGATTTTAAGGGTTGTAATCATAATTTTAATCTCTTCGCTTCTTCTGAGATCATCAACTAACTTTCTATTCAGGTCTATTGCAGCTTTATTACTTTTTATCAATACAGTTGCAGGCTCTATATAATTGCTCTTTCTAAATATGATTTTGTTTTCATGAGAAAGCATAATGCTTTTATCGCCATAACCTATTAAGCTATCACAATGATTATTTGTGCAGAATACAACTAGTATTTTATTATTATTTTTTATATCTTTGGCTAGCCATTCAGGAAAATCTTTTGCAGAAACTTCAGATTTTATTCCTATTATACAATCTCCTCTTGTTGTAAGAAAATTATCTTTAGTAATTTCTATAGTAGATTTATGTGTCGCCCTGACATTTTCATGACCATAAGCCTTAAATACAAACCACTTAGATACATATTCAAAAGGACTCAAAATTATCAGCCTTTATCATCATAATAATTTTCTAGAGAGCTGTATTCTTTGGAGCCTTTTTTATAAGGTATCTTTATAAGTTCTTTAATTTTTGATGCCTTTTTTTCTCCTATTATGCTCGCTAATTCAGAGAGACTTGCGTTAAAGAATTTCTCTAAAGAGCCGAAATGATCTAATAATTTTTCAGCATTTTTTTCCCCAATACCTGGAAAAGATTGCAATATATAAAGTTGCCATTGCCTGTTTTCGTCTAGCTTAGGTTTTTTATGTATAACTGATTCGTTATTTTCTTTATTTAAAAAAGATTTTCTTACAATAGATTCTATATATTCTGCTGTAGACAATTGATCCAAGCTCCAAAGAACTTTAGCATTAAATTCCATTATTAGGGTTACTAAAGCGGCTTGTATTTGTTTCTCTCTATTTCTATAATATAGTAATGATTTTTTAAAATCCCCTTCAACAATATAAATTATGTTTTGATATTTTGCTAGCATTCTTTTTGCCTGTTCAAATAATCTTCCATCAAATAAAGATTTTACAAAGTCAGGAGCACTTTTTCTTTCTATAATTATCCCTTCAGGTATCATATAGTCCCCTTCTTCTAATTGTCTCCTAATTACCATAATGCCCATCGATTCTAATAATTTTGGCACACCAGATGTTTCTTCTCTAGAATCTGCATAAACTCTATACTTTTTTGCTTCCATTTTTTATTTCACTTTTGTTGCACACGCCATTTATAAAATTGATTAAATAACTGAAAAATTTTTCCTTTTCAATATCAACATTTTTTGGAAGGGAAACTATTGAAGCCCCTCTATGACCTCCACCTTCCCCTTGAAACTTTTCCCCTAATATCTTGGCAATATAAGATGCGTCTATCCCATATAACAAAGCTCTGTCGGAAATTCTAATAGAAATTCTGCTATTATTACTCTCTTTATTTTTTATAACGAAAACGACGTCAGCCCCGTTTTGTATAATATTGCCTGACACTAAAGATTCGTAAGAACCTATTTCCGTTAAGGCAACAATTAAATTCCCGCAAGCTTTTCCAACTAATAGTCTAGAAAGGCCTTTAAGTTTTGCAATTCTAACTGAAAAGTCCTCTTCAAAAGATCTAATAATATTGTAATATATAGATATGGATTTTTTATAATCTCCATGCTCTGTTAAAAAAACTAAGGATTCAAATGTATTTTTTCTAGCCCTTTCTAATTTGTTGCTATCAAATATTATGCCCAATATGGCTAAGTTTGAAATACTTTCATTAAATGAAAGATTCAATTTGTTTGAAAACGTAACAGCTATTTCTGTTGTTGAGGAAGCTTCGCTATCTATATAATACAACTTTGAGTTTTTATGTAATTCCCCTTCAGAATGATGATCTATTAATATCAAAACCCCTCTTCTTGGTTTAGAAATAATTTCTGAGACCTGTTCTATACCTCCTGCATCTAAAATAATTAGTTTGTCATAATCCGAATTGCATTCATTAATATTAATATTTAATTCTTTTAATGCTATTTTTGATTCCTTTGATAAACCAGGTTTTGTATCGATGCAACAATTATCATTATACTTTTTACATATTTGATATATAATTAAAGAAGAGGCTAAGGCATCTAAATCTGCATTAGAATGAAAAGAAATACCTATTTTGCCGTTGTTTATTTCTTCGATGAATTCTGATAAAAAATTTTGTGAATTGGTTTTTATCAAAATAATTACCTATTCTTAACTACCCGCTCCCCCAATTCCTCCTTTGCTCACAGGGCTCCCAATACCTGATAGCAATTGTTTTAATTCAACTGCAATCTTGTCTATTTGCTCTTTTACCATGGATTCCTGATTTTTAAGTGCTTTTATCCTTAATTCTAAGTCCTCCTTCTTAGTTTCCAGCTCTTTCTCTAAATCTTCCTTCTTGCTCTTTACTAAGACAAATCCTGTCATTTTGTAAAGTTCTGCATCAGGTCCCAATAGTTTTAATTTTTCTAATACTTTTTCAATTTCTCCTAGTGATGATTCTGCATTCATCCTTTCTTGGACTATAACATTATATGAATCTCTTAACTGCAAATATTTATTATATTTTGCCTCAGCTTCAGGCGGAACTCTTTCTACCAATTTTCTCCCCATAGTTTTTGTTATGCCTCTTCCTTTTATTTTTACGTTTTTTTCATTCAAGTTTTTTATCTAGGAGGATATTATTTTTGTTTTTTCAAAAACAGTTTATAAAGATTATTCAAAAACAACTATACAATGCAAAAATAAAAAAATAAATAAAACTACTAACACTTATTTGATACGTGAAGGGTGGACTTAATTTGTCAATAGCCTATAATACATTTGTAATAAGCGCGAACTCAATGATAGTAGTGCCAATAGTTGTTTTCTTGTTATTAGTTGCGGTAATATATCTTTTGAAATGGCTATTAAAGGCTAGTGAGGAAGTAGAGAAAACAGAGCCTTATAAGAAATTACCTTTTGAATCTGCTAACCCACCGAAAGGAGTTGGTAAAGGAAAAGTTTCTTTCCAGTATTTTGGATATTTAGTCATGTTCTTAGCTATGGAGCCTGCTGTTGTTCTTCTAACCTTTATAACTATTGTTCCCAAAACATTAATATTTCATGCCCTTCTATTATACTTAGTATTAGTTTTAGTATTTGCGCCTTTGTTAGCATATGCAGCATATGAGGCTAAAAAAATTAAGAAGTGGATATTAGATTGAGGTGATTTATGAATATGAGTAAAAATGAGGAAAAAGGGAATGGGGAGGAAAAAGGTAGAGTCTTTATAGGAGATTTAGATACTGTTGCTGAGATGGCCAAAAAGACTCTTTTAAAAGGAACTATTGGAAAGATGGTTGATTGGGCTAATGCATTTAGCTTATGGCCTGTTCACTTAATGACTAGTTGTTGCGGATGTGAAATAGGAGCTGCATGGGGACCCAGATTTGATAACGAAAGGTATGGATCTCTTCCATGGGTTTCTCCAAGGCAAACAAACTTAATTATTGTAGAAGGTACTGTTACAAAGAAGATGGCTTGCTCTGTTAGGATTACTTGGGATCAAATGCCTTATCCTAAGTTCGCAATTGCTATGGGTGCATGTTCATTAGATGGAGGAATATTCTATAACAGCTATAATATAGTTAGGCCATGGCAAGTCATACCCATAGATATTTACATACCTGGATGCCCTCCAAGGCCTGAGGCAGTATCAAGGTCAATTATTGAATTGCAAAAATTGCTAAGGAATAAATCTATAGCGACTAATTGGCTAAAGGAAGCAAAGCGTGAGGATATGAAAAATATCATTCCTAAGGAGGATTTGTGTGGTTGGAGAGGTGAAAAAGTTGATATCAATACAAGATTTACTTAAAAATGTGTTAAAGGATAATATAATTAGCATTGAGCAAAACAAAGGGTATTTAGACGTATTGGTATCAACAGATAAGTTAGTAGATTCTGCTAAGAAACTAAAGGATTCTGGATTTGATCACGTGAAATCTGTTACAGCAGTTGATTATATAGGAAAAAAACAATTTAAGATAACATATCATATTTCAAGCTATTTAAATGAAGAGCTTTCAAAATATATTATAGGATTATCAACTGTAATTAATAGAGATAACCCTCATGTTCCAAGCTTATCTAAAATATGGGTAAGTGCAGAATTTCAAGAAAGAGAAGTTTACGAATTCTTTGGTATAGTATTTGATGACCATCCAGATCTGCGTTTGCTATTGTTAACTCCTGTAATAGCGGCTTTGAAACCATTAAGAAAGGACTATGTTGTTAAAGAAGAGAGCGATGATATAGAAGCTGATTATATAGCATATAATACAAATAAATGGTGGTGATATTATGGAAGCAAGTAGTTCCGGAATTCCTCATTTACCTGGTATGGAAATTAGTGAATTGTCTAAGAACACCTATGAAGTATACATAGGACCAGCTCATCCTGGTTCAGGACATATGAGAATTATAGTAGAAGTAGATGGAGATATAATGGTAAGAGTAGATCCTGATATCGGATTTGTCCACAGAACAATGGAAAAGCTAGCAGAAGGTAGGGATTGGATAAAGAATATTCCTTTATTTGAAAGGATGGCAATACTTGATGCATGTAATATAACTCTTCCATATGTTGAAGCTGTAGAAAAATTATTAGGCACAGAACCTCCTGAAAGAGCAAGGTATTTAAGGACATTACTTTGTGAAATAAATAGGATAGCTAGCCATCTATATGGCACAGGTATATTTGGAGTATTTTTAGGGCATTCCACACTTTATATGTGGGCATTTGGAGATAGAGAAGTGTTTGTTGATTTAGCAGAGCAAATGTCTGGCGCTAGGTTAACTCATTCGTATCCTGTTTTTGGTGGAGTGAGAAGAGATATACCAGATGATTTTCCGGAAGGAGCTAGGAAGGCTACTAGGTATATGAGGAACAGGCTTAATGAATACGCAAAGATTTTCTTAAATAATCCAAATATAAGGAGCAGGTTAGAAAATGTTGGAGTAATGTCAAAGAATTTAGCAACTGAATTAGGTATTGTAGGTCCTAATTTGAGGGCTAGCGGTGTAAGATATGATGTAAGACTTAACGATCCATATGAAGCCTACGGAGATTTAGAGTTTGAAATACCTGTTTTTGAAGAAGGGGACTCTTTAGCAAGAGCATGGGCAAGGATAGAAGAAATGAGGCAGAGCCTTAACATAATTGATAAAGTTGTTGACTGGCTTGAAAAGCATCCAAGGGAAAACTTCATGCATGAGAAGTTCTGGAAGACTGCTCCAAAATTATATAAAGATGTTTATACAGGCCAAATAGAATATGCTGGCAAATATAGGATAAAGCTGATGCCGTTGTTTGCTTCTCTCAAAGTACCTCCAGGAAAAGCTTTTGCAAGAGTTGAGGCAGGAAGAGGAGAAATGGTTTATTATGTAGAAAGCGATGGAAAGGACGTTCCGTATAGAGTAAGAGTTGTGTCACCTTCTTTCAGGAATGTGATAGCGTTCAAATACTTAATGCCAGGTCATAGGTTAATGGATCTACCAGCAATATATGGTAGCTTTGATTATTTCCCACCGGAATGGGATAGGTGATTTTTATGAATGTATGGTATTTAGTTTATAGGGTAATAATTGATGATATAATATTTTATCCTCCAGTATACCAGTATTTAATTATACCTGGATTAATTGCAGCCCTATTAGTTGCTTTGTTTATAATATGGTTTGAAAGAAAAGCTGCGGCATTTGTGCAGATGAGGTATGGGCCGAGAGAAATTGCCCCAAGGATTGGAGGGGCTATACAGCTGGTTGCTGATTTAACTAGATACGCATTGCAAGAAATTATTATTCCTGAGACAGTAGATGCATTGCCTTATATATTATCACCTATAGTAATGATAATTTTAGCTCTATTACCTTTAGAGGCAGTTCCTTTAACTTCAATCAGGACTTATTTTCCAATACCGCCTGATTATAGCTTATTAATAGCGGTAGCATTAAGCACATTGTCTCCGTTGTTTGTAGTTTTGATGTCATGGGCAAGTAATAATAAATTTGCCGTTGTTGGAGGAATAAGAGAGTCCTTCATAATAACAGCGTATGAGTTGATTGCAGTTTTAGGATTTTTATCTGCTGCAGCTATGACCCAATCCTTTAACATAGTAAATATAGTAAATATGCAAATGTCCGGAAAATGGTTAGGATTATTGAATCCAATAGCTCTGCTAGCTGTTTTCATAGCTGTATTAATGTCAACAAGCGGATTCCCATTTGAGATACCAGATTCAGAAAGTGAGTTAGTTGCAGGTCCTTACACTGAATACACTGGATTATTATATGGGCTTAATATGGGAGGAGGTTATATAAAAAGGTGGGTCTTTAGCATCTTAATTGCTCTAGTATTTTTAGGAGGCTGGGCACCATATAAACCAGTACCGGGAATAATCACTGGATACTTTATACCAAGCCTTATTGTATCGATAAAGGCATTAATAGTTATGGCTATAATGAGTTTCTTGAGAAGCGTTTATGGAAGGTATAGAGTTGATCAGGCTTTAGGGATAGCATGGGAAATTCTGATACCCTTAACATTAGCTGCATTTGGTTTAGGCTTAGCAGAGGCGTATTTTGGAGTTATATGAGGTGAATTAAATGCCGGCAAAAGTTGCTTTAAAGAGGAATCCTAAAAAGAATCCGTTAGGTAGGGTTTTTGCAGGTAACATAGGAGCTTTAGCTATAGGTTTAAAGTATTTCTTTGACCCTAATAGGATTACATTGTTATACCCTCATGAATATATAAAATTAAGGCAAGGTTATAGGGGATTTATAGTTTTAATCCAAGACAAGTGTATTAGTTGTTCTTCATGTGCTAGAATCTGCCCGGCTAGAGCAATGAAGATGCTATCTGTAAAAGTTTTTGATAAAAGGTTAAAGAAAGAGATGGTCAAAAAGTTCCCAGTTATAAATTATAATAGGTGCATATTTTGTGGTTATTGCGTAGATGTTTGCCCAACAGAGGCATTATATCACGTTCCATATCATGATTTGGTTTATATGAACATGCGTGACATGATATTATCCTTAGAAGATTTTCAAAAAGAACCGGAAAATATTTCAGCGAAAGAAGGTGTACCAATTAGATACGTATTTGATGAGAAAAGAGGTTTGGTAAAATTAAGGCAAGAGGAAAAAGTAACTGCTCAACCAGTGGAGCAAACTAAGCCAGATACAACAAAACAGCAAGCAAGTAATCCTGAGCCTAAGTCAATTAATAAAGGAGGTGCAAGCCAATGAATCCCACACTTTCTTTGCCATTATTTGCTTTATTATTGGGAGTTGCAGCTATAATATCAGCATATTATGTTATTAAAGTAAAAGACTTAGTTTATGCTAGCTCAATGCTGGCAGTTTTAGCATCTTTAATAGCTGCATTAGTTGCATTGTTAGGATTCGGAATAGTATCTGCATATCTGGTTTTGGTTTATGTAGGGGCAGCTGTTATGTTTATAATAATAGCAATTTCAATGATAGGCGTTAGAGGAAGGGAATCTAAGGAACCCTTTTTGGGTTTTGCTGCAGCATCTGCAATAGCTGTTACAATAGGTATAATAGCAATAGCTGGAAAACTCTATAATTTGTATTCATATCCAGAATACGTTTCAGTTACTCAAGCTGCATCAGGTCTTTTGTCTAATTACTTGCCAGTAATAGCATTAATAATTATTGCCCAGGCAGCTACATTGGTTGAAGCTATAAGCATAGCAAGGAGGGGGGAAAAGGAATGATAATTATAGATCAATTGACTGGAGTTATAGTTATGATGGTATCAGCAATAATTATAGGTATAGGAGCATACGGTGTTACTTCGTCTAGAAGTTTATTTAGGCAGCTCCTATCTATAGAAGTAATATTTAATGGTTTATTAGTTTTAGTTTTATCCTTATTATCTTTTAATGCCGTAATGGCAACTTATTTTGGTATAGTTATAATAAGTGTTGTTTCAGCAGAAGTAATAGTAGTAGTTTCCATTTTGGTAGCATATATGAGACAATCCAAATCAGTTAGTTCAGAAGATCTTGAAGAAGGAGGTGTTTGATGGTGTTGTTATCGTTTCCAGCTTTATGGTTAACTATTTTGTTGCCGATATTGCTTGGTATATTGGCTTGGCTCCTCGGTAAATATGAGATTGCCGTCAAAGCTTTAATATACTTGTCAGGATTTGTATTATTAGTCCCACTAGCGTTAGTATTATCTTATTACGCAACTGGAGAAATATCTAAAAGTATAGTCGACCCCGTATATATTAATTTTATGTCATACAGGATAGGAACCTTTTATCTTGGCATAGACGGTTTATCTGCACCTATTGTAATTGGTATATCAATAGTTACAGCTTTTGTATCATTTTATGGTATAAAATATATGACCAAAAGGATTGAAGAAATGAGGGAAGAGAATGAAAGGGTTCCTAATTTAGGTGCATATGCTTTCTTATATAATATATTTGCAGTTACAATGCTTGGAATAGCTTATTCTAGCAACTTAATTGAATTTTACGTATTTTTAGAAGGTACATTAATTTCATCATTTTTATTAATTGCATATTACGGTTACGGTGATAGGAAAAAGATTTCTCTACTTTATTTTGTTTGGACCCACATTGGAGCAGTATTATTATTAACAGGTATTTTATACTTTGGGTATTTAGTTGGTTCATTCAATTATATGACACTATCAAATGGTTCTTTAGTCCCTGTAGGGTCTGAAGAAGCTATATTGGGTAGCGCAACAACAGTTATAGCTCTTTTAATGCTCATTGGTCTCTTCGTTAAGATGGCAGTATTTGGAGTTCACATGTGGTTGCCATATGCACATGCAGAAGCGCCTACGCCTATTTCAGCCTTATTATCACCAAACTTGATAGGCCTTGCCGGATATGCTATTGCTAGATTTGTATTCCAGTTTTTCCCAACTACTATGCTAAGTTGGAGGCCGTATTTGTTAGGTCTCGCATTTGTTACAATAATATACGGAGGACTAGTTGCTTTAAGGCAAAAAGACTTTAAGAGATTTTTAGCGTATTCTAGCATAAGCCAGATGGGCTATATGTTATTAGGATTAGCTACGTTGACATCATATGGTATTATTGGGGCTATGCTGATATATTTATCTCACGCCATAGGTAAGGCAATATTATTCATGTCCGCAGGAGTGTTTATTACAGAGCTTAAAAATCTTAGGGATATAACTAAAATGGGAGGGCTTGCCAGAAAATATCCTTTAACTGCTGCTTTAGCTCTATTTGGATTTATGAATTTAACAGGATTGCCGCCTAGTGTCGGTATGTGGAGTGAAATATTAATTGTTATGGGATTAGTTCAATCTTATATGTTAAATAATTTGGCTTCTCTTATAGGTTTTACTGCGTTGCTTATAGTTTCTCTAACATTAACAGGTGCATATTCGTTTATAATGATGAGGAGGATATTCTATGGCAAATCTAGAAGTAAAATAGAAGGTAAGGAAAGCATAGATGTCTTTAAATTGTCTATATTAGGCGTTGCTATATTTGGTTTTGTGTTTTTCTTGTTTATAAATCCTCTTATATCAAGCCTAAATACATCGGTAATAACTTTTATAATATCATTTTTAGGTAGGTGATTAAAATGATTACTGTATATTCAAATTGGTTTGAATGGAGTTCAATATGGCTTTCTCCATTTATAGGAGCAGGTATTTTAGCCTTATTATGGCTATTAAATGTCAGAAATGAAAAAGTATATGATATAATAAGCGTTTTGAGCATATTTATATCATCAATAATATCTTCAGTAGCATTATACGATGTTTTAATAAAGCATGAAATAATAGTTGCCGAGACATCATCGTATTGGGTAAGCCTTCTTAAAATTAAAATTGGTACATATTTGGATGGTTTAGGAGCAATTATGTCTACAATAGTTTCATGGCTAAGCTTTTTGATAGCAGTATATAGCATAGAATATATGAAAAAAGATTGGGGAGTTCAAAGATATTTCTTCTTTATATCATTTTTCGTTGGCAGCATGCTTTTGTTAGTGACTGCAAGTAATATGATATTAATGTTTATAGGATGGGAGGGAACAGGCCTTGCAAGCTATGCGTTAATAGGTCATTGGTATACTGATGAAGAGGAGTATTGGGTAGGAGTCCCAGGAAGAAAGGCATTAGGATTACCAATGTATTTCGAGCCAAGCACGAGCGGTATAAGAGCTATTTTGTTTACTAGGGTCGGTGATGTAGGTTTCCTAGTTGGATTTACCTCATTATTTTTCATTGCAAATAGCTTTAGCATTCCTACTATAGCCTCTACTGCAGGCACTTGGATGGGTTTACTAGCATCTAAAGGAATGCTAACTGCATTTTTGCTCATATTTACACTCGGTGCATTAGCTAAGAGTGCACAATTCCCGTTCCACGAATGGTTAGTAACAGCTATGACAGGTCCAACACCTGTTTCAGCATTGATACACGCTGCAACAATGGTTAAAGCAGGCGTTTACTATGTATTGCGTTTTGCTCCAATATTCTTCGTTGGCGCTATAGCTGCAAGTTCTTTAGCAGTGACGCAAACACAGGAATATTTCTATATAGTTGCTGGTTTAGCTGTTACAACAGTATTTATTATGGCAACTATGGCTATAGTAAGCAATGAGTTTAAATTAATTTTAGCTTATTCAACTGCTGAATACTTAGGGTATATGATATTAGCTGTCGCAGCAGGAGGATTATTTGTTGTAACGCATAATTATGCAGCTATGGCAGATGCAGAACTAGCAGGCATAGCAATGCTTTTAGCCCACGCAATATTTAAAGCTGCATTATTTTTAATAGCTGGTTATGCACTGCATGCAACTGATAGCAGATTTATCGATAACATGGGTAACTTTTCTAAATATATGAAAATAACAACAGTATCAATGTGGTTGGCAGGCCTTAGCTTAGCAGCAATACCTCCGTTTAGCGGTTTCTTTGCAAAGGAATTAGTTTTAGAAAACGTTGCGAAAACTGGCTATTTAGGAATCTACATATTCGCAGTTTTGGCAGTGTTTTTCACGGCGGCTTATATATCTAGGTTAATTATAAGGGTATTCCATTCCCCACCATATCAAGAGCCTAAAGAACATCATTTGCATGAAGCGCCAGTATTAATGCTTGCCCCATATACAATATTGGCTTTAGCAGCACTTATTTTAGGTATTTTATGGTTCTATACAGGTAAGGGATTAGAAATAGGGATATTTGAAACCCTTGGTATACAAGCATCTCCAGTATTTAATGTAGTTGTTGATGCTTCAACAATTATTATAACTACATTGATTGTTATAGACTTTGCAATAATAGCCTACCTCTATTTAAGAAGGTATGACTTTATGGGTATGCTAGATAGAAGCTCTGTTCTAAAATCATTACATACTTTCTTATATGATAGGTGGTTCATAAACTCAGCTATCTATTATTTGTTTTTATATTCATTCATGGGCCTATCATGGTTAATGGGAGTTATCAACACAGCCATAGATCTGTTCTACCATTACGTTATACCTAAGGCTGGCGAATTAGCATCGAAAGGATTAAGGGCATTTTTCAGAGGGAGGACTGATTATTTAATAGCCCTTTACATAATTATGGCTAGTATTGTAATATTGATTGTATTCTTTGGATGGTGATAAATGATGTGGGAAAAAGGAATTATTGAATTTTTCTTATATCTTACACTAGCAATGGGTTTAATTTCTCCTATATTAGGTGTAAAGAATGATAAAAGTGAATGGCCTGCAATAATAGGAATTGTAGGAATAGGTACATTTTTTGTTGTATCAATATTATCATTATATGCTAGCTTTGAAAATTACCTTGTATTTTATAATGGATTAGTAATTCAAGATTCTTTCACTTCTCTTATATTGCTAGGTTCATCGATAGCATCTATAATTTACATAGTTGCAATAGGCAATGACGGACTTAAATGGTCTAGCAGACCTGCACTATATAGTTTAATACCTCTAGTATTATTTGGTCTGTTTTTCTTATCAGGATCTACAGATGCATTAATGATATTGGCATCATGGCTTTTGGTTTCTGTTGCCAGCTATGTATTTGTTTCTCTACCTGATGGAAAAGAAAGCAAGGAAGCGTCTATAAGGTATATTATGGTAGGTATGATAGGTACTTTAATATTAGCCTTCTGGGTAGCAACATTTGCAATATCTCCAAGGCCTGATTCTAGCAACTTCTTATTAACTTCTTTAGTTCCTACAACAAAATTTGGTTTTAGCGTTGCTGGACTAACAATCTTGTTGCTTATTGCAGCGTTAGGATTTAAGGTAGGTCTATTCCCATTCCATTGGTGGCTACCGAGCGTATATGGAAGAGGAGATGGTAGAGGCATATCATTTGTTGCAGGTATAATTAAGTTAGGATTCATAGCCGTTATAACGAGGTCAATAATTATAATGACATCTTCCATTAATGGTATAAGTTCAATAGCAGGTTACGCAGCTCTTTTAATAGCGTTTTTATCAGTTGCAACTATGATTTATGGTAATATAGCTGCTTTAACAACAAGAGATTTCCAAGTAATATTATCATATAGCAGCATGGCTCAAGTTGGTTATATTTTTGCAGCCATAGCTGCTGCAGCGTATTTTTCAGGTAACTCAGAAATGAGTCTTCTAAGATTGGCCTTATTTGCTGTTGCTTTACAATCAATAGCATATGGTATTGCAAAGACGCCTTTATTTGCTTTCGTCGGAAAGACAAAAAGAGAATTGAGCGATTTGCATGGATTACTTTCTTCAAATCCAGCTGCAGCCATATCTGCTTCAATATTACTTTTCAGTCTTTTAGGAATACCACCATTGTTAGGATTTTGGGGGAAGCTTTATTTGTTTTTATCGGCATCCGGTTATAGTATATGGCTTGTATTGATAGCGTTAATAAACAGTGGAATAAGCGCGGTGTATTATATAATAGCATCAAGAGAGATATTGTCTAAAGGTGAAAATAAGATAACTGTTGGGAAAGGGTATACAGCAGCTTTAATTATTTCAGCTTTAGCATTAATAATTATTGGTTTATATGCGCCGTTTCTGTTAAAGTCTATAGTAAACATATATTATTAATTTTTTTTAAAAATGCCGCCGCCGGGATTCGAACCCGGGACCTCCGGATTACCCAGGCTTTATCGATTTCGGTTAAAGGCCGTATGAGTCCGGCGCTCTAACCTCCTGAGCTACGGCGGCCCATTGTTAATTGAGAAGTATGTTTGAAATTTAACCTTTTCTTTAGAATACTTTCGGTAAAATTTTATTATTTTCAATTAATTGTATAGTTATGTTTATACTCGGGTTGCTAAAAAGGATCATAGGTATTACTTATGATCGGTGAGACTATGAGTGAACTAAATAGAAAAGTAGAAGAATTAAGAATAGTGAGTTTTAGAATAGATACAGATACGTTGTTTAAATTAGATAAGATGACTATAAGAACAAAAAGTAATAGAAGTGAGGTTATAAGGAAGGCAATAGAGCAATATTTGAGAAATGAAACCAAATAATTTTTATATATTGATAATCGATACAATAATTCATTTATGAATTAACATATTATAAATATTTAGGGAAAAAAATGGCAAGCGTTTGGATTTATTTGATAACAGGTTTAATAGTAGGATTAGTAATAGGAGCTAGTATAGGTTACTATGCTGCACCAAAAACAACTAAGACTACAACTACTCAACAATTAAGCGTATTTACAGTAGGAGCTGCTGGTACATTAAAGTTTGCCTTTGGTAAATTAATTAATTTGTTAAATGAATATAATGCAGGATTAAGCGTCGGAACTCCTATGTTTAAGGGTAGCGGAGAAGTTGCACAAAATGAAAATACAACTAAGGAATTTAGTATAGTTGCTTCTGCAGACACAACAACAATTCCATCTGTTTTATTTCCAAATGTAGCTAATTATGAAATAGCTTTTGGAGTAACTCAAATGGTTATAATTGTTGATTTGCAAACAGCATCAGGAAGGCAAGTATATAGTTTGTGGAAAGAGTCTCAAAATATGCAACCTTTATCAAGTCAATGGAACCAGACGTGGAAGGAGATATTTTCAATTATTGCTTTAAATCCATCTATAGTTGTTGGAGTGTCCAATCCATTTACAGATCCTAGCGGGTACCAAGCACAATGCGTCTTGAAGCTAGCTGCTTTATCATTTTTCAATAATGCATCGTATTTATATGATTCAGTTTACAATAACCCTTCGAAATATCAAATGAGAAATACTGAGACAGATTTGTTAACATTGATGGCAACAAACAATTCAATACCTTTTATATTATCTGCATACATGTCTAATGCATTGCCTCAAACAGAGAGCTACCAAAGTGAAGGATATAATATTACATACATAACTTTACCACCACTAATAAACCTAGGAAATTTATCTTATGTAAACTATTACCATAACGTCAATGTTACTTGGTCAGAGTTAGGTCAAACTAAGACTTTTACATGCAATCCCGTTGTATATACAATAACTATACCTAAATATGCGCCTAATCCTCAAGCAGCAATTAACTTCATTCTATTATTATACAGCCCACAAGGACAACAAGTATTAAAGAATTATGGCATACAACCCATAGTGCCTGGGGTAGTCTATGGAAATTATTCGAGCGTGCCATCTATAATTAAACCCTTTGTTATTCCAATTAATCAAACCAATTTGATGAGCATATTCCCATGAGTGAAAGAATTGAGGAGAATACAATTATTTTTTATTTTTTCTTTTCTTTTTTCTTTAATATTTTTACTGTTTTTTATATATCCAATTACAGTTCTTTTATTGGTAGGAAGTAAAGGTATAATATCATCGTTAAAAAATGTTTCATTTCTTTCAGCTGTCTACGTTACCTTAATTATATCTACTACAGCAGCAGTATTTGCTGTAATATTTGGTTTGCCTTTGGGTTATATAATAGCTAGATATGAATTTAAGTTTAAGAGTGTAATAGAAACTATCATAGATATACCAATAGTAATACCTCATGTTGTAGTAGGAATAATGATAGTATTAGCCTTTTCATCTCAATACGGTTTAGGCCCTTTTTTGCATAAATTTGGGATTAACGTCTTAGATACATTATTGGGGGCTATATTAGCTGTTTCCTATCTCTCTTCAACGTATACAATTAGAATTATAGAATCTTCAATAAAAATGATAGATCCTGAAATAGAACTTATATCAAGGAGTTTGGGCGCTTCTCAAATGAGGACTTTCTTTAATGTAATTTTGCCAAATATATGGAGATCTGTTGCAAATGGTGCTCTTTTAACATGGGCTAGAGCAACATCAGAGGCAGGGGCTTTATTTATTGTAGCTTATTATGTATTATTAGGCAAAACAACAGTTTATCCCTCTTCTGTATATATTTATGAAAGTTATGTAGGCTTAGGATTAATAGATGCAGTAAAATTTTCTGCAGCATTATTGGTAATAGTAATTGGGATATTTATTATTTTTAGGCTAATTTTGAACTTGAGGAGAGAATGAATTGGAAGCTCTAACAATACAAAATTTAACGATAAAACTAAAAAATTTTGTTTTAGGCCCAATAAATTTAGGATTGGAGGAATATGGATACTATGTTATAGCAGGGCCAAACGGAAGTGGAAAAACAACATTGCTTAGATCAATACTAGGATTTTACAGGCCATTATCTGGTAAAATTATATTATATGGTAAAGATATAACTGATTTACCAATAGAAAAGAGGAAAATAGGTTATGTTACTCAGAGCTATTCTCTTTTTAATAATATGGACGCAAAATCTAATATAGAATATGGCCTTAAACTGATGAAATTAAATAAGACTGAAAGAGAAAGAAGAATTAAAGAGATATCAAATATTTTAAATATAGAAGATCTTTTAAATAAAAAGCCAAAAGAATTAAGCGGGGGACAACAGCAATTAATTTCTATAGCTAGGGCATTGGTTGTTGAGCCTAAAATTTTATTGTTGGACGAACCTCTTTCTAATTTGGATCCAAATGTTAAAAAGAATTTAAGGAATGTATTGAAGAAAATTACAAAGTTAAAAACAACAACCATAATACATGTAAGCCATTTTATTGAGGACGCTTTTGAATTATCTACGAAACTTTTTTTTATGTATAGAGGTAAAATAATTGAGATGGGCAATCCGGTTGATATAATTAATAATCCAAAAACCTTAGAATTTTCAGAGTATTTGGGCTATTCTAATATAATAGGGATTAATTCCTTTAATGGCTTTAAAAATTTATTTTATAAATTAAAAAATAATTACGATGATAAAGTTTATGCAGCCTTTAGACCTGAAGATGCTAAAATTTGCATTAGTAAATGCTGTGATAATTTTTTATTAGGGAAAATCGTTGATGTTAGTTTAACATCACGCGGTTTTCTATATTCTGTAAAAATTTATGATAAAATCTTAAATATATTTTCAGAAGAAAAATTTGATGAGAATAGTGAAGTTTATGTTTGTATTGACATAAATAAAGTAAAGATTGTTAAGTCAGCTAATTTAAATGAAATTTAAATATTTTTGTAACCCTTTTAATAATGGGCCGGGGTGGCCGAGCGGTCCAAGGCGGCGGGCTGCAGTAATAATGTAGCCATGCTCATCGTTTGCTGAGACCCGTTATTCCCGGGTTCGAATCCCGGCCCCGGCTTATGCCTTCAATAAATAGCTTTAATACACATAATGCAATTATTAAAACAGGGCTATGAAATGCCTTGCGACGAGGTGACCTTATTTGAGGAATGATCTGGAAAAGCCGAATGAGCCCCACGGTTGCAAAATAATAGTATATGATGGCTATTTGGATATAATTAGCTTGCTTAATGATATAAAGGAAAATATATATAAATACAATGCTGAGATATCGCAAAAGGGTTATTATCTGAAGCCTGTGCATAAAGTATATAAAATAAAAAATGGAAAAAATAAAGTAATATATGAGTATTATGGAAGATATTGGTGGAAAAAATTAGGTAAAAAAATGATATATTCTGGAACAACAAAACCAAAATGGCTCCCTTCACCTCCTGATAATCCATTAGATGGTCTTTCAGTAATTAAAGATGGTAAAAACGTTATAATTGATTGTTTTATTTATGATAAATTTAAGTGGATATTTAAGGATAGGAAAACTGAAAGAACTTGGTAATTATGGGGAAAAATTATGGCAAGAAAAACGATGTCTTCATTTGATATTTATTCATGGGTAAACACGTCAGGAAAATTAATATTGGGGCAAAGAGTGGATAATGCATATTATGAAGGAAGGTTTGTATTGTTAAAGATAAAAACAAAAATAAGTGATTTTTTATTAATAGAGCCTTCAACAAGAATTCACTTTACTAAAAGAATAAGGCCTTCAAGCGAATTTGTAAATAAGCCTTTTGCTATGCTTTTGAGAAAGTATATAAGAAATGAAAAAATTAATTCTGTAGAACAAATAGGATTTGACAGGTTTGTAAAAATAGGTTTTTCTAGTGAAAATTTGTTTGCTGAAATTTTACCTAAGGGTGTTGTAGTTTTAACTAATCAAGAAAATCAAATTTTAGGTGCAACGAAGTATCTAAGGTTTAAGGACAGAGAAATAAAAACAAAAATGAACTATATTTTTCCTAAAATTATTGAAAAGAGACCTTGGGAATTAAACTTTGAGGAAATTTTAAACAACATATCTAAATATAAAGATATAGCAAGAGGGTTAATTATGGGATTAAATCTTCCTGGAGAAGTTGCTGAAGAAACTCTTTATTTATCCGGCATATCAAAAGAAGCTAATCCTTTAAGCATTGATAAGGTTAATATAGAACAAATTATAAATAATGTAAAAAAGTTAATAGATATGAGCTTGGAAGGTAAGGGTTATGTTTATTTTGTTAATGAAAAGCCAATACAAGCAACGCCATTTTTATCGAAAAGCGTTTTGGAAAGTGGAGGTAAAATGATAGAATATGAAAGCTTTGATATTGCATTAGATGATTATTTTAATATGGTATCTGAAGTTGTTAACACAAAAATTGAGGAGGAGAAATCTAAAATATTGCATAGCATTGAAGAGAATAAAATCCTTTCATCAAAATATATTGAAGAATCACAAAAATTAGAGAAAGATGCTCAAATAATTGCTCAGAATTATTCAGCAATAGAGGAAATAGTTAATTGCATAAATAAAAATAATAAAAATTGTAAAAATGTAGTAAAAATAGATAATAAAGAAAAATACGCAATTATTGATTTTAACGGTGAATTGATAAAAGTATATTTTGATGATAGTTTAGATAAGACAATTATAAGGTTATATAAAGAAGCAGGAGAGCTTAAATCAAAGTCTAAGAAGGCTATAAGCTCTATAGATGATATGATGAAAAGATTAAACGAATTGGAATTGAAAATTGAAGTTGAAAAAGTTAAAAATTTAATAAAAAATAGGAGAAAAGAATGGTATGAAAAATATCATTGGATAATAACAAGAAATAATTTCTTAGCAATAGGGGGAAAAGATGCAGATCAAAATGAAAGCATAGTAAAGAAATATTTGAATGATAAGGATATATACATACATGCAGATATTCATGGTTCTCCTTCAGTTGTATTGTTTACTGATAATAACGATGTGAAAGATGATGATATTAATGACGCAGCAATATTAGCTGTTGCTTATAGTAAAGCTTGGAAGGCAGGTATGGGGAGTATTGGTGTTTATTGGGTTTACGGTAACCAAGTCTCAAAATCTCCACCATCGGGAGAATATTTATCTAAAGGATCATTTATGATATATGGCAAAAAGAATTTTTTAAAGCCTTTTAATGTAGAACTTTATATTGGGGTGGCATTTAAAGAAGGAATACCAATAATAATTTCAGGCAATGAAGAAAACATAAAACAAAAGTCCATAGTTTACGCAAAAATTTTACCGGGTGAAAAGAGTCAAAAAGAGGTAGCTGAGGAATTAAAAACAGAATTTTCTAAGCTCGATGATAAGGAAAAGATATATATGCTTGCATTAGATGAAAATGAAATTATGCAAAAAATTCCTGGAAAGTCTAGGATAATTTTTGTTAAGAAAGGATTAAATAAAAATAAAATTGATTTAAAAAGTAATTTTTCTGGTTCTGAATAATTTAAAAAGCATTATTTACATTTTATTGTTTATAATTAAATAAAAAATTCGTATTTTAAAAACTGGTTAAGTAAGCTTTCACTTTAATAATATGAAGTTGTTTAAGATAACAAGGTTTTAAAACTCTGTTTTTAGAATATAATGAGGTGCAATTAGAGATGTCAGTCACAGCAATAAAGAAATTAGATATGCTTGATACAGTTCAGCCCCCAATATGCACTAGTTGTGGTAAAATAATTCATCCAAGAGAAAAGGCAGTAGCGTTTTATTGCCCCAATTGCGGAAAAGCATTGATTTGGAGATGTAATAAGTGCAGAAAACAAGGTATGAAATATAAATGTCCCAATTGCGGATTTATAGGACCTTAGGTGATATGTTATGGCAAAAGTTGCTGTTTTGTTAAAAGTTATGCCCAATTCTCTTGAAATTAAATTAGATAACCTTAAAAATGATATACAAAAATCCCTTCCATCAGGTTACCAAATAATAGATAGCAAGGAAGAACCTGTTGCATTTGGATTAAAAGCATTAATATTATTGGTTTCCATGCCTGAAAATACTGAAGGAGGGACAGAAGATCTGGAATCATTAATTAGAGGAGTTGAAGGAGTAGAAGATGTAGAGGTAGAAACCGTTAGCAGGTTGAGCGAGTAGTTGGATTATGGATCATGCTTTTCTTTATTATACATTGCTAGTTTTTTGGATATCTTTTATATCTAATGCAATTCCTTTTGGTGGTCCCCCTTATACAATAATAACAGCAACAGCAATAATTCAGCTTAATTATAGTTATTTTTGGGAACTCATAATTTTAGCTTCATTGGGGGCAGTGCTTTCAAAAATAGTTATTTATTTGTTCGGTTTCTTATTTAAAAAACCTTTATTAAGGAATAAAAATGTTAAATTGCTATTGTCTTTACCAGATAAATATATTTTATTAACACTATTTATATTATCTATTATACCTATTTTACCTTTTGACGATTATCTTTATATAGCTGGAGGAGCAGTTAAAATATCGTTATTAAAAATGATTTTAATAACTTTAATTGCAAAGTTTTTTAAGACAACAATTGAAATATTTATAGAGTTAAAGGTAATTACTTTAGCATCTTATCTGTTTTCTATATCAAAGCCTGATGTAGCTGTAATTTTAACAGCTCTTTTTATTGCAATAGGTGTGATAGGCTTTAAGATAGATTGGGAAAAACAATATTATAAGTTTAAGGTTATGATTGGAAAAAAGAAAAATACTAGTTAAGGTTTTTAAAATTATTATCTATCATATCTAATGGAAACAAACGAAGAAAATCATAAGATTATGGGGAAAAACTATGTCTAGATGGATTGAGCTCACAACACTTGGAACTGGAGGAGCGTATCCTGGTGAAAATAGGTTTACTGCATCATATGTAATAAGAGATTGGTTAGGTAATATAATATTGTTAGATGTTGGAGAAGGATCCCAACATAGATTAAGGCAAGCAGATATACCTTTAACGAGAATTAATACTATAGCAATAACTCATGGTCATGGTGATCACATAAATGGTTTACCTGGTCTTTTACAATCTATGTATTTGAATACAAGAAACATACCTTTAAACATTATTGCTCCAAAAGATGTTATAAAGTTTATTAAAGAAGCCCTTGAAGTAGAAGGGGATAACTTAGGTTTTAGTATAAACCTTTATGAAATAAGCTCTAATGGTTTTTTAGAACTTTTTAATCAAAAAGGAGATAAACTTAATATATATTGGTACCCCTCATGCCATTCTAGGGAATCTTACTGTTATACTTTAGAATGGATTTTAAGGCCTAGAATAAATGTTGAAGAGATGAAAAAACAAGGCATTAGTCCTGGGCCTGATATAGAAAAGTATCTTGAATCAAATAATGAGCAAATTTTAATTAAAATTAATCCTTTTAGGCTAAGCTATACAGGAGATACAAAACCTTGCGATAGTGTAGTTTCTTGCATAAAGGATTCCGATGTAATAATTCACGAATCTACTTTTTCCGATGATTATCAAGACGAAGCAGATAGGTTTTACCATAGTACAGGAAGGGGGGCTGCTTTATCAGCAAAAAAATCTAAGGCATCTTTGTTAATATTAACCCATGTAAGCTCTAGGTATGAAGGGTTTGAAGCTATTGAAATTGAAAAGCAGGCAAAAGAAGAATTTAAAAATACTATATTAACCTGGGATCTGGCTAAATATAGATTTGTCTTATAATTTTTATATGTTATTAATCTGGAACGCCCCTTTCCCATAAAGGTTTTCCTCTAACAGTTTGAGGGGATAGCCAATCTATAACTTCATTTATATTATCAGATTCAATAGTTATTTTTATTGGTCCTAAAGGAGATTCTTCATCCCATGAAATGAAGCTAACTTTTCCCTGATATAATGCTTGTTTATGCAAAAGGATTTGTAATTTATTACCCCTTACCCTTTTTAAAAAATATGATCTTGCAGCATCTAATATTGCTTGCTTTCTTAGCAAATCATGGAATTTCCTTAAGGAATTATAAGAATTTGAATAGCACCTTATAACTTTATACTCCCCTTGATCCATTATTTCCATATTTTCATAAGTAAATACGTTGTTTATTGCTTTTATTACCTTTTCTTCATCTTCAGTAGGCCTCAGCTCCGCCTCTACAATAATTTTTCCATTCCCCACTTTCTATTACCTCTACTACTTTGCTTATTTTATCTTCTAGCTCTTTTAAATTGGATTCATTTATTATTATAAAATCAGAAACTGCTATAACATTGCCTATACCATATTCTAAGTTTTTCTTATCCCTAAAAGAAAATTCTTCCCATGAAATATCATTACCTTCTCTTTTCCTATTTTTTAATCTTTTATACCTGGTTAAAGGAGATGCGTGAACAGAAACAAGGCATATGTCAAAATCGTTCGCTGTTTTTAATTCTTTTAGTTCTTCAATTCCTCTTATACCATCAATTACTATGAATTTTTCCTTCTTGCTTTCCAAATTTTTTAAAAGAAGCTTAGCGACAGCTGTTTTTCCATATTCTTTTCTTAGTTGGGTAGCAAGGTTTTCAATGTTTTCAATTGTTAATTCCATACCTCTACGCTTTGCCTCCTCTCTTACCAAGTCTCCCATGATAAATAGTTCAGCATCAATCTTTTCTGCAATCTTCTCAGCTACAATGCTTTTCCCGCTTCCCGGCATGCCAGTTATTGCAATAGCAAGCCTTTCCATTTTTTGTACCCAGTTAATTTTATATAATAATATATTAATTTTATTGTTTTAATCTACTAAAGCTTATACCCGAATTTTCTAAGCAAATCCTTTCTCTCCTTTTTATCTTCTTCTTTTTCAACTCCCAACGGTTTGAATCCGTCTGAAAAACCCAAAACTAGCCTACTTTCACCTGAATCAACAATTGCTATTTTAACTGGGTTAGAGGTTGCAACGTATATTGATGTTACTTCTTGGACAGATTTAATAGCATTTAGTACATTTATTGGCCACGAATCCTTTAAATATATAACAAAGACATGCCCTGATGAAATTATATTGCAAGTATCTATTGCTTGTTTTGTTAGATCTTTATCGTTACCCTCATATCTTATAAGCCTTTTTCCAGATGCTTCACAAAATGCAATTCCAAATTTGGCTGATGGACAGCTTGTAACCATAGTTTCGTATAAATCCTCTACAGTTTTTATAAAGTGGCTTCTTCCAATTATTACATTTGTCCCCTCAGGAACCGGTACATCTAAAACTTGAATTTCCATAAGTTTTCACCATATTATTGTTAAAATTACCGACTTAAATTTTTTTAATCACCCTTAGATAAAGACTTTAGCCTTTCTGTAAAGCCATATTTTTCCAGCATTTCATATAAATAATCAGGAATACATTTTCTCCATTCATCATTACCTTCAATTATGTTGTTTCTTATATTAGTCCCGCTGCACAAATTTCTATTAAACATAGGCTGCATAATTGCTTTAAGGCCCATATCTTTAAACAAGTTTAAGACTAATGGATTTCCAGACACTACTCCATCAAATTCTGGCAATAGCATTTTAAGGTATTGAACCCATACTTTGTTCATTTCTATATCCATTATAGGCACAATATAGATTTTTTGGCAATAATCATAGCCAAACTCTTTATTTAAAACGTTTTTTATAATTTCAATCCTTTCTCCTGCAGTTAAAGGATTTTTTATTGTATAGCTTTCTTGGGCAGACCCTACAACAATTATTACCTCTTTAGAAAGCTTTAAGGCATATTCTATTGCTTTTATATGTCCTATATGCAATGGTTGGAATCTTCCCGGAAATATTAGCCTGTTGTAATTTTCTAGCATAAATATCCCCACAATATAAAAAAGCTCTCAAGACTATAAGTTTAATCGGGTATTAGTTTGAACGAATCCGAAAAAGAAAATAAAATATTTAACTATGAAATTAGCGATGAGGCAAAGGTTTTAGCAGAAAAATACGGCTATTCAGATTACATAGTAGAAAGGTACATAAAATTATTAGGGGAAGAGGTCGTAGATCTTTTGGAAATTAATGATGTACCTATGCCTCAAACTATAAGGTGTAATGATTTCTTAATTTCATGTGATGAATTAGAGAAGAGGCTAAAAGGAAAAGGGTTTAAGATACAAAAAATACCTTTTTTGCCTCATGGATATGAAATAATTGAGTCTCCATATAATGTTGGTGCAACTCATGAATATTTGATGGGATATTATTATTTACAAGACCCTGGATCTATGCTTGTTGTGTATTTAATGAATCCAATAAAAAATTCCTTTATATTAGATATGGCTTCTGCCCCTGGCGGAAAGGCAAGTCAAATACTTCAATTAACAAGGGATAGCGTAAAATTAGTTTCTGTAGAATTAAAAAAAGAAAGGATAAAGGCTTTGAGATCAAATTTACAAAGGATGGGCTTTTCAAGCTATGTAATTTTAGAAGGTGATGCAAGAAAAGTCTCTATAAAGAATCCAGATATGATTTTGCTCGATTCCCCCTCATCGGGTGAGGGAATAATTAGAAAAGATCCTAAGAGGAAAAAGAGCAGACAAAGAAAAGATATGAAAAAAATACATTTATTGCAATACGAGCTGTTAAGCAAGGCAATAGATATTGTTAAACCTAATGGAGAAATTACTTACGCTGCATGCACAACAGCAATTGAAGAAGGAGAATACGTTATAGATAAGGTATTAAATAAAGGAAAGCTCGATGTTATTAAAATAGATTCTCCGATTGGAGATAAAGCATATGAAGAATTTAATGGAGTTAGGTTTGATGATAGGGTAAAAAATTGCATTAGGTTATGGCCTCATAGACATGGGACTGAGGGGTTCTTTATATGCAAGCTAAGAAAGGTGGAAAATTAGTAAATTTAAATGATAAGGATTTAAAGGCTTTAAATAATTTTGCCTCAGAATTAAATTTAAGCATTTCTTCTATAGTTTCAAATCCTAAAAAGTTAAAAATTGAAGGAGAAAAGTATAATGATGTTTTTGATTTACCAATACAGCTAGAAGGCATAATTAATAGCTTTGAATCTATTTATACAACTGGTTTTTATTTAGGCTATATTAAAAATAGTAAATTTTATCCTGGATTAACTTTGTTAAGAAGGGTTTCCAGGCTATGCAATAACGAAATAGATTGCATAAAATTAAATAAAAAGGGGGAAAAGCAATTCTTATACGGAAAAGAAGTTAAAGATAACATTATATCATTTAAATTAGGATTAAGCGTTGTTTTAAATGAAATTGATGAGCCAATAGGATGGGGTATAGGTAAAGTTATTAATAGGAAAAAAGGAATTAAAATAGTTGAGCCAGTAAAAGATTTGGGCTGGTATTTAAGAAGAGGTGGATAAGATGGTATTTAATGATGGAGATTTCGTGCTAATAAATTACACAATCAAGGTAAAGAACGGCGATACGTATTTAGTTCAGGAGACAACATATGAAGATGTTGCAAAGCAATCAGGAATTTTTGATGCTAATAAGAAATACGGTCCATACTTGATTGTTATTGGGAAAAGCCAGTTAATAGAGGCAGTTAATGAAGCAATAAAAGAAATGCAGGTAGGAGAAAAGAAACAAATTAAGGCAGAGCCTTCAAAAGCATATGGGGAAAGAAGGGAAGATTTAGTATTAAGGATACCTGTAAAGCAATTAAAGAGATATAATGTACCTTTGAGAATAGGCCAACAAGTTGAAATAGGTGGAAGGGTTGGAGTTATAGAAAGGATTGCGGAAAGGTTTGCATACATAGATTTTAACCATCCTTTAGCAGGGAAGGAGCTTTTAATTGACTTAGAGGTAGTTAAAAAAATAGAAGATTTTAGCGATAAAGTAAAATATTTAGTAGAAAGGTGGCTAGGTATACCTAATAACAAAGTAGAGATAAATGGGGATCAAGAAAAAATAAACATAAATCTACCATCAGAAACAATAGGCGTTAATGACCTTGAGTCAAAAATGCAATTGTTGACTAAAGATTTGTATCAATATATAAAGCCTAAGGAAATAAACTTAAATATAAAAGTTGAGTTTAAGGAAGAAGAGAAAAAAGAGCAAGAAGTTAAAAAGGAAGAAAAAGAAGGGCAAAACCAGTAATAAGATAAAAACCTAAATTAACAACTAATAATTGGACCGATGAAGGCCGATGGGCAGTCTGAAAGGTGGTGATATATTGCAGTACTGAGGTCCAATAATATACCAATAATATATGCATCTTCAGACATTCATTATCCGCATTATTTTAACATATTTAGAAATTCATTAGATAAAATTGAGGAAGAGCCTTGTTTGTTTCTCCTTGCTGGAGATATAATAGATAAAGGAAAATTTGAAGGGGCTAAAACTGTTTTTGAATCTATAGCTAATAAGTTTCCAAACTCTAAGATAGTTGCAACCTTTGGAAACGATGAGTGGAACGAGCTATGGGATAAGTTAAAGGGTGAATACTCTTATATAGATTGGATTGTTGATGATTACAAGCTTTATTCATGCAATAATATTTCTATTGCTGTAATAGGTACTCCAGGAGCTTTAGATAAACCTACTAGATGGCAAATTAAAAACATTAGCAATATAGAAGAAATTTATAATAAAAGAGTAATAAAGGTTAAAGAATTGATAATTAAAGCTAAAACAATTTCTCAGAAAACAATATTGCTGTCTCATTATGCTTTATCCAGGCTTACTTTAAAAGGAGAGAATCCTTATTCTTATGGGGAATTATATAGTTCTAAGATGGAAAAAATAATAATTGAGACCAGACCTGATGTAGGGATTCACGGTCATGCGCATAAGGGAACAGCTTATGCAACTCTTCAAAATATTCCAATATATAATGTTGCAATTCCTTTAGTTAAGGATATTGTAAAGATAAGATTTATTAAAACATTAGAAGGATTTTTGTAAGTTTTTGCATGCCTTAAAGCAAACAGTTATGGATAGATAAAAATCTTTCTCATGGATTAAGAATAGAAAGATTTTAGAACCTTTTTTCATTACTTTCTGGATGGTGCCGCGGTAGTATAGCCCGGCCCAGTATGCGGGCCTTTCGAGCCCGTGACCCGGGTTCAAATCCCGGCCGCGGCATATGCCTGCGAGGCATAGCGGCACCATTTTTAATATAATAAGAAAAACAAAAGAAAAAGCAATAAATTTTTAAATATGGATGTTTAGTTTCACTTAATTTGTATTATGATTTTTTAAAAATTTTTTGAAATAATTTTAACTTTCTATGACGTGAATTCGTCTTTGCAAAGATACCTCTTTATGAAAAATTCATTAGAAATCACCCTGTTGAGAGATTATTAAATTTCAATTTTAGCAAGTTTTAGATATAAATTTGGTATTTTTAATATTATGTCTTTTATATTCTAAAAATAATCAGTAAATATTATATATAGTTATATAGTAAATAATTATTTAACGCAGCATTGACGTGCTATCTTTGTAATCTGTTCTTTATGAGCTAATTTAATAGTGTTAAATTTAACGCTTAAACAATTAACATTATAATACTGCGTAACTAGAAACTTTTAAAGCTGATGAAACTAAATTAAGTAAGCATTGTTCAATAAGAGTTAATCAAAAAGTCTATCTATGTGATTTATTTCAAGCATTTTACTAAGTATCCTTCTTTCGAGATTCTTTACGTTTTCTTCTCCTAGCTTTGAATTTAAAAGCTCATAAAATTCTGCATTATGAAGTTTAGTGCCTAGCTTATAGTGAGCTAATTCATGGTATATCAAATAATTGATCAATTCTGGATCGTAATCAAGCTGTTTATTTATTCTTATTACCCTTGTTTTAAATGAAATAGAAGCAGCCTTTATTTTCATCCTTTTCTTTATGATCTTGAAATTATCGTCTATTCCAAAATCTCTCTTTGCTTTTTCTAAAATTACTTTATAATTTTTCAACTTTATTCGCCCTTATCTGTTTTATGACATATTCTGTCATTTCTTCAGCCAATTCCTGCAACTTCGTTTTGTCAGTGTTTTTTATTTCTTTAAACAGATCCTTCAGCAGCCCAGCCATAATCTCTTTTCTTTCTTTCTCTCCAATTATCTTTTTTCCAGCAATTTCCTGAAGTACTACTTTAAAATTCTTAAGATCCAGATTTTTCTTATTTAGGTTTAAGCTTGTTATAACGTTTTTTTCGACTGTCTTTATTATGATTTCTTGAGGTGAAAGTCCTTCGGTTTCTTTTTTATATTCTACGATATTTTTATAAAGATCCTTTAGTTCTTCTTCTAGTTCCTTATCATTGTGCCTACTGTTCCACTCCTTTCTTATCTTTTCAAGTCTTTCGTAAATTGCCCTGTATACTGGGTTTACAGGCTCATTTAGAAAGGATCTCAGAACTACAAAGGCGTTAGCAATTTCATCTGAATTCAATGATTTTGATTTAATTTTTTCATAGACTTCTTCAAAGGTTTGTTTTCCAATAACATATTCGGAAATTTCACGGAAATCTTCAACCTCCATCTTATTATGGACCAGCTCAATAAGTTTATCCCAGAACTCTTCGGGCAGGCTCTCTGCCTTGATTAATTTAAGCATGATGTAGTAAATAAACTGTATTAAAGCTACATCATCTTCATACTTTATCCTATCCTTATGGGGCCCAAGGGCCTTAAATTCTTCAATGACTTCGTGCATTTTCCTCATTATGTCTACCTGATCCCAGTAAAGCACCATTTTCTTTACCTTGCTGATTATCTCGTCTTTAGCTAATG
>Ga0080006_1159320_pt1 | contig 78914 bp, 76 predicted proteins | sample RS3BMetagenome_FD_69209 | JGI IMG/M metagenome (GOLD analysis project Ga0080006, IMG submission 69209) | Ferric oxide microbial mat and aquatic microbial communities from Rainbow Spring, Yellowstone National Park, USA - RS3B (SPADES... ... | reverse complement strand
CAACCGACAACAACGCATTCCATGCATGATCACGAAGGAGAGAGGCGACTCCCAGGATTTATCCTAACAGCCAAGTTTCTCCAGCGTGTCGTGCCGCGAAGGCGAGCTTGCATCCGCAGACTGTCCGAGCACAAACTGACGACGAGACCCGATTCTACGTCGGGTGAAGCACCCCTCGAGCCGACGCCCTCTGGGGTATAGAAAAGCTGCTCTAGCTCGATAAACTATCTGCCCCAGCATTTAAGGTCCAAAGGCGGATATGGAAAGGCAGGTACTAGGCACACACGATAGGACGTATGAAACGACCAGAATATCCAAGAATCAGTATAAGTAATGTAACTTGGAGGGAGGCGGCTTTATAGATATATTACCGCGCACTGAAGTTAAACACAAAATAAAAGAGAAAGAAAAGAAAAATGCGCATAATCGGAGAGCACTGGCCTATGCACACGTTTTGTCAATGAAAAAAATCCGATGCAGCGCAGCGGCTACTTTACCCGTGCTGCAACATCATTCGGCGGGATTGCGGCCTGCAGGTCACGTACAGATTCTGCAAGCGGACACGGAGCCTTTGGAGCGTTCAGCGCGGATTCTCTGGCCGCAGCAGTTCTTGTGAGGTCATATGAGCGCGCGTCGGGTGAGAAGCGACGAATCTCCGAAAGGCATTGCATGAACACTTTTTACAAAGGCGAAAATGACCACGACAGACACGAGAGCGCACGCGATATGGAGATCATCGTGATCCAGACTTGACTGCGCTTCGTAGAGCCTGCGCCAAAGCTATCACATGGTGCGCGCGCATATACATCACAGGACCGTACCTTGGACCGCTTTCCAAAACCGATGGCACGCATACAAGTCCCAGTGCGAGCACTCTAAGAACGCAGACTCCGTGCTCACAAATTGCCTCCTTCTCGACGTGCGTCGGCCGGGCTGCCGGTTGTCGAAATGTCCTCGTCCAGTGGATACGGAGGGTATTCGGGATATTCATCCTCGTGACGAACTTGTTTGGAGCTTGACGGTGTGATGGGTCCAGGCATGCGAAGGGCGCTTTCCGGGATGAGCTCACCCTCATCGACCTCGAGTTCCTCGTCGCTCGTTTCTACGTCCAAATGCGTATCTGCTCGGATTCGCTCACGGCCAGCATCGGAGTCGGCTCCGTTCTGCTCATCATCAGTCGAGCGGGACTTGTCTCTACCTTCATTTTCCAGCTGAGAATCTGAGCTTTCAGAAAAGTCACCGTCTCGGTCGCCATGTGCCTGTGCAGTAGGTGCGGCAGCCAGTACAGAGCCTACTGCACTAGCTGCTGTCGAGATGCTGCCATTCGGGCTCTGGCGTGATGTCTCTTCCGCCTTGTACCGCCACATGCCCATCTTCTCTGAAGACAGTTCACCAAACATTTCGAGTCCGAATTCGCTGACGGCACGTTTGCGTGCATCCTCAATCAGACGTGAAATTTCTTCCGCTGGAACATTGAAGGCGTGAAGGACGGCTCCTCCGAGAAGGAGACTGGATTCGAGAATCTCGGGTACAATGGCTGTCGCTCCGGCCATAGACAGCATTTTTCGATGGCGCTCATCGCGCGCTCTCGCAAAGACCGGTTTTTCGGGAAATTCCTGGCGAATGGCGGTCACTGCACGGAAAGCCGCATCCGGATCTCGCACAGTGACCACGATCGCTCGCGCTTTTCCCGCACCCGCAGTCCGTAAAACATCAGGACGGCAAGCGTCACCAAAGAAGACGGGAAGACCTTTCTTTCTCGCTTCAATAACACGTGTGGGACTCGTATCGAATGCCACCCATGGAATGAAACGCGCGCTGAGCATGTCACAAATCGCTTGTCCCACTCGGCCGTAGCCGGCCACGAGCACGAAATCACTGGCAGCGCTAACATCTTCGGAGCGGGTGCCGATTAACCCTCGTCGCTGTTCAATTGCAGACGCGATTCGAAGTCCCAGAGCGAAAAGTATCGGCGTGCACGCCATGCTTAAAGCGATCACCAGGTTGAGAAGCTGGGTCAGTGCAGGATCCAGAACGCTGCTGCGCTGCGCAAGTCCGAGGACGACAAACGCGAACTCACCGCCTTGGGCAAGAATGAGACCGGTTCGCTGTGAATTGGCAAAACTGAAACCGAATAGTCGAGCGAGTGCCGTGATGATCCCTGCTTTGAGCGCTAACACACCGAGAATGAGGAGCAGAACCACTCGCAGATTTCCCACCAGCAAGCGCATGTCGATTCCGAAGCCAACAGTCATGAAAAACAAGCCCAAGAGCAACCCGCGAAAGGGCATAATGTCTGCTTCGATCTGGTGTCGATATCTGGTTTCCGCCAGAAGCGTGCCTGCGAGAAATGCCCCCAGTGTGTCGCTCAAGCCAAAGCCCTCGGTCAGCGCGCTCATGCCGAGAACAGTGGCAAGGATGGTGGCGACGAACGCCTCAGGCGATTTCGCCCCGGCAGTCGCATTGAAGACGGGATCGAATAGAAAATGCCCGGCAAAGTAGATGCTCACGAGAGCGATAAGACCCTTTGCTGCTGCGACGCTCAAGGCTGTCGCCAACGACATGCCGCCTCCACTGGCGCCCAAGAGCGGCACTACAACAAGAAGCGGCACCACAGCGAGATCTTGAAACAGCAGGATGCCAAAAGCACCGCGGCCGAAGCGCGTTCCGATCTCGCCTCTCTCGTTCAGCATCTGAAGCACGAATGCTGATGAAGATAGGGCAAGCGCACCTCCTACTACAAAAGCAGCGCGAATATCGAGGCCTGCGCTTGTACAAGCGAATCCGAGTGCAACACCAGTCACGACGAACTGTGCAAGACCTAGACCAAACACATCCATAAACAGTGACTTGAGGCGCGCTACGCTGAGTTCAAGTCCCATTTCGAAAAGGAAGAAGACAACTCCAAGCTCTGCCAAGGCTTTGCTCGCACCGATTTCCTTCACAATTTTCAAACCATTCGGGCCCATGACCACCCCAGCGAGAAGGAACCCCAAGATCGGCGACATTCTCAAACGCTTCATGATCGGTACCACAATAACCGTCGCAATGAGCACCGCCAATGCGTCTGCGACAGGTTCATGCATTTCAAAATGAGTGGCTTCTCGCCCCACTTTGATCAGCTTCCCGCGAAGCGTTCGCTCGCTCGCGATATCCGTGGTTTGTATCGCGGTCGGCGCTGGCGAGGCACACGCCAGTAGGCTTTTCGGAACTTCAACGCGACGTGAAGTAGCCACTGGCTCTCTCCGAGAACCGAGTGCCGAAGATCTGCACGAAAAGAGAACCTTGGTCCATATTGATTCTCGCGCACTGTGCACAAACCGGGGCCTGCGCGTCGGCCAAAGCACCAGTGCGACAACCATGCCACAAACGAGGGTAAGCAGAAGCTCTTTGAAGTTTGCATATCCAACTCTTGGCCCAGCAGTCAGGGCGTGCCTCAAACCCGAGCTCCCATTTCTCACGATCAAAGCGTCCAATTCCTGTTCACGCTGACCAGCACCGACCTCTGCTGTCAACCGGACCTGAAGCGCCCCGCCGTCGCGCACACGGCTAGCTCTGCGCAGTTTTGGCCTTTTGGCAACGCCGTTCCTCACGCAGACAAGATCCTTACCTAGGCCGTACTTTATTTGAGTGGCTAGCCAGGACCCGTGAGGGCTCACCTGAGGGATGAACGCGGAAGGTGACCAAACTGGCATGCACAGTGTCCTGGTTGCAGCGTCAGAAGCAGCAGCAGCAGCAGCAGCAGCAGCAGCGACGGCAACTGCGGGATCCGGCGGTGCATCGACACGGCACGCATGCATCCAGCGGCGACATGCGTGCGCGTCTGCATCGAGTCCAGTCCCGAGGTAGGGCGCGTGCGCGTCTGCATCCAGTCCAGTCCCGAGGTAGGGCGCGTGCGCGTCTGCATCCAGTCCCGAGGTAGAGCGCGTGCGCGTGTGCATCGAGTCCAGTCCCGAGGTAGGGCGCGTGCGCGCGCACTGCGCTGCCTCCTGCTGCACGGATGGCGAGGCACCAGCGTGCGTTGTACGTGATGATCGGACCAGCGGAATAGCATGCACTGCTTTAGATGAAAAAAGCATCATGCCGGGTAATCCATTGCCTTATATGAAGACCGCGAAATCCAAGAGCGTGCGCTGTGTTAGAGAAAACTCTACAATACAGAGGGGCGCACTGTGGAATCGAAAGACTACAAAATCCAAGGGCGTGCTGGATTCGAAAAAAAATACGCAGGCGGGTGATCTCCCGTATCTTCGGAGGAGGAGACTGCAGCGTGCACGAAGAAGCTGGAAGAGAGCGTACCGCATTAAGTTGAAATGAGCAACGTACATGTACTTATGTAGGAAAGTAAGTGGCTTGATTAGTGGAACCGGTTGCGAACCTGTTGGATTGCGCTCGAGAGAATGGAGCATGCACGCGTCCAGATCGTGGCGGGAATCTGTGGCCCAGAAGCGGCAGCATAGTACCACAGGCGGCGTCAGGAACAAGCAGCGCATGCGTTGCAAGCCGGCGCTGAGCAACCTTCGTCCACAACTGGTGTTTGTGTGTCTTCCGATAATAAAGTCCGAGAAGGTGCGAGGTTTGGTCCTGTGCTCAGAATCACCGCTTTCCAGCTACTTGGACAGGTTGCCCTATGCAATATGTACACGAACAATAGCGTTGCAGACGACCATGCTGAAGCATTTGGAGACGAGTGCACTCCGTGGCCGCCCTGGTGTGATGGTAGCCTGGTTCACTGGGGTAAAACCTGAACATGCCATGTCGCGGTCGCCGGTTTCTCGCTATCAGCGTTTCGCAGCGTCACTTCACGCAGGGTCCGCCAGCAAGAGGTTTCACTACGATGTAAGCTGTAGTTTGCGAACATGTTTGTGTATATTCCTGACGTGAACACAGCGGGCATGCGGGATAAATAGCCGAAGTTTACAGCTAGAAAAGCTTCTTTTCCCGCTCGTACGCATTGGTAAATCTACCTTATGGACCATTCTGGCAACGTCTCGATTCCATTCGAGCTTTGGGGGTCAGCCATGCCGTTTCGAGTACGTAGCGTTGCCAGTATCGAGGACCCCGGTCTCGTGCTGCGCGTCCGTCACGACAACAGCACTGGTTCAGGCAGTACTTCCTGGCTAGCAACCAGGTAATCGAATGCGGCTTACTCACTAAATACGAAAACTCCCCAGAGCGGCACTTGATTGCGCTAGTGCAGTGTTGTTGGGACGACTCTTCTCCATATGCGCAGACGAGAATCGACGATGACGTTTGCATTCCATGAACGGACCGCTATTTCATTTCGCATGTTTCTCGTGGCTGACATACATCACTCACGTCGAATGCACTTGATCTAACCTCGCATTCGCAAAATGCGTATGGACAATGGTACCCGTGCACTCCGGTAACAGACGCAGGCAGCCGTCCACACGAACAGCATGGCATGTTGCCTCGACGCCCGTCGATATCAAACTGGATTCGCGAGAGCCGCAGTTCGCCGCAGCCTGAATGAAGGTGGCTCGTCAACGGACGCCTGCCGGAGATGCATGCCGCATCGAGATACATTGAGCCGACACCCCACATCGACACTGCACGGCGATTCTGATTCCGTACCTCGTCCGAAGCGGTGCATCCAGCTCCAACAGAGGTATCCGCAACAACATCGGCACCAACGTCATCGACGAATAACCCCTTTACGCCTCAAAGAACGACAGGTCTGGAGCTTGTCGTACGCATTCATATTCGAACAGGTATGACTGTGCGCTGGACGCGCCTGCCTGCGACGATCGCGCATCCGGGTGCTCTGAGTCGACGCCTGTGTCCGGCGGCGGCGGCGGCGGCGGCGGCGGCGCCAGCTCGCACAGAATTCAGCCCACTGCGGCGCGTCACCGGGCAGGGTATCGGCGGCCGTCGGCAGCAAAAATTTACGACAAAAGTAGACCATTCTTTCATATATTGTACATTGTCGCGAAGCGCGGTACACGGGATCCGCTGCCGATGAGGCGGCGCAGGCCTCATCGTCTGCACGCTTGGCTTCGATTCATTCGCTGGCGCTCACAACGGAAGGTTTTACGACCTCAGGTTACGCAGTTTTTACCAGAGCCGTCACAGCTTCGACATGGAAGCTTTGCGTGAAAAGTGGTCGAGCTGGTTTGCCAGTGAGCAAGGATCCAATGGACTTGCGGGCATCCTGTCGTCGAAGGAGAAGTTTCTGTACGCCGTAGCAGCAGCCGCTGTTGTGTCCAGTACCTCGGTCCTCGATAACCTGGTCATGTACCGCCGAGGTGGACAGAAAGCTGAAGGCAAATCTACCCAAGGGAACGGTACAATGAACGAGGTTGCGTCACCGGCAACGGATCCCTGGTACCGATCGCTGCGCAAGCCGTGGTTTCACCCGCCGAACTGGGTATTTCCGGCAGTGTGGATTCCACTCAAGGCGCTGCAGACGGGAGCACTTTACCTCGTCTGGACAAGCGAGGATGTATCGTTACTCAAAAGATTGACTGCAACTGGTCTATATGTCATCCATATCAGTTTGGGGACGCTATGGAATCACTTGTTTTTTGGGAAACACAAGATTCGCAAGTCGTTGTACGCTATGGGAGGTTTCTATGCGACACTGGCTGGAAGCATAGGCATGTACTGGACTGTTAATCCAACCGCAGCCGCACTCTTAGCACCGACGCAGGTATGGGCCACTATTGCGGCGGCGCTGAACTATCAGAGCTGGGCCTTGAACCCCGATATGGATGCGGATGGTTAGCATGAGGCCATCACCCAGGACCTAAACCTATTCATCAATTTCCTGCTGTTCGCTATTCATTTCTCTAGCCACATCGACGGCGTAAGAGCTGGATCTGTCCGAGACGCGTTTGAGCGCGGATTTCCCTGGCCCGTCGAAGCGGCCTCGTTTTGGTTCCTCCAGCGGAAAGCCGCCGGCGTGTTCTCGAAGGCGACAGAGTCGTTCCCTGCTTTCCAAACGAATGTCCACGCCTCTCTCGGACAGAAACGGCGACTGACAACTACGGTACTCGGGCTTTCGTCGCTGCGACTTGTTCACCCTGTCTGGTCTCTGCAACACGGCGTCAAGCTGCGCGACTACCCCAGAGGTTTTTCCTGTCGTTCGCTTGTAGGAGCTGAGTAAAGATCATCTACCTGCAGCGTACTTCAAAAAGGTGATCACGCGGTTGCGCTCGAAACCGGTGCCCAGACGAAAATCACGGTCCAAAAGAGTCCAAAGCATAGCCAGCTGGGTAACACGTTCGCGAGCAGTACAACGTGCCTTACCGACGGTACAGTTCAGAGGGCGGTGCAGCTGGTGCTGGGTAGGCACAACATCGCAACGCGTCCAGATCGCAGTCTTGTATGTCCTGCAGTGCGACACCTCTGAGACTCTACGCAGGACGACTTGCAACCGGAAGCTCTGCGTACGCGTCCAGCTGGTGTACGTGTTCCGCTCACAAGTCATTTGACAAGACTGTTGGGAGAGCAATGTCGACCACTGCGGCGGGTGCTCGCGTCATGCAAGCTGCTGTGCCGACAACTGAGAACGGGAGCGCAGGTTCCGATGCCCCCGTCCTTCGTTTACAGCGCGTGCCTGTGCCTGAGCTCAAAGGACCGAACCAAGTTCTATTAAAGGTCCTCGGAACTGCGGTCAACCGTGCAGACCTTTTGCAGAAGCGCGGGCGCTATCCACCACCGCCGGGCGCTTCGGAAATCCTCGGTCTTGAAGCTTTCGGAAAAGTGGAGGCCTCCAACGTCGACTCGTTTCGCCCCGGTGACGAGGTTATCGCTCTTCTCCAAGGCGGCGGCTATGCGAGCTACGCGGTGACAGACAGCGCTACGCTTATCAAACTGGACCCATATCCAGAGTATTACCTTTCTTTCGATGCTAGCTTGGGAAAGTTTGAGCGCCGAGGTCCTGATAGGGTTGCAGCGTGTGCTGGTATCGCCGAAGCCTTCCTGACGGCGTACCAGCTTTTGAAATTTGACCCGAGTCTGGGAAACGCATCTCCAGGTGAGACCGTCCTCATTCACGCGGGAGCGAGTGGTGTTGGACTCGCTGCCATACAAACAGCTCGCGAATTAGGATTGAAGGTTCTCGTGACAGCGGGCTCTCAGGCAAAAGTCCAGGCATGCATGCAGCTCGGAGCGTCGCGTGGATGGGTGTATCGCACCCAGCCGGTAGACATGCTGGTTGACTTTTGCGGTGGGCCTGAGTCGGTCGACATTGTGCTCGACTGTGTAGGATCATCGTATGTGGAGATTCATCCACAGGTACTGAGAAGGCACGGGAGATGGGTCCTCTTCGGAACCCTCAGCGGTACCCGTGGTAATCTGGATCTCTCCCAGATCCTCCGGAAAAATATTCGTCTCGTCGGAACGACGTTACGTGCACGACCGTTAGCCTACCGCGAGGCCCTCGTGCGAGAATGGTCCACATTTGCGAGCCCGCGCTTCGCCAGCGGTGTGCTGCTGCCGGTCGTCGATGCGAATGGGATCTTCTCATTGAGCGAGTCGGAGGCCGCGCACACTTACGTGGAAAAATCCAGCAATATTGGGAAAGTTATTTTAAGAGTCGACGTTTGAGAGACCTAGAGGAATGTGTTTAAGAGCGAATTTGCATACATCAGTTCACAGGCCAGCGTCTGCTACAGAGTGCGAAGCGGCTTGTCTCCCGTGCTCGTTTGCATATGTCGGCACATGATCGGGCTCACAACGAGGCCCAGTGTGACATCTATGGTCCGGAAAAAAATACGTGGAGCATATGGATGTCACGCATTTGGATGCGCTTCTCGAGACGTCGCAGCGTGGAGATATTCGCGACACTTTCTCGATCACGGAGCCCGCAATGTGTTTGCGTTATTAGCATCGTGCAAAGATCCAGGAATACACTGCCGACCGAGCCTCGTCTGCGCGGGGCTCATAAAGCAGGATGTGCCACATACCACTGAGAATGATGGTTTGCTTATCCGAGCTCGAGGCTTGCTGGAACAGTTCCGCTCCTTTTTGTGGATCGGTTAAGGTATCTTCTGTACCATAAAGAACCAGAAAAGGACATTTCAGCTCCTTCATGTGTTTCTCAACTTGTTTCTGTGCCTGGATGATCTCACGTCCCAGTCGCGCTTTCAGCATACCTCGACCTGTCCACGGATCTGAATCGAATTCTTTTTGAATCTCCGGAAACAAACCACATCCTGGAATCTTGACGGCGTCGAGACGAGGAAAAAGCGCTGACACAAGTCCAGAAAGTGGGTATAAAATGCGCCCCTTAATGCCGAACATGTTACTAGGAGGCAGCACCGCTGGAGCGATCAAAACCAGGCCGCCGGTAGACTCGCGCGTGGGGAACACTTTCTCATGATGGTGCAACGCCAGACACACAGCCAGGAGACCGCCCATGGATTCTCCGATGATGAAGAGCGGTTTGTTTTGCATCGCTGCGTTGTCTTCAGTAGCGCTATCAGAGGACGCCAGTGATCGAATCAGTTCAATATGCTGAAGGGCGTCCAGTTCCAGGGTTTGGAAACGATCAATGACACGATGGTCGTGTTTGCCAGAAGCCGTCAGCGTGCGCCCGTGTCCCATGTGGTCGTGTGCGAAGACCACCATGCCGTGTTCGTTCAGTCGATGAGGGACACTGCCCTGGTACTTACGGTGGAGCTCGCCTCGTGCAATTGGATCCATGGTCCCAAAACTCGAGTTTGAGTGCAAACCGTGGAGGAAAAGGACATAAGCGCGAACATTTCGCGGGTCGTGCCGCAAAACCTTCAACTCATCCACGGACAGTGTCCGCCCAAAGTCCCCATAGTCTGAAGCTTTTGCGTTGTTGCTGCTTGCAGTCTTCTGAGCCGGTGGCGCTTTCGCCAACGAGCGCTCGATTTCCGCTCGAGTCCTCTCTTGGTCGAGAAGACAGCCCTCCGGCACCCAAGCCTGACCAAAGAGCTTGTGGCCACTAGGCGTTGGGCTAGGAAAGTAGTAAGTTGCGTGTACAACTTGCTCCAAGTCTGTCTTTCCCATTCTTCAACCTGAGCCTTTGGGCGTTTCTTGCAGCAGGGTCTCGTGGCACAAACACACGTTCAGAAACGACGCTTGGCAACCCAAGCCTTGGTCTGCCGAAGTAGCTGGTCGAGTGACCCACTCTCGTTCGTACCAGCCGTGACTCGCAAGTCGCCCGGCCGCTGCGGCACTGGAGAGAAAGCACTGTTCCACACCGGGCAAAAGCTGGGCGCGCACCACGCAGCGATACGGACCGCATCCGCCTGAACTGTTAAGTACCCAGTTATTTCCGAACGATTTGGTATCTGCTGTGGTTACTGAAATTTTCGTCAGCGACGACGCCGGAGCCCACAAAACCGCCCAAGCTTTACTCCATCGGATGTTACGGAAAAACGACTTTCCAGCAAATGGCATGGAGAGAGGCACACAAAATAACTACTAACGATTTCACGATTGCCTACGCTGTCTATTCACCGGTATCAGAATCACATGGAACATGTCCATTAACTCGGACACGAATCCTAAAGTTTGGGGCGCTTTCCGTTGTCATAAACGCGCGAGCTTTTGTGGCCGTTATCTGTGAATGCTTCCATCTCTTCTCGTTTATCTCCGAATTTCACGCCGACTGTCTTCTTACGTTCGCTTTAGATCGATTGCAAGCAATCGAAGGACGTTCACGGCAGCGTTAAAGTTCCTGTCTTGCGCCTTCCGGATACCGCGTACACATTTCATGCACAGACGGGAGTAGCGATCCACGCTTCGCTTGCGATCAGCACCCTTCGAGTACGTGCGTAGTATTAGATCGCTTTGTGTCGGAGCGACGTTTCTTGGCGTTTTACAGAAGACGGTCACTGCAACAAAAAAAAGCTTCCCAGCCATGGAGGGTAAACATAGCTACCCACCTGGACACGCCCTCGAGCCTTTCTTGACCGACCCTCTGCGATCGGTCTCAGCTTCTCCTTGTACACTTCGACCCTGAAAGGCTGGCCCCGCAAGAAAATGGATTGCGTCAGATCCTCGGGTCTTGTCTTCAACACCGCACATCGTCTGATATTGATAGCGCCTTGAAAGTCTCGGTTCAAGAGTTCCATGCGTTTATTGTCTGTTCTTGAACTCCTCAATGTAAGCAGTCCGCGAATTCGCGCCCACTGGGCCATTTGGTGCTCTATCAGCTCTCCATGGATTTCTATCGCCGCAGCGGTCGGCTACCTTCCCTCCATCTCGACATTTTGGAGTATACAGCCCAGCTCATTCCTTATTTCTTGGAAATGAACGCATTTGTTCATGCCGTTAGGAGAGAACCCTTCCGGCGCAAATTGGACTTGCGAAATAGAGACGACATTCGCCCTGGTGTCACCGTGGGCTGAACATTTCAGCGATCCGCACGGTGGAGCGATCGTTACGTTACACGACAGAAAACATTCCGTGGATGCGTTTGGATCACAAAGAGTGCGCAGAAATGAAAAGCAGCTCTAACCTGATAGAATCGGCAAAAGCTGGACTGCAAGGGGAATGCTGAAATACCAGGTTGGCCAATAGAGGGACGTCGCCTGATGTCAGGGAAAAGTCTTGAATGATTCGACAAAGTGGCTGGAGCCGATGTACGAGCGAAACTGAGGCCGCCAAACGACTCCACTCCCGCCAGCACAGATGATGTCGTCGCTCTCTTCGACTTGGACCGCACATTCTGCGGGCTTCCATGTCCGCGTATACCCGTTCGCGCTCCGATCGTTTCATCCGGAGCAACTCTCATCGACTGGGGAAACAAATCGACGTTCCTGTGCTTCATACCAATCGTGACTTTCCAGGAACGCTGTTGTTGCGATTTCGGTGCAAGATAGCCGTGCGTGAAACAGAATATTTTTTGCGACTGTACCTCCGTGTTTTCACGACCACACGAACTAGCAGTAAAGAAACAGAGACGCCCGTGGTGTGCCTCGTTGCGTTTTCTTTCCGTATGATGATCAATGGGTCCTTTTTTACCATTGACTCCAAGCAGTCTTTGAGAATATCGGTTTTTGACGCGCAACCCATGTACTCGTTTCTTTCGGTGTTCCTCAACCATCTGACTTGTGTGGTACTACCGACCTTCAATAGGAGTGTCGTCCTCCTTGCAATGCTCAGTACATAGTATATACTATAGGAAACTCGTCTACGATCTATACGGTACATTGCAACGTGATGTCCATCTCGTGGTAGACACCGCATCGCCGGCGGAAAAAGATTGCGTTGGACTACTAGAAGAAGCGAATCATGCATAACTGAACACCATGCAGTGTCGAGTTGTGCATGTAGCGAACAAAGTGCGTTCTTTTCCTCCACCACAGATTGTCCAGAGAGCTCTTGTCCATTTACCAGGAATCACTCTTGTTCTGGTTTCGTGGCAAGCATCTTTTTCCAGGACAGTGATCAGCGTGATCATCATCCTGCATTTTTATGAACGGTCTCGTTGAGATTCACGGTCAAGGTTTGCATGAAGAACATACAGCAGCACAGCGCTGTGCTTGGAACGAAAAACATTCGCCAGCTACAGCCATCACGTCGTCTCCGGGACGCACGAAGGAGTTTCGCAGGAAAAGCAATCACGCATCTGGACAGAGGTCTTTGGGTCCACTTCCGAGAGTCCTGCACGGGCAACGCGATATCGGAGCGGAGCACCAGGGCAAGAGGCTCCAGTTACGTTAAAATCCGCTTTTTATGACCTCGTTCGACACATGGAACTGTATGCTCGCACCCAATTTAGCTGGCCATGTGGTGCTGTTCGATGCTGCTGTGTGACGCCTGAGAACACCCGCCCCGTATCTGCTTCATGACCCTGCATGGGTCTCTGCAGCTCGGCCCAGGCCTATTCAGTTTGCTGGGACATGATGTGGAGACTGCCGAATGAGGAAAACTGAAAGCTCCATACAATGGAACCGGATCCGAGCGACAAAAGCGTTGTCGATGTTATCCAAAGCATTGTCACTGCGCATGGGGTAGCTCGCTTGAGCGCAGTAGCCAACAACAGTTACGTCGGTGCTAGCGCTCCGCGCAGGCGTTGCATCGCTAACGCACTCGGCTCAGTGAACGGTGTTTACCGCTCGACTAGGGAATAGCGTTGTCCCGCAGAAGAGCTATTTGAACACACGCTGCGTATGCCGAACGAGGCAGAGGGCCGCAAGGTAGCCCTAGCAGCGTTCCTCGCCGTGCTCTTCTACCGTTTGCAGGACGACAAGTGCCGGGCCGCGCGGCAAAGACTCTCTAGGGAAACCGTTCGCGATGGCTCCGGTGCGATGTTTGAGCTTGTTGCTCCACGTTATGACTTTGTGAACAACGTGATCAGTCTTGGACTCCACAGGGGCTGGAAGCGAACTGCAGTAGACGCTGCCCTAGAACCTTTTCTTGTAGCCAGCTCCGAGCGAGCAGAGCTCCAGGTCCTTGACCTGGCGACGGGAACCGCTGATCTCGCCATAGATATCGCTCAGAGATACGGCAGTTATGTGAAGCAGGTTGTTGCGGTTGACCCGTGCTCCCGAATGCTCGACATTGCGAGCAGGAAGCTCGCCAGAGCTCAGGTATCCGATAAGGTGTTGCTCGTGAAAGGTGTTGCCGAGGAACTTCCGCAGGAATGGACGAACAGATTTGACGTCTGCATTATTGGATTCGGAGTTCGGAACTTTGCAGATCGAAAGAAAGGTCTCTGTGAAGTTTGGAGAGTGCTAAAAAAAGCTGAGGCGTCAACAGCGACCCCCACTGACCCTGTTAGCCGTCTGGTGGTGCTGGAAATTACGGAACCGCGCGGCCGCAGCATCGCAGCACCTATCGCCCGCTTCTTTCTGCGAACATGTGTACCCTTGCTCGGTGCGCTCTTTTCCCTGCGGCTTCGGGAATATTGCTATCTGCAAAGGAGCGCACGTCTCTTCCCACCGTTAGATGAGTTTCTGGAGGCGATGCGTGATGAATGCTGTCTTGAAACCATACGAGCTCAACGGCTACCGCCTTTTGGACTTGGTCCCGCGCTCATCATAGCGAAACCAGCGCCGAAACAGGCCTCTGTAGAGGCAGCGGCGCTTGCTCCGGAGGATGCGTTCGTGAATTCGAGCGCTACGCCATCGCGAAGCTCGACTGACGCGCCTTGGCACGTGGAAAGCGCGCCCCGGAACGATGAACGAGACGCATCTGGGGTTGCGCCACCCTCGAGTGTAGTCGCTTAGTATGCAAGCGCGTGCGCAATGCACGGTATTGTGCTTCAGTTGGATGACACATATGAAACACTTGCTGCAACGTTTATTCAAGTGTGATGGTGAAGCAAGGCTTGCACATCGTTCGAGTCAGATCCGGATAGATGAGGCTATCATAGGCAACGCTTCCACGTGATATCGGACAACTGCTTTGCAGTCGTTCGCGCCTGCACCGTTCCGCTGAAAGTTTACCCTAGCGTTATCCAGGAGGGTTTTTGTCCACACGGCTTCGCTTGTTTCAATGATTCTCGTTGACATTACCAGGATCGAGGCTAACTTCCTGAAACTCGATGAAGCACCAGGCACACTGGCAGCAACGCGGGTGGTTGATTTGGCGACGGCGATCGGTCGGCGCCAGCCAGATGCGCATGTTCGATTTTCGCGCACTCAATGTGAGCCTGAGAAAACACACAAGCGGTATACGATGTTGCGAAGAGCGCAAACTCTATGGGTTATTCCGGGTGAAAGAACTAGTTTGAGAGACCCGTGCTCTACAATTTTCGCAGCGGACTCTTTATGTTGCCCCGAGGATGTTCTTTTCTTTGAGGATTGCGATAAATCGATTTCGGGAGACTCTGACAGTGTTACAGGGAACCTGTTGCCAGAGCTCGAAAACACCCACCTATCCAAGCTGCTCGAAGGTCGTGAAGCATTTCGGTGCGTGACGTATAAGGGATCAAAGGACCATGGTGTCGTAAGCGGTGTCAACGAGAACGGCGTTGCAGTCGCACTCAAGTTTGCGGCAACAAGGCCAATGGGTACACCCCCGGAGGGCCAAGTTACCGGTGAGTGCTTGACCTTTCTAGCACTTAGGTTCGGTAAGACCGCTCTACACGCCGCCCAGCTTCTTTCGAAGATTGTCGACTTGCTAGGTGTAAAGGCCGCAGCGCGTGCTGCAGGCACTGAGTGGTCCCCAGGCTTCGTCCTGGTGGACGCGCACGGTGCCTGGCTCCTAGAAACAGCCAGCGGCTTCTGGGCACTCAGTAAGACCTCGAAGGAGATATGCTTGTACAGGGATCAGCTATACATTGAGGAACCTCTAACCTATTCGACTTCTTTAGAATCCCTCGTTGCGGTGGGATCTTCATCGTCTGCATCGGGCCGGGGCAGAATCAACTTTCGGATGTTGTTCCATCCGACGGGGGCTGAATCATCACGTGATCTCAACGCTTCCGTGAATAGGATGAAGGAATTGAAATCCAGAGCGGCATTGAGTCCGCTTGACTTGGCCAGCTTGATCCAGATGGTACGAGAGCATGATTTGCCCTCGTCGGTGCTTCCCGAGGCGAGCGATACCCAGCACACCATTCGAGCCGGGGCATTCATATCTGTTCTCACACCGGACGCTCCGCGCAGGTTTCATCTTTTTACCTGTGAACACTACACCGAATGTGCAATGTTCAAGCCTATTTTTCTAGATAGAGCGGCTAGTTCTCAGATAAGCACCGTGCATGCTTCGTATCTTGGAGAGACAGGGACGCTGCATCGCCGACGGCGCTATGCGCTTGAACGGAAACGGCTCGATCTTGAGCGTACGACCGTCCGCGTCTTGCAGTATCGCGACCAAGAGGAGCGGCGTTGCGCCTATCAACCCGCAGACATCTGTGAACGTTTGAGATTTCTAGAAATGATCTGCGTCGAAAAGGCGCTGAGCGTTTGCGGGTATTCGACGAGTTTCATGCAGGCGGAACACGCCGCCCTGTGTCGCGGCTTTGAACAGCGACTCTTGCAGATGGGCAAAAAGTATTTCAAAATGGATACAAAGATGCTATATCCCACAGAGGTATCGCAAAAAGATTGGCCTGACCTTTTCCAGCGGTACGCCGAAGACACGAAGGAATCTCTGTTTGAAAAGACGCTCATGAGGGAAGAGTATGAATATGAGCTGTTCATGCTCGACGGAGGCGATCCGCTCGCACAGGCTCGCCGTATTCGAGGTTTGCAACTCGCCCCGTCACCTGGAGAGCACTTCTGCATGCCTATTGTGCGCGATATCCCAGAGCAGCCGGATGCGTCTATGCCGCATGTCTACGTCTACAAACCGGACACGAGAGACTCTGCGAATGCGCCAAACAATGCGCAGTGATCGCATCGAACTCTGGTTGGGCTTAGATATAGGATTGAGCTTTGCGTTGGGACGGATGGCTGCAGCCTGTAGACATCTCGTAGGCATAACACATCCTATGGGTCATTATTGACGTTCACGTCTCTATAACATTGCACTGCTCGTTGAAAGAGCCACCCGGAATGAAGAAGGCCCCGCCTAGGCGTGAACATTCTCCTCATCGCGCAATTTGAGCTGTGCTAGCAAGCATTTCGTTCTGAGAGCAAATGCTTTCTGGCAATCCGCCTAAGTATGCAACTCCAGCACATATTTCATGCTCTCTCTAGCCAATGCTGAATGATTGTTTGGTCGATTAAGTTCACAAAACAACTTCCGGTTCGCCGAACGTTTCCCGGCGGATATCCGCAGAATGGCATGTAAAATGATCCGATAAGGTTCTGACGCGATGCAGCTTAGCCTCTCTGAGCAAAAGCCAGGTTCTTCTGAACACGCGCGCCAGTGCCGGTACGTCTTGCTTTCGTCGAATGCCCCGAGTCAGCGCCTTCGAAGTCGGCAATAATGATCAGCCTCTCGCTTGCGCAGTCTTCTCTCGGCAATTTGCAAATGCGGTTTCACGGGAGGCATTCCAACCAACCGAGCCGCTATGGGAACTGACTTGCATCTGCCAGGCTCTAGCGAGCCAAGGTGCCGTGCACAAGTCGTGGCGAGCCTGTCGAATGCGTTCTACTAGAGCATTTTCGCATTCAGGTTCGTAAAATGTACCCGCCTTCGCCCAGTGACTTCATTTGACCCGTTGCTCTCAATGCCTTGGCGCGTTCGCGCGAGCGGAAAGTCGAGACCGCTCTATTCTCCTAATCCAGGGTGCTGATACACCCATGGCGGCCATGTATGCAATGGTGGTCTTCCGCTGGCCGTCACCTCAGAGTACCTGCCGAAACAAACGCAGCTCGCACCCCTCTGCCTGGGAACACTCCAGTAGACTCCAAGCCTCGCGTCGCCCGCCGAGCGAACGCACGCAGCGCTTGTGCTGTGGCATCCAGCCATGCGAACTGGAGGAGCAGCATGCATCCACATGCGACGTGCGCTGCCTCATGCTCGTGTTACACCAGACGTCCGTAATATTCAGCGTAAACGTAACGCCTGGCGAGCTCTGGCCACTGCACAAGAAAACGATCTGCAAATCTGTACAAGATCTTCCCGGTGAGAGACAAGCTGTAAACACGCGCGACTGTCTCGATGAAAATAATTCTTGGATACGCGCTAGCAGGTCTGGTTCTCGTCAACGAGTTCCAGATTCGAACGATAAATGCTATCAGACAAAAAGGCACACAGGTTCCTGGTCCGTTGCATAGTACGACATTAGGTGCTGGTGCTCGCATGCGATCGTTCGTTGCCAGTGATTGGCTGGAAAGAAACAACCCCGCCGCACTGGCACAAGCGTGGATGCTGGTGAATACACTTGTTATCCATGACTGACCAACTTCACGAGCGCGAGGCACTGCCACCCAGTTCAGAACGCGAAAGCCTGGAGGAAGGTCACTCTGAAAACGCTCTATCCAACGAGGGGTGCGTTTGTCAGTCTTTGCATACACAAACGTCACCCAGACGGGGGCGTCGACCCAGCGCTCGCTGAGCAAGCCGCCGTCACGACTGAGAAGCCTATGCATCTCTGTTGTGTGCCCGCCGGATCCTAGCACGACCAGCAAGTGCAACGGCTGATCAGCTCCGATGCGCAGCTCTTCGAAAGGTCTCCTTGCCCAGAGCTCCTCAAAAACACGCTTGTTTGGGCTGCTGCACTGCGTTCGGCGACGCTCGGCTTCCCGTGCGAAGCACGAGCGCCGCGACAAGTTCGCGGAACTGAGCAGCACGCCCTTGGAAAAGATCAACACGATGCCTAGCACTACCGAGACCGCAAAAAGACCCACATATATAGACATACTCGGCTTGGCCGCCCCAAGCAGGGGTAAAGGCCGCCAACAAATCCCAGACAAAGATCGTATTACATGCTCAGAGACGCCAAATGCATTCCACATCCAGGTGCATGTCATCAAATGCTTTTTCGCGGTTTGTAGCAGATGCATTCGAAGTGCGTTCATTTGAGCAAGTAAAAAATCCAAGCAAAAGACATGGACATGGTAGTCAGGGATCCAGGAGGGTCATCATCGCCGGTTTCCCGGGAAAAAACCTGAAAATACATCTTGGCGCCAAACGTCGAACATAGAGGTGCAAATGACGAAGAACAAGAGGAAGAAGAACCAAACGGAGATAGATGAGAAAAGATATCTGATCGATGGGGCGATGACGAGACTGTAGTGGCACAGAGGGTGTGAGTTCCAGGAATCGTAGGATGGATGGGTTCCAGCAAAGGTGATAAACGCATGAAGGTCGTGGCCCGAGACTTCAATTCCGCAATCAGTATCAAACGATATGCGATGCTGACGACGAGATCCGAGGTGCTGACGCGATCCCACTTTGTGGAGCAGCCTCTCAGGCTCGAAATCTGCATGGATAAACACTGAAACCGGTAGCATGCGCTTGTTCAAAATAGGCTGGGAGATGTCTGTGAATGGATACATATATGTTTACCCTGCATAGTTGTAGAACGATTCTCGTTTTATTGCTCACATGCGTATAAATGTGCTCGATGCTGACTTTCTGCTAGGGATCGACAACGTGATCTGGGGACGTGCTTGCGGGGCGTGCTGTTGATCGATTTCGTCTCTTTCGGGAACGCCCAGATTCCGCATCGATGCCGCCTCGCATATCCTTCGAGCTCCTCCAGAATTCGTTCTTTTCGCATACTGGGGTGCAGGCATCCCCAACCAGTAACGAGCAGCGTTCTGTTTATATGCAATCGGTCTTCGAGCCTGAGAACGTCCGCAACCACAGATCCATCTAATTTGTATGCTGAGATCCATAGCTGTGCCATCATCTGAGAAGGAAGCAACTGCGTCAGGACGTGATGCATCTGCGTGGCCACCCAGCTTGTACGCGCCTCGAAGCAGAGACCACGAAGCTCTGCCCGCACGCGACGGAACAACGGTGTGTTGTTTGCGTGGTTCGAATCGAAGGAGAGTCGTGCGCTTTTTCCTCCGGGCCGGATACAAGTCTCGACGTGCTCGTTTTCATCTATCCATACCTCGGTTTCCTCATCTGCCAGTGCACGTCTTCGTCGTGGCCTTCCAGAAAACGACTTTGATGTCTCTTGTGTCCAAACGTCTCTCCCAGTGCTTACGGGGATTTCAAAGATTATTCTCAAACTGGGCAGAACTTTACAAACTTTGCAGAACAACACAATATCCTGAATAGTGGGATCCGGCCGTGCCTCGTAGAGATACTTCCCGTATCGCTCCAGGAGCTGCCTCATGGATACGAAGCTGTCGTCTTCATGATTGTAAGCGCCACTTACACACTGACCCATCCAGAACGTTCAAAAGTCAGCTGCGGATCCGTTGCAGCCCAGTTGTACGACAGCGCACTACCAGGCAACTGCTGAAGCTTTGTTTTAACTCCGATGCGATTCAAATTGCGATTTGCGTCATGGCATCTGAAACGCCTCGCGTTCCGTGTCCGGTTGCCGCTTGGGATCCAACAGCTGCAACGCACCGCTACGCTTTTGGTTTCAAGATGGTGCGTGTGTCGGGGTCGGGGTGTCCGGCGGCGCAGTAGGCGCTGAAGCAGGCCGTACATCACGAGGATCGCTGGGCCAAGCCCGTGCTTTCGGGGGACACTGCGCTGAGGCTGGTGGACTGGGATCGAGACTCTTGAAGCGCTACGGTCACTTTGCTACGGACTCGTAGTGTTCACGCACTAGAGGTGTTTTGACCACGATTCCTGATCCTACACCTCTACGGAGAAAAATGAAAATGGCGCACAGAAATACGCGATCGGTTCCTGTTTATCGTTTCCCCCGACCCCTGTCGTAGATATACAGCGTTGACATTCGAAGTGCAGCAACAGAGGTATCCGATTTTATACCTGAAGTTCGGATCCAAGTTGTGTTTTCGGAGTGACTGCTTCGATACTTTTCGATTAGAACCTGTTGAGTCACCGGATTTGAGATGATTCGCGATACACCCGATCAACGGTACGTACAATGAACGATTTGATCATCAAGTCGTGGGCGCAAGCCGCCACTCTGCTCCATGCCTTACATGTAGCATACTGGGACCGCACATTCTGCAAGTTTGCTGAAGTTCTTGTTGAAAGCAAATCGCGGGCGCAGCAAGTCGTGCTGCTGTATTGACGACGACATCATCTCGACGTCGGCCGTTATAGAGTTTTCGCAGAAGCTCATGCCGAAAGTTCACTGAACTTTTCACGTCGTAGATGGATCCGCTCTACATGTATGTGTGGTTCTTTTGTGTACATCTCTGATACGACATTCAACAGCAGCATGATGTCTCGAACGAGATACGCTCGCACAGACTCCTGGCTCTTGTGCTTGCGTGGAAAATGATCTTGATCGTGGATTTCTGTCATCGCAGCGATCGCCTCTATTGGGCCTGTGTAACCGATTTGCCGGACGGCGGCATATTCGGGTAGAAATTTCGCGATTTGTTCTCCAGCTTGGATCTGCCATCTAGCCCTTGTCTGATCACGAAGAACATCGCCTTCCGCTAATGCCCTAATGAGTAGAGCAGCGCGTGCTCGTACGTGCTGCGGACAGACTACTCACCAGGGAGGTCGCCCAGACGGAGCCCGTGATCAAAGCATAGGGCGCCGGGTGCGGAAACGGAGAACGGCATCGAGTTTAGCCTTCCTTTTTTGTCAAGAGGATGTACCAAGCGATGAGGCAAGTGTTCATTCGCCGCCAGGAGGCTCTCGGATGAAGAGGAGCTGTAGTGGACCTGTGCGGTAACACATGACCACAAGCGAGTGATATCGCTGCGGAGGCTCGCACCGACGCTGTACCCAAAGGTGATGAACGTAGGAAGCGAAGCGCAGATCGCAACTCCTGTCTGTGCATCAAATGCGTCGGCAACAGTCGTAAGCTGTGCAATAGGGACTTGGACGCTGTATTCTACATTGGCCGCCTGCTGAAAATCGAGCCAGCGGGAATGGAGTGACCGGTGTATCCCAAGCGCGAGATAGAACAGAGAAAACAGAAGCAGCCACACAAAAAGCCCGTAAATGACGGTGCTGATGACGACGGGACGAGATTCAAACTTTAGATTGCACGCCCGAGCTAGCTTGATGGACGGTTTCCATTCTAGAATGTGATGGGTTTCAGCGAGCCAGAACCCGAATGTGTGGTAGACTCGTCGTCCCTCAATCAGGTGCGGCTTCTTGAGGAACCGTGTGGGCGCGAGGATAACGTCGGCTGTGCAGTTTGTCCTCCAAAGCGGTGCGATTCTGTTATACACAGAGGAGTCAATTCTGGAGCACTTGTAGCAGCGCGCTTCTTTGTTCTTTTTCGCTCCCTTCATAGGCATTCAATAAACGGATTGTACCCCATAGGTTGGAGAAATGTCGCGGGAACATTTCATGCCCTCAGTTCTGTATTGCGAAAGAAAAGACGTCAATGGTACAAATCTGTTATTCAGGAGTGACCAGGCGGATGAACCGCCGGTCTCGTTGTCCCAATCCTGAACGACCTTTACCATACACGGAGCTTATCCAACGCCATCTCCAGGACTATCTCGACACGTTTCCATCCGAAACCATGTGCTCCTTATGATATACTATGCAAGAAGCCACAGGATTTGAGGTTTTCGCACCTTTGATACGAGCGTTGGCGAAGAGACGAGGATGATGAAAGAAACGGGTACGCGTCTACGGGAGGCTGTCGTGCGTTGGATAATCTAAACTCGATATCGTATTGAGATCCGAAAGCTTCACCCATGATTGACGGGTATTCGTCTCGTTCGATGAGACTTTGTTCGAGACAGATGGGAGACGTGTATTTGGGTGCTCAACGGGTTCCAAACTGCTATTTGTAAAGCAGCGACAAGTGATAAAGACGATAACATCAGCCGGGGCGTGATTTATATCATGCGTTAGCCTAAAACTCACCAGATGTACAGGATCGCGCAACACCTCATGCTTCCTTGAAGCACTCTTCTTGGCGTCTACCGCCCACATTCTTCTGTCCTGCCGCTAGAAGACGTCGCTTTCCATGCCTCCCAAACTGTCAAGGTGGACGCGGCTGCGAGCCTCTTCTGCTTGGTTCAATGCATTCAAAACTGTCCTTCGTTGCCAGACGTCATTTCGACGTTCACGGATCCATTGACGAGTCGTTCGCATTCGGGACAACGCTATATGCGGCATGGCATTGTTGATCACGCGTCTTATTACCCACAGAGGCCTCGCCCAGCTTCTCACGCCTTGAAGCATCTCGAGAAGCTGATTTTCGTATGAGTTTCGGACGTGGGGCGGGCAGCTGTCCGCATTCCCCCAGAACTTCTCAGTCAGACCTTGGTGTGAAGACGCTGCTGATGTTCCGCACAGAGGCTGGAATACGGCCTGATCGCAGTATCAGAGATTTGCAGAGGCGCTTTTCAGTATGGTTTGACGCGCTCCCGTGCCACATCTGCGATCGTCATATGCCCAACGCAGGTGCCAAAAGTATCAAATCAACCTCCATCACCATATGAGGATCGATCTCGAACGTTCCTTGAAGCGCGTACTGCGGGTTCTGCACGCTCTCCGCACTGGCCTAGAAAAGTGCGGACTTGGAAACTACAGTCCTGAGGTGCTGATGCCGCCAAATAGCCAGCCGTTGATGACGGAAGAAATCGATTCAGTAACAGGGTCGGAAAGGACGTCGTAACGAGAATGAGATAGTCGCCTCTGATCATCCAAGCCCGCTGTGTTGCTCTCGGCCGTGCACCGATGGATGTCGTATCTAAAACATTCGTTGAAACGTGACAACTGCCGACCCTGCATTCGTCTCTCGCTAATACATGTTTCAGAACAGAGAACTCTAGAGCAAACGGGGTCCGCTTCTGGAATCCGAGAGCGCTCGCCTTCTGAAGCGTCTACTCTATAGAACACTCGTATTCAAGATCAAGACCTACCACCGCGGACGCTTTTGTTATGCATGGTCTCCTCAGTGAGCTATTGCCCGTCTCTGCGAGCAAGTACATAGGAATCGATCAACGTTGCGTTGGGCAGAATCGGAGCTCGTTCAAGGTTTTTCAGTTGCCTGGAGGAATTAGAAAGAAGTTTTCAGGAATGACTGTGACCGGCGGAATACGCATCCGCATGCCCGTTATGAAACCTCAGCCTTTGTCGAGCAACGAGAAGCATTTTCGACTGTCAAAGTAGATGAAGAGCGAGACTCGTTTGTGTGCTCGCATCCCTTGTTTCATTGCGTATTAGCTGATGCGGTACCTCCAAATCAAGAGAGCGGAATCAAAAAACTGGACGGAAGACAGATGAAGTGGTTTGCATATTTAAAGGCTGGTTGATATCAAGAGCCGGGTATCACGGACGCCAGGAGGTGCGGGTACAGATTGTATGACCGCGGCTGCATATGTACCAGCCATCTGAGGACTGCATCAAGCAGGGGAATGCCTGGTACTCTTCATTCGGAGAGGGTATAGGAGCGTCCAAATGGCGCATACGGGCGATATCTGACGAACGATCGTAAGAACGTATTGGTGTCGCCAATGGTTTCCGTTGCACGGCGCAGGGCTCGTGCGTTAACCAACCCGTTCAATAAGCTGGGAACGGGAACGACAGACGACAAGCATCGCATTGTATTGTTAGCCTCGGGCGCTGGGCGTGCTGTCGTGCGCAACCTCTGAACATGCGCTCCTTCGACGACAGCGTACGACGAACGCTGGAATGGATTCTGCAGGTTTCCTATCGATGCGTTTAGGAAGAGCCACACCCATAAAGAGCAAACGTTCGTCGTCAAACCGGTGGAGAAACAGAGAGGCATGTACAGGCTGGTGTAGGGTAACCAGAGCAAACTTTAGATGGCGTCGAAATCGAAGATGATGTGCTTGCTATAGGATGATTCCACCAGCAACATTGCGCGCCATCACTTTCCTTTACCGAGGCACGAACTCCTCGATCAATACTGGGAACCATCTCATGCTTTCAGACCATGGAAAGGACGTGACCGGCGATGTTTACGAGGATATCGTTTCGCACTCACTGCTGCTTGGTGCTGAAATACTACAGATTCTTGATGAAAACTCACTGGCCATGAGAAAGATCATTGGATTCTCATCTGGATAAAGCATTCATATCGAAAGATTCAGCGATGCGGCAGGGCCGTAGCACATGATGTATACACCAAGGACTGTTTCCCTATACACAAGTCGTGAAAAATAATGGTATCCATCACTCCATACCGCTGAGAATAGATTCGTCGATTCAACCCGATGAGAAGAACGCTTTGCAGAGCAGCGCATCGCCTGCACCCTGCGAGATGCAGCCACAGGAAACGCTGGACTGCGAGCTGCTCGCCCTGCGACGTCTACCGGGTTGTTACGCGACTTGGGCTTGGACAGGTCGAAACGCAGCGGGAACAATGACGGAGCGGATGGATGTTGATGAAGATGCAACCTACCGAGACGAAACTCTGGTCGATGAGTACGGCCTTGCGGCTGGAGTAATCAGCACTCCGCGAAGAACGGTTGGGCTGGTTGAGCAGGGCGTTTTCCCCAACGCTAACCCAGTTTTAAAAGACGTTGCGTTACGTCCCTTTTCGAGCCGTGAACCAGATCAAGTACCAGTGGAACGCCTCAACAGCTCCGGTGCACGAAGCACGCTGACTCCTCCTGCCTCGTATCCGGGTGAGCGAAGTCTTGCAGGCCGTCGACGCGACCCCTGCACGTCGCAAGCAAGGCCGACTCGCGAGCCTTCCGTGCTGGCCCTCGTCGAGCAAGTCTACTGGCCGTATGTTGTCGTTGGATACGTGCAGCTGGCGCTAAACATAGTCCTGCTCACTGTGTTGCTCTTCGTGTTCGTGTTTTTCGGACGCAGCTTTTACACGGACGTTTCGCGAAAAGTGGCGCATCAGTACACACAGGCAGCTCGGCACATCGAGCAGTGCCAACGAAGTTTTCAAATGAATCGTTGTTTCGATGCTGCACAGGTTGTTCCGCACATGCGGGAACAGTGCCAAAGCTGGGAACGGTGCGCAGGTCAGACACCGACGCAGCTCGTCATGAATAGGGCGAGCTTGATCATGGAGACACTCGCCGAGGCCGTGAATGGTTTCATGGATTCGATTTCCTATAAGAGCGTCGCGTGCCTGATGCTTCTTGCTGTGCTAGCTGTGATGATGGGCGGAACGACGCTGGGTATCGCGCGGCAGCGCTTGACGCATGACGTTTACCAGCTCCTCGCAATGCATCCGCAGCGAGCCTGGAGACGCAAGTCGCCTCCCAGAACGCGATCCTTGGTCGTTGGCGAGAGCAGGTCGATCGACACATCCGAGGATGAAACGTACTGAGTGGCATTCTTGCGGGCCAACGACTGGTGCGGAACGCCTGCAGCTGAGCACGAGCCCCAGTGCGCAGGAGTACCATACAGACGCCTGCAAGGTATCGTGCTTACCAGCACTGCTTGAGCGCTGTGCCTGGGTGTCCGTCCACCGCGCACAACGGACAAGATACCATCAGTGCTGCTGCGTGGCGGAGCGAAATCGCCCGTCAACAGACGCGCTCCGAGGTCGTTGGTTTCGGGTACCAAACGACTTGGAACTGTCACGGGACACGTGCGGCTTCCGATGAACCCCGCGCACAGCAGTTGATAACGCTCGCTCTTGTTGAAGGAGGAATCCGAGGCTGCTGCCGCGCTTCAGGCGACATAATTCGCGTGGATCTTTACAACTTGGCAAGCAGGATCGCGATACGCCCGCGTCGTCCCGAAGCGACACAGTGACCGCGACTAAGCTGCAGATGCCGCGACGTGTCCCTGTTCCTGTCTGCGAATGATATCGGTACTGGTCGCTACAAGCGGTCGTTGCAGTGCACTGCGGATGCAGACTCCCGTCGAATCGGATGCAGCCATCGCAATGCATGGCGAGCAGCAAACACTCGGGTGCGTGTTCAGGAGTCGCCAGGTGGCCGCTCCACCGCGTTCAGCGATACGGGGCATCTGCCTCGATAGCTCGGGCGAGCTCGGGCTCCCATCGATCGCCGTTTGAGAGAAGCTTCTCCTTGTTCCAGAGCAGCTCCTCGTGGGTTTCTACGGCGCTCTCGAGCGTAGGGGACTCCACAATTGCGTCGACGGGGCACGCTTCCTGACATAACCCACAGTAAATGCACTTGGAGCCGTCAATATCGTAGCGCGTTGTTCGCCGGGAGCCGTCTGGTCGGGGCTCTGCCTCGATGGTGATCGCCAGTGCCGGACACGCCGCGGAGCACAGACTGCAGGCGATGCAGCGCTCCTCGCCAGTTGGGTAACGTCGCAAGGCGTGCTCACCCCGAAACCTCGGTGAGACAGGAGTTTTTTCCTGGGGATAGTTGATGGTGTACATCGCTTTTGGGTCGAAGAATATGTCGAGCAGGTTCCCAAGGCCTCTCCAGAGCTCCGTCAGGAACAGCACTTGCGCTGGGCGATCCAGAAGGGACTCGAGCGACCGCTGCGCGCGCTCTGTTCCACCAGGGTTCAATTGCGTCGAGAACGAGTGCCGGAGAACGCGCTGCTCCCGCTGTTGCGTTAGACGGAGCTCCTGCCTGGTGCCCAGCAGACTCGCACTGACGCGTTGGCCAGCGTCCAGCACAGCTCGCGACGACCAGCTCCCAAAACAGCACCTCGACAAGCCGGTTTGCGGTATAGCGTAGACACTCTGAAGAAGAGAGCGTGTAAAGCGGTTCATTTCACCAAAAGTAAACGCCGTTCTAAAGTCGAACGTCGCCAGCGGTATACAGTAGTGGCGAAAAACCCGCCCTGGACGAGAAGGCTCCAACTGACGTGCAGACGCCTCTCGGCCTTTTTCGACCGGCCACTCACTACTGCTTCAAACTTTTTCTCATATGGTTCAATCTTGAGAGGTTGTCCAGTAAAATTCTGTCTTGTCTACTCTGGAGGTCTCGTCTCCAGCACCGCACATTTCCTTATATTGATAGCAGGATTAAAGTCACGATTCACGAACTCCATACGTTTCTTACTATCATTGGTTGTACTCACTAGTGCAAGCAATGCACGAACTTTCGCCCTCCTTTCCATTTGCTCTTCCGTCAGCGGTCCGTGCTTTTTTATATCCTCAGGGCTCCGTTGGCACGTTTCCATCTCGAGCCTCTGAAGTGTGCATCCCAGTTCATGGTGTGTATAGGATATTCGGAACTCATCTATCGGTATCGTAACGAAACGCCGTGTGCACGCCTCATACATTCTTGTCGTTGGAGCTGGCCTCGTCCCTTTTTGGGTCTTCCAGCGCCCTGCTCCGTACGCTACTACGAGCCTCTGACTTTGATCCTCCTTCAAGGCGCTCAACTGATTGAAAAAGTTGACGAATGCACGCTGCCTCCCACAGTCCAGATTCATTCGCATACCGCGGCAGGGGTCCAGGTGTGGCGGGTGGACGCGGCCAGCCTGATGTGCGCACTCCCTGCACCAAAATTGATTCCAGACACAGGCCTGGCGGTGTCGTTGCTGGAAGACGCAACCGATTTGCAGACTCTATGGCAACACATATACCGTCAACGCAGAAAGCTCTGGAAATTGTAAGTTTTGGCGATCCGCTGAAGGGAGCACTTAGGTTGAACACCACTGCTTCTGTCCCGAAGCCTGGTCCGGGTCAGGTGCTCGTGAAGATGCGGTATGCGTGCCTCAACCCTGCCGACGTGTTTGTCGTCCAAGGCGTGTACCCTGGGGTAGCCGCAGTGCGCGAACGTCGTCCTGGGTTTGTTGGCGGCCTCGAGGGTGTCGGAGAAGTTGTGGCGCAAGGTCCAGCGACCTCGCTTCCTGTCGGGACGCGTGTGATTCCAACACTTTTGGATCGCTCGGGCTGCTGGCAACAGTACCTCGTGGTGGACGAAAACCTCTGTATCAAAGTACCACAGGATATCGGTGATAAAGAGGCCGCTCAATTGATAGTGAACCCGCTGACCGTGGTCGGCATGTTGGAGCAGATCGAAGCGGAGGCGCCGGTTCACGGCAACCCGTGGATCGGACAGACAGCGGCGAACTCGACTCTCGGTCGTATGTTCATCCAGCTGGCGAAAAAGCGGGGCTTGTGCACGGTGAACTTTGTGCGATCGAAAGCATCTGTTGCGGAACTGAAACAGCTCGGGGCAGACGAGGTGATCGTTTTTGGCGAGGAGCCGAACCTCGCCGAGCGTCTCAACGCGATAACGAATGGACGCGGGCTCGCTGCCGTCGTTGACGCTGTTGGCGGCGAGATGGGCTCGGCTGCGCTGGCAGCGCTCTCCCCGGGCGGCCTTTTCATGGCATACGGGCTGCAGAGCGGCAAACCGACGTGTGTCATGAACAGTGATCTGATCTTTAAGGGCATCGTTGTCCGCGGTTTCTGGCTCGCAACTTGGCTGAAGAAGCAGAAGCAGACGATTTTCGAGGAAGTACTTGATATGATTCGCAAAGGTGAAATGCGGCCGCAAGTGGAGCAAGAATATACACTCGAAAAGTATGAGGACGCTTTTCGGGCACAGTTTGCCCCGGATCGTAAGGGAAAGATTCTGTTTAAACTGGAATAAAATCTAATAAGGCCACGAATTGGACATGTGCTGGAATGCATATACACATCCGAGCATGACGTGAATTGCATCGGAGCAAATGGTGAGTGAGCGAAAGGTTCGGCTGGAGACGACATGCTCATGTCTACTGGGGAATAATCGAAAGAATTCTTCTTCAATGCATTCGTCACGTGATGTATTGAAGGGGTCATGCTCGGGGCATCCCTGAGCACCTGTATCTTACGCGTGTCGAATACCGGCAGGCGAGTCACCCAGTTACGGAACTGTAGTCCATTTGAGTCGTAGCGCTTGCCCGCATCATTCGAGACGCTTGTAATTGAGTGTGGAACGACGGCGACTGGCAATCCAGCGCCTCGCAAAGAGTACAAGGCGCAAGGGAGCAGCGAGTTTCATGGGACTTGCGCCCTAGCCGAGCTTTGAGTCTAGACAGTCGGCATCTATGGGCAGATAGTCTCAACGTAAACGACTGTTGCTTGCAGGCACCATACGTCCGGGACACAAAATGCGGCTCGAGAACGAGGCCAGCAGAAGCGCCTTGTTGTTTCCAGGACGCTCTGATACAGCAGCCACTGCTACGGCGGTCGATGACGTACCGGTGAGCATGCTGGCGCTGTGCATCGCATAGTCAAGCAAAGCGTTCGCCACGACAGCGCCATCATTACAGTCCTTCACATAAATGGAGTTCCAGGTCAATGTGTATGTCATCAAATGCTTTTTCGCGGTGTATAGCGGATGCATTCGAAGTGTCTTCATTTGATGAAACAAAAAAAATCCAAGGAAAACGTACGCACATGGTAGTCGGGGATCCAGGAGGGCCACCATCGCCGGTTGCAGGAAGAAAACGAAAAAAGCCTCTTCCCACCGACAATAGACCGAAGATGCGCAAATGACGATGAAAAGTAGAAGAAGGGCAAGACACGAGAAAAGGTATTTGTAGAATGGGGCGACAATAAGGCGTCAGTGGCGCTGGGGACGCGAGTTCTAGCAATCATTGCATTGGTGCGTTCAATCAGTGTCAATGCACGAATAGCGTTCGTGAACCGAGACGTCACCACCGCCATGAATATCAGACGATGTGTGGGGATGAAGACGAGTGCTGACGAAATTAGGCCATCTTTCTTAATGGGACAGACTCTCAGACTCGAAACGTGCACGGATAAGCATTACAACCGATAGCAGAGGGCCGGTCAAAAAACACTGCGAGGCGCCTGTGCGTGGGTATCAGTCTACCCGCTCGTGCCGACGGCATCTGTGGTACGACAAACCCGTCCTGCTTCTGTGCAACGACCGCACCGATGATATAGGTGCTATCATAGGAGCTCACTGCAAGCACTCGCTGCACAAAACAAGACGTGAAGCAACAAGAATATCCGAGAAGAAGTATGGGTTATGGAACTTGGAAGTAGATGGAACGATGGGTGCCTCATCGCGCGCGAATCGAGCGCCACCCAAAGCGTCAGGCAGTGGTACGAGCGTCCTGCGCGCAGTGCGTGCGTGCGTGCGTGCGTGCAGTGCTTGCGTGCATACATGCGTGTCTCGTGCGTGCTCCGTGCAAAAGGACAAGCGTTTGGCTGTGTGTCACCAAAGGGGCCTAGGCGCGATTCGTGACGTTTGCGGTAACTATAGGCGCTTAGAGGTGTCCATGAGACCGGGTAAATGCGGCGGGCGACCGCCTCACCTGGCATACGTGGTCAGTGGACCAGCTCGGAGGGCGCTTTGTTTGCCTGTGCATCCTGGTCGCCTTGCAGTTAGGAGCGAGCTTTCGGGGTCGACTCGCGCTCATCGTTCTTCCATTTCGTGCTTTTCTTGTAGAAATTATGGTATCAGAGCAGCTCAATTGTCACCGACATGGCTGCGAGTGCGAGAGTCGTTGCGGGAACGTGCTCGCTGGACCGCACCGCGGCAGACGACGCAGCGTGGTTTCCGTTTAAACGCCTCGCTTGTGGCGGATGCTGCCAGTGCAGCTGCCAGTACTCTATCCGGTCACATTTTGTCGCCCTTTGTGCTTGTTTGCTTATCGCTTTGCATAGCGTTCTTACTCTCTGCAGCGCTTGGAGCAAATGACGTGGCCAATGCCCTTGGCACATCAGTAGGAACCGGGGCGGTATCTATTGGCAAGGCGCTTGCCATAGGCGCTGTTTGCGAGTTCGCTGGTGCTGTCCTATTTGGTTCGACAGTCACCAAGACCATATCTACAGGAGTAGTGTCCATATCTGGTGCTGTTGCAACTTCGCCATCTCTCTACATGTTGGGAATGCTCTGTGTGTTAGTGGGATGCACCATGTGGCTGGGTCTAGCTACTCGCTACGGCTTGCCAGTGTCATCGACACACTCGGTTGTGGGCTCACTTATTGGCCTCGGCATGATTTCTGGCTGGAAAATCCAGTGGGAAGCAGTTCTACGTATCGTTCTGAGCTGGATCATTTCGCCGTTGATGGGCGGCGTTGTGGCATGGCTGCTATTCCGGTTCATCCGGCAAACGATCATCGATGCGCCGCGTCCGACTCGAGCGATGCGTCGCTGGCTGCCGACGTTGTGCGGCTCGATGCTCTTCATCCTGACTCTATTCTTGCAACTGGAGAGTGAGCATTCGACAGGATGGACATTGTTTCAGGCTGTTGCGAGCTCCTTCGGTGTGGCTGCGCTGGGGGCTGGAGTTTCCGGCGCTCTGACGAGCTTCATCCACAGCAAACAGTTTGTGCGGAGAAGCATCCCACGGGAGAATATTCGCGGCAATGGGCGTAAAATTGACGCCAGTGAGGCCGCCGCAGTCGCGCTAGCCGCATTCGGTGCGCTTCAAGCGAACGAGGAGAGCACAAATGAAGATGAGTATTCGTCAGGAGCGCACTGGAGTGAGGATATCCAGCTTTTGCCAACCTGTGAATACGTGCCAACGACCATGGATATCGTGATGTCGTCAACGTCTTTGAGTCTGACAACGTATGCTCGGAAGCGTCAGCATGACATTATTGAACAGGTGTTCTCGATTCTTCAGCTGCTTACGGCGTGTTTTGTGAGTTTCAGCCACGGGTCCAATGATGTCTCGAATGCCATCGGTCCCTTTGCGAGCATCTTAGCGGTGTATCGCAGTGGCGGCAGCGCTGCGGTCTCCGGTGAAGTACTGGTACCGCCGTGGGCGCTGGTTCTTGGAGGACTCGGAATCTCGTTCGGACTCGGCGTCTGGGGACGTCCCGTGATGGACACTGTAGGCAAGAAGATCACGCACCTTGTACCGACGAGAGGCTTTTGTGTCGAGCTATCCACAGCGTTGACGGTGCTCATGGCCACGCAGATCGGCATGCCCGTGTCGACAACACACACGCTCATTGGATCCATTGTGGCGATGGGACTGGCGACGGGTCGTGGCTCCGTGAATCGCCGTGTCCTGCTGAACATTCTCCTTAGTTGGTTTGTTACCGTTCCGGTATCCGCCGCGCTCACCGCCCTGTGTTTCTTGTCGCTGCGTGGGTTCGTGTGATTTTGGTCGAGAGAGTGCCAAAGCCGCAGCCAATGCGAACTTTTTACATCAATCCTTTTCTACTCTCGCTCTGCAGAGGAGCGGTCATAGCGCCTCTGCATAGGGTTCAAGCGCACACCACTTTTGCCGGACGCGTTCCATGGTAGTTTTCATGGCCTCAGCGTCACCGCGCATGTCTGATTCCATGTGGGCAGGTGTCGGTACGCTGGCGCTGATCACGAAAGGACGCGAGAACTTGCGCTGCTGAGGGATCTCATGCGGCTCTGTTGTTCGTATTGTTGTTGTGGCGTGTTCGAAGCCGACCTTTCCCTTTTGGACGAGAACCCAATGCACATTTCTTTCACTGCATCGAGCGGCGCGGAATATAACCTGCAGGCTAGACGGCACCAGCACGTGCGAATCACACGTTCCCGCTCATCTGGACGCCGCATGAATCGTGGCAGGTCCCTCGAATTTTGACTGATGATCATGTTGGACTGTGATGCGAGATTCTACAGGTTGTGCGGTTGATTCTGATGATGGAGAAACTACACCTGGACAAGAAAAGCGCAAAGGATTCGCTGCATGCTGCACGAATGGGGTTTAGCGAGCGGGCGTTAGCAGCTACTTCGAGCGGCCGATACCACGCACGCCTGGTACATCGAACTTTACATTCGCAGTCGCACTTGCATTCGGGACGATTCGCAGCCAATTCAACATCAGATGCGCGTCCCCGGAAAACCTCTTGGTCCGTACGCGCGAACAGGATACACCCTTACGCGAGGTCGCAGGGGTGCCCCGTATGCTAACGATCTGTTTCGGCTTCTGCAGTGCCCTGCAGTTTCTCGTCAGAGCGTATAGCGCCGCAGCAGTCGTTACGAATGCTGGGCGTGCTAGACAAATCCATTGAACAAGCTGCTGGACCTATACACCAGATGCACCCAACGACACGGCGAGACGGTGCCCAGAGACCGGCAAAGCTACTGATCACCAATGCTGGCTGCTGCCTTGGCAACGCGCCCACCTGCAGACGCAAAGCGTACGGGACACCAGCTAAACATACCGTGAACTTGCCGGCAAAACACCTGCATCTTCGCTGATCAAGCCGCGCTCGCCCGATGTAGCCCGGTGCGCTTCTCTACCCGGTGTGTTGCACAGGCCCACAAGCCACACGTAATGCGTCCACATCTCTACCGCATCGCAACGGAAATCGAGAACAGCAAGAATGTGCCTGCATCCACAGGGAGAAGCCGAAACCCCACCGAACCCTACGCGCCGTGCAACGCATCGCTTCATTCAAATCAATAACCAGGTCCTCGCAAATTGCAACAACAATGATGCATGCAACGAGAGAACCGTGTTCCGACGATTCCAGCGCAACAACCCGTATCCGCTCAGCTCTTGAAGGATGCGCGAGCACGCCAGCCGTAATCGCGCCAAAGCGCGCTGCCCAGGCGCATCGCTCCATTCCTGCACTGCTTCTCGTACGAACGTGCCCGTCCAGTGCGAATGCGGTACCGTCGGCTCCGTGCGCTCCGCCGTCTCCGATGCCGACGACGACTCGTTGACGAACATGAGCGCCACAGTCGCTACGAGCGCCGTTAGCCAAGCCTGCGTGATGTCATCGCTAATAAAATCCGTTTCGAAATCGTTCCGCTGCGGAACGAGACACCCCTGAAATCGAACAAACATTCCCATGGACAAGGTCTTCTCCGAGCGCGGCACCACCAGGCGACGAGCAACGAAAAAGTTCGCCGATTCTGCTCCCGGTGCAAGCGGGTCCAGCTGAAGTGCACCATCCCCAGCGTCCGACGAACTGTAGACTCGTATCATGCGTTGCCCCGAAGGCAGCATCTCTTGTACCGTCTCCACCGGTGCATCGTCTGCCAGCGTCAGCAGACTCCGATCCAGCACGACAGCCCAGAAGAGCTGCGGAATGAGTGGGTGTTGCATCCAGGTCTGGTTGGCGGCAATGCTTCCCGTGAGCGCAAAGTGAGACAAACACGCCATTGCCACCGGCACCGTATACGCATCAGCAATCCATTGACATACCGTGGCCAAGGAGGCTGCCGCTCCTCCGTACGCCGCTGGAATGACCATCTCTAAATCCGTGGACCGACGAACGTCGTCGATCGACTGGCGACGCTGACGACCGTCCCAGAGCACGCGTTGTTCTCTAGCGCTGGACGTCTGCTGACCATTGCTGTGCGACAAGCGCGATGGATGCATGGTGCCAGCCGCAGACCCGAGCAGAGGCGCTGTTGCTTCGACGAGCGCTGACGGAGCTTCATGTTGACTGTCCCTGGGTTCGTTTCTGTCTATCGGGACACCCATCAATTGAAGCAGCGCTTTAGCAGCGACTTGTTCCGCTTGTTTCCTGGTGCGTCCGCTCCCGAGGCACTCAATGGGCTCCGGAGCGCCGCGTACGCGCATGCAAACGCGAACATCGAAATGCGGACTATGCGCTGCACCGCTCTTCTTCAAAATCTCGTACGAAGGTAGTTCCATGACAACTTCCTTTTGCTGACTCGCCCATTCCTGCAACACGCTTTTATAGTTTGGCACAGGGTGGATCTGTTTATGAATGAGATCCTCTGCAAAGTGCATCAAAAAGAACTCCAGTGCAGCCTCGTAACCGCCGTCGATATAAATCGCCCCTAGGATCGCCTCGAAAGCATTTGCTCGAATATTCTGGGTTCGTGAAAGGCGTTCGTACACTGGAGGTGGAACCGGGCCGAATTCGAGAAACTCCTCGAGGCCCAGTCTGGCAAAGTACTTGGCACAGGCCTCGCGGGAGACCACGGCGGCTCGGATGACGGAGAGCTCGCCTTCTCGGGCCTCTGGCAACTGTCGGTAAAGACTATCGGCGACAACAGCGCTCAAGATGGCGTCGCCCAGAAACTCTAAGCGCTCGTTATTCAGCAGGCGTTGGTGTCCGTCACCGTTAGAACTCGCCGGGTGCGAGAAAGCTAGTTTCGCAAGCTCCGGATACCGGGAAAACCGATATCGAAGGCGCTGCTCCAGGTTAGCGAGGTTGAAGTCCGGGTGCTTTACGCAGCCACATAGTGACAGGTGTCGCACGGGTACCAACAACGCTCGGGAACTCGTTTCGGGTGCAGTCGCTGACGCAGTTCGTCGACGACGTTTTCGCGTTGGCAGGGCGTTCACGCGACGCCCCACGGAGCCAGCGACAGTGAACGCTGCGGTTCGACTGCGTCTCGGCATCGACGGATAGCAGGTTTGCGTCCCGAAATGGTTTCACTTCCTGACAGTCTCTGGCAAACAAACAGGTGTCGACCTGAAAGCGCGTCCGCGATTTCTGGCAGTGACGCCTGAACGCGAAGCAGTGCTGCCGCGTTGCAGAAGCGCTCAGCGACTCGCCGCCACAGCGGTAAACGAGCTCCCCAGCGATTGTCTCCCTGACGTTCCCCGAATCGTTGTCCAGGGTTTGCGCTTTTCGTCTATGACGGCAAGGCTGCGACGGCAGTTCGTCCATCAGTGGGCGCTGGGGCTCGTTGTGGGCAGTTTCGAGGGTTGTGGCTCTCGACGCGGTGCCGAACTTGTTCAGCGGAGGCCGCTCGCTCTGGTATACAGCGGACGCTGGTCCTTGCGGAACCCTCGCCTGTTCTGTCCTGTTCGGACCGAAAGGCAGTTTTCTGGTCGGGTACTTCTCAGTGAAGCAAGCGGCAGAGAGGGAGATGCCAAAAAGAGTCAGGCAGTGGCTACAGAGCCGAGTCAGCAAACTCCCGCGGGACGCGATAGCGCAGCACCGTGGTGGCGTCGCCTCCAACGAGCATGGGAGGCATTTCGAGAAGGTGCACGCACCTACACTCGCGGATCGCTACAACTGTATCGGAATATGAAGCAGGCGGGACAACTGGAGAAGCGTTTATCGAAAGGAGGCCACGAGGCGCTCTCCTATCCGGAGCATTTGCTCCTCATTCAGACCCGTCACGATCGCTTGCGAGCGTTCCTGCTGCTCTCCGTGAGCCTCATCTCGACGGCATTGATCCCCGTCCTAGCCGAAGCGATACCGGGCTTTAAACCGACAACATTCACCACCGAAGAGGACCGCCAGATGCAATTGCGGATGCAAGGGATCCGCTACATTGAGGCCCATCTGGTGCTGTGGCGTGCGCTCGCTACCCGTACCGACCCAGAAGTGAGTGCGAACGCCCTAGGAACCTTTCCGTGTGTTGAAAGCATCGCTGCGGAGACGCTGGACGGTGCTCTGCGCTCGTGCAGCCGACCAGAGTTGATCGCCCTCTGCAGGCTGTTCGCACAACCCGCGTTCCCGATATCGTTCTCACGTTCGCTGCGGAAGCGGCTTGCACGACATTTTACGGAACTCGCGTGCCTTGATGATGCGCTCCAGCGGGACGGGCTGCAGACTCTTACGCAATCACAGCTCGAGGATGCCTGTCTTATGCGAGCGTTGCCCGCGTATGATCGCTCGGGCGATGAAATGCGTGGGGATCTGGAGCTGTGGCTCCAAAGGTCACGCCACGGCACCCGGGAACTCTTTCAAATGATTGCCGATACGCATCTACAGAATGCAGCGCTGTTAGGTTGGAGTGCGCCCCTCCTGAGGCACGCGCTCGGCGAACATCGCTAGGAGCACGATGTTGTCAACGATGAGCCTCGGTGCGTTGCTGGGCAGCGACCGCTCGTACGCTGGAGCGCCGAGACTGGAGGCGACCACTGCAGCACAGGAGATTCGAACGTGCCCACCCGTCCAGATAGGAAGTTTCTATATCTGGTCGGGATGTCGGCCCTAAAGGTACACAAGGCGCCTTGGCGAGCGCTGTTCTTGGCGTCGATGCCGTGGATAAGAGCACCTGCAGAGAACAGTGCACTGGGGGTGCGTGCTTTGCTCCGCAGCCATGTGTGTCGTTGAGGCGCTACGGCCAAGTAGGTATTTCGACGATTGGCGCTCGTCGTCCACGATGAATCGACCAGAAGACAAAGCCTTACGCTCTCACAATGTCTTGCTGTGTTAGATCCATGCACGATGCATGAAGCACATGGATAGGGCGGGCGCCACTGGCACCACCCTCGGTGCCAGATACCAGCGCTGGGCCAGGCCCGAGGTCTTGTCTCTAGCACAGATATCGATAGTTGTGCAGCTTGTCTCCTAGTTGCTCGTATTCGCGCTCTTGTTCGTGAGCCCGAATTTATTTTCCAGAATACGAACGAGGTCTGTCGCCATCCAGCCTGCACGTGTGATGCGAAATGTGCCGGGTACGCTCAGGTCCACGACGGTGCTCGGCATAACGGGTTTCGGCATAGCGCCTCCGTCGAATACTGCAGCGCATGCACTCCAGAGCGCACGAAACTCATCAACACTGCCGCAGTCTCCACGACCGCTGACATTCGCAGACGTCAACGCCAGCGGGTCACCGAGTTCGCGGGAAACCGCGCAGGCGAAGGAAGCGTCCGGGACGCGCACCCCCAGTAGACCGTCCCGCCTGAGGTTTAGGTTCGGCGCCAGCCGCTTGGCTCGTTCCCAGCCCCTGTATTGGTCGATACGCACGTCTTGAAGGTCTATGCCCACGTAGTCCTCTCGCTGACGCAGAAGCAGCGTCAGTGGCCCCGGCAAGATCGCCTCGAGCAGTCCCGGAGGCAAGTGTTCCGTGTGCAGGTATACCGAAACGTCCTCTACCGAAGGAACTGCAATTGCTAGCGGCTTTCGCAAGTCTCGCTGCTTCGTCTGGTACAACAGCTCAATGCCGTGCGAGTTGCGAGCCGCTGCAGCCAACCCGTAAACCGTGTCGGTCGGCAAGGCGATGATCTCGCCCACACGCAACAAACGGGCAGCAAACCGCACCAGTTTCTCAAAGTTCTCCGGCGTTATCCGGTGGAGCATGGCGTCAGCCTCCGACGCATAGTCGAAGGGCCACTCACTCCGCATGGATCAGCGAGTGCTTAGCGTGGCAAGCAGCGGACAACGGTTGCCAGCGACCTCCACACCTACCACTTTACTATGGAACTCGGGGTTGCGCGCTCCGTTCCTGGCTTGCGATTTTTCCGAACGTTTCTCTTTTGATGTGCAACTTCGATATTCGAAGAATGGCAATATGGGTTTGGTGACTCATCTGTCGCTTCCGAACTCTCGGTTTTGTTTTCGGGGTGATTCATATGACTTGATGCTGCTGGTATTCGTTACGTCACCGGAATCAAGATGTTTCTCGACGCAATAGTTTGTAAAATGAAGGATATCATTATCCGATGCATACGCGCACGCTTCCTCCGTTCTCTTTTCCTTAATCGTAACAAGATCGAGTTACGCGCACTTCTGGTTTTTGATCTCTGCTTTTCATGGCAACTCGCGTGCGCTGCAATCCGCATCGCTGGATGGAAGAAGGAAAATAGAGTCAACGTTGTTCTTTGGAGGCGTTTCCACAAGCTCGTACCGCGAGTTTACTGAACGTCTCACGTCAAATATTCGATTTCGTTCGAAACACATGCCATCCTCTCTATATAAATATATAAAAAATTGAATTCATCAGCATCACGGTACCGCTCGGGCGTTATGCTCCCGAGAGGCTCCCCTCTTTTCTGCCTGGATGGGCAATGTACCTGGACCCGCTCTGCACTCATTGGAGCGATCGCCTCCAATAGAGCGTGCGCTACCGCTTTGCACGAAGCGAACGTGGAGGGATGGAAATACCTCGAGCTCATCTCGAGACTGGGCTTTTCTTTCAATACTTGTTCCATCATGGACAATATCGCGTGCTCCGAATCTTCTCTTGAAGGGAACGGCGTGTGCTCGCGCACGCAGCGGACAGAGAACTCGTCGAAGACTTCACCTGAAGAAAGCCCGTGATCATAGGGCATGGCACCGGAAGCGAAACCATAGCAAGGCATGGAATAAAGCCTCCTGTGCCCGTCTACTTTATGTAACGAGCGATGAAGCAGGCGCTCACGTTTCATGGAACGGCGCCTGGACCGCAAGTCATGGTGCGCACACGGGAACACCATTACACAGCCAAGAGTCGCAGCTGCGAAGCGCGTACCGAGGCTGCATACAAAGAAAATGGAAATGACAAACGGTATGAAGACCGCAACTTACGCCTGTGCATGAAATGCGTCGACAACATCCAGATGCCGAGAAGTCGCGGGTTTCATGCAGCAATGAACATCCTTCGTATACGGAAAATGGAGCTGGCGGGACAGGCAGGTCCTGCGTATTTTCCAAGCCTGAGAAAAGCGCGGGGGAAACGGAAACAGTCACAGAACAAACCGGCAAATGCTGGTGTTGATCATCATGGAATGCACTGAATCCTTGAGACTGTGCGCCCGAGTTCCCGGATCCGTTGCATTCTATGCCGACACGAGCGTGGCGAACAATGCAGGCACCAAGGACACCGTCGTGAGGAACGCGAACGCCTCGATGTACGCACGTACCCACCGCTGGTATCCATCGAACACAGTTAACTGAACGACGGTTGTATGAAGTGCCGCGCCGCAGGCTCAGTTCAGGCTTCGGGCTGGGATTCCCGTCTGAAACAAGCAGTGGAACGAGAAAAGTCCGTTCGGGTTGCGTGAACAGCGGCGAAATGGAGCGTTCGGTCGGCGGCTCGGAGCAGACCTCAGACTGGGTGTCTCGTCTGGAAGAGGAACTGGAACGCGAAAAGTCGATCCGCCGGCGCATTCTGCGCGATTTCAACAAGTTGCGGGACGACTTTACTAGCGATCAAGAATACGAGGACTATCTGGAAATGGTCGAAGAGCTCATCTTCAATCTTGTGCACGGTATCGATGTCGAGCGGACGAATGAAAGAATCGCCGCTTACCGCAAGGAGAACGCAGCACTGATCCGCCGGAACCAACTGAAATGGCAGGAGCGAGAGCAGGCCGAAGCAGCCCAGCTAGCAGCCGATGAGCGAGCACGGCAGACTCGTCTAGCAGCACTAGCTCGGGAAGACGAGGAGGAAGAGCGACAAAGGCGCCTAGCCGAAGAGCACGAACGAACACGTCGGCTGCAGGCAGCGCTCCGAAACGACACCGGCAGGGGCGGAACGCGAGCGCAACAGTCGGCGCTTTCTAAGGCGCCCGGGGCACAGCGTCCTCCACAGCTGGGCGCTGACGACAAGGTCCGCGTCAACGTGCATCCGGCACAAGGGAGCAGAGGCGGGTCTGCGCTTGACCAGCGTTCTCCAACCGACGGGAAAAGAATCGTGGTCGACATGCCCAGTGCACGAGCGCTTGACATCGCTCAGAATCCCGAAGAACGATATCCAGATCCGCTCGTACGAAACGAGACTGCTCGAAAAGCGGCTGGCTTCGATCCAAACGCATGGATCAGGCGCGCTCGAGCGCAACTCTGTGTCTGAGTGATGAGCACGGGGAAACACAGGATCTGTTGGATGAGGCACGGGACGCAGGTTGCGGTGCACCGCGACGCGTTCACGGCACTGCATGTTTTCGCAGCAGAAGCGGATGCAGCTGTGCGTAATGCAGCGCGTACCTAGAACCTAGAAACGAAGCATATTGTCGAAGGCGATGCCAAAGCATGGACTACCAAACATGATTCGGTCGTTTGAGATGCTTTCGTAGACGTTACGATGACGGTTCAGGACTGCACATGTCTGAAGGCCGCAGCAACGCATCGTACTTGGACTCCGGTCTAGCGCCTGAGAACAATCGTGCGCTCTTACGCCGTTCTGATACCATCTTTGATAGAGGCACCGCTACGCAGGTCTAGCCATGCACGCGCGGGAAACACGATGACTCGTCCTGTCGGCAGCTGTACGCAAGAAACGCTAGCAAGCATCTAGACTCGTTCAGAGTCGTTCGATGCGGACCGACGACATGATGGCGAGGTGTATCGCACCATGGATCATGATGCGCACCGTGCCGCTGCGCTTCGTGCGTGATCAGTCCGATCATCTGCAAAATCGGTGACAACCACAGGCTACCCTGGGACCCAATGAGGTCTGCTTTTCTCGCGTGCGATTCAACCTGAACATTTGCAGAACAAAGCATGCGAACTGTTCAAGGATTGAGCAGGCTAGTGTTTCGTTCGCTGCCGCTGTCGGGAGCCTTGAACTGGGGTCTGGTTCTAGGGCGACGTGGGGCGATGCAAAGCATGCACGCACTCGTGCATTCAACGTCTGTAGAGGTACCGCAAAGCAGTCCTTTGTCTGCGGGGCGAATCGCTGAAACGTTCAGCACACGGTGACATTACGGGGCTCATGTCATGTTTTCCCCGCAAGTGCTTATCCCTCCGGGAGGGTTCCAACTTAAAGATATAAACAAGTTTGTTCATTTTGAAAAAATCAAGGGATGAGCCCGGGTGTACACTTCAGAAGAATGAGATAGAGAAGAGCCAGCGGAGCGCTTCGGCGACAGAAAAGCACGGAGAGCTGATAGAGCACTAAATGGCAGTGAGGGCATGACTTCGACGACTCCTTGCATGGACAAGTTCAAGAAGAGGCAATAAACGCATGGTGTTTGTTAACCGAGACTTTAACACTGCTAGCAATATCAGGGGATGTGCGGTGCTGAAGACGAGATCCGTGGCGCTGTGGCATGCCAACTTTGGTGTGGGACAGCCTCCCAGGCTCGAATTGTACAAGGAGAAGCTGAGATCGATACCAGTCGGCCGTTCAACAAAGCCTGAGAGGCGTCTGCGGACTGGTAGATTGAGACGTTTCGTCTGGGGCGCGCAGAGCGCCACTACTGTACACGGCTGGCGAAAACGTTTTTCTTTTGGAAGGCGTTTGTTGTTGGTCTGCGGTCGTCGATGTACGGGTTAGGCAATTGTAAATAATCTGATAGAGTAGACCAGAATACAGTATGCGCTTTTCTCAAGCGTGTCGATCATGCCAGGCGAGATGCAATGTTCAAACGTCGTGGCAGATCTGGACGCTATATGTGTGGTATGCCTTGGCCAAGATCACCGGATCCGGAGGACGATGGAGGCACCATAAGTTGAACAACGACAGCAGCATGGAAATGACTTGAAGCGCCATCAGTTCCAGCCCGTGACGCGGGGTGGAAGCAAAATTCAGGTTAGTTCCTTATTCCAGCGTCCGTGCGGCATGTATAACAAGCAAATGAAATAAACTTGTATCCGTGTTGGGGAACACTACCGTACCTTGTTTGTTTACGATCAATAAATGTAACGAAATTTCTAATGAGTAGAGTGATGCATATCTCATCCGCACAAGCGTAAGCCGCAGAGAACGCTACGCGTTTGATAGACGCGTCGACGGGTATCGTACCAGGCCCCTGCATCCCCTTGTATGTCAGGACGGTACTGCGATGGGCAGTAGCGTCGGCACCAGCGACAGAGCCTACAGCAAGAGATCGTTCTACGTGAGTTCACGATCTAGGACACTTGATTTTCGCTCCAGCGCGATGCGAACACGCATGTGCCAAGGCGGGGTGTCGGACACGTGTCCTTCATCGATCGGTGAGGCGTCTCGCGCGGTGCACGCAGTGCGCTAAATGAGCGTTCCTGGGAGATCAGGCAAGCATGAGACAGGATGCGCATGCCGCCGTTGAAGGGAAACGCGATCCTGATCTCTAGCGTGTTGTTCAGCTGTAAAAGTTGTATTCGCGTAGGAGTCGAACAAAAATAAAGTTTTCAGTTCATTTGTGTTTCAACCCTCAAACAAGTCTAGTCAAGTGTTTTTCGTAGCATATAACAGAAGGGTTCAAGGAGCGCTCTTTTCCAAAAAAACTAGAAAAGGAAAGTCTTGAAAAAGCAAGTCCACGATCTTGGAGGCCCAGGGTCGCTGGCTGCTAGAAAAAAACAAAAAACAGTGCCGAGTCCAGAAGAAAAGGAAGAGAAGAGGAACCGAAAACGGGAGGCCCTACGTCGAAGGCGGCAAGAAAGACGACTGTACGACGAGATGGTGGTGAAAGCTGGTCTTCTTAAACATATCAAGAATCCGTACACGGAAAAGTTGCGAGACGCTATCGAAAAACTTGTCGACTAGTACTCCAAGAGCATTGTCAAGGCGTCGTCAGGAGTGATGCATTTGGCGAGGCAGCTGTACGAAGACGTGGCGCATATTGAAACGGTCGAGATTCCGGACGATTTCTTGGACAAGACCTTTATTCGACAGCTGATGCTTGGTACAGCAGAAGCGCGGAAGGAAAATGTGCTAGTGGATGCCCTCCATGAAAAACATCCCTTTTAGAGCTTCGAGGATAATCGATACAGCGGTGACGGAAATATTTACACATACGGGGCGATGAAGTACCTCACGAACCTGGAGAACCAATTGACGATGAGCCTCGAACGTTTCATGATACGCGCCGTGTGTGCGCCGTACCGGGCCATCTCTCGCAAAGGCGTACGGGCGATTACCAACGGCATCACGAACGATCGCAAGCATGAAGATGAGGTCGAATTCGTCGATAAGAAGGCGCCAAACGAGAGCACGAATGAAGCTTCTGTAATCCGTGTGGCTAAACAAGAGCATCGTGCGGTACTGGGGCTGGCGAATCCAACAGACAAGATATCAGAGTTGAAAAAAAGACAAGGAAAGATACTATCGCCTCCTCCTGCGATATTTTGTGTTTCTCGACCGAGAGCTCGAACACAAGGCAGAGATGAAGCTGAGTGAAGAGACAAATGAAGAGTGGTAGAGACGGAGGGCTGCCCTAATGGGGAAGCGCTTCAACGTGGTTCCGTTGTGCAACATCAAGTCACATTTTGTGACTATCGACTCCGCAGTCCTTCACGGCATCATGAGGCAGATCAGTCCGGAGTTCGGTGTAAGGAAGACAGAGTTCCCCGGTGAAAACCGTGAGACGTACTGGGGGAATATCTTCGATTTCAAACTTCTCAATCCGAGCAAAACAAAAGGTATTCACTAGGTTGATCGAAATCGATGGGGTAGCCATGTGTGTACACCACCGGCGGTTGAAGACAGATGGGCCAGTCCCGCCCTCGGCCGCGCCCGTCACGAAGGATGAAGAAAACAAAGAGGAGGATCCTGTGATGCAGGAGGTGGAGGATACCGAGTTTGTCGTTGACGTGACGAAGGATGAAGAAAACAAAGAGGAGCATCCTGCTACGCAGGAGGTGGAGGATAACGACCTTGTCGTTGACGTGGCGAAGGATGAAGATGAGAAGAAGGCGGATCCTTCGGCGCAGGAGGTGGAGAATAACGACTTTATGGTTGACGCGGCGAAGCATGAAGAAAAGAAGGAGGCGGGTCCTGCGGTGCAGAAAGTGCATGAGAACGACTTTGTCGTTGGCGCTGACCCCGGAAACACAAATATCATCACCATCGCAGCACCGCAGCGTGCGGAAGATGGTACTGACGGCAACTTACGTCAGAAAGACATGCGCCTTTTGAGGTTCTCGAGAGCGAGATACAATCGAGAATCCGGTATAATGAATGCGAGGAAGAAAATTTGTACGTGGAATTCAGGAATGAAGGATCACCTGGAAGCTTTGAGCGAGGTGACCAGCCGAGGAGCGGACTTTGAAGCTTTCCGGAAATTCATGGAAGTTCGTTTTGCCCATTGGGATGCGCTGCCGAAGGAGTATACAAAGCCCAGATGGGCTCGTTTGCGAATGAATCTGTATTGTGGTAAGCAGCGGGCGTTTGCCAAATTTTTCAATCAGTTGAGTGCCCTCATAGAGGATGAAAGTCAGAGGCTCTCAGTAGCGTATGGGGCAGGGTGTTGGAAGACCCAAAAAAAACTACGCCAGCTCCAACGACAAGAACGTACAAGGAGTGTGCACGGCGTTTCGTTACGATACCGATAGATGAGTTTCGAACATCGTATACACACCATGAACTGGGATGTACACTTCAGCGAGTGGGGATGGAAACGTGTCAGCGGAGCGCTGAGGAAATAGCAAAGTACGGACCGCTGACGGAGGAGCAAATGAAAAGGAGGGCGAACGTTCGTGGACTCCTTGCATTAGTGAGTACAACCAATGACGGCAAGAAGCGTATGGAGTTTGTGAATCGAGACTTTAACGCTGCAATCAATATCCGGAGATGTGCGGTGCTGGAGACGAGACCTCCAGAGTGAACAAGAGTGAATTTTGTTGGACAATCTCTCAAAGTCGAACTATATGAGAAAAAGTTGGAAGCAGTAGTGGGTGGCCGGTCCGAAAAGACTGGGAGGCGCCTGCACGTCAGTTGGAGACGTTTTGTCAATGAAAAAGATTTCGCCGCTAGGCGCGCACACACGCACGAATGCGTTGCGTCGCGCACACACACGCACGAGTGCGCGCACACACGCACGAATGCGCGCGCACAAGCACGAATTCGCGCGCGCACGCACGAATGCGTTACGTCGCGCGCATGGTCCACGTTTTCGCGTTCTTCTATAACGAAAGGCCCTCTCAACCCTCTATGACCGTGAAAATGAAATCAAGCACCAAGTCTGAAGAGAAAAAATCTCAAAAAATTCCGCGCAAAAAAGCGGCAACGGCGGCGCTGCCTTCGAGGGCGGCACCCGCCGGCCCCACGACGGCTGAGGCGCCACTACCCACACCGCGACGAACACCGGCTCGTGCCGCCGCTGCGGCTGCCGCAGCCGCCCGCGCAGCGAAACGGGAGCCCATACCGTTGAAACTAGAACGGGAGTCCAAGTTGTCGCGGAAAAGCAAAGCTACGGCGCAGCGTCGTCCGGACAAAATAGAGAAGAAAAAGCCCAAGTCACAGAAAGCACCAAAGAGCACCGGAGCCGGGGCCTCCAAACCGAAGAAGAAGGACAAGGGGTCAAAGCTGCCCCACAGCAAGGAAGCAGCAGCTGGAGCAGCAGCAGCAGCACGAACCAGTGGCTCCAGCACTGGCACGGTGGCGCAACCGGGGACGACCGCGGAGGTTGTTAAACCGTATTTTTCGCGGGGCTGGTGTTCCGTTCAGTAGACAGGCGCCTACGAGGCGCTCGTTCAGAAAAACTTCAATCGATAGCTCGGCCTCCACGGCACACGCTGACAGCCATGGTGCCGGCGACAAGGAACAAAACTTAGTCACCACGAGACCAAGCAAAGGGTCGCCCCTGAATCAAACAGCGCACGGTCGGTGCGTATATATCATTGCACCGGGGGCCTATCCGAGTGTTCGTCTCGAAAGGCCCGCTGGTGTATATGTATGCACTCGCGTTACTGCCAACACGGTCGCAGCGCGGGTGTCTCGGGTACCAGCTGCGCTCACTCAACCTGTGTCTTTCGTGTTGCTTCCGTCGGCGCTCGCTGTGCTATGGTTTCCTTTCCAGTGTCTGTACAAGATGCGTCCAAGTCCTGCAAGAGACGTCAAACACCAGACGCCTTCCAATACTACAAAAGGCCAGTACCTGATCAGACCGCTAGCCACAGCGGAGAGCCCGCTCCCGATTGCGTTGAGGGACGCGTAGACTGCGCTATCAGGCCAGCGCTGCACATGCAGGTACCCAAACAGGTTTAAAAAGTACACCAGAAGCAATAGACTTACGCCCACAACTCCTGTTGCTATCGAGTCTGCCGCTGTTTGGCAGGACATGAATAACTGGGTTTCCACCGCGAAGCACCTTCCGCTGAGACGCTGGCTACCTGGCTGGCTGGCTGGCTCGCAGTGGACACGTCCGTCGTGCCCCTCCACGGGAGCTGGTACCCCAAACTCGCCAACTCCAGGTGCAGGCAACTCGCAACAAGGCGCTTCGATTGAGCAGAGCGCGTCGAGGCAGCGAGCGCGCTCCAGCATCGGGGATCGGACACACTCGCGGCGGCCGGCAAAGACGCTGGCGGATACGCAAAAGCCTGTATCCGCAAGTACGCATTTCCATAGGTACGTGGATAGACTGTGGTGGATCGACGCGTGCATACAAACACGTAGGGATCCTTTCGTTTTCATTTGGTTTCAACGTACGGAGACGGAATGTACAGCGCGCTTACTGCTCTGACTCGTATAGTCAGGCGCAACGTTCTCAGTCTCGCTTCCGCGAGTGGCGTAGGTCTGCAGGGGCCACGCACTGGACCGCTGTGCGACAGTGGAACGCGGCGAGCAGGCCTTCTGCTGGTTACGAATCACGCTGTGCTCCCTCGGTACTGTTCAGAGTCGACCAAGTCAAGAGGCGTTGTTCAGGGTCCCGTGTATACGGCGCCTTACTTTGGCGCCCCAATCGAACAAGTTCAGTCGCTGAGCCTCGACGAACTAAAGCAGGCGCTACGGGCCTACGGGGGTTTGGTGCGACCCACCGATAACCAGGAGGTGCTCTGTAAGCGCCTCTTGAGCCTCACGAGGCGACGTCGGGCGCAGTGCATTCACGGCGTCGTGGTTTCGAACGCACCGCAGAAGACGGTTGTCGTTGCCGCGCGTCGACTTCGATATGAGCCCAAAATCAAGACGTACCGTTTCGTTACGCGTAGGTTTATGGCTCATGACGAGGAGGATCGCTGTCTTCTTGGAGACAAGGTCACCATTCGACTCTGCCGCCCGCTGAGTCGACGGAAACGGTTTGTGGTGGTCGAGAACTTTGGCAGCTCGGAACGGCGCCGTCAGGAGGCGGCCACAGCTGCCGCTGCCGCGCGACGCACCGAGGAAAGTACCGTGGGACTTGCCACGCTGCCAAGCGAGACGACAGACTCTCCGCGAAGTACAGCATCAGCTGCAAGTCGGCCAATAATGCCGTGATGGATTAAACCGCGGCTGCCGAGACCAGTGAAATACAGGACGCGAGTATTCTCTGGTATGCTTGTGCTTGCCAACATGGAAAGCGCTTCATGTTGGATCTCTCCAAGCAGAGGCACTGCTCCGAGAGCACTGCGTGGCGGAAGCGCTCGAACGCCGTAGAGCGCCTCAAGCGGATCGCGCAGGATGCCTGTATTCGAGAGCGGCGACTCTCCGGCAGCGTAGCGCTCTGCGAGGTTTGCATACCTGCCAAGCAGTGCACTGAGAGGCTGTCTCAGCGCCGAAGTGGCTCGCGCCATCTGTTCCGACGGTGAACGAGACTGCGCCTTGAGCACCTCTGTTGCCGTCATACCGTACTCCTTCGTTGCACCGCCAATGACACGAGTGCCGTCAGGTGTCGGTACCAGATACGACCCATGACCGATCAGGGGCACGGAGCCTGGTGCACTTGTTGACGAAAACCCGGCAGTGAGCGTGCTCGCCGCTGCGAACTCGGGCGACGGCCACGTCAAGTCCTGGCTCCGGAAAACAAGGTTGTGGCCACCGCACCATGTCAGCGGCAATGAAGGAATCAGAAGCCTGCTGCTGGCGCCAGCTGCAATCACCAGGAAAGTAACCGCTGCACAGCTGGCCTCAGCAAGGCTCTGCAGCCGCCGGCACTCGTCGGCTACCGAGCGCACTTCACGCGTCTCCCAGAGCGTGAGCTTGTCGGAGTGGTTACGCTCGAGGTACCGCCGAATGGCCCGTACGTACGCGGGCGCATCAACAACCCACGCGTCGGGAATGTAAAGCTGACTCCGAGCCGCATCCCAGTACAGCTGCTGCGGATACATTTGCGTTGCTGCTGCGGCATAGTCCGCAGCTTCTCGGTCGGTGGTCGCTAGACGAAGCAGGCCACTCCGCCGCGCAACCGGCGACGAGTCTTTCTCAGATATAACCCCTAGGATTTCCCGCATGCAAATGAGGCCCTCGTCGCCAAGCCAAATCTTTCGTCCGCGGGGCGTAAACGGGTGCAGGATGCCGGCGGATGCGTGCGTTGCACCACCAGCACAGCCCGCACCGGCCGAGTCGACAACACTAATCGTCAGCCGTTGGCTCTGGGATGCGCGCTCACAAAGATAAAACGCTAACGCTGCCCCAGCGAGACCAAAACCTACGAGATGCACGTGCGTCTCCGTTGAGCACGAGAGGCGTTTCCGGGAGCGCGTACGCCGTGCCGCTCGCTGCGGAGCCGACGGCACCTGCACCGGCAGCTGCCTTCCCGTTCCAAGCGCACATACCCGGCTGCTCGCACTGAACATCTTTCGTGCATGGACAGGTGAGGGAGCCAGTAACCACGCTGTCATGCCGCTGTTCGCAACAAGGAGGCCCCCGGTATCCTACTTGGGGTACGGTGCGTTCGCCCCTTCCGCTATGGTGGCGCTGCGCCGGGTGCCGCCGTTTCGCGCCGTCCACAGCGGATCGATCCGAGAGCGCAGCCGCGCGTGGCGTTGATCTGCATGCGGATACGAAACGATCAGAATATCCGAGAAGAGGTATCGGTAATGTACGTTGGAGATCGGGTGTTTGATGGATACCTCACCGCGCACTGAAAGAAAACACACAAGAAAAGTAAGAAAGGAAAAATGCGCATAATCGGAGAACGCTGGCCTATGTGAACGTCTTGTCCATGAAAAAACCTGCGCGTGGATTCGCTTCCGTGCCTGTGGGGCGCTTTCATCAGCGGCATACAGGTTTCTCTCGTTTGTTTCGTGTTTATTGGTGATGGTGCAGGATCGATGAATCGAAGCAGGGCGTAGATGAATGTGTGATATTATTGGCAGGATTTTGTGTGGATACGGGGAGCGTGTGCAATTCCGTAAGGTTCGCGGTAGCATAGTCGAAAGCTGGAGCACTGTAAAATACGGAAGAGGTGTTCGTATTGAATATGTACGTCTAGGACGTCGATTGAACTGGTGTCTGTGGCGCTCCGCCTTGATCTAGTAAAGCTGCTGGGGAAACTGTGGCCGGTGCGTGCTTTATGTCTGCGAGGCAAGTCTAGCGTCGAAGAAGGGCTCTTTTTGGGCAGAGTTGCGCTTGTTCGCGAGAAGGACCCTGATCACTGCCGGGCTGCTGCGGGTAAAGAGGGGATTTAAGGATTCTACACTGGGTGTGGGTTACAGTCGCATTTGGGTTTGGTTTTAGGAGGATTTCTTGGTTCGCGCAAAGACATTGGTAACGAGTTGGTGCTGGCATTCACACAAGTTCATGAGTATCCTTTGCTAGGCGCTGTTGACCACAGCGTATGAATCTGGTTGCAAGACGTTGGTTCTATCCGCGAACAGACCTCCTAGGAACAGCGCACTTGCTGTAGGTAAAGAAGGGCATGCGGATCGTTGGACGCTCTGACATGCTGTTGCGTCGTTCGGAGGCGGCTCAAGGGAAGTGGCGGTTGCATTTTGACGCATAAGCATCCACGAAAAGTCGTGTTTGGCAGAGTCGTCGAATTCTCTCCAGTACACATCGCGAACGTTTCCGCAACACTTGGCAACCGTGAGGTGGCTCGTGCAGCCTCCCAGGATACTGTGTCTTCGGGCGCTATCCGGAAGCACACGGGTCGCACCAGTGTGACACGCTTTCCCTCTTTTCTGTGCAGCGATTTGTGGCCGCCTCTAGTTTTCATTAGAGTCGCAACACCAAACACCAACTTTACATTGCTGGCGGTGATCTAGCGAGCGCCTCTTTGACAGAGAACGCAAAGAAGCCGCATGGAGCCTTGGCAATAGCAGGGCGCTTGTGGAAGACGAGACATGCTCTGCCGATCTAGTGCTGCAAATTCGAACTCGCACGAGAGCCAGCGCTCGACAATGCGTATGCGTCAGAGATACAAAACAAAACTCTTGGATCATCATGATCGTGGTGAAGCTTCAATGGATATCGTCTCCGAAGAGCAGTGCAAATGCTGCGACGGGAACCACGGATGCCGCCGCTTCGCCCGCATTCATTCTGGAACGAAGCCAACGCCGCTTCAGACGCTGCTCATTGCAGAGGCGCTCAGGCAAGGATTCCTCTTCACCATCGCATCTACCGTGTGTGCCGAAGCAGCAGCAGTAGCTGCTGCTGCTGCTGCTGTTATTGGCATGACCCATCTCGCCAAGAACTGCGAGGAATGCGCGATGCCGTCGCATCGAACTTGAACTGGACGCTGGGCCGAGCCCTCTGCAAAGCACCCAGGGAAATGCCATGAATCGGACGTCGGGTTCAGACTGTGTTCTCTCGCAGCTGATCATCTGGATCGAAATCCCATTCCTACACGGTTCGTCACGCACGCGATCTGTCACAAGGAAAGATTCGAAAGTACGACGTCTCTGCGGGAATCGAAAGCACCAGCGTCGTTCAAGACCGGCCGTAGAGGACCCTTTTTCCTCATGGTCATTTGCGAGCGCAAGCGGTGCTTCAGAACAAAAACGTGTAGCAGAGATCGAGCGATCAGAACGCCCCCGGGCATCGGGCAATGCTCCAGATCGGACATGCTCGCCACTGCGACATCGCTCGAAACGAGCAAGCGCGCACATTTCAAACCACTGTGACGTTTGCGTACAACAACAAAGACCTGAAATTGTCGTCCAAGTATCGAGTATAGGAGCGGATTAGACGCTTTCATTCGCACACGCCCGCTCCATGGCGCACGAGGAAGACATCACAGCGTCCTGGCTGGGCGTCCGCCGCGTGCCTCCGATGCTTCAGCAGATTCCAAAATTCCTCACAGTCGTTCACTGGGTACAAGTCACCTCTGCCTACCAAAGGCCGCATTCGTTTTTTGATTCCCGAATCACAGCCACAGCGGGGTCCGCGCTCTCGCTCCGTACCAGGTACCCGCCGTATACTCCATGTGCTCCGATCGCTCAGGGGCTTTCCCTGGTGCAGCTTTCTCGAGCGTCGCGCGCTGGCCGCACCAGCGACAACGCCAACGCATCCTACTTGGCGGGGTCCAGCAACGAGTGACCGTTACGGACAGCAAACACCTAGTTCACCATATTCATTCACGCGTGCCGATGCTCTAGCCAGTAGTCGATGGCACAGCTAAACGCTGCGACGCCCAGGCAGCCGACCGACATCTGCTGGCCGCGCGTTCGAGCACTCATGGATGCTCGCGGCTGGGAAGCTAGCACAGCACCAGTCGCACAGCCGGCAATGAGGCTATTCCAGAGATCGTGACGCGCCCTGTACTTCTCCACGGAGCACTCCGCGATAGTGTATGTTGCTCCCCAGAGGGCAAAGTTCTTCGAATACGTTCGGATCTGGGCCGCAAGCGCTTTCCCGTATGCTCGAAGCTGCTCTCGCCACGGCGACTGCGCTTCGACAGCCCGATCTAACTCGGCTGAAAAGCCGCCGATGAAGAGTCCCAGGGCAACGCCAAGACCGCCACCAGCGATTGCCGCAGCTACGGCCTTGAATGCGCAAGACTCCAACACCATCTCAGCAAATTTTTCTGAAGGATTTCGTTCTGGAAACTGAAGATTCGGGGGAAGTCTCGGTTTCACCACGTCTGCTTCCTCAGACTTGCGTGAGACGGGACTTGTTCCCGCACTCATTGTGACGGGGGCGGAGCAAGCGGTACCCTCCGATGACAAGCCCTGCCTCTCCGTGCTCGCTATGAAAAAGCAAGCGATCGCCGCAGCAGCCGCCCCCAAAAAGAAACACCTATCGATTGCCTCGAAAATTCCCCAGGATAAACAGGTGCTCGTGTACTTCACGCAACACCTTGTAGGACGTTTTCGGAGGTTGCAGATGAGCAGTGCATCGCCCTGCTGTTGCGCTGCGCTTAGAGTGGATCGATGCAGCGGCGGCAGCGGCGGCGACGGCGGCTGCCCTGAGATCCATTCCCCGATTCTAGGCTATCAACTCGATGGTGTTCCATATCCAGGTGCCTGGTATCAAAAGCGGTTTCATGAGTTACAGCAGGTGCATTCCAAGTGCGTTGATTTAAAGTGCAAATAAAATCCAAGGAAAAGGTATGGACTTGCAAGTCGGGGATCCCGCAGGGTCGTCATCATCGCTGGATGCTTCAAAAATATCCTCTTCTCGTCGACTATGAAGCGAAGAAGAGCAGGAAGAATGAGCATACGAAGAGGGGAGATATGTCAGAAAAGATGTTTGCCTGACGGGTAGATGACGAGACTGTACTGGTACAGAGGGAACGAGTCCTATCAACCCTTGCATTGGTGAATTCAACCACAGCGGCAATACATGCATGGAGTTCGTGAACCGAGACTTCAACGCTGCGATCCATATCCGGAGAAGTGCGGTGCTGAACACAAGACCCGAGGAGCTGAGGCGATCAAGCTTTGTTGGACATCCTCTCCGGCTCGAGGTGCACGAGAAGAAACTAAAGCCGATGGCATGGGGCCCTTAGAGCAAAACCCGGGGGCGTCTGCAAATCGGTGTACAGACACACACGCTATCGTCTCTACGTACTCGAAACGCGTCAATGCACGAGACCGGCTCGAGTCGCTAGATCCGATGCACGCCGGTTCGTCGCTGTCCAGCGGATGGGTACTGTTGCGATACACTCGAAATGCTTTATTGGAATCGCTCTGTCAACTGGCGAAACTCGGAAATGATTTGATCAATCGTACGCTCACCGTGAACCTCATTGTCCCGTGTTCTCACATTCACAGTTCCGTCGGCCTGCTCCTTTTCACCGACCACAAGAATATAGTTATACTGGGCAAGTTGTGCTTCCCGAATCTTTTTCGCGAGTTTGCGATCGGAGCTATCGACGTCCACGAAGAAGCCTGCGTCGTGAATACGCTGGTGCACCTGCTGCGCATAGTGAAGAAATCGATCGCTCACTGGCAGGACAGCAACCTGCCTCGGTGAAAGCCAGAACGGCCATTTTCCTCCATAGTGCTCCGTGATGATCGCGATGAAGCGCTCGAATGAGCCGAAAATCGCGCGGTGAATCATCACGGGCCGATGAACGTCGTGCGAGGCGGGAACGACTTTGGCGTCCTCGGGCGTGGCATCGGTGGTGTCGAGGCTGCGCTCCGCGACTGGTGCCAGTACCGGTCCGCTTGCAGCCGCGTTGCCGTCCTCAGTGCTGGCACCCGCAGCCGTGTAACGAAGATCAAAGCGAATTGGCAACTGAAAATCCAGTTGAACGGTAGCACACTGGTGTCGCCGCTGCAGCGCATCGAAGAGTTTGATGTCGATTTTGGGGCCATAGAAGGCACCGTCACCGGGATTCAGGCGCCAGCCGCCAGGTTCGTCGCGTTGTTTCCCTGTGAACTGACATAGTGCCTGCGCAAGCATGGACTCCGCTCGGTCCCAGAGCGCTGGGTCGCCCATGAATTTTTCTGGTCGCGTAGAGAGCTCGAGCTCAAATTTGAAGCCGAATATCTGGTAGACGTGCTCGAGGAATTTCAGGAAACCGAGAACTTCTGATTCAACCTGTGCAGGCGTACAGAATATGTGCGCATCGTCCTGCTCGAACTTGCGAACACGAGTGAGACCAGTCAGGGTTCCGCTCAGTTCGTTGCGATGCAGGATACCAAAGTCGGCCAGGCGAAGCGGCAGCTCCCGATGCGATCGCACACGAGACGCATAGATCAGACAGTGAGAAGGACAATTCATGGGCTTGAGGCCGAACGCTCTCTGTTCGACTTCGAAGCTGAACATGTTCTCGCGATAGTTCGCCGCGTGGCCGCTGGCCTCCCACAGCGCAAAATCGAAGACGGTCGGGGTAAGCACCTCTTCATAGCCGCGATTCCAGTACTCGCGGCGCATAAATTCCAACAAGCGATTGTAGATGCGTGTCCCATGTGGCAGAAAGAAACAGCTTCCGGGGCTGTACGGGTGAAAAAAGAACAGCTCCTGATCGCGTCCGATTTTGCGGTGGTCTCTTTTGGCTGCCTCCTCTATCCGTCGCTCCCATTCCTTCAGCTGCTGCTTGTCGGGGAAAGAAATACCGTATACTCGTTGAAGCGACGGGTTTTGGGCCTTTCCCAGCCAGTACGCTTGTCCGAGGCGGGTGAGCTTCACTGCCTTGACACGGCCGCAGGATGGGACGTGCGGCCCTCGACATAGATCGATAAAAGGCCCATCGCGATACGCAGTGATTGTTTCCCCTTCGCCCAGTTTTTCGATGAGCTCGCACTTGAACCGATTGTAGCCGAACATTTCCAACGCCTCACTCTTGGTGAGCTCCATGCGTTCAAAGGTACGCCCCTTGTCTTTCATGATTCGCTGAATCCTTCGCTCCAGGTCGGCGAGGTCCTCCGGAGTGATCGCTCGCTCACCGAGAAAGATGTCGTAGTAGAAACCGTCTTCAACAGGAGGCCCTATGCATAGTTCACCGTGGTATTTGTACTCCATCGCTTCTCCGAGCATGTGCGCTGTCGAATGCCAGAACACAGCTCGACCCTCGGGAGTATCGAACGAGCGAAAGTCGACGCTGCAGTCAGCCTCTAGCGGTCGGTTCATGTCCCAGGGCTCCCCGTCGACCAGAGCCACAACCGAGCGCTCTGCAAGGTCACGTCCCAGGCTCTGCGCCACATCCCAGGGACTGGTCTCGTACCGTTTGCCTCGAGTACTCGTGCCATCGGGTAGCTTGATCAAAATCTCGTCGCTGCTGCCGTTTGATCCCAGCAGTGTGCCTTGTTTGTGTTGGCGGAAACGTTCCCAGCAGCTGATCCGATGGTTCACGTAGGGTGGAGCTTCGGATTCAGGTGCTGGACGCTCTCGTTTGCCCCTGTCGTCGAGTGATAGATCGTTCAAGTTCGCTTCGTGTTCCATGGGTTAAGCTGTGGAAGCTATGCGCTCGGTTATGCGTGTGTACGCAAGCCGCCACCAATCGGCGCTTGTTGAAAGATCGCTGGTATTCAGTGTTTCTTGCGAGCCCTCTGAATCCCTAGTTCCTCTATGGTATGAGATCGAAGAGTTTGCCCAGGGCTCTGCCGAGTGCGTCACAGTTACTGCTAGCCAAAGCAGCGATCACGGCCCGCTCGAGCGCTCCTAGCTCCGCTAGCCACAACGTCTAGAGCGTCGACGCTCTGCTGCAAGTGAACTGTTTGTCCACGAAAACCTCTCACAGGAGTCCGATCCCCGGACGCTTTAGGTACGCGACTAAAGCCTCTCGACACCGAGCCTTGCGCTAAAGCGAGTAGGCGCTAGAGTTGATCGCAAACGCACGACGTGGATCGCTTGCCGATAAGAATCGCTCAAGTCATTCAGCTCGGTTTTGTTTCAAACCCGGTGCATTGTAGAGCAGGGGATCGAAATCACGATGCATTGTATCGAATAGATCGTTGACAAATTGTCTGTATGATAGACTGTTTACTGACCAGTGCAAGAAGGACTGCGTTGCGTTCTCAGGTCAGTCATATCGCAGATATCAGATGAATGAAAGAAACAAGGAAATGCGCTCAGCGTCGAAAAACGACAATCTGAAACACTGCTTGCGGTCAATGGTAGAAAATGGCCCGTTGCTTACCTTTTACGGAAAGCAGAAGTGACGATGGTAGCCGCCATGGACGTCTCTGCTTCTCAACAGCTTGTTCGTGTGGCCCTGGAAACACTAGGATGCAGTCGCAAACAAGTCGTGGTTCACGGACGGCCGTATTCCACGGAATTCGCAACGACAGCGTTCATAGAATATCGCGTTCGGTATGAAGCAGATGAACGTCGATTTATTTTTTCAGTCGATGGGGCTTGCTTTGGACGAAACGCGGGAACGCGTATGGGTATTCGCGGAGCAGGGTACCCGTTGTATCTCCCATGGAACCCGAAGACAACCAGGATATCATCTCTTTTTGCTGCAGGGGATTCATTTCGCGGCCTCAGTTTCGCTCTCAGAGAAAGCTCACACAACAGCACCCACTTTATTGGATCATTGAAGACTTTTCCCCTGATGTCTGCCGACGTCCGTCTATTGGACGACGTGGCATTTCGCCATTAAACGTGCGTTCGAGTTTTTGCCGATTCTATCGGAATAGAGCTGCTTTTCATATTCTTTCGTGCGCCTCGTGGTTCAAGCCCATCGAAGGAGTGTTTTCTCTCATACAACGTAATGATCGCTACACTGGGCGAATCGCTGAAGCTTTCAGTACACGGTGACACACCAGGGCACATTTCGTCTTTCTTTTGCAAGACTTTCGATCCTCTAGGAAACTCCTGACCAAAGGGCGTGAGGAAGTATGTTCGTTTGAAGAAAGAGAAAATCTAATGGATGAACTGGGGCGTATACTTCAGAGGAACGAAATGGAGAAGAGCCGGCGGAGCGATTCTGCGACAGAAAAGCGCGCAGAGCTGACAGAGCACCAAATGGCACTGCGCGCTCGAGTTCGAGGAATCTTTGGACTAGTGAGTTCAACCAGATGCAACGAACGCATGGAGTTTGTGATCCTATACTTGAAGAACATCATCCACATGAGACGATTTATGGTACTAATGACGAAACCCGCGTAGCTGACGCGATCTAACTTTGTGGGGCAGTCTGCCTGGCTCGAAGTTTACCTGGACAAAAACTGGATCGAGAATATGGCAGCCGGTCAAAAACGGCTGGGAGGCATCCCTACGATTCAGTCCGAATTTGCTCTCCACGGTCGTGAAACCGTTCTCGTTTCACGAAGACGTAGGTCAGCGGCATCAGGATGATTCCCGACGCCCTCAAGAGAGGATCAGAACATGACCGATATCATGATCCAACGCTCATGTAAGAGCCTCTATGCTTGCCCATTCCATACATATGGTGTGCTCAATTGATGCATGCTTCACGTTTCCAATCTTGCTGTTTCTAGGCAACTCGTGAGCGCAGCGATTCTTGCCACTGGAGTGACGAAGGAACGAAAAACGCGATACGGACTTTTGAAAGCTGGTTCACAAGCTCATGCCAAAAGATTGCTGAATTTTTCTTGTCAACTTAGTCCTTATGTTCGATAGACCAATCCTTCTTAATTTTGGGGCATAGGACACATGGCATTCGACAGCACCATTGTACCTCGCACAGTATAGGCCGTGACGGGCTCTCATCCCTTCGGATTGCATGGACAAGAGCCTGGGACCCGGACATTAGTGACCGCAGCGGTTGCGCCCGGTAGAGGAAGCGTAGAGGGATCGAGCTTTTTGACTTGATCTCTAGCCTGGAATTTGTTTTCGGCGCCTGTCTCATCATGGAAAACATCACGTTCCCCAAATCCTCTATCGAATGAAATAGCGTACGCTTGCACCTATATTGGACTGAGCGCTTGCCAGGGTCATCGCCCGGAAAACGCCCTTGATCGTCGGGTACGACACTGAGCGCAGAAACGGAGGAGGGTATCGAGATGGTGCTTCCGTACCGTCGCGCGCACGAGCGATCAAGCCACACAGAAGTTCAGGGCTGCAAAATGCAGATACTAGCTTACTGGAGAGCTTCAGTGCCGCGGATACGAAACGCTCGTCTATTGATCTGTGAACATACAAAGGACGTTTGAAACCACAGAAGATGCCTTCAACTGGTAAGAACTATGGAGAATAGGCTTGCATAAAGTGCAGCTCAGCTACAATGCCAGGTGCGTACTCTTTGACTGCTGACGAGTGGTGGAAATCTTTGTTGTCCAACAGCAGGACGGAGGAATGCAACAAAGAGAAACCTCGCAGGGTGCCTCTACGAGGAATGAGGTGTGGAACGGCCCTGCCCTTTTTGCGATTTCCAGGCGAGTACCCGCTGGATCGCCGCTGGTGCAGAAGTTGCTGGAATGCTCGCTGATCATTTGTTTACGGACGATCGCTTGCCTATCTTGGAGTACGTATATACGGATCTACCAATTATAATACACAATATATCATCGATGGAAACGAACACCTGTCCTTGGTATACGAAGCGTTCGCGTGTCGATGCCACGTCGATCGCGTGTGGTATATCGCACGACGTTCTTCCACAGAAACGTGCATTTTTCAACGGCTATCCTTATCTATTCCGGTTTGTATGAAAGCTAGAGAAGCTCTACATCCTCTGGCATCTTTACTGATTTTTCATAGAGAGCGTGCGGATTCAAGAGGATTCTTTTCTATGCGTATACTTTGATAACTTCTGCCCAGGGTGCATGACGCTTAGGAAAAGGTCGATGAGGATCGTGCCCTAACCAGCTTCTAACCGTCGAATGACTGACTCGAAAAGTCTTCTTTCACGCCGGCTGGCGACGGTTGCATAAACTCTATTCGCAACTTTTCTCCAATTCACAGAATAGATTCCTTCTGTTGAATACCTACGAGAACAGCAAATACGATCAAAAAGGGTGTGCATGTTCAGATGTTCCGGCATTCACTGCGTTCTCTGGACAAAATAGACATTTTATCTGAATGGTACAAACGCGCAGTCTTGCAGACGCTCACCTGCGGAAGCCGTCCTGCGGGGTCTTGCGAGCGGACGTCACGACGTCGCCGTCTTCCATGTTCACCGAGAGCGATGTCGACAGGGGACTTAAAACCAGAGACAACTTCCCGGAACACGGCAAACAAGAACGATTTCGAGTAGAACGGAACGACGTTCACGTTACGATTTCGCCTGAGCCAGTCGCCTACGGCAGGGCGCCCGACGAGCGACCTCTACCTCTGGCGGACAGTGTGATCTCTGAAATAAGAGAACTTATAGAGGATGAGTCGCACGTAGACTTGGTTAAGTTGGCAGAAATCGCTCGCGGAGGCTTACCTGCCGCGCTTCGCGGCGATGTCTGGCGTTACCTCCTCGGAGTCGCCAAGGCGGACAAGTCCGAGGAGCTCACCCACGAAAAGGAGCTCGCAGCAGCATACCAGCGGTTACGGCGTTCGGCGCTCGCAGCGCTCGGGCAGATCGGTCAAGGTTTGACGAAGACGTTGCACGGCGCTGAGGTCTCGGAAAGAGGCGGGTTCCTCTCGGCCGGTGGAGCTGCCGCCAGCGCACCGCTGCCGGCTCTGCCACGCTCCCAGACTGTATCCGAGGATACAGGTCGTGACTACCTGAGTGTTCAGGCTTCGTCCCCACGAGCGGGACGGGCGGTTGGTCACTCCGATCTGGAGACTGATTGCAATGCATTTGGAAGAGGCAGCCTCGAATATACGGGAATGCAAGGACCGGAGCCCGCGCTCCTCAATGACGCAGGCGAGATGCATGTTGCCCTGACACTGGAGCAGAGTACCAACTGGGACGGAACCCTCGCCCGTCGAATCCGAAACGACGCGAAACGACGTATCGAACGAGAGCGCCTTCGAATCGAACACAGTCGGTGGCGTCGAAGCCGGCTAACCATGAGCTCCCAACACGGTCGCATGTTTCCGAGTCAGAAACGAGCTCCAGATGTGCAGGTTGTGGACAAGCCCAGAGAGCAACAAGATCGCTCGTTGCGAAATGTGGGTAGCGAGACCAACCTGGTGAATCCGCGACTGGTGCGAGCGGCTGGGCCGTATCACGGCCTATCGGACGGTGACGAATCAGTGAAAGCACCTTCGCGCCCGCCCTCCGCTCCGACGCAGAGTGGCGTTATGGAGTACACGCTACCGCAACAGCTGGATCATGATGAGGCGGTCCTATGCTCCAGTCCAGAGTCGACCTCATCTGCCACCAATTCCATGCGATCTGCTGAAGCTGCAACACTCCAAACGATCGGCGAGGGCAGTGTTCTGGAAGCGAGGGACGGAATGGAGGTACCTGCTGGCACCGAGGTACTTGTTGAGAATGATGTAACTTGTTCGGGAAGTCGCTTGGAACGCGCCAGCGGTGATAGCATCACAACCGGAATCAGCACGACTAGAGGGCTGGCGTCCGCCATGCGCACACCGCATGCTGCACTTGTTCGATGTTACGTTAGCGTGCTCTGTACCTATCTCTATGTCGTGGAGCTCAGCGTGCGACATATGGTGGCCCTGCCGCTAATCATGCCGCTTGATACGAAACACGGCTCAACTACGGAACTGGAAAAAGTGAATGATGTGCTGATGAGCCTCGGCACGCCGGTGGAGTACGCACCCACCATGGTATCCCTGGTGCATGTATTCGTGCAGGTATTCACATCTGCTCGAGAAATGGATGTGTATTATGGGTTTTGCGCATTGATGCATCGATTCGGACATGTGCTGCTGTTCACTACACATGGTGATGGTCTGACTCGAGCTACGGCGCATTTCTTGATGCTGTTTCGGACCTTGCTGCCGGACTTGGCGGACTTTTTTGAGTCTGAGGAGATCGAGCACCAGCGATGGCTACACGGCTGGCTGCAAGGTCTGTTTTCACGCGGGGAGATGCCGGTAGAGAGTACGCTCCGCATATGGGATTTCTATTTATCATCGGGTCTTGAAATGCATCCATATGTCTGCCTGGCGGTACTCGACCTGCTGCAGGAAGAAATAACGGAATTGGACGGGCCCGAGGTCGTTACCTACCTCGGCAAGCTACCGGATAATTTGGACCCGGAGAAGCTCTTAACGCGAGCGGTGACGATCAGAGAGACTGCCCTGGGCAGTGGTCTGGTACCGCCACGCTTGTCAGAAGAGCAACCTGCTGATTCAAACCGCTCCTTCGGCATCGCCTCGCTGCGGTACCGTGACGACTGATGCTAATCAGAGGCATCGGCGGTATTGGCATGTACGCGGTTCGCTGAGAAAGAACGTTCGATTGGCCATCGTGTTTCTTGTGAGAGCTGGAATTCCTGGTGGCAATGCAACGCGTGCAGACACGAATCGCACTTGCACAACGTTCCTGTACGGGCATGCATGGGTGTGCTTGGGCTTTTCGTTTGTCGTCCGCACCGGAAACGCAACTTGCTGCTAGCATGCTGGGTTCTTGGGTTTCCGTGTCTGTTTGTTTCCGGTCGAATTGTTACCGTGACTAGACTGGTACCACACCCAACAATCGTCATGCTGAGAAATGCGGGATCCTATAGAGCACTTAAGCCTGGTACAATAACCTGGCTGGCTGGCTGGCTGGTTGGTTAGCTGGCGAACTCGTTCATTTTATGAACAAGTCGATGTCGCGAGACCCGGGATGTAGGCGTCACGCGCACAATTCCTGTGGCTATTGCCGGCTCCTGCATCTGGCTGGATGCAAACCGCAGTCATGATGTGCGGCAGGCCCTTGAAACGTTTCTCTTTCAGCGCTACTGTTTCCTTGCGAGTAATGCGCGATTTTGGTTTACAGTTTACGGACTACGATGAGCGGTATACGCTGCAGATGGGTGCTCGCATGTCGGTGATGGCTTGGTGCTACGAATTGTGCTCGAGGCGGATCGTGGGGTCTGCACGGACTGTGCACATGCATCCTGCTGTTGCGATTGCTGTTGCTGTTCTTCTTCGTATGCCTGATGCTGCACGTTCGCCGGTCGACGATCAGCGCTCTTCCAGTTCAACCAGTGCAATGGATTCATGGACAATGCGGTCGGGCGAATCGTCGAGATCTCCGACGGTACACGCTGTACCTCGGAGGATACAACTCTGGACCCCTGACAGTGCGTTGACACAATAGAACCCGCGCCTGACGAAGACGCTTGGACAGCAGCCGAACCGGGAGCATGCATCCAGTTCGAAGCCGATGCCGAACGTTGTTTCCATATGCGCTTGGTGGCCAGTCCAGGGATATTTGCTCGATGAAGAGCGGATTGGCGTCGATCGCCAGCCGGTGGCAGGCCAAGGCGCGCACGGCCGATGTACGAAATTCCTGAACGAGGCACGGGCGGCACCAGAGGTGTTCTTTCTGACTGAAGCTGCCGCCGATAGGGTCCATACAGCATCTGTTCTCGAATACGCTCCAAACGGTCGCCATACGAGCGGACCGTTTGCTGCGAACGTACCGTCCGCACCGACGACGATACGCCGGATGCTTGTGTGCTTCGCTCGAGTGCTGCCACGGCGGAACGTACATCCGCAGAACGCAGCGTTTCCGCTTTTTCCGCAGCTGCATTACGTCTCACACATGACAGGGCTGCACGCTGCTGCTGCTGCTGCTGCTGCTGCTGCTGCGCTCTGGAAATAGGCGTGGCAGTAGAGGCTTGCGCTTCCCAGTGGGCGATGTCTTTCGATCCGTTTTGCGACACGGCAGCGTGGATTTGATGGATATGCCCGGGCATCCCCAGTGCAAATACACTGGCCTCTGGAGCACGACTCGAGCGCTGCGCACGCGTCTCTGCTTGCGCTGTCGAGCGCATCCCTTCGGTGACGCCTCGATCCAGGATGCGCTCCCGCAATCGTTGGAGCTGTGCTTCACGAAAAGCGAGTGCACGCTGCATCTCATCGATAAGGCTCGCAGCGCTGGCGAATAGACACCGTCGGTGGGTTAGCGGCAGGCCGCTCCCATCTTTTCCAACGCGATAGAGGCGGCAACCGGGTTGCGCACAGACGCTACACAGCGGACCCCGACGCAACTGGGAAGCACACGTTCCAGAGCAAAACAAGCATGCGCAGTCAGTAAATACCGCTTGGTCCTGATTAGAGACCTGGCCCAAGCACCAGTTGCAGAGGTATGGCAGTTGTGTTGTCGAGTGCCTGTCCATTCAGAGCAGCTCCCGCGCTATGCCAAACTTGGCGCTGTGCAACATGCATGCGTGCATGCATGTTGTATGCCGGACACGTGTCTCGAGGCCCAGGGCACGGATGCATCGCTGCAGAATGCGACACCAGCGCACGCATCCAGAATCGCCGAGTCGGCGCTCGTCGGGGCGCCTCGGTGCGCGTGCGACCGCCGCGCAACCGCGTGGTGCAGGCCCATGCACTGTGTCACAGCGAGCGCCTGAGGCGTGCGCGATACCTGGAAGGACCCATGTTGTTGAACGGAACGAATCCCAGTGTCCGTTGTTGCGTACTGGCCCAGGGTTTGCGGAACTTGAGGTGTTTCGGATGGAGCGGTGCTCTATCTTGTGGTTTCTGAGAGCAATCGCGCATCCGCCGGGGAATCTCGGTCGATGTCTCGATCCTGCATCTGCAAACGATGCAACGGGACCACGAGGCACGCAATAGGTATCGGGATGCTTCATGGCGGGTTATTTGGTGGTGAGTGATGGAACCAGGGAGCTTTGGATTTGAATGGAGCGGTGGTTTTTGCCCCCGCTGCCGATGTCAAGTGCGCACTGAGGGGATTCCTGGCTGGACGCTTCGATCCCGCAAGACATGCGATGCGTGCTTCGTAGCGCCCCAGCGCGCCAATCGACCGCACGACGATTCTTTTGGTTGACAGAATGTTTCCATGGAGTAGGGATACCAGATTGCGGGATGGATATTGGCATTCGGGAGTGTGCCCATCATGATGCAACCTACTTTCAAGTTCCATGATGCATACTTTTTCTCGGGGGTGTACTGGTCGATTTGAATGTTGTATCATGCGCCGAGTACCTGCCTTGCTGCAGCCGCTATACCGCCTATACCGCTGGTGTGGATGCAACATGGAGACAGAACAGTTTTGCTGTATCGCAGAGGGCTTCGACTCGCGTCATGGTTCACAAGTCACAGAATCAGGACTCAACATCAATTTGGGAGCCTGCAAGCTGCGCAGCCAGAAATACTGCTTGCGACAGCACGGACCGATATGTTAGGGGACCACTGCGACCAAGCCAATACCTGGATGCAGCCTTGGCGCCCCAAGTCCCAAAATAACTGCGTTGTGGACGAGCTAATGAGGTCTCGGCACTGTACCCGCCGCTGGGAATAGCTTCAAGCACCAACCCTGCAGACTCGTCTGGCGCGAGGGACTTTCCGCCTCGAAGGTAATCTTTCGAAAATACGGAAAAAGTTCCCCTTTTGCAACGCTTACCATGAAGGTGGAACGAAATGTTATCTAGTTGCTAGTTCCTGGCGACTTGTCTTCATTTGGAACAGTCGCAATTAGTAAATGGGCAGTGCCTCTCCTTCTCTGTGACGACTCCACAGCGCATGGCGATTGCGCATCGCAGACAATCCTTTGTATTGCAGCTTTTGTATGCAGTGCCTCCGCTGGCGACTGCGTTGCTCGAAGCGCGCTTCTATCACTCGCTCCGGAACGGAGACACTGGACGTGTCCACGGGTAACGTTTCAACTCATCGAATTCTAAATAGCGTCATTGGAACGACTGGTATACTCTTTGGGATTCCGGGACGTTTTTTCTGGAAGGGCCGGCACGGTTCGCCTAGCGGCTCGCGCCAAACGCTGCGCAGACGTTGCAGCGGTGTGCGTTTACGGAGGCAGCGCTTTCGTACAGGGGAGCATGGAAGGCGGTTGCACGTACGGCCGCTAAAATCGAAGGTAAACGCTGACTCCGAGCTCTCGGCGAGCGCCAATAGCAAGAACCAGCCGCTCATGGCGCCTCATCCGGGCGTGGACTCGCTGCCGCGCACCTCAGACCGTGTTCTACGAAGTGTACAACGAAAGTCGCGCGAGCGACGGTTCCTTCTCTACATTCTTGGCCTTAGCGCCGTGACACTTTTGGGCCTGCTTTTCTGGCCGCCTGAGAGCCGGGGTGCCGAGCAAAGCGAAAACTCACGGGGACCGCGGCGTTACGGACTCGCTGTGCGAGCGCCACGCCCGTCCACGGTTGGCCATGGCACGGTAAGTCGTTGTCGGCCGAACGCTCAGAACTGCGTCTCTAGTCGCGATATGCCGAACACGAGTTGTTTTGAGCCTCCGTGGCGCTATCCATCGACGATGGGTGCCTTGCAGGCGCTGCAGCGGGTGTACGAAGCGGTTCAACGATATCCTGGACCGGAAACCAGCAAGATCATAACATACAAACCGGGCAAATATCTGTATGCCGAGTTTCAGACTCGTTTTTGGGGATTCGTTGATGATGTGGAATGTCTCGTGGATGACGCAGCACACGTGATCCACTTTCGTAGTGCATCGCGCATTGGGCGGTCTGACATGGGCACGAACCGCGCCCGTATGCGCAAACTCTTCGACATGTTGGCGCAAGAGGGTTTTACGGAGGCGGCTCAAGTCGTAACGAATGCGCATTCTAAGCGCTCTTGAAGGATGCGCAGGGTGACGCTTCACATGCCCGCAGAGCCGTACGAGACATTACACGAGCAACGCCTCGGACCGAGCGGATTCGAGCGCCCTGAACAACGTTCCTCTGTCCATTTACCCAATGAGCGGATCGGCGGTTTGCCGTCTCCAAAACATGAACGATAAATGGCGCAGTAGATGCATCATTCTGGTTATCGGTGACGGCGGACATGCCGCCCTCCGCAAAGGCTTCGATGCGGATGCCGCGCGGTCACGTCCGACCACCGCTTTCATTGCGAGACACTGGAAGCTCGTCAGCCGTGATGGAAAGACAATACCCGCTGACGGTTCACCAGTTGCGTCTTGCTGCAGCATTTACTACCGTGTTCGCTACCTGTTATAACGCGGGCATGCGGGTCAAATGTGTCAAGGAATAGCTCATACTGGTACTGCTGTTGCTATTGCTGATACGTTGGCCCGCTTCCAGCAAAAAGACATTTCGGTTTCACTGGCGGAATCGGTATTGCGGTGCACGTGCGATCAGAGCCTGTTTAGGATGCACGGGCTGTGGCCCCAGACAAAATCCAGCGGATATCATGCGTCATGAATTCGTGAGGCGCGTTCGCACACGCGGGTAAACTCTCTCTCTGTCTGTTTCCATACAGTGGCAGCAACATTTACGACGAATCTCTTGTCAAACTCTTGAGGTGATCAGGCGCTGCATCCGTGCAGCAAGCACTTGTCCCGCTTTCGTGGCCCGCCAGCGAAGCAGCCAACGGAGCACTGGTCAACGGGTACCCGGCGAATATATGCAAGCACACACACACACACACACAGACTGTGTGCAACGTCTCCTGCGGACACCGATGCGCTGCCTCATAGGCGCTCATGCCGTGTTAGACACGAACGTGTCCAGAGCATGGTATGCTTCCCAGGAACGGTCCACATCAGCAGCGCGAATTCGTCCCAAATGCTGTTGTTTAGCGATCGCCTTTGCGAGTATCGTCGCTTCCGGTGCCGCTACTGCCACTATCAAGGTTAAAGAGTTTGCGAAGGCGCTCGCGTTCGAGGTCCCAATTCGCAGTGCTGTCCCGCTGGGAGTCGTTACCCGCACGACCGTCATTGGCGTTGGGGTTCTTATCGTCGCTCGAGCTGTGCCGTCCACTGCGACTGTCCATGGAGCGTCCGCGACTGGGCCGTCTTCCCCGATCAGCTCCAGGTCGATCGAGTGTTGCGGCTCCGCCGGAGCCAGCACGTGGTTGCTCGGTCGAAGGCGGCATGGATGGTCCATGCTTCCCGCCGCGCTTGTCGGAATCAGGATGCTCGCTGGGGGAATCGTCACCTCTTCGTAGTTTGATGTCGTTGTCGTCGTCGTTGTCAGCGTCGGACTCGGACGTATTTTGCTTCTGCTGATCAGGATCTGCAATATCGGTGCTGCCTCCCTTCTGCTGTTGCTGAAGACGCTCACGCAGTGCGGCCAAGAGATCCTCGTCATTCACATCGTTGCTTTGTTGTGCGTCCACGAACTCCGACTTCCATTTCTCCAGACGAGCCACCTCAGCCCGAATGCGTTTCTCTTCCTCCTCGTTATCTCTTTTGCAACGTTCAGTAGAGTAGAGGTAGAGGGCAGCGACGGTCACCCCAACAACGATACTGGCTATGAAACGGTTCCTGGCCATCTGCTCGCCGACCGGGTCGTACAGTGTGAGGTTTTCCACAGGGGCGGACTTTTTCGCGGCAACCAGCCGGACGGTTTCCACACCAGAACGACGTCGCCGGAACGACGAAAGATTTACGGCTAGCGCGGCGTTCGACCCCTCCATGGACAAGCGCTTAGGCGCGGAGTATGCACTCAGTGCACCGAGTGTAGCGCCGAACAGACCAAGCGCAAGGGCCAGAACGGCCTTGGACAGCCTCGCTGGGCGAGTCACAGACTGTTCCAGCGGTGCCTGGTCAGCGTGTCGAAAGTCGCCCTCATTTGCTGAAAGACGCAGCCGCGCCAGCAGCGTTGCTTGCGCCTGCCTGTGATGCGCGTTCCAGCACCTACGCGCAAGCGGTGCGTGACGCCTCCGTCCGGTGCAGTTTGAGACGAAAAGATCAGTCGCGGTGTTTGCGCAAAAGCCTCCCGGTGTTGTATATAGGAAACACAACATTTTCATGTCCGTCCAGGAAGGGCACAACGTTCCCAACAAAAGCTCTTCGAGAGAAGAAATGCTTGCGCTTCACGCCAACGAGACTGCTGTGCTCGCCATTTGGCCGCCGCCGCAGCCGCCGTCGATCGCCAGCGGCTGCGGAGCGCAGCGGAAGCGGCGTCCAGGTGCTGCGCTCATGACCGTTCAACTCAATTGCGTTCCACCTGCAAGTGCGTGCGGTTCGACAGATACTTTCCCGCGCACTGAAAAAATAACACAAAAAAAGTAAGAAAAGAAAAATGCGCATTATCGGAGAACGCTGGCCTAGGTAAACGTTTTGTCCATGAAAAAAACCTGCAAGTGCGTGTCATCAAAGGTCTATTCTCCGCTCACAGCAGATATACGCAAAGTGCGTTCATTTTGACGAAGGTGACAATCTAAGGGAAGGATATGGACATAAAAGTCGGGGATCCTGGTTGGTGGTTATTGCTGGCAGACGAAAAAAGGGGAAAACACCTCTCCTCGCTGACGATCGAGCGAAGAAGGGCAAGTGACGAAGAAGAAGAAGAACAGGGAGATGGGCGAGAAAAGGAGTTTGCCCTGTGGGACGATGGCGCGACTGGAATCGGAGAGAGGTCGCGAGTTCTCGCAATCCTAGCACTTTTGAGTTCCATCAGAGGAAAGAAACGCATGGAGTTTGTGAATCGAGGCTTCAACGTCGTCATCAAAATCAGACCATGTGCGGTATTGGATACGAGACCCCAGGAGCTGATGCGATTCAGCTTTGTGGGCCAGCCTCCCAGGCTCGATATGCACAGAAAGAAACTCAATCCGATAGCAGGTGGCCGGTCGAAAAAGGCCGAGAGGCGCCTTTGAGAAGGTTAAGTTTACATTCTCGAGTCGAAGCCCTCTGCGATACAGCAAAACTGTTCTGTCTCCATGTTGCATCCACACCAGCGGTATAGGCGGTATAGCGGCTGCAGCAAGGCAGGTACTCGGCGCATGATACAACATTCAAATCGACCAGTACACCCCCGAGAAAAAGTATGCATCATGGAACTTGAGCATAGGTTGCATCATGATGGGCACACTCCCGAATGCCAATATCCATCCCGCAATCTGGTATCCCTAGTCCATGGAAACATTCTGTAAAACTGAGCAAAAACGCAGCGATGTGCTCGACGCGGAGGCGGATCCGGCAGCGTGGAGCGCACCCTCCGGTTTCTGCTTCTGTGAGCCAGCGGGGTTCGCGGGACGTGTCGCCCTGGGAACGTACAATAGGACGCGCAGGGCAACAGCCGTATGCTTGGTGTCGGTAAAGATGATAGTCAAACAGAAAGTGAAGAGCCTCTATGGAAACAATTAGAGTGCATCGAACAGGTCGCACCCGATCTGACTCCTGGGGTTACCAGCTCGCTCCAACTGCTGCGTGGCGTTCTGCGCATTTTTGAACCGGAGGAGGTTGCCTTGAGTTTTAATGGAGGCAAGGACGCCACTGTTGTTTTCCATTTAACACGAGCAGCCTTTCAGTCTCTATATAAAGAACGCAAGCCGGCACCACGCATTCAAGCAGTATTTTTTGAGGAACCGGATCCTCAGGAGCAGTTTCCCGAAGTGCTCGAGTTTGTGGCAGACTGGTCCCGCCGCTACGCCGACCAGCTGGTTTTTGATCGAGTACCCGGGGGAATTTTTCATGGTCTTAAGACTTATTTAACAGAGATACGTCCGCGTGTGCGTTGTTTTCTTCTGGGAACGCGCTGGATAGACCCGGACGGACCCAGCCAGGAGCATCTGAGCCCGTCGAGCCCCGAATGGCCCTCGTTTTTGCGCGTGAATCCGATCCTGCACTGGTCATATCGGGCGGTTTGGCGCTTTTTGCGGACGTTCCACCTGGAGTACTGTAGTCTGTACGATGCGGGCTACACTTCGATCGGACGAGTGAGCGATACCGAGCGCAACCCGCTGCTGCGCCGGGAAAGCGCTCTTTTCGATGACTTTACGCACTTAGATCGGGATGAGGATGAGCGATGCGGTAGAAAGCAGAAGACGAAGAATCAAGTTCAGCAGCTTGCTATAGCGCATGTGGAGCACCGGCATGCGAGCCAAGATCCCGCACAGGCTGCTCTGCAGCGACTGCTTTCAGTGCGTTTGCTCCTTCTCGGTACGGATGCTTCCCGATGGTTCGATGGCATGATTCGTGCAAATCTTGTCAGCAGATTTCTGCGTGAATTAGAATCGTATCCATGGAAACCGCAACTTGTGCAGGTCGTGACAGACTGGCTCGAGGGATTGCGTCTTGCCCTCGCTACTTCCCTGCATGGTGAATCTGCAGAATCGCAGTGTCCGACGTTGCCTGTGATCTTGGTAGCATATGACGGTTCCGGTTCCGATGTTCAGCTTCTACGGGCACTCGTGGAGGCGCTCGCCTGTGAACGATTAACTGTCGAAGACGCGATCCGCAGTGCACCGAATCAAGCATCACCTGATGATGATAACCAGACGAGTCGGCTGCGACTCCTGGTGTGCCCCCTGGGCTCCACTTGGGGAAACCCACGTCACGCCGCAGAGGCGTTGCATCGGGCAATAGACCTGAGCACAGCGTCACCGGCGCGGGAGCTGACCCCGCCGGCGCGTTTCACGCTGCAGTGTGCGTCGTTGAGGCGCTGCAACGTGCAGACGGCAAGATTACATGAAGGGCTCATTTCGGAGCCGCTACAGTCGACTATCCTCTTCACTGATCTAGTTGATTTGCGTCTGAATTTGGACGGGCATATCTCAATAGCGGTATCTGTAGATGCTCGAGCTCGCTTCTCCCAGGTGTTCCAGCAATTCGGCTGGCCTTTTCAGGAGGCATCCGCACCAGCGCAGTAAAGCTTGGTACATAGAACACCTTATGCGATGACTCGTGTACCAGGTTTTCATGCGGATCCTTGCAGCACAGCGAGTCGTCTGAGCTAGATTGTAGTCGTAGTTGGGTACATCCGTGTAGGCTTCCATGTGTGCGGCTAATTAGTGTGTACACTGAGACAACCTGTAAGAGGCCAAGTCCGAATGAGCCAGCGGTAATAAACGAAACCTGAGAGCCAAGACGAGAGCGTCTACTGAAGAGCCTGCGTCTCTAGTTGCACTCGCGGCCACAGCAGCGACTACTCGTCAGTCGCGGCTTCTTTTGTTGCGTTCTCCATGAAACGCTGACCGTCGTGTTCGTCCGTTCCCCAACGATGCGCTCCACACCGAACGGCAAGAGCTGTCGGCATACTTTGGCATTTGTACGCTTTCCCGCCTTGTTCGTTTGGGACTAACGTCTCCGCCAAGTGACGTGCTATTGTTCTACGCCTCAGTGGCGTGTCCCGAGGTCTGCAACATGCACACGCCCTCTTTCTCTGTCCTGTTCTCGGTCGTGAACAGGTTGCACAAAGCTCGCTGTACTTGTCGTTGTAAACTTGTGAAGTTCAGACGATTCAAACCCTCCCGACAACCCTATCAATAAAGTGCTGTACTTGTACTCCTTCTCTAGATCAACGTAAACGTTCATATACAGCTCTAATATCCAAAGTGATACCGAAAGGAAAGAACCTTCCTCTCAGCAACTGGATAGTGACCGAACAGCTCTGTTTTTTGCTGCTTGGTATCCGCACGAAGCGCTGTTCGGCGACGCTGCCTAGACGGAACGTTCAGAGACACCGGGAAAACGCCTTGTCGCGAGCGTTCCATGGTTGCGTTCGGGTATCGACTGGTGAATGTTTTAGGCAAGTCATTCACTGGTGGGAATCTAGTGTTTACACCTGATGGGGAGACAATCTTGTCACCGGTCGGCAACCGTGTGGTGGCGTTCAGTCTCGTTTCTGCCGGGAGTCGGACACTTGATGCGATCTCTCGCGCTGACATCGAAGTCCTTGCTCTCAGTTCAGCAGCATCTGGTGATTATCTGCTTGCAGTAGACGTAGATGGCCGAGCGCTCTTCATAAGTCTTGTGTCAGGGGCTGTCCTGCACCGCTTTCGCTTCTGCGGTGGGGCCGTCCAGCAAGCTCTCTTTGCCCCGGACGGTGAGCGCTTAGCCGTAGGCGTCGGTTCTAGCCTGCAGATCTGGCAGGTTCCCACGGACCGAGCGTTTCTTCCGGAGTTTGCGCCGTTCGTTCGCGTAAAAACGATAGCTGCACACCCTGATCAGGTGACTGCACTGGCGTGGTCGCCTTCGGGGCAACTGCTGTTGTCGGGTGCGCGAGACCACAGTCTGCGGCTTGTGCACGCCAACGGTGGCTTTGACGCACCGATATCCTTGCGAGGCCATCGAGACGTGATCCTGTGGACTGCTTTTGGGCAGGATGATACCCAAGCCTACTCTCTGAGCGTGGACGGCACACTGATCACCTGGCGAATCGCTCGCGAGGCCACAGCATCCATCGATGAGCGGGAACGAGCAATGGAGTCCGTTCTCGAGCCGGACGGCATCCTTGAGGATGCATCTCCGTTGCCTGCATTAAACGGTCTGAGCGAAGCACTGGCGAAGAAACGTGGAAACGATGCAACCGCCAGCAACGGTACAGGAACGCGGACGCGCTCCGGTCGCCGCCGGAATGCACACCGAGAGCTGGTTCGTTGTTTGAACAAGACGAACCTCTTCATTGGCAGCGAGGGTAGTCGTCAGCCGCGGCATGTGCGCGTCACATGTGCGCATGCGCTCATGAAGCGTCGGCTCCTTGCCCTGGGTCTTTCGAATGGCGTTCTTATGCTGGTGGAGCTTGAGCCCCAGCCCGAGCCGGGGGCGATGACGCGGCTTGTGCAGCAGTTTTCGGTTTCGGCAGCACCATTATCGGCGATCACCATTCATCCTGATGGAGAATGGATTGCGCTCGCTTCTGCTTTGACGTCGGCGCTCATTGTCTGGGAATGGACCAGTGAAAAGTACGTGCTGAAACAGCAGGGGCACTGGCTGGACCTAACCTGCCTCGCCTACGCACCGAGAGGAGATGTGATCGCTACTGGTGCCGCGGACGGTCTTGTGAAACTCTGGTCAACGTTCACCGGGTTCTGTGCATTGACCCTGGATGATTTGCACACGCAACGCTTAACGGGGCTTGCTTTTTCCCAACGGAGCGGCGTCCTTTTTTCCTGTTCCACAGACGGCACTGTGCGAGCGATCGACTTGAAGCGCTATCGAGCATTTAGGACGCTGCGTGGACCAGCTGGCGCCTCCAGCGGTGTAAGCTATCCTTTTACCTGCCTTGCGGCAGATGAGAGCGGAGATCTGGTCGCTGCCGGTTGCAAAGAGCCGTTCGTTGTCTGCGTATGGCATGTGCGCACGGGGCAGCTCCTGGAGACGCTTGCTGGGCATGAAGCTCCAATTTCTGCGGTCGCTTTCAACGGCGTCACAGCGGAAGCAGAGGGCTTGCGTTTGGCCTCGGCGTCCTGGGACGGCACCGTGCGACTCTGGGCGCTGCTCGCGACCGGGAGCCGTCTTGATGCGCAGGTGCTGCGTCACGCGAAGGAGGTTCTGACTATGGCCTTCCATCCCGACGGGCGTGAGCTGGTTAGTGCGACAGCGGATGGGACGCTCACCCTGTGGGATACGCGCCTCGCTACCGTGCGAGCAACTCTTGAAACGCGCCGAGACTGTGAGGCAGCCGGAGCCCGAGACGCGCCCTACGTGTCCACTCTTTGCTACACAACGGATGGGCAGTTCTTGCTTGCTAGTGGCGGCGATGCTACTGGTGTACTCGTGTACAGCCGTGCGACGTTGCAATGCATCCGCCGGATCGAACTCTTTCCGACTTTTATGTGCGAACGACGATCAGCGGCGAAGGCAGCACCAGCGACCTCGGCAGCACCAGCCTCCGAAAACAAGCTTCTGCGTGCGCTCGCCGCCAAAACCCCATCATCTGAGACACGAACGCATCGCCTAGCACTCCGAATCCTGCACGAGCATCGTGATCGAAAGCGTTCTGCGCGTATGCTTCGTGTCCAGAGCATCCAGGTTGCACCCGGAACGGAAACCTGGGCGGCTGCGACCACCGACGGGCTGTTTCTCTTTGCACACGCCTTGGGAAGTTTTGCGACGGCGGCTCCACTCTGGCGAGGCTCGCTCGGAGCTGCCTTTGATCCCGTGGATCTGGCCGTGGACGTCACGCCGTCGAATATGCTCCAAGCGATTCGCGAGGGTCGCTGGGCCCTGGCGCTGTCGCTCGCGCTTCGGCTCAACGAACCAGGCTACGTCTACGACATGCTGGGGCATGTTCCAGCGGACCAAGTCGACATCGTTGTCCGAGCGCTTTCCGCTGTCCACGTACCGACCCTCATCTCACTCTTGGCCGAGGCGCTTGTTGGTTCGTTGCGACTGAAGCGCTCTCGCCATTGGGAGTATCTCCTGCGCTGGTGCAGTGCATTGCTCGTCTGGCACGGAGAGGCTGCCACCCGGGCCACTGGGACGAAGGGCGAGCCCGTGCCTCGGCGGCAGCTGCGTGTCGGGCGCAACTATCGCCTGGACGCTGCGCTTTTAGCACTGCATCGAGCGCTTCTGCACTATCGGGATACCCTGGAGCGACTTTGTGACGAGAATCGCGCCCTTCTCCAATTGTGTGTCGATAGTGCCCCAGTGGAGCAGGTAACATCGACGTAGGAGAGAAGGGCATGCGAAAGCAGCTCTCGTCTCAGCCGGTGCTGATACCGCGCTTTGTGGCTATGTACCATGTGCATACCGCTACGACTTGCTGCGCTTGCCGATAGCCTCGAAGCCGCTGCGGTAAAATCATGTAGACCTCAGTGTTATTGGTTTTTATGTTTATGGCTACGCGTTTGTGAGTGCATGCATGCATGCATGCATTCCCATACGTGAAAAGCTTCGATACCATGCGTGCTTTCATTCGCATAGACACGTGTTTTTGCATGCGTGCGGGCATGCATGCATTCCCATACGTGAAAAGCTTCGATACCATGCGTGCTTTCATTCGCATAGACACGTGTTTTTGCATCCATGCATGCATGCATGCATTCCCATACGTGAAAAGCTTCGATACCATGCGTGCTTTCATTCGCATAGACACGTGTTTTTGCATGCATGCATGCATGCATGCATTCCCATACGTGAAAAGCTTCTATACCATGCGTGCTTTCATTCGCATAGACACGTGTTTTTGCATGCATGCATGCATGCATGCATTCCCGTACGTATATACCTCGTTTTGCACACGTGAGTTTCCTACTCGCACTGTCCAAATATACGACGCTTTCACGGCGACACGCAGCCGTCGCGTTCGCCGTGGTCAGGAATTTCTCAATGATACTGCCCAACAAGGTACCACTGCTATAGCGAACACAGCTGAGCCTACTGCGTTGGTATTTACCGGTGCGCAGCAGGCATACCGTTGGTAGCGATCGCGGACGGCGCTGGAAAACCCCCGCCACAAAGCTGCCTCATGTGCACGTAGTGTAGTTGGTGGCACGTGAAACGGTCCGCTGATGCTGCATTCCTGCTTCTGGATCATGAGGCACCACTTCGATATCGACAGCGACGCTGTACAAGGGATTTGTTCCCTGAATCAAGCCATCCGACTTCACAGCGAGGTTTCATCAACATTTTACAGTGTCTAGGAGGCTGCTTCGCGTCCGCGAAGGTGTTCTTCCAAGCTCTGGATGAGCACGCTGCGGCGGTGGCTCTGGAGAATAATCGAACTCCAGGGTTGCATGACGTAGGTGCCGTAGATCTTGGTTGGATTATCTCCGTTACAGAAATCCAACGGCGGAGCCAGATTGGTGTCCACGATGCGGAGCCACTGGCGATCGCTCGACAGCGGTGGTACAGTGACCGTGCGCCGCTCGGGACCGGCATTAAACCCCACCAGCAAGTCATCGTTTCCGGGATCGATGATTCTCATCACCAGGAAGTTGTAGGCACTACTCCAGTCGGCATGGATCCAGCTCACGTCGTGTCTGGTGACGAAGTTCTGACGACAGAGGAAGGTGTTCACCCGCCGGAACAGGATCATGAGGCGCGTGAACCGAACCAGACCCCGTTCATCGCGAGCAACCTTATCCCAATCCATGTAGTTCAGCTCGTTGTCCTGGCACCAGGCGTTATTATTTCCGCGACGTGTATGGCCATACTCATCACCCATAAGCACCATTGGGGTACCCGTCGATATCAGCAACGCTACCAGAAAGTTGCGCATCTGCTTCTGCCGCAGGAAGAAAATGTTCGGATCCGGGGTCCCGTCGCCTTCGAAGCCGCAGTTCCAGCTATTGTTGTGGCTTTCACCGTCCTGGTTTTCCTCACCATTATCCCAGTTATGTTTTTCGGCGTAGGAAACCAGGTCGTAGAGGGTGAATCCATCATGAGCGGTGACAAAGTTGATGGAGTGCCACGGACGTCGTCCGTTCGCGTAGAGATCCTCTGAGCCGCATAGACGGGTTGCAAAGTCACCGATCAGATGCGGATCTCCCTTAATGAAACGCCGTACCGTGTCTCGAAAGCGACCATTCCACTCCGCCCAGCACCCGTAATGTGGAAAATGTCCGACCAGGTACTGACCCAGATCCCATGGTTCTGCGATCAGTTTCAAGTGCCGTAAGCAGGGATCTTTGCTGAGCCGCTCGATTACCGGCGGACTCGCCATGGGCTGACCTTGCGGGTCTCGACACATCACTGCAGCCAAGTCAAAGCGAAAGCCGTCGACACCCATCTCCAGAGCCCAGTACCGAACACACTCATGGATGAACTCCGCAGTGACAACGTGATTCGCACTGAGCGAATTGCCACACCCGCTATAGTTTGCAAACTGATTCTTCCTATCCAGAATATAATAAGTACTCAGCGCGAGGCCTTTGAAGTGGTAAAAGAGGGGCGGCGGTCCGTCGTCTCCAAACTCCCCGGTGTGGTTGAAAACCACATCAAGGATGACCTCGATGCCGTGGCGATGCAGCTCGCGAACCATGGTTTTGAATTCCCGCACAGCCGAGGTAAAGCCCTGCATCGCATAACGATTCATGGGCGCAAAAAAAGAGATCGGTGAGTAGCCCCAGAACTGACACAATCGTTCGCCGGTGCTCGGATTTCGCATGTCCCATTCGGTCTCATTGAATTCGGCGCAAGGCATCAATTCAACTGCATTGATACCGAGTTGCTTCAAGTACGGTATCTTTTCAATGACGCCCAGGTAGGTACCCGCATAGGGCGAAGTAGTCTGCTTTGTGAGACCTCTCACATGCAGCTCATAGATGATCAAGTCCTTAAACGGATACCGTGGAGGAAGGACGCCATCCCAGTCGAAATCGAGTTCTCCAATAGCGGGAACACCACAAATCGGCCGATAAGGTCCCGGTGGGCGGTTGAAATCCGCACTCGGTGGAGAGAAAACGCATTTAGCGTATGGATCGAGGACGATGTTTGAGCCCCAGCGCGTTGGTCGATCGCCGATGCGCCATGCATAGGCATAATGTTCCACATTTGGGGCGATCTGTACGTGCCAAACATGGCCTGTTCGATGGATGACAGGATCAAGTTCGATAATTAGAGGTTTTGCGTCGTCAATACTTGGGACCGGTAAAAACCAATCCATCGGGAAGAGCAGTCCGCTCTGATGCGGTAAAATTTGTGCGGTAGCCAGTACCGACTTTGCTTGCCTTGTGCTGCTCTGGAGCGCGCTCGTGGTCATCACCGCATCGTTGTTACTGGGATCTTCGAGGCCTTCGCTCATCGCTCGCGGTGTGCTTCCGCCGGTGCTACCAGCGTTCGAACGGACGTCTTCAAAGCGGTCCTCGTCGTCCGTGCTGCTCTCGCGAACGATAAACGGCGCCCGATTCCTGCGCAACAGCGCAGAAGCAGCAGACTCTGTCCTAGCGGGCGTGCTCTCGGAACTTTCTCTCGCACCCGTCTCTTGCGATGCGTCGCTGGGTGGTGCAGTTTCGGTTTGTTTGTCCATGACATGCTCGCCACTGTGAGAGTCTGTCTTGGGTGCGGACTTCTCAGTATTCGAGGTCACAGGCGTGGCGCTTTCGATAGATGCAGCAGCTGCAGACTGCAAACGCTCGTGCCTCAGCTGACGCCGCGACTTGGCCGGATAAAGGATCAGGGCCACATGCTCCTCCTCATCTGTGAAAATAGCGAAATTCGTGCCCTCCGGGCTCAGGCTCACGCCGTACGGCAACGGGTGACCACGTCGTACAAGTAGCTCGCCCAGTCGAAGCTCGTCGTATCGTGGACCCTTCCGTGCTACCGGGCGCTGAAACGTGCTCCATTCCGGAAACGCCCTCGACTCCGTGCCCAGAATTGACTGATTCGTTCTCAGATCAGCGCCGTCGCTGCTCTGGACCATATAGTCCAGGATGCGTCGAGAAAGAGATCGGGGAACATTGCCGTGCTCGTGTCGTGCTAAGGCGTTCTCGAGCTGGCGCTGTTGCTCCAGGAGCGCGAGCTCCTCTTCGTCCAACTCAAGACCCGGCGGCACCTGAACGAGGTCTTCACTAGAGCGGTTAGAGAACGACGCACGGGAGCGTACTCGATGCATAACTTTAAAACTGACCGAGAGAGTCGCCACAGTCCAGCTTTCTACACAGAACGAACGCGACCCTTCTCAATATACCTCGAAACCGAAGGAAATTCTTCTGCGCACTGGCGCTTAACGGGAGCGCGGCGCGCTTTGGACAATGCGCCTCCAGTCGACGTGCAGATGCCTCACATTCTTTTTGGACCGGCCACCTACTACCGGTTTCAACTTTTTCTCGTATAATTCCACCTCGAGAGGTTTCCCTACGAAATTCCCTCTTGTCAAGTACGGAGGTCTTCTCTCCATCACCGCGCACCTCCTTATATTGGTAGCCGCGTTAAAGTCGCGGTTAACAATTTCCATGCGTTTCTTGCCATTGATTGTACTTACTAATGCGAGTAGTCCACGAACTTTCGCCCTCCTGTCCATTTGCTCCTCCGTTAGCGCTCCATACTTTTTCATATCTTCA
>Ga0080006_1143939_pt1 | contig 79080 bp, 86 predicted proteins | sample RS3BMetagenome_FD_69209 | JGI IMG/M metagenome (GOLD analysis project Ga0080006, IMG submission 69209) | Ferric oxide microbial mat and aquatic microbial communities from Rainbow Spring, Yellowstone National Park, USA - RS3B (SPADES... ... | reverse complement strand
CGTCCCACCGCCGCAGGGTCGTGGTGGTCACGCCCAAGAGGGCGGATGCTTTCTTCAGCGTCAGAAGCTTGTCTTCCATGGATCGATCTTACAGCGTGGAGGGTCCTACGACAATACTAATAAAGTGTATGAATGTGCGTGAAAATCGGCAACTGTTACGAACCCCGCGAAAAGGGCCTGTGGGCGCGATCCATGCCAATCACGTGCCAAGGGGCGATGCCTGGCCCTGCGTCTCCAGGTTCCTGAGCGAAGGAATCGGCGACGGCAGGAGCCAGAGGCAGCCGAGCAGCGCCCCCAGAGCACCCAACCAGAGTGTCCCGTGGATGCCGATGAGCGTCGGCAGCGCCCCGCCGAGCAGGGCGCCGATCGGTCGGATGCCGTTGTTGACGAAGGAGAACGCTCCATTGACGCGGGCGCGGATCTCGTCGGGCAGACTCGCGGTCCATAGCGCCCCGAAGCTGATGTCGAGCAGCATGACGCCGAAGCCTGAGCCCAGTTCCGCCAGGAGCAGCAGGGCGAGGACCAGAAGGTGCGGGCCGCCGGCCAGCGGTACCAGTACGAGAGGTGCGGGGAAGAGCGCGGTGCCCAGCAGGAACGTCCGGCCGACGCCGATCCTGCGACTGGTGCGGCTGGCCACGAGAGCTCCCGACATGGTGCCGATCGCCCCAAGACCGGCGATCAGTCCGATCAGAGCCGCATCGACGTGCAGGGTGCGGCTGGCGTAAAGCAGGAAGAGCGCGCTGAAGATGTAGTTGAAGAGGTTCACGGTCGCGACGGCAAGAAGTGCCGGCCTGAGGATCGGGGAGCCCCAGAGGAAGCGCAGCCCTGCACCGGCGTCGCCTTTGGCGCGGGGAGCCGGCGGCGGCTCCTTCGGTGAGATGCCGAGGAGTGCCAGGGCCGAGGCGAGATAGGAGAGCGCGTCGAAGAGGACTGCGATCGGTGCGGAGAGGACCTGCACGAGAAAGCCGCCTATGCTCGGGCCGGCCAGATAGGAGACGGCCCTGCTGCCCTGCAGGAGCGCACTTGCGTCTACGTACCGCTCCCTCTCGACGAGCGCGGGGAAGAGGGAGTTTTGGGCGAGTTGAAACAGAAGGCCCAGGGAGCCGACCAGAAAAGCTACTGCATAGAGCTCTGCAAGCGACAGGTGCCCGAGCAGGAATGCCGCCGGGATGGCGCTGATCAAGACGGCCCGCAGAATATCGGCGGCGATCATCAGGCGGCGCTTGCTGTGGCTGCGATCCACCCAGACGCCGAGTGGCACGGAGAACAAGAGCGCCGGCACCAGGCCGGCCGCCGTCAGTGCACCCATCTGCGAAGGGCCCGCGTGAAGGCTGATGATCGCCGCGAGCGGGATGGCAAGACCGCTGATTCTGTCCCCGAGCAGTGAGACGGTGGCCCCCGACCAGTAGCGGCGGAACGCTCTGTCCCTGAGCAGGGGAGGCAGGCTCGGCTTCCAGGAGGGCTTAGACATGTCTTGGGTCCTGGTCGTCCAGCGGGTAGCTCATGGCGATGAACTGTACCATCCGCGCGCCGGGATAGGGGATCTGCCGCGCGGCGGTGCGCCGCACAACGGCCTCGATCACCTCGCGAAGCCCTTGGACGGTCTCCCTGAGCTCATCGGCGGTCAGGTAGAGCAGCACGTCGCCGAAAGATGCGGCCTGCTGCCAGGCGAGAGGCTCGCGCTCGCGGGCGTCGATCCAATGCAGGATGCCTTCGTGGTACCACTCGGCTACCGTGCGGCTGAAGATGCGAGATGCTTCAGCCATTTCGGCAGAGGCGCCTGCGTCGGACCATGAGGTGGCAAAAGCGGTCGCTCGCCATGGGCGCTCGCGGCCGCGTCCCCCGCCGGCCTCCTCGCACAGGCCCCACCTGGCGAGCTGCCGGAAGTGGAAGGAGCAGCTGCCCGCACTCTCTCCCGTTCGCTCGGCGGCTTGGCTGGCGGTCAGGGGACCGACGGTGCGCAGGAGCGCGAGGAGCTTGAGACGCGTTGGATGCGCCAAGGCGCGCAGGGCCCGGGGATCGGTCAGTTCAAGGCTGCGCAGAGGTGGTCTGTCCATGGTCAAAAGATAACTTTTGAAAGAAGTCTTGTAAAGCGGGGCGGTGAGAGACCTGGCGGAGCGCGCGCCGGCGATCCTGTGGGACAATGCGCCGTTGCCGGCAGCGGGTCGCGTGCCTGACACCCCCGACGGTTTGACGTCCTCGATGCATGGATCGGACGAAGGTCTGGCGAGAAGCCATCAGGGAATACGTGCTGCGGTGGCCCGCGTCACCTTCCGGCACTGCGGCGGGTCGTAGGCTGGATGGGACGAGGTCCCGCTGCACGGGGCCGAAGCCAGGGAGGTATGGGACATGCTCGCGCGCGTTCGAGACAAGATCCGTTTCGATTCGTCGAGTCCAGTCCAGGAGCCGATTGCCCACTCTGGGCCGGTGCGGCTTGTGCTCTTCTGCCTCGAGGAGGGACAGGAGATTCCGGCGCACCGGGCCCAGGCCACGGTGATGATGCAGGCCTTCTCCGGCCGGGGGATGCTGGCGGTGGGCGACGAGGAGCATGCGGTGCAGGCGGGCGATGTCGTGGTCGTGCCGCCGGGGGTGGCACATGCGATGTCCGCCTCTGAGGGACGCTTCACCGTGCTCGCCTGCATCGTGTCTGCCGCGGGCTGAGAAAGCCTCCGGCAAGGCCGGTTCCGACGCTCTACCATGCTAGTGCGGCAGCGTGGACACCCTCGCGGGCCGCGGGTATAACGGGGTCAGGAGCGGCCCGAGGCCGCTTTCGGACCAGGAGGCGATCCATTGCTCGAGATCGATGGTCATCATCTCGCGCTCGAGGATGTCAGGGCGGTCGCCCGCGGTGAGGAGCAGCCCCGCCTGACCGCGCGCGCCGCGCGCCAGCTCAAGGACAGCCGGGACATGGTGGAGGAGGCGCTGCGCGAGGGCAGGGCCGTCTACGGCGTTACGACCGGCTTCGGCGATCTGGCCAGGGTGCCGATCCCGCCGGAGGACAGGGAGGTCCTGCAGGAGAACCTGCTCAAGAACCACGCGGCCGGGGTAGGCCCCGAACTGCCCGACGAGGTGGTGCGCGCGATGCTCATCCTGCGCGCGAACGCCCTGGCGAAGGGCTATTCGGGGGTGCGCATCGACCTCGTCGAGCGACTCCTCACCTGGCTTCGGGAAGACTGCCTGCCGGTCGTGCCGAGCCAGGGCTCCGTCGGCGCCAGCGGCGATCTCGCGCCGCTCGCGCATCTCGCGCTGCCGCTGCTCGGCCTCGGCGAGATGCGCCTGCGGGGCGAACGGCTCCCGGCGCGCGAGGCGCAGGCCAGGATCGGCCTCGCGCCGATGCGCCTGCAGGCCAAGGAAGGTCTCGCGCTCACGAACGGAACGCAGCTGATGGCGGCGATCGGCAGCCTTGCGCTGCTCGAGGCGGAGCGCATGGCCGATACCGCGGACGTCGTCGCAAGCCTGACCGTGCAGGCCCTGCACGGCATCCCGGACGCCTACGACGAGTCGATCATGCGCGCGCGGCCCCACCCCGGGGCGATCCGCTCGGCGCAGAACCTGCGGGCATGGCTCGCCGGCTCGAAGCTCACCACCTCACCGGGCCAGCTGCGCATGCAGGACCCCTACAGCCTGCGCTGCGTCCCGCAGGCGCACGGCGCAAGCCGCCAGGCGTTCGCGCACGTGCGCTCCGTGCTGGAGATCGAGGTCAACAGCGCGACCGACAACCCGCTCGTCTTCCCGGACGAGCAGCAGGTCCGCTCGGGGGGCAACTTCCATGGCGAGCCGCTCGCCGTCGCGCTCGACTACCTCTCGATCGCCGTCGCGGAGCTCGCGTCCATCTCCGAGCGCCGCACCGAGCGCATGGTCAACCCGCACCTGAGCGGGCTGCCCGCCTTCCTCAGCGACCATGGCGGCATCTCGTCGGGACTCATGATCGCCCAGTACACCTCCGCGGCGCTCGTCTCGCACAACAAGGTGCTCTGCCACCCGGCGTCTGTGGACTCGATCCCCACGTCGGGCAACCAGGAGGACTTCGTCTCGATGGGCTCCGTCGGTGCGCTCAAGCTGCGCGAGGTGCTGCGCCAGAGCTGGCAGGTGCTCGGCATCGAGCTTGTGGCCGCCTGCCAGGCGCTGGACCTCGCGGGGCCTGGCGACCTCTCGCCGGCCGGACGGCGCGCCTACGATCTGGTGCGCAGCCGCATCGCCTACTACGACGACACGGTGCTCTCCCTGGATCTCGAGGCAGGCGCGGAACTTTGCCGCTCGGGAGCTCTGCTCGCCGCGGCGCAGGAGGGATCGGAGTCTTGAAGCGTTTCGAGATCGTCCCCAATTTCAGCGAAGGTCGTCGTGCCGAGGTGCTTGAGGCACTCTACCGCAGCTACAGCGACGCGAAGGGCGTCGTGCTGCTGGACCATGAGGCGGACCCCGATCACAACCGCTGCGTTCTGACGGCGGTCGGCTCCGCCGAGGATCTGATCGCCGCGACGATCGCCGCATGCCGCGTGGCGATGCGGGAGATCGACCTGAACCACCACCAGGGAGGACACCCGCGCATCGGCGCCATGGACGTGCTGCCGTTCCTGCCGCTCGAGGACGCGACCATGGAGGAGGCCGTCGACGCCGCGCACCGGCTGGGCGAACGCCTCTGGCAGGAGCTCTCCGTGCCGGTCTACTACTACGAGGAGGCCTCGCTCGGCGAGAAGAAGCTCCTGCCGGCGATTCGCAAGGGGAACTTCGAGGGCCTGCGCGAAACCGTGCGCGAGGACCCCTCGCGCCGGCCCGATGTCGGCGGACCGGAGCTTCACCCGACCTTCGGCGCGTCCGTGATCGGCGCGCGCAAACCCCTCGTCGCCTTCAACGTCTATCTGCGCACCCTGGACCTCGAGGTCGCGAAGCGGGTCGCGAAGGCGGTGCGCGAGAGCTCGGGCGGCCTCCGCAACGTCCGCGCGCTGGCCATCGACACGAGCGCCCAGGGGGCCGTGCAGGTGTCGATGAACCTCGTGGACGTCGAGGCGACGCCGATCCACCGGGCCTACGAGTTCGTCGAGCGCGAGGCCGCGCACCACGGCGTCGCGGTCTCGCACGCCGAGATCGTCGGCCTCGTGCCGCTCTCCGCCATGCTGGCGGTCGCGGAGCGCAGCCTGCACCTGCAGGGCTTCCAGGCCGGGCAGGTGCTCGAGGTGCGCCTCATGCAGGAGGCCGGGAAGCCTTGAGCGCGCCGGATCTCGTTGTCTTCCACGCCCGGCTCGTGCCCTGCGCCGAGGCGGGGATCGGCATGGGACAGGCGCGGGAGCTCCAGACGATCGAGGACGGAGCGCTCGTCGTGGCCGGGGGCCGCATCGAGCGCATCGGCAAGACCGAGGAGGTGCTCGCGCAGACGACGCTCGGTCCCGATACCGTGCTGCTCGACGCCGAGGGCCGCGCGCTCGTGCCGGGCTTCGTCGACCCCCACACCCATGCGCTCTACCACGGTCGGCGCATCCCCGAGATGCAGCTGCGCCAGGAGGGCAAGGGCTATCTCGAGATCCTGGACGCAGGCGGCGGCATCCAGGAGACGGTGCGCGCCACGGCATCCGTGGACGACGACACGCTGGCCCGCGAGACGCGCATGCGCATCGCGGAGGCGGCCGCCTACGGCACGACGACGGTCGAGGTGAAGACCGGCTACGGGCTCACGCCGGAACGCGAGATGCGCCTCTTGCGCGTGCTCGCGCAGGTGCGCCGGCGCTCCCCCGTCGAGATCTACCGCACCTTCCTCGGCCTGCACGCCTGGCCGATGGGAATCGAGGACCGCGAGGGGCACCTCGCGGCGATGGACAGCCTGCTCGGCGAGGTGGCCAGACGCGATCTCGCCGACGCCGTCGACGTCTTCTGCGAGCAGGGCGTGTTCTCGGCGGCGGACACCCGGCGTCACCTCGAGGCCGCCCGGGCGGTGGGTCTCGCCGTGCGGCTGCACGCCGACGAGCTCCGGCCGAGCGACGGCGCCGAGCTTGCCGCCGAGACGGGCGCGCTCTGCGCCGACCACCTGCTTGCCGCAACCGACGAGGGCCTGAGGGCGATGGCGGCGAACTCCGTCGTCGCGGTGAACCTGCCGGGCACGGCGTTCTTCCTGCACGAGCAGGCACTGTCCGCCTCGCGCCAGCGGGAGGCCGGCGTCGTGAGCGCGCTCGCGACGGATCACAACCCCGGCTCGAGTCCGACGTTCTCCATGCCGATGGCCATGGCCCTCGCGATGCACCGGGCAGGCTTCACACCTGCGGAGGCCCTGCTCGCGGCCACGCGGGGCGGCGCCCTGGCTCTTGGCCTCCAGGGATCGCGCGGCCAGATCTCTCCCGGTTTCCGGGCGGACTTCGTCCTGCTGGACGATCCAGACTACCGCGTGCTGATGTACCGTTTCGGCATGAACCCCGTAGAGGCCGTCTACGCAGCCGGACGCCTCGTGGCGAAAGCCGGCCGCGTCACAGAGGAGGTACAGGCATGGATCGGTTCCTAGAGGCGCTCGCAGCGCCTACCGCGGCGCCGGGCGGCGGCTCGGCCGCGTGCTATGCCGGCGCGATGTCGGCTGCGGTCGTGGAGATGTGCGCCGGGCTCGCCGCGAAGAAGGAGCGGCCGGGGGCGCAGCAGATTCTCGGCCCGGCGGCCGAGCTGCGCAGGCAGTTCCTGCGCCAGGCCGATCTCGACGCCGCCTCGTTCGAGGTGGTGATGGCGGCCTACCGCGAGCCGAAGGACGCGCCGGACCGAAAGGAGCGCATCGCCCAGGCACTCAAGGGCGCCGCGCTCTCGCCGCTCGCCACGCTGGACTTCGTCTTGAAGCTCTCAGATCTCATCCTGGCCACCGAAGCCGTCGTGCCGAGCTCGGCCCGTTCCGACTGGGAGAGCGCGGTGGTGTTCGCGGCGGCAGCGGCCGACGTCGCGGCCAGGAACGTGGCGATCAACCTCGACGGTGCGGCCGATGCGGACGAGCTGCGGGCGGCGCTCGAGGAGCGCAGGGCCGCCGTCCGGCGGCAACTGCCTAAGGTCTAGGGCCGTGCCGGGCAAGGGGACGGGAGACGGCGGCGGGCCGGGTCTCTTCGAGGACCGCGAGCGGGCCCGTGCGGCCATGCCCCTGGCCGCGCGCATGCGGCCCCGGTCGTTTCAGGAGTTCGTGGGCCAGGACAAGATCGTCGGCGAGGGTAGCGTGCTGCGCAGGGCGATCGCGCAGGGTGAGCTGCCCTCGCTCATCATGTGGGGACCGCCAGGCAGCGGCAAGACGACGCTCGCGCGCCTGATCGCGCAGGAGGTGCGGGCACGCTTCGTGGCGCTCTCCGCCGTCACGGCCGGCGTCGCGGAACTTCGCGCGGAGGTGGCCGAGGCGCGCACCCGGCTGCTGCAGGACGGCGTGCGCACCGTCCTCTTCATCGACGAGCTCCACCGCTTCAGCCGCAGCCAGCAGGACGCCATCCTGCCGCATGTGGAGGCCGGAACGGTGCGCCTCATCGGCGCGACCACCGAGAATCCGAGCCTCTCGATCAACAACGCCCTGCTCTCGCGATGCCAGGTGATCGTGCTCGCACCGCTCGACGCGCAGGCCATGCGCACCGTGCTCGAGCGCGCCGTGGGCGACCTCGAGGCGGGTCTCGGCCGGCTCGGGGCGGAACTCGACCAGGAGGCCTATGCGGAGCTGGACCGGCATGCGGGCGGCGACGCGCGCACGGCGCTCAATGCGCTCGAGCTCGCGGCGAGCGCCACGCCGCCCGACGCGCAGGGCAGGCGCCACATCGGCGCCGAGGCGGTGCGCGAGGCCCTGCTGCACCCTGCCCTGCGCCACGACCGTCAGGGAGACCTGCACTACGACATCGCCTCGGCCCTGATCAAGAGCGTGCGGGGATCCGACGCGGACGCGGCCGTCTATTGGCTCGCGCGCCTGATCGAAGCGGGCGAGGACCCGCTCTTCATCGCGCGCCGGATCGTCATCTCCGCGGCGGAGGACGTCGGGCTCGCGGATCCCGCGGCCCTGGGGCTGGCGGTCGCCGCCTACCAGGCGACGCAGGCGATCGGGCTGCCCGAGGCGCGCCTGCCGCTCTCCGAGGCCGTCATCTACCTCGCCCTTGCACCGAAGAGCAATTCGGGGCTCAGGGCCTATGACGCGGCCGCCGAGGACGTACGCCGGCAGCCGGGCGCGCCTGTGCCGCTGCACCTGCGCAACGCCGTCACGGGCATGATGCGCTCGCTGGGCTACGGCAAGGGCTATCGCTACGCGCACGACGACCCGGAAGGCATCGTGACGCAGGCCTACCTGCCCGACGCACTGCAAGGCCGTCGCTACTACCTGCCCCTGCGGCACGGAAGAGAGGCGCAGCTTTCGGAGCGCTGGCAGACCCTGCGGGAGCGCCTGCACCGCCAGGGAGCCAAGGCGGAGACGGGAGGAGACGAGCCCCATGGCAGCTAGCGTCGACATCGATCACGTCGTTGCGCTGTCATCGTCCCCCGCCGTCGACGCCGCGCAGCTCGAGGCCTTCGGTCTTGCGGCGCTGCCCGGCGGGCGCCATGCCGCCTGGGGCACCAGGAACGTGGTGCTGCCGCTTGTCGGCGCGTACCTCGAGTTCCTCGCCGTGGAGGATCGCGCCATCGCCGCACAGAGCGCATTCGGCCGCTCCGTGCTCTCGGGGCTGGCCGCGGGCGACGGCCTCTGGCGCCTGGCTCTGCGTACGGAGGACATGGCGGCGACCATCGCGGCGATGCACAGCAGCGGCGTCGCCTGTCCCGACCCCGTGCCGGGAGAGCGCCTGCGCCCGGACGGCACCCGCCTCAGCTGGCGGCTCGCCTTTCCCGAAGGGCCGCATGACGGCGGCACGCCGCCCATGCTGATCGCCTGGGATGACCCGGCCTTCGCGCCGTACGGCCAAGGAGGCGCGGGGGCGCTGCACATCGCCCGCGTGGCGGTCGCGGCCTACGACCCGTCATCCCTCGCGCAATGGTACGAGACGGCCTTCGGCCTCACGGCGCGGAAGACGGCGCAGCGAGACTATGGCCCTCTTTGGCTGGTGCCCTTCGCGCAGGGTGACCTCCTGCTCTGCGGCGGTGCCGACGCGAGCCCATCCGTGCAGCGGGTGCTGGCCGCCGAGGGCCCAGGGCCCTTCGCGCTCGAGTTGCGCGGCGCCCTCGGCGGCCCGCGGCGGGACGTCACGATCGGGCGCAGCCGGTACAGTTTGGCGGACCGGTGACGCGCGAGGAGGATCTTCCGCGTCAGCGCAGGTAGATCGGATTCGTGAAGGCCCAGGGCAGGGAGCGCCTGCCCCGCTTCAGGCGCAGCTCCGCGCGGTAGACTCCGGGGCCGGCGGCGGGCAGGGAAAGCTCCTGGCCCACGGCGCCGGCTCTCACCGCGCCATCCTTGAGGATGCGGATCTCGGCGGGCAGCGGTGCGTGGAGCCTCAGCTCGCGGACCTCGCCGGCAGGGAGCTCCTCGCCCATCTGCGCCGGCGGTCCGTCGTGACGCACGCCGACGAACGTCAGGCCGCGCGCGTCTGCGAGTTCGCGGTTGGCGACATAGAGGCGACCCGCCGCCAGGGATCCGAGCAGGTCCGCCTTCGCAGCCGCGGGGTTCTTGCCCCATGCCGGCACGTCGACGTAGCAGAGCAGGGTGCGCATGGCGTACGGGTAGCGGAAGATGTGCGCGACCATGGGCGGGCGCCCGATCTGTACATCATGGACGTCGAGCCCCGCGATGCCGACGACGGCTCGCATGCGGCCGAGGTCGTCCCACAGGCGCAGCGTCGCCTCCTCGGGGCCGTGCAGGGCGAGTGCCGGGCGGCGCAGTGCCCGGATGGCCGACGGGAGTCCTTGCAGGTGTCCCGACCAGTCCGAGAGGTGGTTCCAGATCTCGAGCCCCGTGAAGCCCTCGATCGGCCAGGCGTCCCAGCGGTAGGACGGGATGCGGGCCAAGGGCACGCCGAGGTCGTGCGGGTGGGCGAGAAACGTCAGGGCGCCCTGGGCCGCGGCGTCGTCGAGATACTGCTGCGGCGGCAGGTTCCTGTCGGGGCAGCGCATGGCGCCCAGCACCAGCAGGTGGTTGGTCGGCGGGCTCACCTCGCAGCCGAACAGCATGAGCGTGCCCTTGTGGAAGCCCTCGCCGATCTCCGCGAGGGGCTCGAGCGTGTCGTGGTCGGTGAGCACGAGGAAATCAAGGCCGGCCCCCGCGGCTGCCTCGCGGATCTCCTCCACCGTGCCGCGCCCGTCGGAGTAGAGTGAGTGGCCGTGCACCGCACCGACGATTTCCATGCCCGCCTCGCCTCCGTTTGACAGCCTTCCGACCCGATGCTAACCTAAATAACAGTGAATTCGTCGGAATTGGAGGATCCTCTGCATGCGCATCTCGACGCGTGCGCGCTACGGTATGCAAGCCATGCTGGCTCTCGCCCTGGACCAGGGCGACGCGCCCCTGTCGGTCAAGCAGATCGCCGAGCGCCAGGACCTCCCCGAGCACTACCTCGAGCAGCTGATCACGCCCTTGCGGCGTGCGGGTCTCGTACAGAGCGCGCGCGGTGCGCAGGGCGGCTACGTTCTTGCCCACCCGCCCGAGTCCATCACCTTGCTCGACATCGTCGAGGCGGTGGAGGGCACCTTCGCCGTCGAGGACTGCGCCTGTCCTGCGGGTGCGCCGCACCTGCAGGGCTTCTGCCTCGAGCATGCGCTCTGGTCCCGACTCAAACAGGTGGTCGACGACTTCCTCGGCGAGCGCACGCTCGCTCAGCTTCGCGACGAAGCGTTGGCCGCCGGTCGGGCGGTGGCCCCCATGTACGATATCTGACAAGGGCGGGGGAGAGTCTTGATCTATCTTGACCACGCAGCCACCACTCCGCTCGACGAGCGGGTGCTCGACGCGATGCTGCCCTATCTTCGCGGCGAGTACGGCAATGCCTCCTCCGTGCATGCCATGGGACAGGCGGCGAGGCGCGCCGTCGACCGCGCCAGGGGCGAGGTGGCGGCTCTGATCGGCGCGGAGCCGAGCGAGATCGTCTTCACGTCGGGCGGCACGGAGGCCGACAACCTGGCGATCGCGGGACTCCCCGGCGCGCGCCGGGACGGGCGCCGGGCGATCGTGACGTCTGCGATCGAGCACCATGCGGTGCTGCACGCCTGCCAGGCGGCAGAGCGTCGCGGCAGCCCGCTCACGGTCGTCGTGCCGGACAGGCTGGGCCGCCTTGATCCTGAGGCCTTCCGCGAGGCCATCGGAGAGGATGCGGCGCTCGTCACGGTGATGGCGGCCCAGAACGAGCTCGGCACCATCGAGCCCGTGCGGGAGATCGCCGACATCGCGCACGCGCGCGGCGCGCTCGTGCACAGCGACGCTGTGCAGATCTGCGGGCAGATGCCGGTCGACGTAGGGGATCTCGGGGTCGACGCGCTCACGTTGACGGCGCACAAGTTCTACGGGCCGAAGGGGGTCGGCGCCCTCTATCTGCGGCGCGGCATCCCCATCGACGCGACACAGCTCGGCGGTGGCCAGGAACGTGGCCGGCGGGCCGGCACGGAACACGTCGCAGGCATTGTCGGATTCGGCGCGGCGGCCCGCATCGCGGCAGCGGAGATGACCGAGCGGGCAGCCCGCGTCAGCGCCCTGCGCGACCGGCTTTGGCAGGCCCTGCGCGACTTGCCTGGTGCCGAACGGCTCGGCGACCCGGACCGCAGCCTGCCGGGCCACCTGCCGGTGCGCTTCGCCGGCGTCGACGGCGAGGCGCTCATCCTGAACCTCGACCTGCAGGGCGTCTGCGCGTCGATGGGCTCCGCCTGCAGCTCGGGCTCGCTCGAGGCCTCCCACGTGCTGACGGCGATCGGTCTCGACGCCCGGACGGCACGCGAGGGCCTGCGTCTCACCGTGGGCAGGGAGAACAGCGAGCGCGAGATCGACGAGGCGGCCCGCATCCTGCGCCGCATCGTCGAGCGCCAGCGCGAGCTCATGGTGTCCCATGGCTGAGGCGAAGGGGCGCGTCGTCTGCGCGATGAGCGGTGGCGTCGACTCGTCCGTCGCCGCGGCCCTGCTCGTCCGCGAGGGCTATGACGTGATCGGCGTCACGATGGAGATCTGGCCCGAGATGAACGAGGCCGAGATGGCGCACCACGGCGGTTGCTGCTCGATCGGCGCCGTGGAGGACGCGCGCGGCGTCTGCGCCGCTCTCGGCATCCCACACTACGTCATGAACCTGCGCGAGCGGTTTCAGGCGCAGGTGATCGAGAACTTCAAGTCCGAGTACCTGCGCGGCCGCACGCCAAACCCGTGCATCGCCTGCAACCGCGAGGTGAAGTTCTCGGAACTGCTGCGTCGGGCGGCGGCGCTCGGTGCGGACCACCTCGCCACCGGCCACTACGCGCGGGTCGCCAAGGGACCGACGGGCTACCGGCTTTTACGGGCGGCGGATCCCCGCAAGGACCAGACCTACGTGCTCTGGGGGCTGGGCCAGGCGGAACTCGGGCGGACGCTGTTCCCGGTCGGCGACCATCCTAAGCCCGAGATCCGCGAGATCGCGCACGAGCTGGGGCTTGCCACCTGGGACAAGCCGGATTCGCAGGAGATCTGCTTCGTCACCGGCGACTACCGCGACCTCCTGGCCGCCGCGCGCCCGAAGGGCCGCTTCGTGGACCGGCTCGGCCGCGACCTGGGCGAGAGTCCGCCACTGACGCACTTCACGGTCGGCCAGCGGCGCGGCATCGGCATCGCGGCCGAGAGCCCGTACTACGTGCTGGAACTGCGCCCCGGCGAGAACACCGTGGTGATCGGACATCGCGACGAGCTCGAGGGATCGCTTTGCGTCCTCGAGGATGTGCACTTCGTGTCCGGCGACTGGCCTCAAGAGCCCTTCGCCTGCAACGTGCGCATCCGCGCGCACGGGCGGGAGGCGGCTGCGACCGTGCTGGCGCGCGCAGGCGGCCTTGCCGAGGTCTCGTTCCATGAAGCGCAGACCGCGATCGCGCCGGGCCAGTCCGCCGTCTTCTACCAGGGCGACGAGTGCCTCGGCGGCGGCATCATCGTCGGAGCCGACTAGCCCGGACGACATCATCTGGCGACGCGCCCTGGGCTTGCGCCTGGCCGTGCACCAGTCAAGCGCGGCTGTATTGCGTCACCCCCGTCTGCGGAAACTGTTGACGGGGGTGACGCAGTTGCTCGCAAGAGAACTGATCGGCCACGGCGTGCGCGACGAGCGCGGCCACCGCATAGGACACGTCCGCGACATCGGCTTCGGCGACGGGCGTATCAGGAGCCTGCGCACGGAGCGCGGCACCTACGCCGTGCTCCGCCGGGTCGGCGACCGTCTGGTCGCCGGTGCGGTCACCCAGGAGAGCGACGCGTTCCTGCGCGAAGCCCCCTTGCTCGACCGGCAGGGCAAGTGGCGCGTGTACGACCTGGTGCTCGCCGAGGGTCTCGAGGCGCCGCTCTACGTCATCTCCCGCGGCCTGTGGCATGACGTCGTGCATGGGCGCGAACTCGTGCCCGCGAGCCGCGTCGCATCCCCGAGGTCCAGTCATGGCCTGCCCTAGCTGCGGCAGCCGGGCCACGGGACAGGTAGGCCCGGACCAGTTCTACTGCTGGGACTGCTGCATCGAGTGGCAGGCTACGCCGGCCGGCAGCCAGCTCTTCCTCATCGGCGAGGAGGGCGATCTCATTCCCGTGCTGGACCCGGAGGAAGGAGGTTGAGTGCGATGCGGACGTACATGCGGGGCCTCATCACCGGAGGTCTGCTCGCGGCGGGCGTCGTGATGTGGCTTCGGCGGCGCGGCCAGCGGCGGCACTGGCTGCGCATCGGCGCCCAGGCCGCAGCCAACGCGGCACAAGGGGGAAGGCACCTCATTGCGCGGGCGACGCGCTAGATCGCTCTGGTTCACGGCCGCGGCGGCCGTCGCTGCCGCGGCCCTTCTGTGGATCGCGCGCGGCTTCCTCCTGCCGATCGTGCTCGCCGGGGCGCTCGCCTACGTCCTCAGCGGTCCCGTGCGCTACCTGGTAGCGCGGGGAACGCCCAGGCACAGGGCGGTGCAGGGTGTCTTCTTCCTGGCGCTGCTGCTCCTCGTGGTGACGGGGATCTGGGTGGTGCCGGAACTCGGCCGCGAGTCGAACCACCTCTTGCGTCAGCTGCCGCACATCGGCCGGGGGCTCGACATGCTGGTGCAGGATTACGACCGCCTGTCGCGCAGCGGCGCCTGGCCCGACACCTACCGTCGCGCAGGCGACGCCTTCATCGCCGCCGTCGAGCAGCGGGTGGTCGGCGGCCTGCAGGGGCTGGCGCGGGGACTGCTTTCCGCTGCCCCGCTGCTGATCGCGCTCGGTGTCGCGCCATGGATCGGCTACTACTTCCTGCGCGACGCGCCGCGGATCCGCAGGGCGTTGCTCGGCATCCTGCCGCCTTCGTCCCAGGGTGAGGCGGAGGCATGGCTTGCCGCCGTCGACCGGGTGCTCTCCGGCTACCTGCGGGGGCAGTTCGTGGTGGCGGCCGTCGTGGGCCTCATGGCGTTCGGGGTGATGACGGGATTCGGCCTCGGCTACGGCGTGACCGTGGGACTCGTGGCCGGCCTCACGGACATGGTCCCCTTCGTCGGGCCGCTGCTCGGCGCCCTGCCGGCCGTCGCCATCGCCTCGGGACGCTCGCTGGCGACGGCCGGCTGGGTGGCGGTCTCCTTCCTCCTCATCCACGAGACCGAAGGCAACTTTCTGGCTCCCTGGCTCGTGGGGGAGCAGATGGGCCTGCACCCCGTGCTGATCGTCGCGGCCCTCTTCGTCGGCGGCGACCTCGCGGGGGTGCCAGGCCTCCTGCTGGCCGCCCCGGTCACGGGCATCGCCGTCGCGACGATCCGCCTCCTCGCGAGACGCCTCCTCATGCCACGCCCGCTGCGCTAACGCCGCTTGGCCAGCGCGCGCTATACTGGGAGCAAATTGTCCCGAGGAGGAAACAGCCTTGCTGTCCGCGGAAGTCCGTGCCGCCTTCATCGAGTTCTTCAAGGAGCGTGGCCACGCCGTCGTGGAGAGCGCTTCGCTCGTGCCCGTCGGCGATCCGACGCTGCTCTTCACGAACGCCGGCATGGTCCAGTTCAAGGATGTCTTCCTCGGCCGCGAACACCGTCCCTACCGCCGGGCGACCACGGCGCAGCGCTGCGTGCGCGCAGGCGGCAAGCACAACGACCTCGACCAGGTCGGTCACACCCTGCGCCACCACACGTTCTTCGAGATGCTCGGGAACTTCAGCTTCGGCGACTACTTCAAGCGCGAGGCGATGGAGTTCGCCCACGAGTTCCTGACGCGGCGCTTCGCGATCCCCCAGGAGAAGCTCTACTACTCGGTCTACGAGCAGGATGACGAGGCGTTCGGGCTCTGGCGGGAGGTCACGGGCGTCGGCCCTGAGCGCATCGGACGATTCGGCGAGAAGGACAACTTCTGGTCGATGGGAGATACCGGACCGTGCGGACCGACCGCGGAGATCTTCTACGACCGCGGTCCCGAGCACGCCTGCGGGCCGACCTGCGATTTCGTCACCTGCGGCTGCGACCGCTACCTCGAGATCTGGAACCTCGTCTTCATGCAGTTCGACCGGGACAGGGACGGGAACCTCACGCCCCTGCCGCGCCCCTCGATCGACACGGGCATGGGCTTCGAGCGACTCGTCTCGGTGCTGCAGGGGGTCGAGAGCAACTGGGACACGGACCTCTTCCAGGGCATCATCGGCGAGATCGCCCGCCTCAGCGGCAGGAGCTACGACCGCGGAGAGGCCGGTTTCCCGTTCCGCGTGATCGCGGACCACCTGCGCGCGTCCGCGTTCCTCGTCGTGGACGGCGTGTTGCCGGACAACGAGGGAAGGGGCTACGTGCTGAGGCGCATCATCCGCCGCGCCGTGCGCATGGGACGCATGCTCGGACTGCCGAGCCCCTTCCTGCCCACTCTGCTGCCGGCCGTCGTCGGCTCCCTCGGCGACGCCTACCCGGAGCTCGCGGAGCGCCAGGAGAGCGTGCGCGTGGCGCTGGCGGCCGAGGAGGAGCGCTTTTCCCAGACGCTCGAGGACGGCGGGCGCATCCTCGAGCAGCAGATGCGGGCCGCGCAAGGCGGCGTGTTCCCCGGCAGCGCGGCGTTCCTGCTCTACGACACCTACGGCTTCCCGATCGAGCTCACCGAGGAGATCGTCGCCCAGGAGGGCCTGCGACTCGATCGCGAGGGCTTCGATCAGGAGCTGTCGGCGCAGCGGCAGAGGGCGCGCGCCGCGCGCGGCCAGAGGGAAGGGGAGCTGGCGCTCATCGCGGCGGCCACGAGCGAGCTGCCCGCGAGCGAGTTCACCGGCTACCAGCGATTCGAGGATGCGGGCGAGGTGCAAGCGGTCTTCGCAGGGGAAGCGGCGCGGCAGGCGGCGGGCGAGGGCAGCCAGGTGCTGGTGCTCCTCAGCCGCACGCCGTTCTACGGCGAGGGCGGCGGCCAGGTGGGCGACCGCGGTGTGCTCGTCGGACCTGGCGGCAGGGTGGAGGTTTCGGATACGCGCAGGCTTCCCGGCGGCCGCGTGCTGCACGTCGGCGAGGTGGTGCAGGGCAGCATCGCGGTCGGGGAGCGGGTGACGGCGAGCGTCGACGAGCGCAGGCGCCGGGCGACGATGCGCAACCACACCGCGACGCATCTCCTGCATGCGGCCTTGCGTGAGGTGTTGGGGCCGCATGTGCGCCAGGCGGGATCGGTCGTCGAGCCGGAGCGGCTGCGCTTCGACTTCCTGCACCATGAGGCGATGCGTCCGGAGGAGATCCAGGCGGTCGAGCGGCGCGTCACAGAAGAGATCTGCCGCGACCGGCCGGTGGCGACGATCGAGACGACGCCCGCCGAGGCCCGCAGGCTGGGCGCGATGGCGCTCTTCGAGGAGAAGTACGGCGACACGGTGCGCATGGTCGAGGTGGAGGGATTTTCCCGCGAGCTCTGCGGCGGTACGCATGTCGGGCGCACCGGGGAGATCGGCCCGTTCAAGATCGTCGAGGAGGCGTCCGTCGGGTCGGGCATCCGGCGCATCGTCGCCCTCACCGCTCTCGGCGCCTTGGCCCGCTGGCAGGAGATCGAGACCCTCCAGGCCGAGGCCTGCGAGCGTCTGCGCACGACGCCGGAGAACCTCGGCGGGCGGGCACTCGAACTCAGCGAGGAAGTGGCCCGGCGTGGCGAGGAGATCGCTAGACTTCGCCGCAGCGGGCTCGGCGATGCGCTGCGCAGCCTCTGGCAAGGGGAGCAGGCGATCGGCGACGCGGGGGTCATCTCGGGCGAGGTGCCAGGGGTCGACCTGGGCGGCCTGAGGGAGGTCGCGGACATGTGGCGGTCACAGGGCAAACGCGGTATCCTATGCCTAGCCTCGCGGCTGGACGGAAACCTGCATCTGCTGTGTGCCGTCAGCCCGGACCTCGTCGAGCGCGGCGTGCGCGCCGGGGACATCCTGGGCCGCATGGCCAAGGCGGCGAACGGCCGCGGCGGCGGGCGCCCCGATCTCGCCCAGGGAGGCGCAAAAAGCCCGGAGCTTGCCCCAGCTGCGCTGGCAGCAGGCGCCGAGGCCGCCCGCGAGGCTTTGGCCTGAAGCGGGCGGACGGTGGGAGGTAAGGCAATGTCGGACGACAGGACGCGCATGTTTGACGTGCGGCCGGAAGGTCCCGACGCCGCCGAGGTGCTGCGCACGGTGCACGCAGCTCTTCGCGAGAAGGGCTACAATCCGGTCGTGCAGCTCGTCGGCTACCTGCTCTCGGGCGATCCCGCCTACATCACCGCGCACCGCAATGCGCGCAACCTCATCCGCCAGATCGAGCGTGACGAGCTTCTGGAGGAGCTGGTCCGCGGCTACCTCGGCGAGTAGCGCTTGGCTCGGGTGATGGGCATCGACCCCGGCACGAGGCGCATCGGGGTTGCCGTCTCGGACGAGCTGGGCATGCTGGCGCGCGGCGTGGCGACCGTGGCGGTCACGGAAGACGGAGCCGAGATCGGCGAACTCGCCGACCTGGCACGGGGCCTGGACGTCGAGCGCGTCGTCGTCGGACTGCCGCTGCACATGAATGGCAGCGAGGGCGAGCGGGCCCAGGCGGCCCGACAGCTGGCCGAGGCTCTGACTTCCCGAACGGGCCTGCCGGTGATACTGTGGGATGAGCGCCTGACCACCAAGGGAGCAGAGCGCATGCTGATCGCGGCGGATCTGCCGCGCGCGAGGAGGCGGCGCATCATCGACCAGCAGGCGGCGCAATGGATTCTACAGAGCTACCTCGACCAGTGGCGTGGCCCGGCGAGATAGCCGATGGAAAGGAAGTAGAACATGGCTGATCACCCGGACCGCGAGCACAAGGGCGAGCACCTGCATCCTGGGCACGAGCACGAGCACGAGCACGAGCACGAGCACGAGGCGGAGCACGAGCACCTGAGCGAGGATGAGGACATCACGCTCGTCGACGAGGACGGCAAGGAGCACCAGTTCGCGCTGCTCGACGTCATCGAGGTCGACGAGAACGAGTACGCCATCCTGATTCCGGCCGAGGACGGGGACGCGGAGGAGGCCGACGAGGCCGTCATCCTGCGCATGGAGGAAGACGAAGAGGGCAACGAGGTGCTCGTCGACATCGACGACGAGTCCGAGTTCGAGCGCGTCGCGACCGCGTGGGAGGAGCTCCTGGACGAGGAGGACGGTCTTGACGACGACGACGAGGGCGAGGACGAGTAGACCTCGGCACCTCGTCGCTAGGCGGTGAAGGCTATGCCTTGGCCCGACATCGTACGCAGATTCGGCCCAGGAAGGATCCTGGGCCTTCTCGTTGTGCTCGTGGTGGCGGCGGCGCTCGGTTGGGCGTCGATCTTCTGGAGCACCGGGGGCGACCCCGTGGCGCCCAACGCGCCGCAGATCCTGGTGCGCGTCAAGGACGGATCGTCACTCGCGGGGGTGGCGGAGCAGCTGCAGCAACGCGGCATCATCCGCAGCGCCCTGTACATGCGCCTCTATGCCGACATGTCGCACAGCGCGGGGGACATCCAGGCAGGCGTCTACCTCCTGTCGGGCCGCGAGAGCGCGGCCCAGGTCCTGCACGCGCTCGTCTCGGGCGACGTCGCGACGCATCGGCTGACGATCCCGGAGGGCTACACCGTATCGGACATCGCGTTCCTGCTGCAGCGTCAGGGCATCGCGCAGACGGCGGCGTTCGTCGGCGCAGCCCGCGCGTTCGCAAATCCCTTCATCCCGGAAGGGAGCCCAGTGCGATACCGCCTGGAGGGCTACGCCTTTCCTTCGACGTACGAGATTCCCTACGGCTCCAGCCCCAGCGCGGTTGCGGACATCCTCTTCGCCCAGTGGGAGCGCGAGTTCACGCCGGCGATGCGCCAGGAAGCGGCGCAGGAGCACCTCAGCGTCAATGCCGTGATGACCCTAGCATCGCTGGTGGAGCGCGAGGCGAAGCTCGAGCGCGAACGCCCGATCATCGCCGCCGTATTCCTGAATCGCCTGCGCCTTGGCATGCCGATGCAGTCCGACCCGACCGTGGCGTACGCGATGAGGCGGCCGCTGGACGCGGTGACGCTCAAGGACGAACACTACGCGTCGCCGTTCAACACGTACTACGTCAAGGGTCTGCCTCCGGGGCCGATCTGCAATCCCGGGCTGCCCTCGATCGAGGCGGTCCTGCATCCGGCGAAGGTGGGGTATCTCTACTTTTACGGCCTGCCCGACGGCAGCCACATCTTCAGCTACACCTACGCGCAGCAGCTAAAGGCGGAGCGCGCGCATCCATAGGCAGGAGCCGCGCGGCCGAACGAGGGGGGCTAGGCTTGCTGTCGACCGACGCCTGGCTCGCGCAGGCTTCGCCGAGACCGCTCCTGATCGACGGGCGCATGGCGCCCCCTGACCCGAACCCCAGGTCCATCTGCGAGCCTGCCACCGGCAAGCCGCTCGGCCTGGCAGCCCAGGCTTGCGGCAAAGAGGGCGAGGAGGCCGTGCGCTCCGCGCGCCGCGCCGCGGACAGCGGCCCCTGGCCCCGCATGGCCGCCGCGTCCCGGGGCGAGCAGCTCGGCCGGCTGGTGCGCCGCTTGGCGGACGACGCCGACGAACTGGCGAGACTCCTCGCGCGTGAGAGCGGGCTGCCCTTGCGCGAGGCGGCCTTCGCATGGAGCCGCTGCGTCGACTGGGCCGCCGGCAGCCTTCAGGTTGCGCGTGATGGCGGCACATGGCGGCAGGTCGGGTACAGGACGGACCTACTCTCGGTCCCTCGGCCTCTGGGAGTCGCCCTCGTCCTTGGACCGGCCTACGGCGCCATGCCGCACGAGTTCCTGCTGGCCTTCGCGGCGCTTGCCCGCGGCAACGCGGTCATCTGGCTGGCCGCCGAGGAGCGGCCGCTCCTGAGCCTGCGCATCGCGGAGCACGCCCTGCACGTCGGCCTTCCGCCAGGAGTCCTGCAGATCCTCGCGGGCGGCGACGAGCTGGCCGCCGAACTCTCCGCGCACCGCGCGATCGAGCTTGGGGCGTGCGTCGGCCATGGTGACAGGCCCTTTTCCGCCACCCATGCGGGCCGACGCACCTTCGCCGCCGCGTGGCGCAAGGGAAGCGTGGGCGTCTTCTCGGATGCCGACCTCGACGTCGCCGCAGCGAGCGCCGTGCTGGCGGCGACATTCGGCGGCGGACTGGGACCTTGGGCAGGGCAGAGGCTCTACGTGACGCGCAAGAACCACGATCACCTGCTGCTGCGCATCCTGTCGCGCCTCGGCAGCCTCACGATCGGCAACCCGATCAACTTTGACACGGAGATCGGTCCGATGCCGGGAGAAGGCGTGGTGCGGATGCTCGAGGAGCATGCGGCGCGCCGCCAGGCGGAAGGCGCCACCTTGATCTATGGCGGCGATCGCCCGGCGCAGCAAGCCTTGACGGGAGGGAGCTACTGGCGGCCGGCCCTGATGCTCGCGGGCCGTGCCGGGGAGCTGCGCGACGTGCCGGGACCGGTGCTCGAGGTGCAGGAGGCTGAGGACGACGACGAGCTGCTGGCGCTGCTCCAACGCAGCAGCGGACCGTGCACGATCCTGAGCAGACGCGAGGAGCCCGCGCGCCTGCTCAGGACAAGCGGCGGGCCACACGCGGTCGCGTGGAACGCGGACTGGCCGACCGCCGACGTGGCGCCGCCCTTCGTGGATGGCCTCTTTGCCACCGCGCTCGGGCAGCACCTTCGCGCGGGGGAGGTCGAGCCGTCGGCCTGGTTCCGCGGCGGCTAGCCGAGGTGGAGCGCGAGGCCTGCGCAGGCGACCGCGACGGCGCCGAGCACGGGCCAGAGCACGCCGCCGGGTCGCCAGGAGAGGATGACGGCAAGCGCGAGCGCCACGAGGGTTGTGGCGAGGTAGTGCGGCGGCAGGGCGGTGTCGACGCTCGTCACCAGGAGCGCGCCGAGCGCCGCTGCCGGTATCCCCTGCAGGAGACGCTGCAAGCGGGGGTCTGCAGCCCGGTGGGCGTAGCGCGCGGGCAGGAAGCGGATCAGCGCGGTGCCGAGGGCGCTTGCGAGGATGAAGGACAGGAGTGCGAAGGGCTTCATGCGCGGCCCTCCGTCCGTGCTGCGGCGATGACGTACGTGACGGCTCCGAGCACCATGCCGACCACCAGCGACCAGCCGCCGAAGGGACTCCCGAGGAAGGCTCCGAGAGCGCCTGCCGCTGCGGCCCAGACCGTTCTCGCGTCCGCGCGCACGGAACTGACGAGAAGGGTGACGAACAGGGCGTCGATGGCGATGCCGAAGGCGTGGCGCAGAAGGACCGGCAGGAGGTCTCCCGCGATGACGCCCAGCAAGGTGCCGAGCACCCACGTCGCGTAGGGCAGCCATACCAGCCGGATGTACGCGCCGGGCCCGATGGCATCGCCCAGGCTCGCGGCGACGAACGTCTCATCGGTGAGGAGCAGCGCAAGCCACGGCTTGCGGTGTCCCCAGTCCACGCGGCGGAAGAAGGCAAGCGCTTCAAGCGCCATGCGCAGGTTGATGAGCCAGATCGCTACGATCCCTGCCATGAACGGCGTGCCGGCCGCGAGCAGATGGAGCGCGGCGAATTGGCTCGCGCCCGCGTAGAGCAGCAGCGAGAGCAGGGCGGCGAACCAGCCCGGCAGATGGATGGCGACGGCGGACAGCCCGAAGGCGAACGCTACGGGCAGGTATCCCACGGCGATCGGCAGGGCGCGGGGGTCGACGATGCCGGACCTTCGCATGTCCATGCCGCCATGCTAAAGCAAGACGCCTCATGGCTCAACGACAAAGCCCGCCGGGGGCGCGACAGGCCCTCGCATATAATGGGACGTGCAGGGGGGCAGGAATGACCGGCCACGAATGGTACCCGCTCGTTCTCGTGCTGCTCCTGGCGCTGGCCGTGCCGCTTGGACTCAGCCGGCTGCGCCGCCTGCAAATCCCGGTGGTCGTGGGCGAACTTGTGGCGGGGATGCTGTTCGGACGCTCCGGTTTCGGCATCATCCCGACCAATAGCCTTTTGTCCTTCTTCTCGCTCTTCGGCCTGTCGTACCTGATGTTCCTCTCCGGCATGGAGCTGGACCTCGGCCTCTTTGCAGGCGGGCGCCAGCGCGGCCGCACGGCGACCGCGTTCGCGATCTACGTGGGCGTCCTGCTGCTGTCGGTCGCGGGCGCGCTCTACCTTGAGAGGCTCGGCCTCGTCCACAGCGGTCTCCTGGTCGGGTTCATCGTGGGATCGACGGCGCTGACGGTGGCCGTGCCCGTGCTGAAGGAGCGCGGTCTCACCCAGACGGGCTACGGTCAGGCGGTGCTGATGGCCGCCATCCTGCTCGACTTCCTCAGCATGCTGCTTGTCACCGTGCAGGTCTCCCTGCGCGCAGGGGCCGCTTGGCGCCTGCTCCTCGGCGTCGGCATCTTCCTCCTTGCCGCGATCCTCCTGCGGCTTGCTCCCCGCCTGCGCCTGCTGTGGCGCCGCACGGAGAGCCAGGTGGCGCAGGTGGGCGTGCGCGGGTCGTTCGGACTGATCGTGCTCTTCCTGGCCCTTTCGCAGCTGATCGGCATCCAGGCGGTGCTCGGCAGCTTCCTCGCGGGCGTCATCGCCGCCGCCATCGCGGGACAGGAATCCGAGGAGGTGCGTCGCGTCCTCGACGGCATCGGCTACGGCTTCTTCGTGCCGATCTTCTTCATCCAGGTCGGGTCCAGCCTCGACCTGCGCGGATTCCTCGCAAACCCGCACGGCCTCAGTCTCGCGCTGCTGCTTTTGGTGGTCGCGAGCGGGGCATCTCTGATCCCGGGGCTTCTCCTGCGCCTTGTCATGCCGTGGCGCAGCGCCCTGTCGGGGGCGTTGCTGCTGTCGACGCGGCTCACCGTGACGATCGCAGGCGCCACGGTGGCGCTCGCAGCGCATGCGATCACGTCCCAGACCATGATCGCCATCGTGCTGATGAGCATCGTGTCCTCCCTGCTCTGGCCCGCCCTTGCCCAGCGCCTGATGCCTGCGCCGCCGCCGGAGCGCTCCGGCGTGATCGTGCAAGGCGGATCGGCCTGGTCGTCGCTCGCCGCGGCGCACCTGCGCGAGAGGGGCGAGGAGGTGCGCTGGCTGGGGGACGCCGAGGACGCTCCCGCGGGCGTGCACGTGCTGCCGCTCGCCGCCGCCGTGGGCGTCGAGGCGCGGCTCGAGGCGGCGCATGCCGACACCGCCGCCGCATTGCTGGCGTTGTCGGAAGACACCGCGTTCAACGCCAGGCTGTGCCGCGTGGCGCAGCAGCGCTTCGGCATGCCTCGCACCGTGGCGATCGCGCATGCGGACGAGATGGACACGCTGCGCGCGGAAGGCATCGGCTGCTTCCTGCCCGAGTCTGCGCCGCTCGTGGTGCTCGAGGCGATGGCGAGGGCGCCACTCGTGCTCGAGATGCTATCGGGCGGCGTCGGCGGGGCGGAACTGCGCGCCCTGCGCGTCGAGTCCAGCGTCATCGACGGGCGGGCCTTGCGCGACCTCGACCTGCCGCGTGAGGTGCTGCTGATCGGTCTCGAGCGGGACGGCCAGCGCCTCCTGCCCCGAGGCGACACGCGCCTTCTGCGCGGAGACCGGCTCACGGCTCTCGGAACCCCAGGCGAACTCGACCGCCTGGCGATGCTGCTCGGCCGCCGCAGCGATCCTCGTCCCGCCTTCGACTGAAGGGCCGGGAAAGCCCGTGGGACGGGCTGGCGTTGACGGCAGGCCTGCCCAGATCTAAAATTGTCGTGACGTCAAGCATCATGGACGTACCTTGGGGCGGAATTATAGCTTCCCGGCTGGGGTGATCACATGTTGCGCCCAGCAGCGTCGGAGCCCTTCACCGTCCGGCGCCAGGTGGCTCTATCCGCATACTGGTTCTCGCTGAACTTCGAGTCGGCCAGCCTGTTGACCATCGTCATTCCTGCGGCCCTCGACCGCCTGGCGTTCCATGCCCACACGTCGACCCTTGCCCGACTGGCGGTCCTGGGCTCTGTCGTGGCGATGCTACTGCCCCCGATGGCTGGTGCGGTCTCGGACCGCATCCACCGCAGGGGCGGGCAGAGGCGGCCCATGCTGCTCTGGGGCACCGCCGTCAACGTGCTGGGCCTCTGCTGGATGCTCGCTGCCGGCAGCGTCGTAAGCCTGACCGGCGGTTTCCTGCTGGCGATCCTGGGCCAGAACATTGCCGGTGCGGCGTACCAGGCGATGATGCCGGACGTGGTGCCGCAGGAGAGCTGGGGCCTCGCGTCAGGCTACATGGGCGTCGCGAGCCTGCTCGGCACGATCGGCGGCCTTGCCATCGCAGGCATCTTTCCGCCTGCCGTCGCCTATCTGGCGATGGCGCTTGTGGCGGTCGTCGGCGGCATCTACAGCGCGAGCGCGTCACGCGGCGAGGAGACGATCGTCCATACCGCCGCGACGCGTCCGAAGATTCGCAGCCGGCGGGACTTCATCCTCGTGTTCGCTGCCCGCTTTCTCGTGATGTTCGGCCAGACCCTGCTCATGACGTTTGTGCTCTACTTCTTCCAGGACGTGCTGCATGTGGGGAGCCCGAAGGGCTCGACGGCGCTCATCGCCGGCGCCGCGATGCTTGGCGCGGTGCTGTCGTCGATCGTGCTCGGCAATCTCTCCGACCGCTCCGATCGGCCCGGGATCGTCTTCTTCGCGACGATCCCGATGGCCATCGCCGCCGGTGGCTTCGGCCTGCTCGAGAACATGCACTGGATCTTCGTCTTCGCCATGCTGTACGGCGTCGGCTGGGGTGCCTACCTGTCGGTGGACTGGGCGCTGGCCCTCGATTCCATCCCGGATCTCAGCAACGTCGCGCGCGACCTCGGCGTGTGGGGTATCGCGTCCAACCTGCCGGCCGTCCTCGCGCCGGCGGCTGGCGGCCTATTGCTGGCGCAGGCGATCCAGCCTGCGATGGGATATCGAGAACTCTTCCTGGTCACGGGCGGCGTGACGCTGCTCGGCGCGTTCCTTGTGCTCTTCGTGCGCACGCCGCGGCGGGCGTCGTTCGCGGACATCGGGCTGCGCCTCGGGGTATCTCTATTGCTCTACGAATACGTGCGCATCGCCTACCGGGTGGCGATCGAAGGCCGGCTGCCGCGCAGGCGCGGTGCGACGCTGGTGGTCTCGAACCACGCCCACGATCTCGAGGGCATGGTGCTACCGGTCTGCCTGCAGTGGCAGGGGAAGGTCTCGCAGCCGCTCTACTCGGCGGGGTCCGAGCGGCTGTTCGAGCCGGGCTTCCTCGCGACGAGGGCCCCGGCACTGATCAGACCGCTGTTCGCTGGCGTGCACTTGGGCAGGGTACTCAGCCACCTGGGTGTTCGCCCGATCGAGAACATGCCTCGTACGAGGCCCTTCATCGGCCTGGCGTACGCAGTCTGGCGGCAGCATGGGAACCTCGCGCTTGAAGACGTCTTCACCGACGATGCCCTTGCGCGCCTTGGCATCGGCTCTTCGGGCGGACGTCTGCGCGACGCATGGCGCGCAAAGCTTCTTCCGGTAGCCCAGACGGTGCTGCCGTTCACCGTGCTCAAGGAACCGTACCGTGCGCAACAGCGTGCCGACGTGCGGCGGCGCATCGAAGGCCAGATCGACGTGCTCACTGACATCCTGGACCACGGCGGCACCCTCTACCTGACCCCCGAGGGGCGGTATACGGAGAACGGAGCGCTGTCGCGCTTGCGGGAGTCTCTCGTGCGCCTGATGCCGCACGCCGAGCACGTCCTGCTGTCCGCGATCAGCTACGATCCCTTCGCCCCGGGGCGCCTCCGTCTGCTGGTACGGCTCGTGCCGCTGCGCAGCGGCATCGACCTGCGCCGCCAGCTCCTCGCTGCGCGGACGGTCACGGTGAGCCAACTGGTGGCGACGGCGCTATTGCAGGGGGACGGCGCGCGGACGGAGGCCGAGGTGGAGGAGCGGGCACTGGAACTGCTCAGGCAGGTGGCGGGCAAGGCTGTCGTCGCCCGGGATCTGGCGCGCCGCCCCGAGCAGGCCGTACGGCGGGCTCTCGGCTTCATGGTGCGGCGGGGTGTGCTGCGCAGGAGCGGGGACGGTATCGTCCTCGCCCAGCGGAAGGATCCGCGCTTCGATGGCGTCCAGGACATGGTGAGTTACCAGGCCGCGCACTTTGAAGAGACCCGCTCGGCCGTCGAGAGCATGCCGGCCGTTCTGGTCTAGCACGCACATTCCATCCGGCGTCACACCCTTGTGCCGGCCGCATAGGCTGGTAAGGCACGCGTACGGCAGGGGTGGTGACGCATGGACTTCGACGTGGTTGCTCTGATCGTGATGCCGCTGCTCCGCGGTGTGTGGCTGCTCGTTGGCTATCTGTCGGGCAATGCCTTCCCGCAGCCGCTCTCGGAGGCGGAGGAGGCGGCGGCCCTGCGCGCGCTGCGTGGCGGGGACCTGCGGGCGAGACAGATGCTCATCGAGCGCAACCTCAGGCTTGTGGCCCATATCGTCAAAAAATTCGACAACACGGGCGAGGACACGGACGACCTTATCTCGATCGGCACTGTGGGCCTGATCAAGGGCATCGACACGTTCAATCCGGACCGTGGGACGAGGCTGGCGACCTACGCGGCCAGGTGTATCGAAAACGAAATCCTTATGCACCTTCGGGTCATCAAGCGCCGCCGTAGCGAGGTGTCGATCTACGACCCCATCGGCTACGACCGCGAAGGCAACGAGATCACCTTGATGGACGTGCTGGGCAGCGAACCGAACGTCATCCCGGATCAAGTGGTAGCGCGGGAAGAGGTGGAGCTCCTCCATCGCGAGCTTCGGGTGCTGCCGCCCAAGGAGCGCAAGGTGCTGGAACTGAGGTTCGGTCTTCGGCAGGCACCGCGCAAGACCCAGCGGGAGATTGCTCGGATGCTCGGCATCTCCCGAAGCTATGTATCCCGCATCGAGAAGAGGGCGGTGACGAGGCTAGCAAGGGAGGATTTGCGGTAGGGAGGAGTAGCGGGTGGGGCCGCCGCATCCCCGGGTGCGGCGGGCCCCCTTCCTGTCCAGAGGCTCCGTAGTCACAGTTCGCCGCGTGCCCGCGATCTCCTAAACCGTTTTCGCAGCTCGTAGCGGCCAGCCTGGGACGGGTCGCCGCCATTCCACTTCTGGCCCGGGAGATGCGAGCTTTGTGAACGCATACGTCCCCGAATCAGGCTCACTTAGAATACGGAATGCAGACTGACCAATGTTGAAGACCCATGGGAGCACTTGCCGGCGACATCCACATCGACCCGCGACGAGGAACCGCTCGTGCGGTTCGCCGAGATCGATAGCGGCTGCGTTGGCCAGCGGGTCGCTGTGGCTGATGGCGTCGAGCTCCTCACTGGCCGCGAGCACATGCCGCGTGGCGCATCCAACCAAAGAATCCCCGGTAAGACTCGGCGGTCTTCATCTTCGATGCCTAAGGCGGGACACTCCAGGCGCCCGTCGAAAGCATCTAAGAGTGATCATGGGGATTTGTGGGAGCATAGGAGGGAGTCGCGTTGGCGGCACATCGGCACATGTCATTTGAGGAACTCGCGGCGCAAGCCGAGGAGGCGACTTTCCTCGGTTGGGACTTCGAGTGGATCGAAGGTCGCTGGTGGGAGGAGTCGCCGCCCTGGGACTATGGTGAGATCGCCCGCGGACTCTTGCGCCTTTGTCGTCGTGCCCTCGACATGGGGACGGGCGGCGGCGAGTTCCTCGCATTCCTTAGGGACGACCTACCGGAGATCATGCTGGCGACCGAGGCGTATCAGCCGAACATCGATGTGGCGAGAAGGCGCCTAGCGCCGCTCGGCGTCGAGGTCGTGGGCATTCCGAAGGCGTCCTCGTACCACATTGCATTCCAGGATGAGGTCTACCGCCTTCCCGCGGAAGGCGACTCGCTCGACGTCGTACTCTGCCGCCACGAGTCGTTCGATCCGTCCGAGGTCGCCCGCATCCTTCGCAGGGGCGGAAAGTTCCTCACGCAGCAGGTCGGTGCACGCGACTTCGCCGGGCTGAACGAGCACCTGGGTGCCCAGCTGAGCTACCCGGACTGGACGCTCGCGACAGCCCGCGCCCAGGTTGAGGCCGCGGGGCTCACCGTCCTGCGCGCGGAGCAGTGGATCGGGGACGCGGGGTTCCGCGACATCGGTGCGCTCATCTACTACCTGCGTGCCGTGCCGTGGCAGGTGGAGGGCGTCTCCCCTGAGCGCAGGGACGCTGAACTGCGGCGCATGCACGAGGAGATGGCCGCCGGCCACCCCCTGCACCTTGAGAGCGACCGCTTCCTTCTTCTGGCCGAGAAGCGGTAGGCTGTAGCCCGCAGAGGACCGTCTCCAGGGCGGGACACCGCACGTAAAGCCATGACGACAAAGGGCAACGGAGCACCCAGGAATCTGGGGTGTCCTGATGCAGGTCGGTCCCCGGCCCATGGCACGCGAAGACAGGCGTGACTTGGCGCGCACCATCGTCGCGCGAGCCCAGCCAGTCCATGGCGACGGGCATCTTCGTGTTCTGTCACGACAAACACCCGGACGAAGCAGAGTACCTCCAAGGGACGCAAAGGCCATAATCACGAGGGAGCGGTCGACGAAGTAAAGAACGGCCGATAGCAGTAAGGTGGCGTGTTCCTGGCCTGCGCGTTGGTCTGGAGCTGGGCAATGTGGCGCGACAAACCCACGCTCCTCTCTACCGCGCCTTACATGAAGGAGCAACCGACCAGACCTTCCAGCCCTGCGCTGGGAGGTTGAGGTTGTGGAGAAGGTAGACCTGGACATCGGCGCCGGGCCAACTTCGTGCTAACTGCGCATACTTCCCCGAGCCGGGGTCACTTAGGATCTGTGGTGCACTGGCACCAACCGTCCGTCGGATTCACGAGGGCTACGTGCCCTCGCCGGGAACGCGCTAGTGGAGCGGAATCCGGGCTTTGCGTAGCGGCCCTTCGGGATGATGTGGGAGACGCCGTTATAGGGTAATTGTGGTACTGTATTGGAAGACTAGAAGGTTGGTGGGTCCTATGCGCAAGAGGGGACTGCCGCTGGCCGGGTCTCTTCTCGCGGCGGTCTGCTTGGCTCCTGGGACTGCGGGTGCGCAGGCAACGCTCACGCATAGCCGCGTCTTGGCTGCACTGAACCCCTATCGGTATGTCACGTACATGCACACTACGGACGGGCACGGCGGCACGCTCGGCGCCGCAGAGGGAGTCAGTCCGAGTAACGATCAGCTCTACCGCTTCGTGTTCTGGATCAGCACTCGCGAAGTGCGGACCTTCAACTTTTACGCGGCGCGCATCACGGATGCCGCACCGGATGCCATCACGGTCTGGACCGGTGACGTAGGCCTTGACGGTCAGCAGGCGTATATTGTCTTCCGTTGGACCGGCTCCGCGCTGGTGGCTTCGCGGCCCCTGCCCGCGCAAGGCGCGCTGCTCGGTGGCACGTCTATCACGTTGAAGTCCACCCGCCTACCTCTCCGTTGATTGCGCCAGTACCAGTCTAGAACCACGTGGCGGTGTCCGCGTCACCCGGCATGACGCCCGAATAGAGGACGGGCCGGCCAAGGAACGTACCACAGCGCTATCCCGCTGACGGACAACGGAGGAGAGCACTCATGCGAGCATTCCTGGCTAGTCTGCTGGGCGTGACGTGCCTGGTGGTGTTTGCCCTCGGCATCGCGGCGTCCGCTGCCGCCTTGGCGGACCTGTCGTTCCTGTACGCCGCAGGTCAGTCGATCTTCTTCGTGCAGGCCGTGCGCATGGGGTCGTCGCTCACCGGGACCCTGTATGATGTGCAAGGCACCTACGCGACGGTCAAGCTGCAGCGCAGCGTGATCCCGTTCAAGGGCACCGTCACCGGGGCGAGATGCAACGTCACCCTGCAGGACGGGTGGACCATAGGCGGCGAGAAGAACATCTTCTGCGTCTGGGGCAGGAGACAGATCAGAATGAATCTGAACCCGAACGGTTCGATCTCCACCGTCACGCTCACACCCGCCAAGCGTTCGGACTTCGATGCTGCCTGCGCGCGGCTCGCGCGCGAGGACGCGCCGCGGCCTGCGCAGGCGCCCCCAAAGGTCACGAAGATGAAACCGGTGATCCTTCGCGCGGGCGGGAGGAGCTTCGACCTGCCGGGCTACGCGATCATTACGCCCACTGGCGCTGGGCAGTTGACGACCGCACCCGAGCGGCAGGTACACCTGCGCAGCATCTACCCGCTTCCGGCCGGGCCGGTCCCGGACGCGTACTACCTGAGCGGACTGGTGTTCCTAGTGCCGCACGGCTACACGATGAACGCAGCCACGGTTAGCGTGGGAGCGGACGGCAGCGGCGGGGTTACCTTCGACGGCAAGGGAGGACGCCTCGCCTTCTTCACAAACGGGGCCTGCCAAGGATGCGCCCTCCCCAACGTCCACACCTACTTTCCACATCTCACGCAGGTCACGAAGCTGATGGAGACTCTAGGATACCCAGCATGGAACCCGCCCGGGCTGGTCCTGCTCAGCCTGTGGGACGGCGGGCACGCGCGCCTCTTCAAGGAAGGGCAAGACGGCGGGACCGTTTACGGCGTGGCCCTGTGGGCCACTTGGGGCGGGCCGGCGCGGTTGTACACGTTCGTCGCCGCGACCCTGAGCCCAGCCAAGCCCGTCGCCGGCTACCAGCGATCGCCAAACTGGAATAAGACCTACGAAAGATGGGTCGACACCCTGATGACGGCCAGCATCGGCCTGAAGGCGTCTATGCCCTAAGGCCGTTCCCTTCCGGCCGGACGGTCGGCAGCACGGTGCTGAGAAGACCCCTGCGGCCGACGAGCTCAAGGCCCGCATCCTCCGCCTCGCCGGCATGCCGCTGCTGCGTCTGCTCGTCGGCGCCGACGGGTCATCACGGCTTCGTGTTAACTGCGCGTACTTCCCCGAGCCGGGATCACTTAGGATCCGTAATGCACTGGCACCAACCGAAATTCGGATCGACAGCTTTGCGCTCACGCCCGGAAGACCCTGCTGGAGCGGGATTCGAGCCGAATATATGCACACGGGTGTCGAGTCCAGGTGCCGCCTCGGGCTTGGCGGGGGCCTAGTGAAGCACCTGCGCCACCGTAGCTGGAGGAGCGTTCCATCGTATGGCGAAACCTGGGGTTGATGGTACAGGGAGATGGACAGTCATGTCGTCAAGGGATCTCGCCACCATGGCCGTGCGCCTGATCGCACTCTACGCGCTGGCCCGGTTCGTCTTCGACCTGTCGACCTTCTTCACCGCACCCGAGACGTTGATGTCCGCGTTCGCGCTGCAGGCGCTCGGTGCCCTGGTCGCCAGCGCAGGGCTCTGGATTGCGGCTGTCCCGCTTGGGCGCGTGCTCGGCCGCTCGGATGAGCCGATGCGGGGACTGCTTTCGGATACCGGCCTTCTCGTGCAGACGGCGTTCGGAGTAGCTGGTGTCCTTCTCGCAGCGATGCCCATCCCTGAACTGGCGCTGACGCTGTGGACTCTGCTCACGCCGGAGCCGGTCGCGACGTTTCCGCAGGGCCCATCGCCCGCTCTGATCGGGCAGCTCGCTGGAACGCTGACGCAGGTGGCGCTCGGCCTCGCGCTCTTCCTCGCCCGCGGCGGCCTTGCCCGACTCTTCGGCCGCATCCGCGTTTAGAGTGGTTGCGGTGTCGCGCCGGAAGGGGGAAACGGACCACGTGACCCGACATGACCTGGCCACGGCAGCGGTTCGGCTGCTGGCCGTCTTCGCGCTGACCATGCTGGACGGCTCCGTTACGTCACTGCTGAGCTATCCCCCGCTCGGGGCAATGTACGCGCACGTGCTCTTTCAGATCGGCTTCGCCGCTCTGCTCTGGCTGCTCGCACCGGTGATCGCTCGGTTCCTCGTCCCGGCGTCTGCTCACCCGGACATGCGGGCAGCGGACCTGTCACTGCTGATCAGCGTCGGGTACGGCGTCCTCGGGCTAGCGCTTGCCGTGCAGGCCATCGCGCTCTTCGCCCAGACGTACGCCATGTACGGGGCCGTCACTCCGCGCACCATGCCCGAGGTGCCTGATGCTCGTATCGCCTGCGCCATTGCGGGGACCCAGTTCGTTGGTGCTGCCGTGCTGTTCCTCGGCCGACGCGGCGTCCGCTCCCTGATCGGCGCGGTGCGCAGTTACTAGAGACCCTGGCGGCCTGAAGTGAGCTTCTACAAAGGCTGGCGTTCCACTTGGGGTGGTCCACGTGCACCGGTGGCAAGTTGCGGTCGCGGGTGTCGGCGTCCTCCTTGCCGACTGTGGAGCGCGCAGCAAGCGGTCGCCCCGCAAGTTCCAGCGGTGCTCGACGGCATGCCCGTGCATGCCCTGACCTGGAAGCAGCCCCTGCCCTTCGTCAACCGGCAGCTCTACGTATCCTGGCGGACGGTCGCGCCCGGCGCGTATAGGATCAGTGCCAAGGCGGCCGTCCTCAAGGTCCTGCGCTACTGGGCGCCCGCACTGCCGAGAATCAAGTCTGTCTACGTCCAGGCGGCAGGAATGCGAGACGTTTCGGTGCCCTACCTGCTCCAAGCTGAGTGGGGCAGGGTGTCGTCCGCCACATTGTGGAGCTCGTCGGCCCGAAGCTGGACCTTGGAGCGGCGCCTGCCCCGATCACGCCGCCCAAAGAAGACTTCCAGGTCTTTTGGGTCAACGGAAGGACAGGCAGCCTGGAGCCGGGCGTTGGAGGTAGTTGGCCCCTGACCGCGCTTATCCCCAACGCCGTTCCGCCGCGGCCCATCTACGACCTCATCATGACGAGTACCGTCTACAAGATCGAACCTATCGGGTTCACAGACGTGCTGCACTGGTGGGTGATCAGCGGCCACCCTAAGGCCGAGCCCAGCACTGGATGCCTCCTGGTCTACGATCTCCGGCATATCAAGAAGCCGCCTACCATCGTACTCGTGCAGGACGCGGGGAACCTCCGCATTACCGGCTTCTCCGGAGACAAGCGCGTCTACGTCCACAGCGCCGCCCGTGGCGCCGGAACGTTCCGCTTGGGGTCCGTGGAGATCGAGTGGAAGCTGCAGTAACCGGACGCGGCCCTACAACTGAAGGCGGTTTGCATTTGACTCTGCGCAACTTCGTGTTAAGCGCGCGGACTACCCCGAGTCGGGATTGCTTAGGATCCATAATGCACCGCTACCAACCGCTGTACCGATTCGGGACCGCACCCGGAACGCGCTTTCGGAGCGGCATCCGGGCTGTGCGTATGACAAACGAGTGGCATCCTGCACCGTTTCTGGATCGTCCCCATGGTCATTTGCGTGACTCTCAAGGTGTTGCCACATGACTGCACACAGAGCTCTTCATGGCGGCGGCCTGCCAGATAGACCAGGAGCCCGGACCGGGCGATCGGTCCGGGCTCCCTCGCCTCAGTCGTCCGACATCGGCTCCGGCTGCAGCGACGGGTCAACTGGCCGCTGTTCATGCTTGAGCTCCTTGTTCGGCAGGAGGAGCGCAAACGCGAAGGCCAGCAGCGTGAGGATCGAAGCGTAGAGGAAGACTTGGCGCTCCGCTGCGGTGATGCCTTCGTCGAAGCCGCGGTCGAGGTCGCCTGTCACCTGCCTTTCTAGGCTGCTGATCTTGCGGTCGACTGCATGTTGTGCCTTCTCGACGGCCTGCGCGATCGCGCTGGGCTCTGTGGCCTTGAGCCTCGCGTCGATCTGCTGCAACACGGCTGTGCGCTGGGCTGCTTTGGCCGGCGGGTGTGCAACGATGGCCTTCAGCGGCGCCGGCACCTCGGGATCTGCCTGCAACGCGGCCTGCGAGGACTGGCTGCCGGCGAGGGCTGCAGCGATCAGCGTCTCGGTTCCCAAGAATCCCTTGCGTACCTCGGCTGGCACGCCACCAGACGCGATCGCTCTCTTGTAGGTGGCAGGGACATCCTTGTCGCGTTGCAGAGTACGGTATGCCGTGGGGCTACCCGTTATCGCACCGTTGATCTCGCGCTGCGCCCTGCCGAACGTCTTGCGCACCGTGTCGGCGATCGAGGCGGTCCCCCCACTGCTGGCCTGCGATGTCGCGAACTGGCTCTCCGTCACGTGCATGCTGGTCGGCAGGTACTTCGGCACGTAGACCTGCAACGTCGCGACGAGCACGGCGCCCATCAGGGCCACACCGAGCGATGAGCCAATCTGCCGGAAGAACCGGGCGCCGCTTGAGGCCTGACCGAGCCTGTTGACCGGCACCGCGTTCTGCACAGCAAGCGTGTATGTGGGCAGGCCTGGCCCCATGCCGATACCGATCAGCACCATAACGAGCCAAATCTGCCAGAGCGGCGTGTGCAGTCCGAGGATCACGTGGAAGACGAAGAGCATGGCCGTGAGCCACGCTAGGCTGCCGACGAGCAGCCCCTTGTAGCGCCCGAGCTTCGTTGCGAGCTGTCCTGCCATAAAGCTGCCAACGAGCAGGCCGACCATCAGAGGCGTGAGCGAGAGACCGGAGTCGGTGGCGGAAATACCTTGCACCTGCACGAGGTAGAACGGCAGAAAGAGGAGCGCCCCAAGGAAGGCGGCGCCAAAGAAGAACGAGCCGATCATCGCCCAGCGGAATGTCCTGCCGCGGAACAGGCTGAGGACGAAGAGGGGCTCCGGGTTGCGCGCTTCCGCGAGGGCAAACCAGGCGATGCCGAGCAGCGAAAGGGCAAAGAGCCCGAGGATCGTCGGCGAAGCCCAGGCGAACGTGTTGCCGCCCCAGGAGAGCGCAAGGAGCAGCGGCACCGTCATGACCGGGATCGCAGCGGCGCCCAGGTAATCGAAGCGATCGCGCAGCTCTGGCGCGAGGCGCGGCATGTGGACGGCGATGAAATAGAGTGCCACGAGGCCGAACGGCATGTTGACGTAGAAGATCCAATGCCACGAGAGGTTGTCCGTGAGCAGGCCGCCCAGCCAAGGTCCCAGCACGTTCGCGATACCGAAAACCGCACCCGAGTAGCCCTGGAAGCGCCCTCGCTGGCGCGGCGGGAAGAGCAGGCCGAGCACTGTGTTGCCGACCGCCATGATTCCGCCGGATCCGATGCCCTGCACGGCGCGGAAGACGATCAGGGCCATCATCGACGTGGACGCGCCGGAGAGCGCCGAGCCTACGAGGAAGATCGCGACCGCGACCAGCAGCACCCATTTGCGCGAGGCGATCTCGGCAAGGCGGCCGAAGATCGGCAAGGCGACGGTCGAGGCCAGCAGGTAGGAGGTTGCCACCCAGGCGTAAAGGTTTGTGCCACTAAGGTCAATGGCGATCTTGGGCAGGGCCGTGGCCACGATTGTCTGGTCGAGTGCTGCGAGGAAGATGGTCAGGTACACGCCGATCAGGCTAAGGCTCTGCTCTCTCGTGATCGACGGCATGGATTCCTCTCTCATGCTCCGCCTCCTCCGCGATGATGGGCAGGCGTCCCGCGTGGAACGCCCGGGGTCTGTGGCGCATGCCGCGACCGCTCCCGCGCGGCTCCGGCGGCCAACTCGCCAAGGCCCGCGGAATCCTGGCGCAGGTGTCATAAAGCTGCCGCCCGAAAGACCCGCAGAGAGGGCGAGCGAGACCAAAGGATTCGCACCTTGCGATGCCTGCCGAGCTCCGCGGCAAGCATCGTCCCCTGGCGGCGGAACGCCGCCAGGGGGTCGCCGCGCCTGGATGGCAGGAGCCGGTACCTGTGTTTTGTGGGTGCTTCGAATGCTTTTCATGCGCAGAGTATCATCCGAAAGGAAAGTTGAGTCAACCGTCAGGATAGAAAATTGTACTTGCGAACAAATAGAGGCTAGAATGCAGCCATGGGAAGAGCGCAATCAAGGACACAGAATCCCATCCGAGGCAAATCTCGAACAGGGCGGTCGCCTGCTCCTCAGGAGCGCATGAGGGATGCGGACCGGACCAAGCAGCTACTTCTTGCTGCAGCCCTGGAGGAGTTTGCCCAGAAAGGCTACGCAGGCGCCCGTGTACTAGATATCGCGTCTCGGGCAGGCGTCAACAAACAGCTCATCACGTACTACTTTGGCGGCAAGCGAGGTCTTGCCCAGGCCGTCGAGCAAGCCTGGGAGGCCCAAGAAGCTACCTTTGTGCGCCCGGATCAATCTCTTGAGGAAATGATCGCTGGCTACCTTCACGCGACCCTCACGAATCCGCTCATCACGCGGATGCTTGTGTGGGAGGGATTAAATGGCGACGACTCCTTGCGGAAGGAAGAACGCAATTCGCATGATGGCAGTTCCGACGTCACGGAACTAACGAGGCGCCAGGCGGCTGGCGAACTGTCCGCCGAAACAGACCCGCGGTTCCTTCTGTTGCTCTTCATGGGGGCGATCGCGGCACCCGTCATCTTGCCGCAGGTGGCACGGCGCGTCACCGGGCTCGATCCCAGCTCCCAGGAGTTCGAGGCATGTTATTTGAACGAGCTACAGCTTGTGGCGCGACACCTTCGCCGGTAGCTCAAGGCGTCCATCGTTAGGGCTTCCGGAAAAGTGAGGGAGTTGCACCCCGGATGCCGAGCGCGTGCCCATCGGCATCGCTGCCCCATCTGCGATGTGGCTGGGGCTTCACGAAATGCGTGTGGTCTGCAGGCTATCGAAACTTCGCGTTAACTGCGCATACTTCCCCGATCCGGGATCACTTAGGATCCATAATGCACTAGTACCAACTATGGTGCGGGTGCGCGGCGGCTATGCGGCCTCGCTCGGAACCCGCTCCTGGAGCGGCGTCCGGCCTTCGGAGCTACCAACTGGCGCGCAGGCTAACCTTCTGGATGCGCCACTGGGTCCTTCGGGAGGAACAGCAGGGTGAAGGCGATGCACAGCACGGCGATTCCCGCGCCCACCCAGGTCACACTGTCCATGCTGTGCATGAACGCCGTACGCACCGCCACAAGCATTGAATTCGAGTGCATTCGCCCGGCAAGTTGCACTGCGGCGGTGACGCTCTGCTTTGCCACTGCCGCTAGGGGCTGCGGCAACTTGGCCGCTGCAATCTGGCCCGGGTAGGTGGAGTCGAGCACGGCGCCCAATATGGCTATCCCAAGCGTTCCGCCAACTTGGCGGACTGCCTGGAGCACCGCGGATCCAACGCCTGCGTGCTCTGCAGACAGCGCTCCGAGAGCGGCGCCTGTCGTCGCTGGTGCGGCGAAGCCGAGGCCACAGCCACTGACGGCGAGCCACCCGGCCACCAGGTCGTAGCCGGAGTGCACCCGCGTGACCGCCACCCAAGCGAGTCTGACCGCCTGAGTACAAAGCCAACGGCAACCGCCAGTTACCACGACCGTGGCACCCGTCCAGACCACCGCCAGCATCAAGGCGGCACTCCACAGGTCGGTCCGCGCAACGTGCACGAGATAGATGAAGGCTGCGATCGGCCATAAGATAAGGTTGTAGACGGGATGGTACGGCACGGTCCTGGCATACGCCTCAACGTCAAGCATGCGCACAGCAGGCTTCGACTCCGCTCTGTCCCCGATGCCAAGCACTTTCCAGTTGAATAAGGTATGGCCGACGCCGACCAGGGTGATGACGACGTACGCTGTCCAGAATAGGACGATCAACCATCCAAGGCTCATGCAGTTCGCTCCTCGCCGGTCGCAAACGGGACGGTCATGGCACCAACCGGAGTTCTAGCGCCGACAACCTTGGCCAACAGGACCATCAGGCCCGTCATGCTACTCATCTCGCCGACATCGCTGGCGGGAGGCACATCAGGTCAGCAGAGGAAGGATGTTGCTCAGCCTCGCCACACATTGGTCAGTCGCCTGGGTGGCCGTATCGTTGGTGACGCGAACCGCCGCGAGGCCGACGGCCCTTGCGGCTTCCACAAACGCAGGGTCGTCGTCGACGAACAGAGCCTCCCCGGGCGACACGCCCAGCAGATCCAGCACCTGTTCGTAGACTTGTGCCCATGGCTTCTTCAAGCCAGAGACGCACGAGAAAACCGGGGCGTCGACATAGTGCGAGAAGCGCAGATCCTGCCATAGGCGCGGCACTTCGGGGCCGCAGTTGCTGATCACCCCGGTCTTTAGCCCCAAGTCCTTCACGCGCATCATGGTCCCAAGCGCGTCCCCGGTTGGCGAGAGGTAATCTCGTGCGTCGTCCAAGAGCAGCGACTCTGCCAAGGAAATCTGCTCCGGCTGAACGTGGACCGACAGGGCGCCGCAGACGCGAACAATCTGTTCCCCGATGGAGCCAAACGCTCCGTTCATGCCCTGGTCGGCGTAGTGCCCCCACATCGCGGCGAAGTCATTCGCGCCGACGTTGAGCGCCTTGGCCATGCGACTCAGCGTGGCGTGGTGACGGTCCATGTCCCATGGTTCCAGGACGGTGCCGAAGAGATCATAGATGACTGCTTTGAACACGGACTTACCTCCTGCGCTCACGTACATACGAATAGTCCTTTCATGGGCGGCTGCCGCTCTGGTATTGGCCCTCCAGGATGCTCCACATCCAAGACCCCCAGAGGATGCCGCCAAGGGGGAACACGACCACGCTCGCGACGAGGTTGGGCAACAGCCGAGACGACGGCTCTCCCTCGACCCACAGCAGGGCCGTGAACAGGAAAGCGGTGCCCAGCCCCCACCCGAGAACGCTTCGCACGAGGATGAAGTGGCGCCTGCCCTTCGCGCGGGTGCACTCCCACCGCTTTCTGTCCTTCTCGCGCATCGTCCAGAGATGGCGGACGCTCCGCAGCCAAGGCATGCGCTATCGCTCTTTGTTGCCTGTTCGCCCTGGCCTGTGCGCCAGGATGACGGCCCAGATGAATGCCAGGAGTGTCGCGATTCAAGCAATCACCTGGAGCGTCATCGTGATCGCTTGAGGAAGCCCGACTGTCTCATGTGCCGCCGACACCAGGACATCCAGCATCATCAGCGTAATGGCCCAGCCGAGGAGCCTGTAACGTTCCTGTTCGGTGATGTTCAGAGGTTGGATGCCCATCAGCCTGCGGAACATGTGGTGGCCTCCCGTTCTCGGCGAATACAGCGAGCGCGATCGCAGGCGCGTACTCTTGGTACCTGAGCAGGGACTACGCCGCTCTGCCGCGCCTGGCGGCTCGTGCCACGGCCATGATCGCCCCGGCGAGGCCGATCAATTGGATGGGGATCAGGATCAGGAGGGCGGGAATCTGCGCGAGCACCCGGAGGGAGAAGCCTGGAAAAATGGCAACGACTAGGATGGAGCCGGCGAACCAAAGCCGCTCAGCGGTGGTCATCCGGGCGATTAGCGGGGTACGGCGTCGCATCGCGGACCTCACCTCGAACCTTGGTGCGGAGTCGGACGGCGCGGGGTCAACTGCGCAAGCCCCGTGGACACAGAGATGATCGCTGGCCCGACGCTCCACAGGAAGAAGCGCCAGTTCACCGTAGCGATCGATAGCCCCAGGAAGAAGAGCAGTATCACGATGGAGCAGGCGAACGCGAACGTCGCCCTGGCCCTCGGCGACCAGCTCATGGTCCTCCTCCTCTCCAGGATCTACGTGGTCACGGTCGTCGCGTTACGGCGCGCGGCGATGCCACTCATGAGGCGCACGGCTTCGGTGCCTAGCAACGCGAGCGCCAGCATTACAAGGTCGTCTGCGAGGGATGAACCGGTCCTCCAGAACACTGTCATCTGCAGCCAGTCGTTGAGCCCATGCACAGTGGCTGCCCAAAGGATCGACCTGCTGCGCCAGGCAACCCACGTAAGCATGAGGCCGATGAGCGCTGCTTCGCCCATGTAGCCCAAGTCATTCCCGAAGGACATTTGCAATTTGAAGTGCCCCTCAAACATGTGGATGAGCCCGAACGCGGCGCTGACAACCAGAGCAGCCGGCAAGAGCCCGATCCGGTCCGCCACGACGCGCGTGAACACGCCGCGAAAGCTCCATTCCTCGAACAGGCCGACGACCCCGACGAACAGCAGGAGGCCGACGGCGTTCGCGGTGCCGAGCACCGCATCCTGCGTTGCCGCGAAAGCGACCGCACCGGCGATGGCAGCCAGGGACACCAGCGCTGTCGTGCCCAGCCGGACAGGGCGGCGCAGGAGCGGCGCGAGTCCGTACCTGCGCACTACCAGGACGTAGAGCGTGAGTGGCAGCACGATCTCACCGGCGAGCGTAGCGATGAAGCCCGGGACCGCTGCCCATGCAGTACCGGGGGTTGCCCAGACGGATATCGGAAGCCACGATGGGGATTGGAGCCATTCCACGATCTGCGGGCCGACCCAGCGAAGGCCGACATAGGTCCAGCCCATTCCGAAGACGATGAAGACGCACCCAGCGGTGAGGATCGCATTCCATCGGCGGTCAGACACTGGCATGAGGGGGCCTCCTAGAGGAACGACAGCATGTTCTTTCTTCTTGGTCTCCAGGGATTAGGTCAGCCTTCCGGCCTCACACGGATCGACGTTCCGCGAGGATCGTGCCGCACCCTTCGACGAGGTGGCAAATGTCCCCTGCTTTAGGATATAGTTTGGGGTCGGTGAAGGCGCGGCGGAGGCGCAGAGACCCCCACCTCTTCCTTGGTCGCGACGATGGCTCGGCGCCACGGCGGTCGTCCGAGGAGATCGCCTTGATCGTCGCGCTTGCGGCGAGGGTGATCGTCGGCGACAGGGAAGCAGGGAGAGCCATCGGTCTACTGATCGACATGTCACTGAGCCAACTCCATGGACACTCGGGGCTACGTGCCGCCAGAAGAGAACGAGTTCGGTTTGGTTGGATCCGTCAGAGGTACAGCGGGCACGCCTCCGAGCCCCTACCCCCACAGGCAAACGCTGATCCGCCGTTAAGCGCTCTTGCAGGCCATTCGTGTTGGCCCGGCACCCCCGGGCCAACCGCCGATTCTTGGGCTTCCGACTGCCTTCGGAGTATCGGGCAATAGCGCCGGAGCAATGGGCAACTTCGGCTCACATCGGAGCCCTATAGTAAAGCCACCCGCTCCGGTGCGGCGCCTTCCTGTTCACGCCCAGTGCGGCCGTTGGTCCGTCGAGCATAGCGCTTCCCCGTGCGCCACTACCCTGGGCAACCTTTCGCAGAGGCGGAACGGCGACCGTGGCTTTTGCTGGGAACCCACCGGAGCAGGGTAGTTCGAGGATGGGAGGAAGCCGGAGTGCGCGCAACTTTGATGTACGGCGCGGGGGATGTCCGCGTCGACACAGTTCCCGATCCCAGCCTCGTGGAGGCGACAGACGCCCTTGTCTCGGTTCGACACGCATCCGTCTGCGGGAGCGATCTGTGGCCGTATCGGACGATGGAACCCACCGAGACTGGCCGGCGAATGGGGCATGAGTTCATCGGCGTCGTCGAGGCCGTTGGCCCTAGGGTCCGCACGGTAAAGGTCGGCGATGTGGTACTCGCACCGTTCGTCTGGTCCGACGGCACATGCGTGTTTTGCCGGGAAGGACTGCAAACGTCGTGCCTCCACGGCGGCAGGTGGGGCATCAACGGGATCGACGGAGGCCAAGGCGAGGCGGTGCGCGTCCCCCAAGCAGACGGCACGCTTGTTGTTCTGCCGGTGGCGGTCGACAGCGTCCTGATGCCCTCGCTGCTGACGCTCTCGGACGTGATGGCGACTGGCCATCACGCTGCCCTCGCTGCGCGCGTCGGTCCTGGGGAAACGGCCGCCATTGTTGGAGACGGCGCCGTTGGCTTGTGCGGCGTGATTGCTGCCCGTCGCCTTGGCGCCGAAAAGATCATTCTCCTGGGCCGTCATCCCGACCGCATCGAGATGGCAAAGGAGTTCGGCGCAACGGACATCGTCCCCGAGCGCGGCGCCGACGCGGTCCAGCACGTGCGGGAGCTGACGGGCGGATTCGGAGCGCACTCCGTTCTGGAGTGCGTGGGGCACGACCAGTCCATGCGCACAGCGATCGACATCACCCGACCGGGCGGCGCTGTCGGCCGCGTCGGGCTTCCCCAGTCCGAGACCATTCCGGCCGCGCTTCCGACGTTGTTCAACAATATCGCCATCGGCGGCGGTGTTGCTCCGGCACGGGCATACGTGGATGAGCTGTTGCCGGATGTTCTCGAAGGCCGAATCCAGCCAGGTCGAGTGTTCGACCGCGTCGTGCGACTTGAGGAGGTGCCTGACGGCTACCGGGCCATGAACGACCGGCAAGCGATTAAGGTTCTGATCGAGTTGTAAGGGCCAAGAGTGCTGGCCCCACCGGTAACCCATGACCACGAGCAGGCTGACTGCCGTCGGAACCTAAACTGGAGGCACGAAAAAGTGGAGATCAAGAGAAACGGCTCCAGACCCTCCGGAACGGGGCAGGCAGCCTCGTTCACCGGTCACGTGCGGATTGATCCCCTGTTCGAGGCGCAAGCTCCGGCACGGACCAGCGCCGCCAGTGTCACGTTCGAGCCTGGTGCCCGGACCGCATGGCATACCCACCCGCTCGGTCAGACCTTGATCGTGACGGCGGGGTGTGGGTGGACACAGGTCTGGGGCGGTCCGGTGGAGGAAATTCGGCCAGGCGACGTCATTCGGTTTTCTCCGGGCGAGAAGCACTGGCACGGCGCGACGGCCACAACAGCTGTAACTCACATCGCGGTTCAGGAAGCCCAGGATAGCAAGACTGCCGACTGGCTGGAGAAGGTCAGCGACGAGCAGTACCAGGCAGGATCGGGAAACAGGCCGGGTGTATAGGAGGCTTAAGGTGACGGGGAGGCGGTAGCCACCAGCGCTGTCTGGCCGACACGGTATACCCGGGGCGAGCATGCGCCCGGGCGAAGGGGGCTTGGATTTGATGGTCCTTGCACCGGACCAAGCCACGACGGCGTCCCTGACGGCCAGCGGGCAAGACCGCCTGGAACGGCACCCGAAGCTGGCTCGCCTGGTCTCGGCCTACGCGCCGCATGACGGTACCTTCGACCTGGCGGTTCCCGGGTTGCACGCGAGCCGGCTTTCAGAAGCCAACGCGGGTCGCGTCCACACCATCCAGGTGCCATCCCTGTGCATCATCGCCGATGGTGCGAAGACCATTACGGTGGGCGACCAGGCTTATGAGTACGACGCACCGCGTTTCCTGGTGGTCTCCGTGTCCCTACCCGTCGCAGCCACGGTGACACGGGCCGCACGCGCCAAGCCCTACCTGGCCGTCAGACTGGACCTCGATCCTCGACGCATTGCCGAACTCGTACTGAAGGTATACCCACAGGGACTGCCTCCGGTGCAACACCAGAGCGGCGCCTTTGTCGCTCCCGTCGACCTGAAGATTGTCAGCGCCGTGACGAGGCTCATGGAGTGCCTGCCGCAGTCGGGCGACGTAGACCTGCTGGCCCCGCTGATCATCGACGAAATTCTGATCCGGCTCTTGCGCAGTCTTATGGGTGCCCGTGTTGCCCAGATAGGGCTTGCCGATTCTGGCGTAGATCGAGTGGCCAGGGCGATTTCCTGGCTGCGCGACAACTTCGCCCAGCCGGTGCGAGTCGAAGATCTGGCCGCACTCGTGCATATGAGCGTTTCGTCATTCCACGAGCACTTCAAGTTGGTTACATCGCTGAGTCCGCTCCAGTATCAGAAGATGCTTCGCCTCCAGGAGGCGAGACGGCTCATGCTGTCCGCCGCGATGGACGCAGGTACCGCGGGTCAGCTGGTTGGATACGCCAGCACATCCCACTTCAGCAGGGACTACAGCCGGCTGTTCGGCCGACCGCCAGCTCAAGATGTTGCCCGGATCCGTCAAGAAGCCCACGTGCTCGTATAACAGCCACGCGACCGAGGGGGGAGCAAGCACACAGATGGCCATCAGTGAAACGGCTCGCAGAAACCACGACCAGTTGTTTCCGAACCACGTGTCCACCTTAGCGGCCACCGACCCCGAATTGGTCGAGATCTTTGACAATTTCGCCTTTGATGAGGTGCTCCGGCACACGAGCCTTGAAACCAAGACGCGGCTCATGGTCGAGCTGGCGGCGCTAATAGGTTGCCAGGCGATCAGCGAGTACCGGGTGATGCTCGGAGCCGCGCTCTCGGTGGGAGTCACACCGGTTGAGGTGAAAGAGATCGCGTACCAGGCCGTCGCCTATGTCGGTATGGGTAAGGCTTTTGACTTCCTCCACGCTACCAACGACGTCCTCACCAAGCGCGGCGTGCCGCTGCCGCTGGAGGGCCAGTCCACCACGACGCCAGACACCCGGACGGAGAAGGGCGTGGACGTACAGAAGCGGATCGTTGGCGCCGATCGGGTTGAGCAGATGTACGCCGCGGCGTCCGATGACGAGATCCACTTTCAGCGATTTCTCTCTGCCCACTGCTTCGGGGACCACTACACCCGCACAGGCATCGACATCGGCACCCGGGAGCTTCTCACCTTCGCCGTGCTCATCTCGATGGGAGGGTGCGAGCCCCAGGTCCGCGGACACATCCAGGCTAGCCTCAGGGTTGGCAACGACCGGGAGGTGCTGCTTGGCGTGACAACCGCTCTGCTACCGTTCATCGGCTACCCTCGTGCACTGAATGCCCTCGCCGTGATCAATCAGGAGACCAAGGACTGAGAACGCGATCCGATCGAGAACGAGAAGCCGAAGGTGGGAACTGCCCCCAGCTGCACACCAGGGTCGCCGCCGTTCTGAGCGGCGCCCAGACATCACGAGAGAGAGAAGGGTCCACATGCGTACATGGCTGATCACTGGCGTCAGTAGCGGCTTCGGCCGTGAGATCGCCAAACAGCTCCTTGAGGGTGGCGACCGCGTCGCCGGAACCGTGCGCCGAGCCGATACGGTCGCCGATCTCGTTGGCCGCTACCCCGAAACCTGTCACGTCGAACTGCTCGACGTGACAGACGTGAGGGCGATCCGTGAGGTCGTGGAGCGCAGCTTCGCGCGGCTGGGTCGCATTGACGTGGTTGTGAGCAATGCCGGCTACGGACTCTTCGGCGCCGCCGAGGAACTCTCTGACGAACAGGTGGATCACATCATTGCCACGAACCTAATCGGTTCCATCCAGCTCATTCGAGCCGCGCTGCCGCACCTTCGCGTCCAGGGTGGGGGGAGGATCATCCAGATCTCCTCGTACGGCGGCCAGGTTGCATTCCCCGGGAACTCCATGTACCACGCCACCAAATGGGGCATCGAGGGTTTCGTCGAATCCGTCGCCCAAGAGGTCGCCCAGTTTGGCATCGGCATGACCATCGTCGAGCCAGGTGGCGCACGCACCGAGTTCCGCTACGGAAGCGCCCAGGTAGCCACGCCGCTGCCTGCCTATGAGGGCAACCCGGCGCACGCCTTTCAGGCCATGCTCGATCCCGCCAACGGGCTCGCCCCCGGTGACCCTGCTCGCATGGCTGCAGCGATCATCGCCAGCGTCGATCACGCACCTGCCCCCATGCGCATGATCCTGGGATCGCAAGCACTCCAGAGCACCCTCAAGGTGCTCAAGGAGCGGGTGGCTGGCTTCGAATCGCAGGCCGATCTTGCGGCCTCGACCGATTTCCCGCCTAGCCCGTAGCGCGGACAACTCCTACGAGCACCTGTGAAAATATTACGCACTCCTGTTGTCATCGGAGACGAAATCCTTATGCACCTTCGGGTCATCAAGCGCCGCCGTAGCGAGGTGTCGATCTATGACCCCATCGGCTACGACCGCGAAGGCAACGAGATCACGCTCATGGACGTCCTCGGAAGCGAGCCGAACGTCATCCCGGATCAAGTGGTAGCGCGGGAAGAGGTGGAGCTCCTGCACCGCGAGCTTCGGGTGCTGCCGCCCAAGGAGCGCAAGGTGCTGGAGCTCAGGTTCGGGCTTCGGCAGGCGCCGCGCAAGACCCAGCGGGAGATTGCCAGGATGCTCGGGATCTCCCGGAGCTACGTATCGCGCATCGAGAAACGTGCAATCAAAGACATGAAGAGGCACTACTTCAGTCTCAGCGCAGAACGCTGACTCAGTGCCGGTCCCTCCCCTTTGGCGGGGGGACCGGCTTTCCTGTGGAATCCCGACACTGCCTCAAGCAGGTGTGGGCGGTTTCCGCGAACGATGGACAGTATTAATGCCAGGTTCCTGCCGTCAGCGGGGGCCTGTTTTCTTTCTGTCGGGCGGTGGTGCAGTGCTACCGGATGAACCGCGGCAGGACGTGCCAGTTGCTGTGAAGAACACGGCAGGTCTTAAGGGTCCGTTTCTTCAAACCAGCAGAGGGAGGCGTTCGTATGGCCCGCCAACCGTTTCTCCCGACCTACGCTGGCGTCCCCACGAGGATGGCACCTAGCTTGATTGATAGCATGCCGAAGGTGGCCGAGTTAGTCGGGAGATGCGCGATAAATTGGTCCGGCGTCGAGTTGCAGCTTGCGCTCGCCCTTGGTAGCATGCTCGGCGTCGGAAACCCTGCGTCGGTGGCGGTATTCCTGTCCCTAAGGAATCACCGGGCACAGAGAGATGCACTGAGGGCCGCAGCAGACAAGTCTCTGTCCGGAGGGTTAAAGGATCTGTTTGATGCGATCCTCAGAGTGCACGCTAGCCTGGACAGTCAGCGAAACGACGTGGTGCATTGCGTATGGGGTGCCGCCGAGGGCACACCAGATGGCGTTATATGGTCGTCCTTGCAAGACCACGCCAACATGCTCATTACAAGCTATCACAATGAGACGACGGGAGCGCTCGACGGATACGAGGAAGTTACACGCCATATGACCAAAGACTACTTCGTGTACAGGTTTAGCGATCTCGAATTGCTAAACTCACAAATCACTGCTCTAGCCACTGCAGTTTCGAACTTTCATGTCCATCTTAGATATAGGCATGAGCCAGCCGGTGCCTCGGCGCTTAAGCTGTTGCGCGACGAACCGCTGATTCAGGAGGCGCTGAACCAAATACGTGGCACATAGGTGGCTCATAGCTGCGACATCTCGCTGACGGAACCGCGGAGCGCACGCGGGAGGCGCAGATGGCGCTGCGATGAGCGGGGCATCCCTAAGTGTCCGGCGCTACGAGGCCCGCGAGTATTAGTGCCAGGTTCCTGCCGTCGGCGGGGGCCTGTTTTCTTTCTGCCGGAGGGGGTGATGTGGTGCTAACGGAGAACCCGCAGCGCAACGTGGTCTTCGCCCCAGGAGCCGAAGAATCTCTTCGGAGGCTGGAAGCCAGTCCAATCCCAAACGCCATCCTCCGGCATCCAACGCTTACACCTGAAGCCCGTGCGGTCTACATGATGATGCTGACCTGCATGGACGGAGCGGGAATCTACCGTGGTACGCTGCAGGATCTCTCGCTCTGGTCGGGTGTAACCGTCCGCGAGGTTCGCCGCATCCTTGAGCGACACCTGATCCCGGCTGGTCTTGTGGAACCCCACCGCAGAGGTGTCCATCGCGTGTTTCACTGCACGGTATACACCGGAGACTTCGATGAGCCAACCCAGCGTAGATGGGACGAGCAAATCATCTACTTCGCACAAGGAACCTTCAGCGGGCTCGTCAAGATCGCTGCGCACCGGGTCTCCCGAACCGCTGGTCCTCTTAGGTACTATCCGTGGCGGTGATCAGGAGGAGCGAGAACTCCATAAGAGGTTCAGTTCCCAGCGGATCAATGGTGAGTGGTTCAGCCCGTCACAGGACCTGTTGCGCGCCGCCGCAGGCGAACTCGGCTCAAGCCAGGGGTGATAAGATGGCGTCCTCGCAGCAGCCCGGTCAGCACGGCGACCGAGTGGAACGGCGATACGAGCGTTACGCCATGTCACCCGTGCAGCTCCTACGGAACCCGAGTATCAGCAGCCATGCGACGCGGGTGTTCGGGCTCCTCGACAGCTATTCCGACTGGGACACCCAGACCGCGTTCCCCGCCCAGGCACGGTTGGCCGAGGACATGGGGGTGAGCGTGCCGACGGTGCGGCGGGCCATCAAGGAGCTCGTGGATTCCGGCTTCGTCATGGTGAGGGCGGCCAATGACGCCAGAGGCATGCGTGTCGGCACGATCTATGCGCTGTTCGACGCTCCGCAACGCCCCTCGGAAGCAGACGGTTCAACTGACGATTCCGGCATGATCACTGGTGATCACGCCAACCGCTCACCCGTGAGCACGCCCCTGACCACGGGCGACGAGGCGCCTAGTCACGGGCGCCACCCAATCAATACAGACTCCGGTAATAGTGCTGTGCTTCCGTCCGAAGACAAACCTATGGAGGTCACACCTGCTTCAGGCAGTGGTTCGGAAACGAAAAACATAGAAGCAGGAGCAAGCTCCGCGCGCACGCAGGCACGGGTTAACTCCGCGCGCGTGAAGGCCCAGCCTAACCCGGATGTGAGGCCGATGCTTAAGCGCCATGCGCAATGCTACCAGGACAAGGTGGGAGCTCCGTACCCGATCTCTTGGGCCAAAGAGGGCGCGATCGTCAAGCGCCTGCTCGCGACCTACAGCCGGGACGAGATTGTATTGTTGCAGGACACATTCTTCGCGCAGAAGGCGGACAGCCAGGCTGCGCTCCGCGGCTACACCGTGCAGTGGCTCGAGCACGAAGCTCCCGCCCTCATGGCGCGGATTCGGCTTCAGAACGGCCTCACGGCCGAGCAGCGCGAGGTAATCGCGGCTCTCGTCGCAGAGGGAGTCACCGAGCCGACGGCGACGGCCCTCGCGAGTGAATACCGGGTCGAAGACATCCGTCGGCAACTCCACGCGCACGCTGTCCGCAAGGACAGGCTTCGGAGTCCCGCAGCAGCCCTGGTCAAGGCGATTCGCGAAGGTTGGCAGGTGCCTGAGGAGTCTGAACCTGACTACTACCGGCCATTGCGGCTGGCAGCGGCGTCCGATGGAACCCCCGTTGGACCGCCGCCGGAAGAGATCCGCGTCCAGCTTGAACGCACCATCGCTCACCTCGTTGGGAGGTAGACATGACAGAGACTCGCAAGCGGCGGCGCCGATCACATAAGACCAAGATCACGGTGCCGTTGGAGCACTACCAACAGCTCCAGCGAGAGTCTGCCGCGGCCCGCAACGCCTTCGATGCCTTGAACGACCGGTCGGTAAGCCACGAAGATCTGTCACATGTGGTGTGGTCGCTCTGGCGTGCGCTTGAGGGCGGAATCCCCACAGACCTGCAATAGGAGGTGCGCCCATGTCGGTTGCGAGTCTGGATACGGCGGCGGAGGGCGCGACCCTAGCGGCCATGCTCGCCGACGAAGTGTTTCGCACGGAGGTCCTCTGCGAGCCAGAGGACCTTTTCGCTGACGGGCGGTACGCCGTCTTGCGGCGTGTGGTCGGGTCACTCGCCGACCGCGGCGACATCGTTGACGCCCTGACTGTGGCGCACGAGGCGGAGGCCCTTGGACTCAAGATGGCGGCGGATGTCGTGAAGGCGCTGCCTCCGGCTTCGGGCCGGTACCTGACGGTGCTCGCTAATGCCCGGCTGCGCCGCAAGGCGCAGGAGATCGGGCGAATGCTCCTGGCTTCCGGCGTTTCGCCTGAAGCCGACCTGGGCATGGCGGCTGAGATGGCCGTTGCCGCCCTGGCTGGCGCGCAGTCGAAGGTGGTGAGCGTGGCCGACGCCGGAGCGGAGGCCTTCCGCCGGGCGAAGGCTGGTGCGCCGAGGATCGTGCGGACGGGCGTCCCCGACCTCGACGACGCCTTGCAGCTCATCGGGCCCGGCGACCTCGTGATCCTGGGTGCTCGTCCATCCGTCGGAAAAACGGCGGCCGCCGTGCAGATCGGCCGGCATACCGCGGCAGCGGGAAACGGCGTGCTCTTCTGCTCGCTCGAGATGGCGCCGGAGGCGATTTCCCTGCGCCTTGTTGCGCAGGAGGCCGGGATCCCGTTTGTCGGACTGGCCGCAAACCAACTCGAAGTTGGCGGGTGGCAGAAGGCGAGTCAGGCTCTCGAGATCGTCTCGCGCATGCCACTCTCCATCGCGGACGCAGGTGGCTACAACCCGGCGCAGATCCGGGCGGCGGCGACGAAGTTCAAGGCCTCGCTTGCGAGGGTTGGCCTCTCGCTCAGCGTGATCGTGGTCGACTACCTGCAGATCATCGTCCCGCCGAAGAGCGACAACAACCGCAGCCGTGAGATCGCGGCGATCTCGGGAGCCCTGAAGGCGATGGCAAAGGGGCTCAATGTCGTGGTCATCGGCCTCTCGCAGCTCAGCCGCGCGCTTGAGAACCGGCAGGACAAGCGCCCGGCCCTTTCTGACTTGAGGGAGTCTGGCGCGATTGAACAGGATGCCGACTCGGTGATTCTTCTCCACCGGCCGGAGAAGCACCCGAGCGTCGCTGAGATGGTGATTGCCAAGCAGCGCAACGGCCCGACGGGGACGATCAGCACCGTCTGGAACGGCCCGTCGATGTCCTTCGGTCCGATCGGCGACGCCTACGAGGACCCGTGGGGGAACGGAGATGCCTAAGAAAGGGCAGCTCGTCTGGTCGGAAGAAAGGATCATCGCCGCTCTCCGAGAGGCCGGCGCGGAGAAGCGGCGCTGGATTCCGGTCGAGGAGTGGAGGGCTGAAAGGCGCGTGCCGGTCTACGAAACGGTGACCAGGCACTTTCTGTCTTGGGGCGCGGCCTGGACGAAGGCTGGCTACCCGCCGCCAGCGCCGTGGGGAGAGCGCAGCATCCCGAGGCGTTGGACGGACGAGCAACTGATTGAGTCTGTGCGTAGGGCCGCTAGCGGGCGCCTCTTGTCGTGTAGCCAATACGAGGGGTGGCATAAGCAAACAGGTGAAGGCCCTTGCCTTGCAATCCTCCGGCGCAGGCTAGGCTTGTGGGAGGATGTCCAGCGGCGCGCCGGGATCCGCGTGCGTCGCGATTCTCTGACTCCGGATGCACTGGTCGAGTCGGTCGCCGCCCTCTGGCGGGTCATCGACCGCGAGCCGACGGCGCGAGACTGGACTAAGTGGTCTGAGCGTCCTTGCACCGTCGAGACCCTAGTGAAGCAATGCGGTGCCACCTTCTCGGAGGTAAAACGGCAGGTCTTGGCGCAGTATCCTGCCCTGCCGAAAGAGCGCGTGGGGCAGTCTCTCGCGCTGCGGCGTATCTTGCGGGTTCCGCGCGAACTCCTCACAGAGCGCGAAACGGAGATAGCGTTGATGGCTGAGACTGGGGCTTGCCTGCAAGAGATCGGCGAGGCAATAGGTCTCACGCGCGAGAGAGTTCGGCAAGTCGCCGTGAAGGCTGGTCATGGCATCCGCCGTGGAGGGCGCAGGCGCTCGTACACGCGGGCAGAGGTTAATCGAGGCTCTTCGCAGGTCCTACGAGGAGATCGGGAATATCCCCACCATCCAGGCGTGGGGCATCAAGAGACTGAGGCCTTCCGTAACCGTGATCCTACGCCTCTTCGGATCGTGGCGTTCGGCATGGGCTGAAGCTATCGGAGCCTGTCATCCGGAGGTCCAGGCCATGCAGCGGCGGCGTGGACGCCGTGTATCGGCTTGATGCGTGTGCCACCCCGTTCCTGCGGCGGCAAGGGTTCGCCTTCGGCTGGCCTATGGCCGCCTTTGCCGACGCAGGCCTGGGGTAGCCTTGTCTCTCTTTGGCAACTCGAAACGCAACTCGAGTTGCGTTTCCGTATTGGTGAGGTGGTCTGATTGATCGAAGTCCTGCTGGAGTACGAGAAGGACACCAAGAACACCGTCCGACTACAGGAAGTCGAGGGCGATGACGCTCCGGCCATTGGAACCCTGTACCTGCAGAAGCACGCTTACAAAAAGCTTGGCTCGCCGCAGCGCGTCAAGCTGCACCTCGAAGCGGGCCAATAACATCGGTCACGACGATAACACGGAAGGCTGCCGGAGAGATCCGGTGGCCTTCCGTTCTGCACTTCTAGAGGTCTCCGGAGTCCGCAAGATGTGGTCTTGACCATGAAGGGGTCGTCCGGAGAGCCGGGCGCCCTTCCCGCGTTCTGGAGGAGGGACTGGATTGGCCGCCGTACGATCGCCGAAAGCCAAGCCGTCCATAGAGGTCGACCTCGACGCCTGCGAGATCGAGTGCCTCTTCGACGTGCTGGTCCACATGAGGGACTCCGCGCTCCGGCTCTTGGCCGAGAGGATGCCTCGGCCGATCCCGCCTAAAAAGAGGCGGGAGGCAAAGACGATCAGGACCGCGATTGTCGAGCGTTGGAGCACGCCTGAGGTAAGGAGCTACCTGCAGGAGTTCATCTACATGTCCGGGCGCAAGATGCGCGCGGAAGTCCGTGACCGTAAGGGCATCAAGGATCTCCTGGAGCATGGGGTGCAGCCTGGCACGATTATCTATCTGGCGCACATTGAAGGACTCGACCCGGCTCGAACGCTTTCCTTGATGCCGGTCGCCGCCCAACGCGACTTTGTGGAGAGGCAAGAGGGGCTCCGAGGTTTGGCGGAGGTCCTGCAGCAGCACAGGGAAGACAAAGTGGAGCAAGGGCAGCAATCTCTCCACGCCGCCATCGTCAGGGCCGCAGACCGCAGAACTAGGGAACTGCAGGAGCGCATCCAGGTCGTCAGCCAGAAACACGAGCGAGCGCAGCACGCCGTCGCCAACGTGGCGGCAACGCTCAATCAGCAAATCGAGACCCTGGGGCAGAACCTTGATACTTCACGCGGGCAGATTGAGGCCCTCCACTCCATGGTTGAGTCGCAGCGACAGACCATCGAGGATCTCAGGCGCCAACTAGCATCCGAAGAGATGAGGGCGAGGGAGGCTGGCCGAAGGGCTTTGAGCCAGGCGCTGTTGGGCAGCAGGGTGCTCGTCGTGGGCGACGACAACCGCCAAGTCGTCTATCGCGAAGAGGTCGAGCGTTTCGGCGGCGAGTTTGACTTCCTTTCTGGCTTCTCCGAGCCGCGACGCGCTAGCGAGAAGGCGGCCGCAGCGGATGTCGTCGTGCTCGTGACGAGCTATGTCAGCCACAAGGTCTCTGGCCGCATAGGCGCTTTCGGGAAGGTGGTCATCCGGGTGAACCAGAGCGGCGAGCACTCCATGCGCGAGGCGCTCACCCACTATGTCCTCGACCTGCTGCAGAGAGACGAAGCATATAGCGGGTGATGTTCGTGACACGAAGCGCGATCAGTGAACCTCCGGAGGAGTGGAGGGCAGCCTGGGCCTCTCTCGACCGGATTGAGCAACTGGCCAACAACGTGGTGTCGCCGGTCGATAGGGAGGGTGGAAACGCCTTGGTCAAGGCAGTCATGGATTCTCGCCGCCGTATGGTGGAGATGCTTCCGCAGATAGGAGGACAGGATGGGCAAAGTCGCTCAGCATGAAGGACTCAAGGCCGCAGCACTCGAGTGCGCCGCCTGTCCGCTTGCGAGTAAACGAACACAAGTTGTCTTTTCGCGTGGTAACCCACAAGCTCGTCTCTGGATCATCGGAGAAGGACCGGGTGCCGACGAGGACACTCAAGGGATCCCCTTCGTCGGCCGGGCGGGGCAGTTGCTCGACAAGATCCTCGAGGCGGCCAAGATCGGGCAGGACGAAATCTTCATCACCAATACGGTGCTCTGCCGGCCGCCGGGGAACCGGGTGCCGACGAACGACGAGATCGCCGCCTGCTCGGTCCACCGCAATGCACTGCTCGATCTCTGGAAGCCGCCGCTGGTCGTCCTGCTCGGGGCGACGGCGGCGCGTGTGTTCCTCGAGAGCAAGAGTCTCGCCGACGTGCGCGGGCAGCGCATCGAACGTGACGGGCGCGTATACTACGCCACCTTCCACCCGGCCTTCCTTCTACGCGACCCGCGGCAGAAGCCCCTGGCCTGGAAGGATTGGCAGACGATTCGGGACGAGCTGAGGGCCCTGCCAAGAGGAGACAAGCCTTCCGGTGGATCTTTGGTGGAGGAACACGACCACGCTGCGGGGTACGATCACTCTGTTGTCGAGCGGCTCATGCCGTACATCGAGCAGACGGTGGCGACTCCGAAGGGAACGGGCAGGCTGGTGCAGGTCTTCCACGACCGGTGCGGCGTGGTGTTGGACCATAGCCCCAACAAGGTCGCGTTCTTCCCGCCCGGTGAAGTCGCGGGACTCATCCAGGAAAGGCAGGCTGGCTGATGCGTCTTCCGAAGGTTCTGGCCCTGTGCGTGCTGCTCGTGGGTGTTGCCACTGCTCCGGCCGTGAGCAGCGCTGCCTCCCCCATCGCTTCCGGTCGCCTGTTGATCGAGCCCCAGGTCGGAGCCACTCCGTACGTAACCGCGGTCAGGCAGGCGAAGCATGCGGTGGACGTCAACTCCTACCTGCTGGACGATTCCTCTCTCGTCTCGGCACTCGTCGCTGCAGCGAACCATGGCGTCTCCGTCCGGGTCATCGTTGCGGGGAATCCCTACGACGATGCGCGCGCTGTCCCGCAGGAGAAGGCCGAGTTCGCCAAGACCCGCGTCCAGATCAAGACCGCACCGGCACGCTTCGAGGGCTCCTACGTCTTCGACCATGCCAAGTACCTCGTCGTCGATCCAGGGTTCGCGACGGAGACTGCCATCCTCGGATCGTCCAACATGGATTACTCCGGCCTCAGCGGCGGGAACCGCGAGTATGACTGGGAGACTTCGAGCCCACAAGTCGTGAAGGCGCTGGCCGCCGTGTTCAACGCCGACTGGGCCGGACGCAAGGCCGGTCCCGCGCCACGAGGCGCCTTGGTGCTGTCGCCGGGTGCAGAGCAGGCGATCCTCGGCTTGATCGACTCGTCGCATCACGGCGTCGAGATCGAGACGGAGGAGTTCAGCCGGGTACCTGCCGTGGCCCTGGCGCTTGAAGCCGTGCTGCGTCTGCATGAGTCGGTGCGAATCGTCGTCCCGTCGTCCATCTCGTCCTACGACCTCGAGCAGTTGCGCCCCCTGGCGCGAGACGGCGCCAAGATTGTGGAAGTACGGTCGCCCTACATCCACGCCAAGCTCATCATCGCCGACAGCAGGGCGTTCATCGGATCGCAGAACTTCTCGAACTCCTCCCTGGATGATAACCGTGAGGTTGGGATCCTGCTCGACGGCGCTCCAGTAAACACGTTACTGCACCAGTTCAACGCCGACTTCGCGGCCGGCAAGCCGATCCGCTAGGCCGAACAAACCACGAGAGCAGCACTGCCAAGCGCGGTGCTGCTCTCGCTTCTGGAGGCTAAGGGCAAGCGTATAGGTGGGAGGTGGATCCATGCTGTCTCTGCGCGACTATCAGGAGGAGGCTGTCGAGGCCGTTGTGACCGAGGCTCGCCAGGGGGTGCGGAGGCAACTTGTGGTCCTTCCAACGGGTGCCGGAAAGACCATATTGGCTGCCGCACTCTCTCAGCAGGCGCACGGCCGCGTCCTCATGCTCGTCCACCGTGACGAGCTGGTGCAGCAGTCGGTCGAGAAGTTCGGCTACATCTGGCCGGAACAGTCCATCGGCGTCGTCAAGGCTGAGCGCGACGAGCATGACCGCCGGGTGGTGGTCGCCTCGGTGCAAACCCTGCAACATAAGCGACGGCGCGACCGGCTCAACAAGGACGAGTTCTCGCTGGTGATCGTTGACGAGGCCCACCACAGTCCGGCTGAGAGCTACCGGAACACGCTCGAGGATCTCGGCTTCCTGCCGGACCCGAGCGCAGGCCGGCTGCTTCTTGGCATAACCGCCACGCCAATGCGCGGCGATGGCATCGGCCTGAAGGGGGTCTTCGAGAAGATCGTCTACCGCCGCTCGATCTCGGATCTGGTGCGGGCGGGCTACCTCGCCGACGTCCAGGGCATCCGAGTTCGCACATCGGTAGACCTGAACAAGGTCCGCACGGTGCGCGGCGACTTCCAGGCCAGGGACCTCTCCCTGGCAGTCGACACACCACGGCGCAACGAGCTGATCGTGGACGCCTACTGCAAGCATGGTGAGCGGCGTAGGGCAGTGGCATTCACGGTGGACATCGCCCACGCCCAGCACATCGCCGAAGCGTTCCGCGACGGAGGATTTCGAGCTGACTGGGTCTCCGGCGAGCTGCCGATCGAGGAGCGACGAGAGAGGCTTAGGAAGCTGCGCGACGGCGAGCTGGACGTGCTCGCCAACTGCGCCGTTCTCACGGAAGGCTGGGACGAGCCCTCCGTCGCCTGTCTCATCATGGCCCGGCCAACGAAGTCCACCGGCCTCTACATTCAGATGGCCGGCCGCGGCCTTCGCCCGTACCCCGGCAAGGATTATTGCCTCGTCGTCGACGTGAGCGACAACGCGCATGACATCTGCGCGCTCGGCACCCTCGACGGCGACGACGCGAGCTTCGCGAACGGCCGGAAGACCGACGGACTGGACGGCGGGATGGCGGACGCCGAGAAGGAGGAGCCCGAAGAGCTCGGCGAGGGCGTGCAGATCGTCGCCTCGACGATCGACCTACTGGCTCGCTCGAAGTTCCGCTGGCGGGTCGAACGCAACCGCATGATCCTGGAGGCCGGTCCTGGCCAAGAGATCAATCTCGATGAGGTCGAGGGAGACCTCTGGGCCGTCACGCTGAGGCAGGGGCGCGAGCTGCGCCCTCTTACGGATCGGCCGCTGCCGGTCAGCTACGCGCAGGGCGTCGCCGAAGACTACGTGCGGTCCAACCAGCTCGAAAGCTACGCTGCCCGCGACGCTGCCTGGTTGAAGAAGCCTGCCTCCGACGCGCAGATCGACCTCTTGAGGCGCGAGTTCAATATCGCGGTCCCACGGGGGACCACGCGCGGCGAAGCGCAGGAGATGATCCGGCAGGCGTTCCGCGACCGTAACCTGAACGACCCGAACGCCCCATGGCGGCAAGACCCGGCATCGGAGAAGCAGCTTGCCTGGTTGCGGGCGCACGGCTATGCGGTGCGCCCCGGTCTCACGAAGGGCGACTTCTCTGACCTCATGGAGAGGTTGAAGAGTCGGGGCCGTCGGCGCCGGGCACAGTGAGCCCTTTCAGATAGACCAGGGAATCTCCCATGGCGCATCGAACCGTGCGGTGACGACGCGACCCAGGTATGGATGGTCGTGGCGGTCTCAGCTGGGAGTGTGGTTGTATGACGGTTCACCGCCAGGTGTTGGCGTCGGCCGCCGCCGGAATCATCATGGCCACCGCCGCAGTTGCCTTCGCGGACAGCCCCGCGAGTAACGCCCCTACCATCGCCACCTATACGCAAGGGCTCACTCCGTCCCCGCACATCGGCGACATCACCCTCGGTCCTACAGGCGATCCTTGGTTTGCCGAACCTGGCGCCGACAAGATCGGCCGGATCTCACCTGATGGCACGATCAGCGAGTTTCCGGTCCCGACGCCAAACGCTTGGCCGATCGGCATAACGGCGGGCCCTGACGGCGACATCTGGTTTACGGAGCTGAACGCAAGCAAGATTGGGCGAATCTCTCCGTCCACCGGCGCGATTGTTGAGTGGGCGTTGCCGCCTTCGGAAAGGCCATGGCATATGACGACGGGGCCCGATGGAGATTTGTGGTTTACCGAAGTCAACGCAATTGGGCGTATGACGCCAGCCGGAGAGGAAACTCAGTTTCCGCTATCGACGGACGCCGAGGGCATCACGGCGGGGCGGGATGGGAACCTGTGGTTCACCGAACCGGACGCCAACAGCATCGGTCGCATCACGACGACCGGCGTCGTCACCGAGTTCCCAGTCGATGAGGTGCCCACCACGCAGAGCTGCGACCCGACCTCCATCGTCGCCGGTCCAGACGGTAACCTGTGGTTCACCGTTCTGGGCTTTGGGGCGCCGTGCCAGGGCCAGGTAGGTCGGATCACTCCATCGGGCGCCGTGACGATGTTCCCGCTTTCGGGCCCGGTGCAGGGGCCGGATGAGATCACCTCAGGCCCAGACGGAAGCCTGTGGTTCACAGAGGCGTTCTCGGGAGACGTCGCCGAGATGACCACCGCCGGACATGTCACCGAATACCACCTGCTGCCGCCGAACACGCCTTATGGGATCGCAGCCGACAACTCTGGGAACCTGTGGGTCACGGCTGCTGCCACTGGTTATGAAGTCATCTCAAAGATCACTCCGTCGGAGTCGACGATCAGTGCTCAATCCATCGTGTCCCAAGCGGTTAAGGCGGCGATTCTCGCCGGACAGGGCAGGAGTTATGCCGCGACCGTACCCGGCACGGTGCTGCAACAGGTGGTTCAGGACTACCCTTACGGGAAGACTGCGGTCAACTTCTATCCGTGCGACCATCACTGGCCGGCCGGATACTGCGGTGAATACCACATGCTTGCGACCTACCATGACACGCCACAGGTGGACGGTTCGAGGGTTACTTCCGCCATTCGATGGCTGACGGGCAACGCCAAACCTGGGGACCAAGGAAGAGGAGGCGAGTGTCTCTTCTTCGCGGACTTGGTTGCCGTTCGAGCTGGATATCCGCTTAAGTCTCCACCCCTCGACTACTCCATGCTGAGCAAGGTACAGCCCTTTCCGGGTGCCACCCCTGTCGAGCCGGCCAAGCGCGGAACGGTGGAGCCCGGCGATATCCTCATGACTAATGTCCGCGGGAGCCCACAGCATACGGCCGTTGTCATAGTCACGACCGATGAGGGGCTGCTTGCGGTGGACTCGAACCAGCTCTACGACGAAAAGATCCGTCTGCACTACATGCCGTGGGGGCACTTGACCGACCGTGCGGATGGCATTGCATATTATCGAATCCGGCTCTGGTCCCAGAACGCGGCAACGCAGGCATGGAACGATATGCCCACGCTGGTCCAGGTCGGGTCCGTTCGGGCGTATACGGAAGTAGGCGAGCAGACGCTTTCGGCCGCCCCGGTGTTGTCGAACGGCAGGGTACTCGTTCCCCTGGACTTCTTCTCAAATGTGCTTGGGGCAGACGTATCGTGGGACTCGGCCACTCGACAGGCGACGGTTAGCATGAACGGCGACGAGGTGGTGACGCCGGTCAGCATCCAGCAGGGTCGTCCGATGGTTTTGGCAAGTGCGGTGGGCGAGGGGCTCGGGTATACCGTCCGCTGGATCGCAGGGGACAGGGGGATCCTGATCGCAAAAGGCGTGTAACGCCCTGAGTCGGCGTTCTGTCTGCCTACAATGACCCCGTCGCCAGCCACCCGTCTTCATCAATGTTCAGCGGTCCGTCGCGTCGCCCCGGCGTACTAGTGAGGCAGGGCAAGTGGAACAAAGGCTAGTCGTGACGGAGAGCAAGGGATGCCATGTCGGCCTGGTCCTGGTTCATCCTGTGGATCGTCGGCACCGTCATAGTCGTCACCGTGATCATGGTCCTCTGGTTCAACTGGCAGGCGCCCAACAAACCGCCCCGCAACTTCAAGGTCGTCGTCAGGTGGGAAGGGCGCGGTTACTGGCCCGATGCCTCGGTGCGTCCGCTGCGGTGGACCTTTGTCATCGCAGAGTCGTTTCTCATCGCAGTGGGGATCGGCACGGCGGTCTGGGCGAACACCTGGATCGCAGGCGCAATCATCGCCCTTATAGGCGCGCCTGTCGTGCCCATGGCATTGTTCCCACAGACCATCGGCGGAAAGGTCTACGCGAACGACGTCGAGATGTTCTTCCACAGGACTCCGCGGATCTACGCACTGTCGATTTTCAGCTACCGCTTCCGATGGCGGAACGTCGTCGAGTGGACGGAGCACGAAGGGTACATCGACATGCTCTATGACGGCGGGGGACTGCGCATTCGGCTCAACCTGCCGCCCCCTCCTGCCGAGATACGGCCTCAGATCGAGAATTGGAGGCTAGGCGCGCAGAGAGCTTGATCCGAGAATTGGCTGAAGCGGGTGTGGGCAGCGATAGCTGCTCTGCACCCGTTCCTGCGTGCCAGAAGGGAAGATGATCTGATGCGTCTACCCAAGATGCGTTGCGACATCGCAGCCTACGCGCCGCGTATCGACCCCGAGCGGCGCACGACCGAGCGCGGCAGGCGGAAGGCTGAACGGCTGCTTGCCAAAGGGACCGACAGGTGCGACACCTGCCGCAACGGCAGATTCTTCGCGGAGGACAGTTCGCCGACGAGCAGGCTTCTTGCAGATTACGCTGCCTGCGCTGTGAGCTGGCGTGTTGTGCGGGACGGAAGGAGCGTCGCCGAAGGCTGGAAGGCTGGGCAGACAAGGGAGAACGAAGATCTTCTGACGGTGCGCGAGCTGCTCGATACTGACCCAGAGAACAGGTAGCGCGTGCCGCTCATGGTCTCGCAGCGATGCCACCGCCTTTGCCAGAACGTGAAGACCGACGGTCCGGGCAACACTATTGCCTGCCTCGAACGCCATCCCCGCCAACACGATGCGTGATCCCTGAGATAGACGAGTGCCGCTGAGGGAGGTGGGCGAGACGGTCACCGTGCCACCATTCGCAGATCAGAGGGCGGCGGGCCGCGATCTGGCCGCCCGGCTCGCGGATATCCGGTTCGGCAGCGCTGACCTGCGGCCGATCGTCTTCGGCGTCCCGAGAGGTGGGATCCCGGTCGCCTTTGAGGTGTACAGCGCCCCAAGGCGGAACTGCGGGCAGTCGTCGTGACCAAGATCAGAGATCCGGAGCACCCCGAGTACGCGCTGGGTGCTGTCGGACCGGGCGGCACGATCGTGGCGCCGGAGGACTTCGAGATCTCTTCCCGACATCTTGCAGGCGCTGTGCAAGCGGCGCGGCGAGAGCAGTGAAGAATGTACTTATTGATATAGGCCTTTTTCCGATATGATGTAGTCATGAGCAGAAAAGCGCCTGTGGTTACATCGTCAGCGGAAGAACGGGCAGGGCTTGAGCACCTGTTGCGGGCGGGCAACACGCCGCAAGAGTACACCATACGCGCCCGCATCGCACTGCTTGCAGCGCAAGGGCGAAACACGGACGCGATCATGGAGGAAGCAGGCTGTTCCCGTCCGGTGGTCCGTCAGGACCAAAACCTTTCGTGTTGTCCGCATCCGGACTCCACACGCGGAGGGGGCTTCCCTTGCTAGACACATCGCAATGGCCCGAATTGAAGGTGGATGTCCTCAAGGAAGTTCACCTCGACCCCCAAAATGTCCGACTAGAAATTGCGGACGCTAAAGTCGAAGCGGACATCATCGAAGACCTATTCGTCAATGAAGACGCACTGGGGCTAGTCGAGGGAATATGCAAGGTCGGATACCTGACACACGAGACTCCTATCGTGCTGAAACGGCGCGGAAAGTACGTGATGGTCGAGGGAAATCGACGACTCGCCGCGCTCAAAGCAATCCAGAACCCGATGTTTGTTCCCGATTATCAAGCTCGCATCGCCGCGTTTGCTGCCTTGCTTCCTGACAGATCAGCCCTAGCCAAGATCCGCGTTATGGTCGCGCCAAACCAGGCAGAAGCCGATCAACTCATTGCTGCAATACACACAGGGAACCTGAGAAAAGCGTGGACTCCAGGTAGGCAAGCCGCCTTCTTCCAAGCACAGATTGATGCTGGACGAAAGCTCAGTGAGCTTCTGACGAGATATCCAACGATTGACGTTAAAAAGTTCGTCTTCCGCGCGCATATCATCAATCTTTTCAAGTCGGTTAGCTACGATGATCCGGTGCTTGAAGACTTCTTGACCACGAAAAAATGGTCTAGAGGATTATCAACCCTCGCGCGAATCTACGAGTCGAAGGACTTTCTGGAGCTCACCGGGCTTACGATGCAGCGTGACGGTATCGTAAAGGCCGTGTCGGACGCCGTTTTTAAAGAGATTGCAACAGCCATCGTTCGCGGAATGTATGACGAGAACATCAACACTCGCAGCCTCAACTCCATCAAGAGCCCTCGCTACACTCAACTCATGAACGAACTTCGCCAGATAGTGGCGGACGCCAGCGACAGCCAGCCGACGCGTGGATCTTCTCCAACCACGTCGTCCAGAGTGGCCGGCACTAGTCAACCGCGGAACGGAGGCGCGGAAAAGGGAGCCTCTACGGGCGTGACTTCGCCGGGAGTGGGTATACCGCCAAGCACCTCAAGCGGAGCAGGGTCAGGTACAGGGACACAGGCCGCCCCGACTCCACCAAAAGATGGGAAAGGCAAGAAGCAGAGGAACCTCGACCTTGGGCAGGTTAAGGCGCCTGATTCCTACCCGGAGGCACTGAAGCTCCTCCTGGGGGAACTCTCGGAGATCGATGTTTACAAATATCCTAATGCTACCTTCCTCATGATACGAGCGGTTTTAGAGAAATCGATTAAGTCGTTTGCTGAGGGAAAATCTGTTGACATCAAGGCTACGGGAAACAACCAAAACGGATACGTTCAGCTCCGACATGCCCTTAGCTGGCTCCTTGAGGACGTAAAGGCCAATGGGCCTACCTACCTTCGGCAAGTGATCGAGGGTGTGAGAACTGGCAAACTTGTGACCTACACGAATTCAGGTGACTCGCTCAATGCAATCAACCACAACCATCATTTTAAAGTCGATCCAGAACAAGCGTTTGCTATGTGGACATCGGTCGACTCAATTATGAGGTATGTGATGAAACCATGAGCACGTCAAGCGCGATTGGGATTGCCACTAGACGCCCCCGGATCTCACCCCTTCGCTACCCAGGTGGCAAATCCGCGCTCTACTCGCGGCTACGGAAGATCATTCGCGACATGGACATGGCCGGTTGCACCTATGTGGAGCCTTATGCTGGCGGCGTCGGTGCGGGTCTTAGCCTTCTCGTTACGGGACAGGTCGATCGAGTAGTCATTAACGATCTCGACCCTGCCATCTACGCATTCTGGGCCACTGTGCAGGCTGAGCCGGGTTTCTTGATGGACCGCATTCGCCATGTGCAACTCAATGTCAAAGAATGGCGTCGGCAACGCGAGGTGTATCTCTCTGGGGATACGAGTGACCTGGCGCGTCTCGGATTTGCCACGTTCTATCTGAATCGCACCAACAGATCGGGAGTGTTGAACGGGGGGCCAATTGGCGGTCTCGACCAAACCGGCAACTATAAGATCGACGCGCGATTCAATCGCGACGGACTCGCAGAGCGTATCCGAATCCTTTCCCTGTTCTCGGAAAACATGATCACAACGTGCAAGGACGGTGTTGAGATCATCGCTGAGTACGCTTCTAAGGACGGCGTGTTCATCTATGCGGACCCTCCCTACTTTGAGAAGGCTGGGTCATTGTACCTCAACGCCTTCACTGTTAAAAACCATGAGGATCTGGCTCGCGTGCTCAACGGTGTCCCCAATAGTCGGTGGATACTGACGTACGATAATGTTCCACAAGTCGCTGAACTTTACCCTCAGCGTCGCCGTCGTGAGTTCGAGCTAAACTACTCTGCTCACCGCGTTGTGAAAGCGACAGAGATTGCTATCTTATCGGGTGCCATCCCGGAGGTCGGTGAGGGCTGGCCGATCAACGGGGAATCAGTGGGAACTAGTACAACCGCAGTTGAACTCCCATGACACGGTGTGAATTCAGGCGCATCCACGTGCTGCCCGACGGCGAAGACCGGTTCCGCGTCGTGATGCGGGAGCGCGAGAGAGGAGAGCAGGTTCTCGGCGAGGGATTGCCTTTGGGCTACGCGCAGGGCGTGGCGGAGGACTGGGGCGGGCCAACCAGCTTGAGGGATTCGCGACGCGCGACGCCGCGTGGCTGACAAGGTCCGTGTCGGATGCTCAGAAGAGGCTGCTCAAGCGGGAGTTGGGGCCGGGTCCGCACGACCAATTGCGTTGCACGGGTTCTGTTAACCGGCCAATACGGGCTTTGACGCTTCCTTCCAAGGTGGATAGCATGGCCTTGGGAGAGCTTTCCGGGAGGCTCCTGGTCCCGCAGGCGGTAGGCCGGAGGCACCAGGGGAGCGCGGGGGGTGTGCGTCATGTTCCGAGTCGAGGCTCACGAGGAGGCTCCGTTCTGGGCGGTGGTGGACGATAGGGGCCAGGAGGTCGCGATCATCGCAGGGTACCTCGGGTATGTCGCGACGCGGGGTTTCTCGCACCACACCGTACGCGCCTATGCCTACGACATGCTCGCCTTCTGCGTTTGGCTTGATAAGCCGGCGACGTTCCTCCACGATTATGTGTGCCATGATGACGCTCCGTGGTTGTGGCGAAAAGCGGTGTTCATGGCGAGTTCACATTCCTCACGTAATACGAACTGAACGGGCCTGTGGAGGCCCGTTTTCGCTGGTCTCAAGGGCGGCTAAGGCGGGTTTCTAGGTTCGTATTACTTTGAGGGAGAAGCGCACGTGCCCATCATACTAGCAAGCCCCCAGGGCGCGCAGGACGGGTCCATGGTGCGCAGACTGCTCGCTGCGAACAAGGGAGTCAGGTTGAACCGAAACGAGTCCCCGCGTTGACTAGGTATATCTAATGAGATATAGTGGCACCGTGAGATACGCCGTGATCCTCACCGAGGAAGTGGCTGCGTGGCTGCAGTCCTGCCATCCCACTAAGGCGGAGCGAGACAAGATCATCGCCCGGTTCCGGTTTGTCTTCGGCCTGCTGCGGGAGTTCGGGCCGCCCATCGGCAGACCCCACGTCGACCGTATTGGGGACTATGAAAACCTGTGGGAGGCTATCGTTGATCATCGAACTGGCGCCTACCGTGCCTTCTTCGGGTTGGCGAAAGACGGAGCGGTTGTTGTGGTGGCCTTCGGAGCCGTGAAGAAACGCCAGCGCTTTCCTCCAGACGTGTATAGGCAAGCGGAGCAAAGGGTGCGAGAGGCTGTGGCAAGATACGACGAGGAAAGGAGGACGCACGATGACCAGACGAGATTTGTTCCGTTCCCTTGAGGACATGGAACGCGCATGGGACGCCGACCCGGAGATGCGGGAGGCGTATCGGCGTGAGGTGCCGTATGCCGAGGTAGCTCGGGCGATTATCGCCTTACGGGTCCGCCACGGACTGTCGCAGAGTGAGTTTGCCGCGAAGGTGGGGCGTCCCCAGTCCTATATCGCACGGCTTGAGTCCGGCAAGTCGAACGTGGAAGTCGGGACGCTGCTGGCCCTGGCCCAGGCGCTCGGTGAGCACCTCAACATTGTCTTCGACACGCAGGCTGCCACCAAGGAGGCGCCACCTCTTCTGGTGTGACGTGTGGCGCATGAAGCTTCACGCCCTATTGATCGACTTGAAGATGAGTCCCGCCGATCACCGGCGGGGCCTTCTTTCCCTTTTAGAGCGAACGACGGCGTTGCGCGTTAGCGACACGAGAGACTGTGAGAAGCGATACCTGACCTCGCGAGAGGAAGTTGACCAGAAGGTGGCGGCGATCCGGCGACGGCAGGTGGGCTCCGGCAGGCGGGGCGACAAGATCGGCCTGGTAGTCGACCACCGGAGCGGACGCAAAGCGCCGCTGCGCATGGTGCGGGAAGGAAGGCTCGACATCTTCTAGATGGCGAGGAGGTGGCCCGGTGGCGCTCATCGACGAGTTCCTGTCGGCGAAGAAGGCGAAGGGAGCGAGCGAGCATACGCTGTCAGGCTACCTCGCCGCGTGGAAGTCATTCGCCCGCTGGCACGAGGAAACGACCGGCCAGGCGCTCGATCCCGCGACGGCAAGCTCACTCGACGCGGCCGAGGCGTTACCTGCAGGGATCGCTCAAGCCGTCGAGCGTCAACACCCGCCCGCTGACCGCCGACACGCCGGAAGACCTGCGCGAGGCTGTGAACCTTCTGAAGCAGGATGCGGCCGGCTACTCGCTCCTCTTACGGGAGACCTGGCTCGAAGAGGCTGTCGCCTTCCGTACCACGATGCCGCTCGGCAACGCGACCCTGCGCCGGGTGCGCCCGATCCCGACCCTGCCGCTCTCGACGACCTTCCCGTTCACATCTGGCGAACTGCTGCACGACAAGGGCGAGCTGTGGGGTCAGAATCTCTCCACAGGCAACGCCGTCATCATCGACCCGATGCGCTACAGCCCGTCGCACCTCCTGATCGTGGCCAAGACCCGTTCCGGCAAGTCCTTCGTTATGAAGGTGCTGGCGACGCAGGCCCTCTTCTCGCAAGACCAGGACGTGATGGTGCTCGACCCGAGCCCGGCCATCGACTACAAGCGCTGGACGCAGCTCCTGCAGGGGACCTACGCGCGGTTCGGCTCCGGCTCCGAGGACCGTATCAACCCCTGCGAGATCCTGCTGCCCTTCGACCTCAGGCGTCTGGACGACGACATGAAGCGGCCGGTGTCGGCGAAGATCAGCTTCCTGCAGAGCCTCTTCGAGATGATGGCCTACCCTGAAGGCCGTATGCCCGCCGAGGAGCGGGCCATGCTGGAGCCGCCGCTCGCGCAGATGTACGCCGAGTTCGGCATGACGGACGACTGGCAGAGCATCGTCGACCGCACGACGCTGACGGCGGTGCCGAAGGCGAAGCGGTCGCCGACCCTTCAGGACGCCCTGCGGTACATCGAAGCGACACCGGGGCTTGAGTCCCTAGCCCTCAAGCTGCGCCCGTTCGTCCAGGGTACGCTCGACATGTTCTCCGGCGAGACGAACCTCGACATGGGCAAGCGCCTTGTGGTCTTCAACGTCCACGCACTTGTGCAGGGGCAGAACGGCAAGTACCTGCAGGCCGTGGCCTACGCGAGGATTGCGGAGTTCATCCGCTGGCGCCTTGCGATGGCCAAGCGACGCATAACGGTCGCCGTGGACGAGGCGCACATCATGTTCGGCCGCGAGGACACCGCTCGCCTGGTCAGCCAGCTCTACCGCATGGCAGGCAAGCAGGGCGGGCGCGTGGCACTGATGACACAGGGCATCACGGACCTCCTCGGCGACCCGGCGACGGGCGTCAAGGTCGAGGGCGAAGCCGAGGCCCGCGTCTGCCTGACCAACACCGGCGTCACGTTCCTGCTGCGCAACGACAAGCAGTCTGACCTCGACCTGATCCAGCGCGAGTACCGTCTGACCGACGCCGAGGTGCGCATGATCTTCTCCGCCCGTCCAGGGCAGGGGATCGTGGTGGCCGGCGAAGAGCGGGCCTTCGTGCAGGTGACGGCGACCGACGCGCTATATCCCTTCATCACGACGCGGCCTGAAGAGGTCGAGGAGCTGGCGGAGAGCGGTCTCTTCGCCATGGAGAGTGAGACCGACGAGTGGGCCATCCCTGCAGTTGGTGAAGACGGGGCCACGGTGTCGCCTGCAGCCCCGGCATTTGCACCGAGTGGCCCTGTGTTCAGGCTCGTTCCGCCTTCCGCGATCTCTCCTGCTACGCCCTTACCTACAGACGAGGCAGACGAGTTGATGCTCCAAGAGCTCGCGATACACGACGGCGACGACGTCCCTGAGCCAGCGGACTATAGCTGGATCTCGTAGGCGCATGGCAGGCATCGAAGGCAGCCCCGCTTTCGGTGCCTGCGTTTCTGCAACAATCGGGGGTGGACCACCTCGTGCGGTCTTCGATCTGCTCGATGAGGCTGGCGTCTTGGGTCTGCCGGGACCTCGTGCTACCGGACGAGTCCGAGGACGCCATCGACCAGTGCTCAAAACGCAACTCGAGTAGCGTTTTGCGAGGCAGCGCCATACGCGCCCTGCCATCCCCACAGCTTTACGGCTGGCCGCCGGATACGATGCGGCGCTGGTGTGCGGCTCGCCTGCGCTCGCGAAGGGACGCTGCGCCCGTTGAGGAAGAACGCGCGGGTAAGCCCGCGGGAGGACCCTGAGCGACCCCGCGACGAACTTCTGGCACGTTCCGTCGAGAGCGGTGATCGCCGCTAAGGAGGGCGTAAATGCGTCGAGAGGCTCTGACTAAGGCCGTAGGGTACATCCGATCGTGGCTCGATGAGCGGTACCAGCAGGAAACGGTTCCGGGATTCGTTGCCGCTGTCTCGTACAACGGCGAGATGCTCATGAACGAGGCGTACGGATACGCCGATCTTGAGCGGAAGATTCCGATGACGACCGGACACGTCTTCCGCATCGCTTCTCACTCCAAGACGTTTGCCGCGACTGCGATCATGCTGCTGCAGGAGGATGGTAAGCTTCGCATCGACGATCCTGTCGCGGCGTATGTGCCCTGGCTCACGAACCATCCCGATCAGCGCTGGCCGCACGTCACGCTGCGCCAGCTGCTGTCTCATGGGGCGGGCGTCATCCGGGACGGGATCGACGCAGACTACTGGGGCCTGGAGAGGCCGTTTCCCGACGCGGAACGGTTTGCCGGCGAGATGCGAGAGACGGGTCTTATCCTCGAGAACAACACCAAGATGAAGTACAGCAACTACGGCTATTCGCTGCTGGGGCTGGTCGTGGAGAACGTGTCGGGCAGGCCATTCAACGACTTCGTGCTCGAGCGCATCATCCGTCCGCTTGGCCTCGAGCACACGTTCCCCGAGTACCGGCCGGAGCTGAGCCAGCCGCAGGCGCAAGATCTGGTCACCGGTTACAGCCGCCGGGACGGCGGAGCCAGGGTACCGATCGCGGCCATCAGCACGAATGCCATGTCGGCCGCCACAGGCTTCTGTTCCACCGCCGAGGACCTCTGCAAGTACTTCGCGGCACAGATGGTGGGCTCGGGAAAGCTCCTATCCGACGAGTCCAAGAAGGAGATGCAGAGGGGCCAGTGGCCCGTGGCGGTTCCTAGCCAGCCCAGAGACACCGAGTATGGCCTGGGCTTCTTCCTGCACCAGGAGGATGAGCGGCGGACGTTTGGCCACAGCGGCGGTTTTCCGGGCTGCATCACCAAGACGATGGCCGACGGCAACGAAGGGATCGTCGTGACCGCACTCACGAATGCCATCGACGGGCCGGCTGCCTCCCTGGTGACGGGGATCTACAAGATCATCGGCTATTTCGAAAAGCAGCCCGCGACGCAAGCGGAGCACGACTGGTCTGTGCTCGAGGGATCGTACTGCAACCTCTGGAACACGGCACGTATCGTCCAGGCCGGAGATGCCCTCGTCACGGTATACCCGGAGGGCTGGGATCCCCTGGGCCTGGTCGAGAAGATGGAGTGGGTCGAGGACTACACCTTCAAGATCGTGGAGACCGGCAGCGGCTCGTCCGAGGGAGAACTGGTCCGCTTCCACGTGGACGATGGCCGCGTCTCGCGGGTGACCCACGGCGGGTCGACGCTTTGGCCCCAGAACGTCTGGCGCGAGAAGATGAGCAACATAGTCCGCGTGACCTGTGGTGGATAAGGCGATCCCCCTGCGGAAGCCTGGTTTGCGTCACGATCGTTGAAGCTAAGGAGGCCGCGCGACACGCCGGCGGTTAGGAGTTGCGCTAGTGCGAAGCGAGCACCGCTCACATGGAGCGGTGCTTTCGTATGTTCGGGAACTGTGCTCGGGAGGCGAAGCCATGGTGTCGAAGATCCTGTCCGGTCTCGTTGGAGCGGTTGTCGTGGTGCTCATCTGGTGGGTGACGATTGTCCCGTCGCCCCGCGCCACTGTCATCCATTTCATTCTCGGTCTGCCGAGCGGGAACCTGGCTCCATATACGACCCCTGCCCTGGCCAAGAACCCTGCCTTTACCTCTGCGCTCGCGCAGTGGCGGGCAAGGGACAAGATGCAGCGCATCGCGGTTGAACAGGGCCCTGTCTACGCGGACGTGGTGCGCCAGACCAGGACGGCGGCCACAGCAGACGTGGTCTCGCACTACGCCGAGGTCTACCCGGACGGCCGGGCGCTCAACTGGGAGCAGGACTACACCCTGACCTTGACGCGCGGGTTCTTCGGCGGCTGGAAGGTTGCCGGCGTGGACACCCGGATCCAGGCCGTCGTGCAGGTACTTGGCAGCTACAGGGCGCAGGGACCGACCAATCTCGTCGCACCGATCAGCGTCTACCTGCCAACCACGCCGCAGAAGTGACAAAATGACCCTTGCAGGCGCTGCCAAGCTATCCCATACTCGGCCATAGTGTGATCCACACGTTACTAAGGCTGGTCGTCCGAGGTGGGCAGTGCTGTGGGGAATCGTCCGAGCAGTGCGAATGGGCGTCGGCAGGCAAGTCGACTGTTAGAGCTTCGCTGGCAGGGGGATCACCCCGATCTTGAGCAGCAGGCGGGCAGTTCCGTCGAGAAGACCGACCACGACCGTGCTGTCCCATTCGCCAACGCCACCGAGGACGACCTGAGGTTCGCTCGCTTCATGCTTTACGAAATCGAGGCGATCCTCTCCGTTCGGAAAGTCGACACCACGGACCTCGAACGGATGACGAAGATGTGCCGGCGACGCTCTTGGCTGAAGCAGTGAATCTGCTTCGATGGAGGTCGGGAACGTGCCTAAGACCCGACGAGCCACGGTGGAAGACGTCACGGCGATTGCGGAACTTATCCAGCTCAAGCGCCTTCGCTACGCAACCTATCAGCCCACGTTTTGGCGGATCGCTCCGAATGCCGTAGACATACACCTTCCCTTCCTGCGTGATGTGCTTGACCGTCCAAACACCATAGCTCTCGTCGCGGAGGGCGCGGATGCCGCCCTGACCGGAGTGGTCATCGCGAGTGTGGTGCCATCGCCATCGGTTTACGCCCCGGGCGGACCCACCTGTTCAATTGACGACTATTGGGTGGTGGACGAACGGACCTGGGACACGACCGGTCGAGGCTTGCTCACAGAAGCCGCGAAGGAAGCTGTCCATTCCGGCGAATCCGGCAGGGTAGTCCGGAGGAATCCGGCCACCGGGACCGGATCAAAGCGGCCACTGAAAACGGCTGAAACCGGCAGGGGGATTTCGGGCTAAAGGGGCAGGTCGACGCAAGGACGAGAGGGGCGGCGCCGAAGGCGCCGATGGCTCGGGATCCGGGTCCGGGGAAAGCGCTTGCGCTTAACCGCCGACGGGGGTGTGGGCATGTGGACAACCCCTACGGGGTTGCCCAAGCGGCGGTGGGCAACGTGGGCAACCCGAAGGGTTGTCCAAGGTGCGTGAGCACCGGCGTTGTCCACGGGCGCGTCATGTCCATGCCCCACCCGTAGGATAGCCAGCCAGTGCGTGAGAGGCGATCTTGCTGGACGTCGGCGGCGTATCCGCGAAGGAGCGGAGCGCAGCGACGTCATGCCTCCCGCTCCTGCCCCGTGGCGTCGAGCGGTGTGCTACGCAGCTTGCGCTGCGATTCGCCGCGCAGCTCGAAGCGGTAGGCGCCGTGGACGAGCCGATCGAGGACGGCGTCGGCCACCGTGGGGTCACCGATCAGCTCGTGCCACTTTGCGACGGGGAGCTGGCTCGCAACGATCGTGCTGCGACGCTGCACCCGATCGTCGACGATCTCCAGCAGGTCGCGGCCCTGGGCGGCTGTGAGCGGCGCCGTGCCGAAGTCGTCGAGGATCAGGAGATCGATCTTGGCGAGGCGGGAGAGGAGCCGCTCCCACTTGCCTTGCACGTGGGCAAGGGCGATCTCCTCTACGAGGCGCATCGTGCGGTAGTAGTGGACGCTGTGGCCGAGGCGCGCGGCGCTCTGGCCGAGGGCGCAGGCGAGGTAGCTCTTGCCCGTGCCGGTTGGGCCCGAGATCAGCACCACGGCGTGCTGGCGCAGCCAGGTCTCATTGGTGAAGCTGAGCACCAGCGAGCGGTCCAGCCCGCGCGAGGCGCGGGCATCCACATCCTCCAGGCTGGCGGGAAGACGCAGGTGTGCTTCGCGCAGCCTGCGCTCAAGGCGGTGGTTCTCGCGCGCGGTGTGCTCGATGTCGAGGAGTAGGCCGAGCCGCTCTTCGAAGCCGAGCTCCTCGATGCCAACGGTCTCCCGCTGGCGCAGGAGGCCCTCGGCCATGGCGGCGAGGCCCAGCTCACGCAGCCGCTCTACGGTCGGCGTTGTCAGCATGTGTGCTCACCCGCCGGCGTGCGGGGCCTGCGGCCGAAGTAGCCTGGCCCGCGCACGTTCTCGTGCTCGCCAACGCCGGCGTCGGGCGTCTCTCTGCCCTGCGCCTGGAGCCGATCGGTGCCGTTGCGCAAGATGAGCTGCAGGCTCTTCGAGGAGTACATGTTCATGTTGAGGCAGATCTGCGCCGCGGCCTCCATGCGCTCTCGGGGATAGCTCTTGCCGAGTCGCAGGATCCCGAGCAGCGTGCGGTAGCCCTGCTCCGGATGTGCCTTGGCCTGCAGGATCGCCTCGGCAAGGGCCGCCGTCGAGAGGCCGATCTCGCGTGCCTCCTCGACGAGCTGGGACGGCTTGCGGTTCTTGTAGCGGCGGTGTGCCGATGGCATGTGCTCGTCCAATGTGGCGTAGCGCTGCGCGCCGTACAGGCGGCGGTGGCTCGCGATGCGCTCGCCCTTGAGGAAGACCTCCACGGTGCGCTCACTGGCGCGGACGTCCACCTCCTTGTGCGCGTGCACGAACGGCACGCTGTAGAAGTGGCGGTCCATCTCGACGTGGTAGTCGATGTTGACGCGCGCCTTCCGCCACTGGGCGAACTCGTAGGCGCTGTCGGGCAAGGGGCGCAGGGCCGGCTTGTCGATCGCCAGGTAGAGCGAGTAGCGTGATTCCTCGAGCCGCTGGAAGTTGCGGTGATTGAGCTTGTCGAGGAGCGGCCGCATGGCCGCATTGGCCTGCCCCAGGCTCAGGAACTGGCGGTTGCGCAGGGGAGCGAGGATGCCCTCCTCGACGAGTAGCACGCTCCGCTCGCACTTTGCCTTATCTTTCTTATCCCGATGTCGGGATAAAAAGGATTATGCCGCGGATCCAGTTATCCCGAGGATGGCTCGACAGAGCTGTCGGGGCGCAGTGGGCCGGATCCAATCCTCGGGATAACTGTTGGGCTCTATTCGAGTCCAGAGAGCTGAAGGAGCATCGCTTCGTTCTCTGCCCAAACTGGGGTTTCGCGACGAGTGGTGTCTGCGTAGGTCTTTTCGAGGACCGCTCTCAGCCGCTGGACGGCCGCGACCGCGTAGATGTCGGCGGTGTTCACACTAGCATGGCCCAGGTCTATGAGGTGTTATTCCGCGGATGGTGACCCAGATATTGCGCCACGTCCGCCACACCAAGTCATCCTCGGGATAACTGAATCCTCGGCATAATCTTTCGGTTTGCGAACTCTGGTCGGGATGATCACCGCGCCGTAGTGGCGGGCGAGCTCCAGGTAAGCCGCGTTGAGCTCTGGTTCGTAGTAGTCGGCTCCTGTCACGCCCGCCTTGAGGTTGTCCGGCGTGAACACCCTCGGCACCCCGTCGAAGAACGTGAGGGAGCGCACGTGTGCGTTGATGAAGTCTTCCTCGCCCTGCGTCCAGGTGGCTTCGGCGTAGGTGTAGCCGCTCGCGGCCAGGGTGGCGACGAAGACCTGCGCCTCGCGGATCTCTCCGCTCTGGGGATCGACGATGGGCACGGTCATGCCGGCGTAGTCGACGAACATCCGCTCGCCGGCGGGGTGCACCTGCCGCATCGTCACCTGGAGTTGGCTGGTGACGTCGCGGTAGTGCGTGCAGTACTGGGTGTATCCGAGGCCGTCCCGGTGCTCCTCGCGATACTCCTCCCAGAGGAGACGCAGCGTCACGCCGCGCCGCCTCAGCTCCCGGTGGACATACCGCCAATCCGGTTCCGGGAACTTCGCCCCGCCCTCTTGCGGGTAGAGCATGTCCTCCAGTTGGCTGTCGCTGAGATCCGGCGGCAGCGGCCACGTCAGCCCCGCCTTGCTAAAGCGGCGGAGCATCTCCTGCACCGTCGCCCGCCCGATGTTCACGCTACGGGCAATATCGTTCTGGCTCCGCCCGAACTCGAAATGAAGTCGGGCAACTTCGCGGATACTACGCATAGGGACCCTCCTGTTGGACACGGCTATGGCTTTCCTCCCTTGTCGATTGGTCGTCAACAAGGTCAGGATCGCCACAACAGCCGGTCGGATAGATGGGGTCCCTCTCGTCTTCACCCCGAGGTGCCGCTTTGGCCGTCTTCCCCGGCCGCTTTCGCCGTTCTCAGCGGCCGGTTTCACCGCACAACCCGGCCGCTTTCAACCGCATGCGGTAGCCGGTTTGCGCCGTTCTCAGGTGCCGGATTCAACCGTTCTGGGGTGCCGCTTTGCGCCGAAATCTACAGGAAGCAAAGGAGAGGTTCGGGGCTGCTCAGGTAGTGGTGGTGTGTGGTCAGCAGGACGAGCTGAAACGGGCCATGCTTAGGGCTTCCGGCCTGACAGTTGCAAGCGAGTGGTGGACTCAGCCGTTGTGAACACGGTGGTCGATCTAGGTTGCTGCCAAGCTGTTCTAACAGGCTCTGAGGGGGATGAGCCCGTGCGGTCAGTGGTCAGGTTCGGACCTCTGGTGATCGGCGCTGTGACGATCTTTCTCTTGATCGTTGTCGGGTGGCTATCCCCATGGAACACACCTGATCAGTACTGGTGGCTGGGTGCCATCTTCTTGTTCACGATGATCCCTTCAAGGGCCATCAACCGTAAGCTCCTCGCCATGGAGACGCACCCTGATGAGGTGTTCAAGAGACTGGTTCTCGCGGCGGGCATTTTCGGGGCGATGACATACCTGTTCGCGCTGGCGCTCGTGATTCATCCGTTCGTGCCGAAAAGCCTTTACGAGCCACTGGTCGTAGTCGGCCTGTTGGGTGGTCTTTGGTTGATGACCCCTGCAACCCGTCTGGCAAAGCTGACCGGCTGAGGCGAAGCATCAAGGGACCTGCTGAGGGAGGCGCTGCGGTGGTACCCATGCGCGAGCCTGTGCAACCGCTTACACCTGAGCTGCTCTCAGTCCTGGAGCTCGTGGCCGACCGGCTCGTCTCGCTCACGCGACCGTGGGCGGTGACGGGCAGCCTCGGCATGCGCCTGCAGGGTGTGCCCTTCGCCGTGCACGACATCGACCTGCAGAGCGACCGCCTTGGCGTCCTCGCCATGGCGGAGATCCTGAGCGAGTTCGTTGTCGAGCCACCGACCCTCCGCGAGAGTTCCATCTTGCGCTCTTACTTCGGGGCCTTACAGGTCGGCACGGTGCGTGTCGAACTCATGGGTGACCTTCGGAAGAGGGCGGACGATGGCGGATGGGAGCCGCCAACACAGGTCGCGGACCACCTCTGCCAGGTTACGTGGAGGGGTCGAATTGTTCCCGTCCTCGATCTGCATTACGAGGAGCAGGCTTACCGCCGGCTCGGTCGCGGTGAGCACGCCGACCTCTTGCGGCAGTGGCTCGCCGGTGAGCGGATCTGAACCCTGTTTTGCTGAATGGGCCGGTCGATCCGGCCTCGACTGGTCGCAAACCAATTTCGCAAAGAAGGTCGGGGCATGCCCTCTGTGAACACGAGTTTCGATTTCTCCGCGCTGGCGCCATTCTGGATCATTTTGGATCAACTTTCTAACGATCTCGAGCCTTCGACTAAAACATGGCAGAGCCTACTAACTTTATCTGGTTACCGTGAACTGATAGAACACGAGTTCAGTGAGGAATTTTTCATTCAGCACTTTTCGTTGGCGTTTCGGCCCTCCAAACGCCAACAGTTATCTGAAGCTTTGCTTGGGTCTCGCAAGAACTACTTGCGCCACTATCTCCAAGTTGCAAATGAAAGAAGCAAGATCGAGGAACAGATTCGCTGGTTGGCGGAGACTCCATTGGCGGACGCGGCCGCTCAGTTGGCAAGGGAATGGCTTCCGACAGGTATCGGTGACACACCACCAACCGTCCACTTTGTGATCTTCGGGCCAGACGCCCGCGGATTCTCGTCAGTAGTGGTCGATGCCGCGTTCACTCTAAACCTGCCGGACGTGGCCGCCGCTTTGGCGCATGAGTTTCACCACGTCTACCGCAGGCGACTGGTTGCAGAGCGAATTGTTAGCCCGCCGGCAAACGTGGCTGACGTTGTGTGGGCGCTGAATCAGTTGCATCTCGAAGGTCTCGCAGATCAGATCGACAAGCGCGACTGGCTTGACGCTACCCCAACAAGCGGGCCGGTGGCTGCGTACGCGAAACGCTACGCCGAACACTTTGTCAACTCTCCCGCCACGATACAGGCCCTGAGCGACAGTCTGGAAGAATGCGCCGAAAGCCCTGGCAGGCTTCAGGATGTTGGGAAGCGCATCCGTGCGGCACTTCCCCTGGCGGGCCATCCCACGGGAGCCTTTATGGTTCGAACGATCGAGGAGGCATTCGGCAGGAGCGCCTGCATTGAGACGGTACATGACCCTTTTGAGTTTCTTCGCCTATACAGCGCAGCTGCAAGACAAGCGCAGAAGGCTCCCCCGCTTACGGCTACCGCGTTGCGGGGTGTTGATTCCATTGCCAGATTCATCTCCACGGCGACCGCATAGCGGCTGGGGGACTACTCGACGCTCACCAGAAACAGCCTTTCGTCAAAGCCGCCACGCGCCTCGCGCTTCCGCAGTCGGAGCCTCTCAAGCTCCTCAACCGTTTCTCCCAGTGCTGCCGCGATACCGTAGACTACTTCAACGATGTCCGCCAACTCTTCGAGGTCGCCGGACTCGAGGTACTCCTGCAGCTCCTCAGAGAGCTTTCGCTTCAGTTCCTCAAGCCATCTTTCTTGATCGAGAACCTCCACACGGCACGCCTTACCTCCCGCCCGGATGATCTCTGGAATGCCATCCCGGGCGGCCTTGTTGTAGAAGATCACTTCACCCCTCCTAAACCAGACGGCACGGTTGCTGCCGCGGTGAGAGTGCCTGGCTGTCATGTTGTGAAGGGGTCTCCCCTTCCTTCTCGATCCGCAGCCTGCCCGTCGCGGAGCCTCCAGATCTAAGCTCGTTGCTACTGGGAGTTCTCTGACATCCTAGTCGTCCCCTTTGTGGAGCAGGAATCTGGAATTGACCCACGAATCACCTAATGGAAACTGTGATATTGGAGCGCGAAGTTGACCTCCCTGAGGAAGGCGGCAGTTGGCAGGTCGCATCGTCCCGGAATGAAGGTGCTCGCACCTATCCGAACGTGTGAAGTCCTTCCTGCGGAGTCTTTACTTTCAGCTACTCTGATCCGCGAGATCGGGACAACGCTTTACGGGCAGTGACCACGATGGCGCGTAACTGGCGCCATCGTCTACGGGAGGGGTGACAGGATTGTCAGACGTCTTGCTACGGCAGGTGTCCGCCGCGGAGTTCGATACGTGGTACGCATGGGAAGTTGACAATTACGCCAAGGAGCACGTCGCCGCAGGCAATTGGTCCGAGGCCGAGGCGCTTGAGAGGTCGCAAGCAGAGTTCTCTATGCTTCTTCCGGACGGCGCCGCCTCACCCGGAAATCACCTATTCACAGTCGTAGATAGCCAGTTGGATGAGGCTGTCGGCATGATCTGGTTCGCCGAGCGCAGCGATAACGGTCAGCCACCTTACGCCTTCGTCTACGACATCGTGATCTGGGAGGCTCAGCGCGGCAGAGGCTATGGCAAGGCAGCCATGCTCGATCTTGAGGAGAAGGTGCGGGAGATCGGCCTTCACCGTATCGCCCTCCACGTATTCGGCCACAACGAGAGGGCGGTCCGCCTCTACGAGCACATCGGGTACCGCCCGACGAACATCCTCATGTCCAAAGAGATCGGCTAGCCGCATAGACGCTAGGACCGAGCACGGCGCCGTCTTCGGACGGCGCCGCCCGTATTAGTAGGGGGCAACCCCTGTGCTACTATTTCCCTGCAGAAGGAGTGGTCCGATGCGTCTTCAGCGTCTCCTCCCAGGTATTGCCCTTGTGGGGGTCATGGCTCTCACCCTTGGCTCTTCGCTCCCGGCCGCATCTGCGGCGTCTACGACGACCTACGTCACGCGCGGCCGGTATGTGGAGCAACTCCTGCAGGCGGTCGGCATTCAGCCCGACAACTCAGCCACGCAGAGCTTCTCGGACGTACCGCCTTCGTACCCGTACTTCGGCTACGTCGAGGCCGCCTAGCAGGTCGGCATCACGACCGGCATGGTGGCGCCTTCTGGAAGCACGATGGGCGTCTTCGGCGTGGACGGCAACCTGACCCGCGCCCAGGCTGCGGCGTTCGACCTGCGGGCCTACGACGGCGGGGTGGCGACCTACGCACAGGATCCGTCGTCCAACGTCACCAGCGGTATGTTCGTCTCTTTCGGCGACTTCGGTGACGTTCCGAGCGCCTTGCAGGGCGACGTCTACACCGCGGCGGACATCGGGCTGATCCGTGGGTTCACCAACGGCACCTTTGGTCCGCAGCAGAACCTCACGTCGGCGCAGACGGCCGACCTGATCTCGCAGCTCAAGGCCGTCGAGGCGACGGGCGGCACCTACAACTGGCGCTGGATCATGGCGGAGAACAGTAACCTTGCCGAGAAGAGTTCAGAGAATGCCATGAACTTCCTCGCCGACGCGGTTGCGGGCCGGCCGTTCTCTGACGTGACGAACTACATCGACCCCTCGGATGCTTCTGCCCTGCAGACGGCGTACGCGCAGATCGAAAAAGGTGCGGCGGCGAACTTCAACGGTGGTAATCCTGGTACGGCCAACGCTGCCATCAAGATCGTCGGTGGCGGGTTTGTTACGGGAGTACCGGCCAACGGCGGCGGCTGGCACGGAACCGCCAATGTGATCGTAGAGGCTGTCTCCAACGCCACTGGTAAGTCCAATTCGGTCAACGGCAACTCTCCTTACCTGGGGCTGTTAGTTGCCCTAAATACGGGCTCCAACGGTCTTGTGACTCAAACTGGCACTGCGGTCAACGCCATCACAAACTCGACGGTATCCCCTGGTGAGAGCACGGCTGGGATCGTGATGTACCACCTGGGCGGCCCAAACGCGATCTACCGCAACAGTGAAGACGCCGGCGCAGTCGTAAGCGGCCTCGGATTGGCGCAGACCGCGGGACAGTAGTCCCGCCGACATGAGCGGACCTTGAGCCGCCCCGATTCATGCCTAACGTGCGGCCTGTGCCCGGTTCGTCCGGGTGTGGGCCGCACTTCGTATTTGTAGGGGCTTTTCGCTCCCGGAGAGGAGGGCAGATTCCAGCAGGTCCAAGTCGAGAAGGGAGGGACAGAACCTTGCGAATCCGCGCTCCGGTGCTTGCGCTCTCTGTGGTGACGAGCCTTGGCTTCGGCAGACTGAAAGGGTACCAGTTTGGGGCCGGCGGCCGAGCAAAAGGGTACCGGCCCGTACAGGCGCGGCCGGGTAAAAGGGAACCACCGCCCC
>Ga0080006_1219881_pt1 | contig 79101 bp, 70 predicted proteins | sample RS3BMetagenome_FD_69209 | JGI IMG/M metagenome (GOLD analysis project Ga0080006, IMG submission 69209) | Ferric oxide microbial mat and aquatic microbial communities from Rainbow Spring, Yellowstone National Park, USA - RS3B (SPADES... ... | reverse complement strand
ATATGTAGAGGAGGTGCAGGCCGGGTTACGTCCACGTTTGCAAGAGTATTTCGTTCGTTATCCGCAATACGCTGATGCTATTGCGGATTTTGTTGCATATTATCATGCCGTCGAAGCTCATTTACCGCAGCAGGAAGATGCAACTATAACGGCTCTACCACCATCGCTGTCTGCTTTGCTGCCCGAAATTCAGCAATGTGCCTTATCAGCACTTTCAGAAGGGCAGGCAGCAATGAGTATAACAAGCCTCTTTCTGACAGCCAGGCAAGAAGTACTGGATGAGATACGTCTGGCAAAGGCGCTCGATCTTAGTGAAGATAGTGTGGTAGCGCTGGAGCAGCGAAAAGTGCTGCCGGAAACCCTTCCGCAAATGTTGTTGCAGCGCTTGTCAAGTATAACCGGTTATACCGTGCGGGAGATACAGGAGTTCTTTGAGGCGGCATCGCACCATTATCAACAGCAGGATAATACCATTGGCTCTGTAGGGCATGTTGCTGAGTTAAACACTACCTACATGCCACAATATAGTTTTCTGGAAATAATTGAGGCTAGCCCCACGTTATCACAGGAACAGAAATGGTACTGGCGTGAGGTAGTTGAGAGCGAAAAGAAGGAGGACGCTGATGAATAGGGGTGGACGTTGTCGGGGGAGCGGCCCCAAGAATGGGGAGAAAGGCCGCCCCCGACAGCGTCCTGTGGGGGACATAATCAGCGTCTCTCCAGAAGAAAACGCAAGAGACAGGATTTTTGGTATATGATTGGCGCGTACCTGGATTGTCACTCTGGCATTAGTGGCAATATGTTTCTTGGTGCCTTGCTTGATGCGGGCCTGCTGGTGCAAGCCGTCGAGAAGGAACTGGCGACGTTGCCGATTACAGGCTATCGCCTGGTCTGTGAGGCGGTTTCCGACCGAGGCATACGTGGTATCCATTGCGATGTTGTGTTGGATCAGCGAGCGCAGCCGACACGCCACTTCTCGGACATCGCGGCGATCCTGTGCAACTCAGGGCTGGCCCCGCGTGTGCGTGATCTCGCACTGGACATCTTTCGTTCTCTGGCAGAAGCTGAAGCGGCTGTCCATGGTACCAGTATTGAAGAGGTACATTTCCATGAGGTGGGCGCGGTAGACGCTATCGTGGACATTGTGAGTGCAGCTGTTGGTGTCGAGTTGCTTGGCATCACTCACCTCTATGCCTCGCCACTGCCATTGACGCATGGTCATGTGCAGACGGCTCATGGTCTGCTGCCCGTGCCCGCACCGGCCACGCTGGAAATCCTGCGCCGCGTGCAGGCCCCCTGGGTGAAATGTGACGTGGAGGGGGAACTGGTCACGCCAACGGGAGCGGCGATCCTGGCGACGCTGGCCCGTTTTGAAATGCCGCCACTGGCAATTGATCGCGTGGGCTATGGGTTTGGACGTAAACGTCTTCCCTGGCCTAACTGCTTGCGTCTCTGCCTGGGACAATTGTACATTATAGATGGTGAGGCCGATACCGATTGGGTGACGGTGATTGAGGCCAATATCGATAATATGAGCGGCGAGTTGATCGGCAACCTGATGGAGCGTCTCTTGCAGGCGGGCGCGTTGGATGTCAGCTATACGCCTATTCAGATGAAAAAGAATCGCCCTGCGGTCATGGTGAGCGTGATTGTCAGGCCGCAGGAGAGCGAGATGCTGGCCGGTGTCCTGCTACGTGAGACGAGTACGCTGGGGGTGCGCATACAGCAAATGCTCCGTCGCAAGGCCCAGCGCAGTATGCAACAACTGATGACACCCTTTGGCCCGCTCACGGTGAAGGTGAAACGCCTGGGGACACGTGTTATTAGCGCGACCCCTGAGTATGATGAGTGCAAGCGCATTGCTGATGTGCGCGACATACCTCTATCGCAAGTATATGAAGTTGCAGAGCGCCTTATTCGAGAGACGATTATCAAGAACGTATAGTTGTTTGAGCCTAAAGAGTCAGAGGAAACGAGAGGGAGAGCTATGGATTTTGTCGATTGGCGGCAGTTGCCGGAACAAACGGTGCAGGCGGCTGATGCAGCCAGAGCAAAAGCAAAGGCCAATCGCTATCATGGCAAAGCCTACCGTGACTATATCGAGGAGCAGATACGCGATGCCCAGGAGCGCGGCCTGTTCGACAATCTTCCTGGCACCGGCAAACCGCTAAAGCTGGACGAAAACGTCTATGCCGGTGATCGCGCGCTGGGCTATCATCTGCTCAAGAACAATGGCTATGCGCCGAAAGAGATAGAGCTGATAAAGGAGATTCGCCAGACGCGCGAACGGTTAGAGGCCAGACGCGCGAAACTGATTCAGCGCAGCAAGACGCTGCGTTCGCGGCGTGTCCCGCCGTTCCCTAGCGAACGGCGAGCTTTCAATTACGCCGTCGAGCAGTTCGCCACCGAATACGAGGCCGGTCTGCGCGAGCTGAATCGCAAGATATTGACCTTGAATGTAGCTGCTCCTGCGCCCATGCACCAGCCCTTGCTGGAAGTCGAGCAACTGATGCAGCAGTTCCGCGCAGCCTGCCCACTGTTTGCTATGTAGTAGAAGGCATCGATTGCCTTTTATGCTACAGGCTGTGTGCATTGACACGTCGTAGGAGCGCCTTCACTTTCTTCATGGTCGGCAGAGAGGGGATGGCTCCCCGTTGTGTAGTTACCAATGCCCCGACGGCGTTTCCCTGGAGCAGGGCCTTTTCTATCACCTCTTTCTCCCATGTAAGGTTCGCTTCAAGTAAACCGGCGAGCATACCGGCGACAAAGCCATCGCCTGCCCCGGTCGTGTCAACTGGATGGACGGTAAAACCTGGGACATGGCCACTGCTATCATTGGTGAAATAGACACAACCATCCTTTCCTTGTGTAACGACCAGCAGTCGTAAACGATCATGCCATAGAGAACGTGCGGCTTGTTCCAGCGTGTTCTGCCCACTGAGAAAAGCCAGTTCTTCCTCGCTGACCTTGATGATGTCTGCGTGTGGCCAGCCTGTGAGGATACCCGTCCTGGCGGAATCAGCAGAGGACCACAAAGAGAGGCGCAGGTTCGGATCATAAGAAATCACCGCACCAGTGTCTTTGGCCGTATGCAGTGCGGTCAAGGTAGCACTCCGGCTCGGCTCCCCAATGAGGGTAATGGAGCCGTAGTGAAAGATACGGGTGCGCGCTACATACGCCTGATCGACATCCTCTGGTCGCCAGAGCATATCGGCGCTGGGATGCCGATAAAACATAAACTCGCGTTCCCCGTCAGCTAGCAAGGAGACGAATGCCAACGCCGTGCGGGCCTCCTCAGAGAACCGCAGGCCGGTAGTATCTACTCCATGGCTGCGCAAGGTATCTGCCAGGAAGTGGCCAAACTCATCCTGGCCTACCTGTCCGATGAAGCCGGTATGGTAGCCCAGGCGGGCTACACCGACGGCCACATTCGCCGGCGCGCCACCAGGAGCTTTTTTGAACGCGGGAGCCTGAGCCAGACTCACTCCCGCTTTGGTCGAAACAAAGTCAATCAGCAGTTCACCACAGGCGATGACATCCATTAGAGCCGTCTCCAAGCAAGTCCCTCCTTCATTTCTCTCTTCCCTTTTATTTATGAGTATACCCCATAGAGGCGGATGATAGAGAAGAGTTATGCTCACCTTGGCGACTTGATGTTGTTTAATAGAAACATGTTTGGGTACGTTTGATGCGAAGAAGAGAGGAAATGACTATGCTCACTGACCCTGTGTTGTTGAATGATTGGCATGTGGTCGCCTACGCACCTGCTATACCGGAAGAAAAACCTGTAGCCGTGCGCCTGCTGGGTGAGGATATTGTGCTATGGAGAGTGGGAGAGACGATCCATGCGTGGCGCGATCTCTGTCTGCATCGTGGGGCGCGGCTCTCACTGGGCAAAGTGGAGAATCAGTGCCTGGTCTGCCCCTATCATGGTTGGACATACGACCAGACGGGGCAGTGTATCCGTTTTCCGGCACATCCGCAGCAGAAGCCACCGACCACTGCCCACGCCACTGTCTATAAGGTGATCCAGCGTTATGATTGGGTCTGGGTTTCAGCGGGTAATCCTGAGCATGAGCCACCAGCTTTTCCGCAGTGGAATGATGCCTCGTTCCACAAGGTGCATTGTGGCCCCTATACTATGCTGGCAAGCGGCCCCAGGGCCATCGAGAATTTTCTGGATGTGACGCATTTTCCTTTTGTGCACCAGGGTCTATTAGGTGATCCGGCGCATCCAGAAGTGAGCGATTATCAGGCGGAGATCACTGACGAAGGTGTTATTGCACGCGACGTGACCGTCTGGCAACCTGACCCGGATGGCACAGGGCAGGGTGCGCAGGTAACATATATCTATCGCGTGTTGCGACCGCTCACGGCCTATTTTATTAAATCGTCTGCCGGACCACACTTTGCCATGTATTTTACCATTACTCCGGTCGAGGTGGGAAAATCCATTGTCTGGATGTATGTGGCGATGGATTATGGTGAGTTGAGTGACGAGCAGATCAGACAATTCCAGGATGACATCATTAAGCAGGATATTCCGATTGTCGAATCGCAGCGGCCTGAATTGCTGCCGCTCGATTTGCAAGCGGAACTGCATCTGCGCTCGGATCGCACGGCGATTGCCTATCGTAAATGGCTTAAGATGCTTGGCGTGTCTTTCGGCACAGCCTGAGAGCAGGTGAAAATAAAAGAGAGGCGGCCATATTCTTTATCTATGACCACCTCTCTTTCTGGTCAGCCAGTGCGTACTAGCCGCCGATATAACCAACGATGTCGGTGCCACCCTGAACAGCAAAGGGAGAGACACCATTAGTGTTATAGTACATCGGACGCTCAGCCACAAAGACGCCGCCGTTGTTGAGCGTCTGCACCGTCATGGAGACGGAGTTGGCCTGACTGTTCGTGCCAGGATTGAAGACCTGTTGAATCAGATTGGCGATGTCCTGCGTAAAGCGGCTGTGTGCGGCGACCTGATAGGTTTGCACACTCGATTGACCCAGGCCATTGACCAGTGTGACCGTGATCGTCTCCTGGTTCGCAGTGGGATTCTGGATGGTCAGCCATTCGTTGTAGCCGACGTTGGCATAACCTTCAGCAAATGAGTAGGAGCTGTAAGCTGCCGGGCCTTTCTGGCCGATGACATCGGTGCCTCCCATTGCAGTAGTATTGCGACCGTTCTGCAAGGTATGGTTATATGTGAAGTACTCCTCGCGCTGCACAATAATGTTGCTACCGGTTGATTTGACTTCGGCTGATACTTCCGGTGTTGAACCGAAGAAGGTGTTATTGGCGTTGACGTTCCAGATGACCTGGCTATCAGCGCCAACAGGGACAGTATAGGTATTGGTTGCCCCCGTGCGGGATTCCAACGTGATGGAGGCGGTGGCCGCCGTGCTGGTTGGGTTGGCAATCGTCAGGTATTCCTGTGTGCTGCTGCCGGTGTAACCCTCGGCGAAGAGCCAGTCATTGCTGAGTGCTGGCACACCAACGATATCGTAGGCCCCGGAGACTGGTGTCCCGTTGGTGACGATCCCCATGAAGTAGGTGGGGCGTTCGACCATGATTTGCTGGTTCGAGGTCACGATGGCGGTGACATGTGCAGGCAGCGAGATGGCCCCTGGGGCGATGGTGCCACGCGCGTTCGGTGGTACCGTTGTGCTTTGCGTGCCGACCTGTTTGCCACCAGCGAAGTAGTTAACGGTGACATTTGCACTGGTGTTATTCGGATTCAGGATGGTCAGGTACGACGTATAGTTTGCACCGCTCGGCACGTCGGCAAAGTAGTACGTGTTGCTAAGCGTGGTTGAACCGAGGACATCGGTGCCACTGCTGATCTGGCCGTGGAAGCCTACGAAGTACATAGGACGTTCAACTACGACCCCGTTGCAATTGCCCGTAGCGGTAGAATTGACCGTCACCACTGTTGCCACCGTTGCCGCCGAGCCGCCGAGGTCTACGAAGCCCAAGTCGTTATTGACCGATTCGGTTAAACGACTGTATGGATTGACGGTCACGGCAACCGTCTTGTTAGCAGGTGAGCCGCCATCGGGCGTATAGTTATACTGGATATTCACGGCGCAAGGGGTTGCGGCGGGATTCTCCAGCGTCAGGTATTCGCGGAAGCCCTTGCCGACGCGACCCTCGGCTAAGTACCAGTTCCTATTGACCGGGCCGGGAGGGGTGTTGGGTGGCGGCGTGGGCGCTGCTCCGCCGTTCCAGTAAAAGTCGGTGCGATCCTCACTATTGACGGGTACGCCATTGACCCAATCGACCTCAAGGAACATTCTGGTGTCGGCCAGTGTTGCCAGGTTGGCGACAACCTTATTCGTGGTGGTGTCAATGATAGAACCGGAGTTGCCGACGAAGAGGTAGCGCCCATCCAGGCTCTGCTCCAGCCAGCCCTCTTTGGTGCAGTCGAACTTACAGGGTGACTCTGTGCCGGTAATGGGAGAGATCGGAATACTTGCCGTCATCGTAGGAGCTGTGCCGGGTAGTCCACTAACATTAAAGACATGGACGTAGCTGTTCGGCATGTCTACAACGTAGACGGTTTTGCCGTCTGGTGAGAGCGAGATGCCGTGGCTGGGAGTCACGTACTGGCTATTGAAACCGGCAGGCAAGCTGAAGCCAGGGGCAGAGACATTATAAAGTACTTGACCCGTTTGTAGATTGCCGACTCCGAAGCCGATGAGGCCGTTTTCAGTGGTGTAGACCAGCGTGCCGCTCTGGTTGACAACGAAAGGACGTGCATAACCCTGAAATGGCCCAACCTTCTGCACGATCTGGTTGGTTGCAGTATTAGCTACCCAGATGTAAGGATTATCTACGCCTTCCATATAGACATACTGTCCATTAGCACTCATATCAGTATCATGTGGTTCGAGGCCAGAAATAGTCAAGATTGTGCCTGTGACCTGCCCGTTGGCCGGGTTAATAATGTGCCAGGTGCCATCTGGTGACAGCGAGCCATCGGGTAAGTAGATGGTTTTACCGTCTGGAGTAATTGCCAGACTATCTACACCGAAGCTGTATGCTACATTATAGACAACTTGTTGCGTGACCAGATTGTATTTGATCAAGCTGCCATTGCCGTCTATGCCACCGTTCCCACCATCGCTGATATAGAGCATCCCGCTATGCGGGTCGAAGACTACACCACGCACATTGACGGTCGGAATTTGCACACTCTGGACAAGGCTAAAGTTGTTGTCCATGTCATAGACGTTCATGTAGCCGTTAGGAAAGTCATAAAAGTAGTGATGAGTCCCCGTCACTGCGTTTTGTGATGCCTGCGCACCTGAATGAGGCCGCAAGAAAAGTAGCGGGGTTGCTACCACTATGAGTAGTAAAGGAGGAATAAGGAACCACCTTTTAAGCAGATGTTTCAACATGCAAACAAGGACTCCTTCTGTTTTGCGTAATGCAAAATAATAAGTACTCTCAGTCTTTGGAGAAAACCTTTACTCCGCCTCTTTTAGCGGAGGTAGAGCCATGCCTATGTTTCGATGTTGCGAGCAGTGAAAGCGCGCTACACGCCGGGCATGAGCAACGATTTCTCTTTCCCCCTATTCGCTTTGACTGTGTGTGGTCTAAAGCGCATCGTCTCATGTACATATAGCGACGTAGCAGCGTTATGTTGATAAACAAAGTGGGACTTTTGCGTAGTGATGTGACTTGACTCTATGCAAGAAGGGAGTACCCACCTGAGATACTGAGGGGATAGAGAAGCTTTCGTGGAGCGTGTGGCGACCTGGAGTGTGGTTCATTGTTTTGCGCCGCAAGCTTGCTGAAGCTCCACACTAGAATTTTATTCCCTCCTGTGATATACTCTTTACAGGTAAATTCGCCTTGCGATGAGGCTCGCATATTGCAAAAGCGCTAATGGCCTCTACTGACCGTATTGCACAAAGATGTGTAACAACGGTAAGTGGAGGCCATTTGCTGTGCCAATCCGTTCTCGACGTATGGCTATGGTATAGTAGAAGCACGTATTTGTCACAAGGGGGTGTTCGCAATGAGCTTGTTACGGCAAGGCAAAGCCTTAGCATTGACAATCTATATCGGTGAATCTGATCAGTGGCAAGGTACCCCGTTATATGCGGCGATCATTCAAATGTTGCGTGAGCAGGGCTGTGCGGGAGCCACGGCTACCAGAGCAGTCGCTGGTTATGGAGCAGGGGCGCGGCTCCATGAGCAGGGAGGACTGCACTGGTCATCGGATGCCCCAATTATTATTCAGGTAGTCGATCAACCAGAACGTGTGCGGCGGCTGCTGCCACACCTGCAAGAGATGGTGAGTGGAGGATTAATAACGCTACAAGAGGTCGAGGTTCTTAAGTACACACATGCGCGGCGGCGTGGCATACCGACGAAGCTACTTGTGCAGCAGGTGATGGAGACGCTGGTGACAACAGTATCACCGGATACACCGATCTCGACCGTTATCGATCTTTTGCTGAAGGCGTCTTTTCGAGCCATCCCTGTTGTTGATGAGCAGAGGCATTTGCTCGGTATTATCAGCACGGGTGATCTGATCAGGGTAGGGGTGTTACCAATGCGGCGAGGTCTGGTGCGCACGGCCCTGGAGTTGGATACTCAGACGGCGGATGCCGTGGAGGCCCCGTTGGAGCAGGCCAGGCGTAGCACGCTAACAGCGCAGGATGTGATGAATCGGCGGGTGCGCACGGTAGCTCCGACGATGTCGGTGCGCGAGGCGGCGCAGATTATGATCGAGACAGGTTTGCGGCGTCTGCCCGTCGTTGATGCGCAAGGTGTGCTACTGGGTATGCTGGCGCGTGCGGACCTCTTGCAGATCATTGTGACCAGTCCACTGATGAATACACAGACTACGAGTGGGACGCGGCCCTTACAGCGTACCGGTACGTTATCGCGTGAAGCCATACAGCAACGTCCGATTGCTGAATTTGTCAGTACGGATGTTGAGACGGTAAATGCACAGACCCCATTGCCGGAGGTTATCGACGCTTTGATTGTGTCGCCTTTCAAGCGGGTGCTGGTGGTCGATCAAGAGCGGCGCGTGCAGGGCATTATCAGCGATGTTGACGTGCTAGCCGGTTTACAGGAAGAGATGCGCCCCGGTCTGCTCGCTTTATTAACCAGTTGGGCTGGTGGCAGGCCAAAACGCCCGTTAACGGGAGCCTTGCATTCTTCGCAGCGCACGGTTGCTACGGCGGCTGATCTGATGAACCGAGAGGTAGTGACCGTGACTGATACGACCACCGTGCAAGAGACGATAGAGAGAATGATTGCGACGCGCCGTAAGCTTTTGCCTGTCGTCAATGCTGAAGGGCAACTGGTAGGCGTGGTGGGACGCTCCGATCTCTTACGTGTGCTTGTAGAGGGCTAACAAAGATTCATGTCATATCAGGTAACAACGAACATGATAGGAAAGCGCATTCGTATTTTTATTAGTGAAGCCGAAGAATGGCAGGGCAAGCCGCTCTATCGTGCTATTCTCGAACTGCTGCAAAAACAAGACGTGATGGGGGCCACAGTCGTGCGTGGCATTGAGGGTTTTGGGCCGCGCCATCACCTTTCTACCGAGCGTTTGCCGGACATCGCTAACGATCTTCCGCTCATTATAGATGTGGTCGAGCGTGAGGAGAAGGTGGCCACTTTATTGCCTCTGCTTGACCAACTGGTGCAGCGTGGTACAATGACCGTTTCCACCGTGCAGATTCTGCATGGAGGGAACAACGCATGACGGTATCATCGCTCACCCTGACCGGCCTCGTCGGTCTGGCCGGTTGCTCAGGCGCGCTGGCTCGTTATTTGTTAGGACGCTTTATTGCCGAGCGCGTGGGCACGCAATTCCCGTTCGGTACATTTATCATCAATATATCGGGTGCGTTTGTGATTGGCTTCTTATCGGCATTGACTACGCATAAGCTCCTCAGTCTGGCGGCGCAGGCGGTACTGGCCACCGGTTTTTTAGGCGGTTACACCACCTTTAGCACGATGAGTTGGGAAGGGGTACAACTGGGGCGTGGTGGTAGCACTGTACGCAGTATCCTCTATCTGGGCGGAAGTGTACTACTTGGCTGGGTGGCGGCTCTACTTGGCCTGCTGATAGGAGGATTCCTCTGATGGCTGGCACACTTTCACGCCGTCGGCGATTATTCGCGGTGGCTTGCGGCGGCTTTTTGGGGACTATTTCACGCTACTGGCTCAGCATCGGCATTCAGAGCGCGCTGGGTAAGGGATGGCCTTACGACATTCTTATCATTAACGTGACGGGTGCTTTTATTCTCTCCTTTGTGACCACGCTGGCAGATGCCACTTTTCTGGTGGGGCCAACACGTCGCCTGTTTATTAACGTTGGTTTTCTCGGTGCCTACACGACGTTCAGTTCCTTTGTGCTGGGGGATGTCCTGCTCGTACTGCATGGCAACTGGTTCCCCGCTCTGCTCTACATACTTGTAAGCCTGCTGGGAGGTATTATCGCCGTTATTTTCGCCGATTTATCAGGGCAATGGGTGATTGCTCACGTGCATCATCCGCCTACAATAGCGGCAAAGCCGCTGAAAGACACTGCTAAGCAGTTGATCCCTTCCAAACAGAAGGATGAAGACCATCTTGATATCGAAGATGATCTTCTGATTTCTGATCGATAAAATGAGACACTGTGCCGATAGTAATATCAGGCCGGGCAAGCATGAGGCATCGTCCCATAGTAGAGACGATGCCTCATGCTTGCCCGGTTATGTTTATTTCCAGTGTCTCATTGGTAGACCGGCTACCGGCGAGCGGAAAGTCGGAAGTCGATTCATGCCGAGCGAGCCGACATAGACAGTTTGCAGATCAGGCCCGCCAAAGGTGACACTGGTGATGAGCTGGAGCGTCTTTCCGGCGGTTGCCAGCATATCGGCGGGTTGGGCATTACCGGTGGCAATTTTCTCCTCGAAGGTTGCCAGCAGTGGCTCGTCAGCATCCTCGAAAACAACGTGGTAGTCACCGTCGGTAGTGATAATGCCGACGCCATTGCGTAGGACTGTTGTAACCCAGATGTTGCCCTCGGCATCAAAGGCGAAGCCATCGACGAAAGCTGCTACGCCGAGGCCATCTGGCCCGAAAACCTCTTGCTGGCCCAGACTTCCATCCGGTCGCACAGGATAGCGCACGATGCGACTTTTCATGGTTTCAGCGACGTAGAGGTACTCTTCTTTAGCATCGAGGCGCACTTCGTTCGTGAAATAGATGCCATCGGCGACGATGCGTGGCCCCTTTTCATCGACCAGCACCACGTAGCCATCCGGGCGTGGGCTGGCAGCGGCGGGCCACCAGTGAGATTCGCGGGTGGAGAAAGCCAGCCAGAGCCGATTTTTGCTATCGATAAAGACATAGTTGGCGCTGGAAACCTTCACTCCATCGATCTCTGTGAGAAATTCTTCTGCGTGACCATCGGGAAGGAGTTTCTGGATAGTGCCGGTGCCGATGTTGGCGACGAGGATAGAGCCATCGTCCATTAACGCGAGTCCGTTAGGTTCGCCGCCAAGACCGCCGAGAAATTGCTGTGAACCATCCGGGTTAATGCGGGTGATGCCGCCGCGCCCATCGGAAACATAGAGTGTGCCGTCGCGGGTGGCAATGATGGATTCGGGGCGCACCAGATCGTGACCGGTGTACGTGAGTTCGCTGAGATCGAGGCGAAAATCCTTGAGGACGCTACTGTTCATGATGTGTAGTCCTTTCTACGGTGAAAAGCCGTTATTGCAACGAAATCAACGTTGATTGGTAGTCCGGGGTTATCTTATGACCGGAAAAGCGTGTACTGCAAGATACGTGGTCATTGTACACTTTAGTAGCGCAAGGCTACAAGGTTGATCGCTTTGAGTTTGTAGCCATCGGTAGGGGTTGGTGAACCGCGTCTGTTCTGCTGCTTATCAGGCTACCGCACAGGTGTGGTGAGCCAATTCCTATCTCGACGAGGCGGCGATTTTGGCGTACAATCAAGGGCAGAGTTTCGTATTTTTGTGAGAAGTGAGGAAGTCACCATGCAGACGCTTCTGGGTATTGATCTCGGCACCTCTGGTGTAAAGGCGGCCCTTTTCGCTGCTGAAGATGGACATGTAATTGCAGATGCCTTCGAGGATTATCCTCTCTATCATCCCCGTCCCGGTTGGGCGGAGCAGAATCCCGCTGAGTGGTGGCAAGCCACAGTAGCGGCTATTCGCGCGTGTCTGGCAGGGGCGGCGAAGCTGGGTGTGCAACCGGCGGATATATGTGGCGTGGGACTCTCCGGTCAGATGCATGGCGTGGTGCTGCTTGACGCTCATCAGCAGGTATTGCGCCCATGTATTATCTGGGCCGATCAACGTAGTGATGCCCAGAGTCGCTGGATGACCGAAAAGGTGGGTGCCAGCAAACTGATAGAATACGTCAGCAATCCCGCTCTGACCGGCTTCTCAGCCCCCAAGTTGCTCTGGATCCGTGATAATGAGCCTGAGATTTTTGCGCAAGCACGCACGATGTTGTTGCCGAAGGACTATATCCGCTACCTGCTCACGGGCGTGATGGCGATGGAGATTTCCGATGCCGCCGGTACCTGCCTGTTTGATGTAAAGCATGGCCACTGGTCGCAAGAGGTGCTGGAAGCGATTGAACTGGAGCCATCGCTACTGCCGCCGGTTGTGCCTGCTGATGGCGTAGCCGGGAAGATCACGGAAGAGGTTGCTACACTTACCGGGCTGCCCGCTGGCACGCCTGTGGCCGGTGGCGGCGCGGATAATGCCTGTGGCGCGGTGGGCAACGGTGTGGTCGTACCAGGACTGGCACTTGTCTCGATTGGTACCAGTGGCGTGGTGCTGGCCCATGCTGCTACGCCGCAGGTAGATACCTCTGGGCCAACTCCGCGTATTCATACCTTCAACCATGCCGTACCCCAGGCGTGGTATTTGATGGGCGTCACGCAAGGGGCAGGCCTTTCGTTGCGCTGGGTGCGCGATAATATTGGCTTGCCAGAGCGTGCGCTGGAACGCTGGACGGGTGAGGATGCCTATGAAGTGCTGACGCGCGAGGCCGCCAGTGTGCCGCCGGGCTGTGAAGGACTGATCTTTCTTCCCTATCTACAAGGAGAACGCACGCCCCATCTCGACCCCTACGCGCGAGGCGGCTGGATTGGTCTGACGGCCAGTCACGACCGACGCTATCTTATTCGCTCCGTGTTGGAAGGAGTAGCATTTAGTCTCAAGGATTGCATGAGCATTATTCAGGAGCAAGGGCTACAGATGGAACAGGTACGGGCCACCGGTGGCGGGGCGAGAAGTCTTGTCTGGCGGCAGATTATTGCTGATATTCTGGGTGTTGAACTTGTCATCACCAACGCTACCGAAGGGCCTGCTTTTGGGGCCGCTCTGCTGGCCGGTGTCGCCGCCGGAGTCTATAGTTCGGTGCAGGAGGCATGCGCCCAGACAGTGCGTGTCGTCGAGCGTACCACGCCGCAAGATATGACGACTGAAGTCTATCGACAAACCTATGCAACCTATCAGGCGCTTTATCCGGCTTTGAAACCGTTAATCAGTAAGCCATGAGCTGGAGGAAGAGAAACCATGTTGCTCACGTTGGCACAGTTAGCTATTTCAACCGGGGGTAAACTTGCTATCTTTATTATCATCATCGTCGCTCTGGTTGTGGCCGTGACGGTGTCCGCTATTGCTGCTGTGAATGCTGCTAAGCGCAAGCGGCTGCATACTCATATAGAGGAGCGACAATAATACTGGAAAGGGCAAACAGGTGAGCTTTGCCGATAGTATGTTAACCGAGGATTTGACCGCGTTGCGGCAACGCCTGCTCTATCATCCGCTCTGGCAGCGTATTGAGGAGGGTACGTTAGAGGTTGCACGCCTGCGCCTGTTTGCCTTGCAAGACTGGTGGCTGGTGCGTGAGGCGTATCGCCTGGACGCGCTGGCTGTTGTTGCGTCACCTGACCTGGATGTACAGGAGCTGCTGTTGCGCAAGCTCATACCAAAAATCGGCGGCTATCAATTGCTTCTGCGTTTTGGTGAGGCGCTGGGGCTGACACGAGCCGATTTTGATGCGGTTGAACCGGTAGCAGGCTGCATGGCGCTGACGAATTTTTTCTACTGGATGCTCGCTTACGGCACGCCAGAAGAGAAGCTGGCCGCCGTGAGTGCCAGCGAGGATATCTTCGTGCAAATCTGTCAGCGCATCGTTCCCGCCTTAATGTGCAACTATGGTTTGAGCGCTTCACAGGTCGAGTTCTTCTCGGCCCATGACGCCATTGGCGAGCGCATTGCTCCCGTAGATCAGGTACTGTTAAGCCGCTATACCACGCTGGAGCAGCACCGACGCATCACGCGGGCTGTGCGCCTGAGCCACGAGTTCGAGTTGCTGTTTTATGATACTATTCTTTCTATGCCATTATAAGGGTTGTGGAGGCTCTAGAAATAAGGATATGAGCCTTGCCTTCACACATCCTGCATGCTATAATTTTTCACAAATGAAATCCTCTTAATCGTTTGCTAGGGGAGTTCGGTATAGCCGGGCTGAGAACGCCACCGTAGTATGTGGCGGACCCTGGAACCTGATCTGGGTAATGCCAGCGAAGGGAATGCAGTATGGATCATTCAGTATCAATAGAGTCGTGGTATCAGCAGTGGGACATGTTTGCTGTCCACCCTACCTTATACACGAACTTCCCCAGCTTGACTTACGCAAAGAGCGTATCTATGCTCTGCCTGCTTTGGTATCAGCAGGTATCGATGGCATCTCTACTAGTATTGTGGGTTCGCTGTGAACCCATCGCGCCCGCGCGCTTTGCGGCAAACGGGCCAGTCACCGCTTCGATGACAGAAAGGTAAGGCAAGCTATGGATTCCCTGCGCATTGGTACACGCGAGTTCCATTCACGACTGATGCTTGGCACTGGCAAATACCGCTCCTTGGAGGTGATGCGTGCTGCCATCGAGGCCAGCGGTGCAGAGATTATCACTGTGGCACTGCGCCGTCGGCTGCGATTACTATCAATGTGAATAGCCAGACCTACACAGTAGAGGTAGGCAGTACAGTTGCCACACTTCTGCATGACTTCGGTATCGTACCGACGCACGTGGTTGTACAACTGGACGGCATGATTATTTCTCGTGATAGCTACGGCAAGACCGAACTGCGTCATGGGAGTGGGCTTGCCATTGTCACACTTGTTGGTGGAGGTTAAAAGAGATGCAGCAAGAGGAAGTTGATCTTTTCGGCATACGCGGCATCGAATCCGATGATTTTCTCAAGGTCGAGCGGCGTGGTATGGAACCTGTTCCGGCAAAAGAGCGGCATGGTACGCCGCGCGAGCTGGCACTGGTTTGGGCGGGTGCAATGGTAAATTACGTCTCGCTGTTGACAGGTGCGCTGGTTGTCGGGGCACCTCTTACAGTGGGATTGAGCCAGGGACAGCTTGGACTCGTCGATAGTGCCATCGCTATCATCCTCGGAGCAGCGCTGGCAGCTTTTCTTCACGGGTTGGTCAGTACTACCGGTGCGAAGACAGGGACGCCACAGATGATCTTTGCGCGTGCAGTGCTGGGGCATCGCGGGGCCTACCTGAGCGCCTTTTTGACCTGGCTCATGGCGGTGGGCTGGTTTGCCGTTGATTGCGTGATCGGTGGCTGGGCGCTGGTACAACTTGCCGGGTTTGTAGGTATTCCGAAAACCAGTGGTGTCGCATTGGGAGCCATCACACTGGTGCTGGTCCTTTCGGTCGTCGTTGCCATTTATGGACATCAGACGGTGCATGTCTTTGAGAAATATGGTGCCCTGGTCTTTATGGCGTTCTGCGTGCTACTCTTTGTCGTGCTTTTTCCCCACATCCATTGGAACCTACCGACTACTGTGCATGGCTGGCCGCGCTTTGCGGCTCTGGTCGTTGGGGGCAGCTTCATCTACGCTTTGATCGCCTCGTGGATTCCCTTTGCCTCGGATTACTCGCGCTACCAACCAGTGAGCAACACAGCAGGACGCATTGCCTGGTGGTCCGGGCTGGGTATCGGACTTCCCACGGCCCTGCTGGGCATACTGGGGGTCGCGCTCCTCACGCTCAATCCTGGCAATCCCGATCTCCTGAGTGTCATCACGATGGCTACTCCCCCCTGTCTGACAGTGCCATTCCTGTTCTTTGTCGTGCTGGGTGAGATCTGGGCGAACTACTTTGATGTATACACTGCCGGGTTGGTTGCGTTGGCGATGGATGTACCGCTACGGCGCTGGGGATCGGCACTGCTCTGCGGTGGGATTGGAGCGGTTTTCGTCTACGCTATCGGGGTATTCTCGCACTTCAACCAGGCACATACCTATACGGAACTGGTCTCCAGCTTCCTGGGTGCCTACGTTGATTTCTTGCTGTTGACCTACCTCTGGGTTCCAGCCTGGGCTGCTGTGCTACTGGTGGATTTCTTTATCTTCCGACGGGGACGCTACGCAGCAGAGCAGTTGACGCGCGGTCGAGGAGGTATGTACTGGTATCGCGGTGGGATTCGTTGGATAGCGCTTGTTTCCTGGCTGGTAGGAGTGGCAGTAACTATTCCCTTTATCGGCTCAGCAACGTTGCCCTGGATGTCTCAGCCCTGGCAGGGGCCACTGGCACATCTACTGGGTGGCGTTGACATCAGCGGTATCGTAGGAGCAATCGTGAGCGCCGCACTCTATTATGCCCTGGGACACCGCTCTACTACCACCAGAGAAATGCTTCTTACCGAGCAGGAAAGTTCCTGATGCCCATCCTCTTTTGTTAAAGTCGATTAATGCACCTCATGTCAGGTTTGACGCTGACTGTATACCGTTAGTTTGTTGCGCCAGCAAAATCTGCTGGCGCAAGTGTGAGCCATTAACAGGGCTATAAAATGGCGGTGTTTCCTTCGCATGAGCGAATTCACTTGTTCGTGCTATGAGGTTGTGCTTCGTGCCAGACGAGAGGGTGAGTTTTTTGTAAATTGCAAAGGAACTTCATAGGTTCTTAACATTTTTTGGCAAATTTTCTGTTACCATGACAATTATAGAGGCTATTTTTATAGATTGGCCATTCAAAATACTAATTATTGGGGGCGTGTAATGGCAATCAAGACAGAGACTCCCGAAACGAAACTGATAAAACCTGCGTCCGCGAGCGCGCCGATACCCGTGGCTCCATATATGAGTAAGGGCGGCAGAGTGGGGCGAGGCGCGCTGATGGAGAGCGCGCTGGAAGCTTTAGGCGCTAATCGTGTACGCTCTCTGCTGACCATGCTTGGTGTTATTATTGGTGTATCCGCAGTTATTGCAGTCGTGACGCTCACACAGGGCGTAAATCAAAGTGAGAGCCAGCGTTTTGCTGCCCTGGGAACGAATGTCTTAACAATCTCGCCTGGTGCTGCCTCATCCAATGGCGCGTTCAGCGCGGCAGGCACAAGCCAGACTTTGACACAAGGAGATGCCGACGCGCTGGTACAGGTGCCACATGTCATCAATGTCAGCCCTGTTTTGAGTGTATCGGATCAACTCGTGTATGGCGATCAGAACTGGAACACACGAGTGAGCGGTGTCTATCCTGCCTATCAAGCAATTGAGAACTGGCAGATTGCCCAGGGGGCCTGGTTCACTGAGCAGGACGAGCAGATGGCATCTCCTGTCATCGTGTTGGGACAGACGGTGGCACAAAATCTTTTCCCGACCGGTCTGGTGAATCCTATAGGGCAGACGATCCGTGTTGGTGATCAGTTATTTAAGGTTGTTGGCGTCTTACAGCCGAAGGGAACGCAGGGGCTGGGGAATGCTGATGATGTGGCCTTTGTCCCTTTTAGTGCAGCCGACGAACGCCTGAACCCGCAAACGTATGTCAGTCAGATAGTAGTGCAAGTTGACAGTGTGAACAACGTGAGTACGGTGGAGCAAGCCATCATCACCGTACTCAGGCAGCGGCATCATTTGCCCGGCCCTGATCCTTCGCAAGACAGTTCGACGTCACCGCGTTCGACCTTCCCTGGAGCCGGTGGCCCTGTAGTGGTTGGCGGAGGAGCGGGGCGTGGCGGGTTTGGTGGGGGAGCGGGTCGCGGCGGATTTGGTAGAGGAGCCGGTGGATTTGGTAGAGGAGCCGGTGGCAGTGGTGCTTCATCGGCGGCGCGTGCAGCTCGCCTAGCGGCAAGTGATCCGCCAAATGACTTTCAGGTCTTCAATGGCAATCAGCTTGTGCAATCAGCGCAGCAAAGCTCGATAGAATTGACGATTTTGTTGATTGGTATTGCTACGATCTCGCTGGCGGTCGGCGGTATCGGCATTATGAACATCATGCTGGTTTCGGTGACGGAGCGCACGCGCGAGATTGGTATTCGCATGGCCCTGGGGGCACGCCGCCGCGATATTCGTAACCAGTTCTTGCTGGAAGCCTTGCTACTGAGCCTGGTTGGTGGCGTTATTGGTATTGTGCTTGGTCTGGGCGGCGGTCTGGCGCTCACGCTGGGTTTCGGTCTCCCCTTTGTTGCCAGCCCTGTTCCTGCTCTGGTTGCCTTCACTGTCTCGGCAGCAGTTGGCATCGTCTTCGGCCTCTATCCTGCCGCTCGTGCCGCACGCATGGATCCTATCGTTGCGCTGCGTACAGAATAGATCGGCTCTGGATAAGCTGAGCATTGTTGAGGTTACGTGGTCGGTTCTGGCTCATGCCGGAGCCGACTTTTTCATACACAGGATGCATATGGTAGAATAGGTCATGCACGAGACAGGGTACCTTTTATCAGGCTATCCTGGATTGTTTTCCGAGAGATGAAAGGACATTGCTGAGGATGAGCAGAAAAGGTAGGTGGAGTAGCGTGGTAGTCTTACGCTTAGCGGCCAAAGCCACGCTGCTGGCTCTGGTGCTGTTGCTTGCGGCCTGTAACGGTATAAACATATCATCTGTCGGACAGAGCAAACCATCTGCTCAGAGTACGGCAGATATGGCGGATATGTCTGGTCTGGGCGGCGATACCGTCTCGTTTGCTCATATTGATGAGACGCCGACGGCTGGAGCGATAACAGTATTTGTGACACTGGTAGACTTTAAGATATATTCTACGGTAACAACCTTCAAAGTCGGTGTGCCGTATTATTTTGTAGTGACCAATCGTGGCCCATCCGTTCACGAATTTGCTATTTTCCCCGATAAGCCGGATGGTTCCCCCTTGCCAATGGATGTGCAGTATGTGCATCGCCTGATTGAGATTGAACAGGTTGCACCTGGTTCAACCATCAAGCTCAATTTTGTGTTCTCAGCGGCAGGTCGTGACGAAATTGCCTGCCAGATGCGCGGTCATTATCAGGCAGGGATGCGACTTCCCATTGTTGTGAACAAATAGCACTCAATCATCCACCTGTTTTATTGTCGTGAACCTGGGTAGCAAGTAGAAAGATGAATATTGTGGAGCAGCCTGCCAGACGTGAACGTGCTACACGCCAGAGGCGCAATTCCGCCGATTATGGCTATCCAATCAATGACATGGAGGTGCTAGCGGCAAAGGCGCGGGAAGTCACAGCGCGACTCACGGCACTGTATGGTGAGTTGCTTTTCTCCGATAAAGACCCGATGAGCATGCTTGTGGAGATTATTCTGTCGCACCGCACCCGCGACGAGCAGACGGCAGCGGCATATGCCAATCTCCTGCACCGCTTTGGTTCCTGGGAGGCGGTACGCGATGCACCAACGGCAGAGGTGCAGGAGGCAATTGCCAATGTCAATTGGCCCGAAGTGAAAGCGCCGCGTTTGCAAACCATCATGCGCCAGATTACTGAAGAGCGTGGCGATCTCAACCTGGATTTTCTCCGTGACCTGCCTGTGGAAGAGGGAATGGCGTGGCTCAGCCGCTTTGACGGGGTTGGCCCAAAAACGGTTGCCTGCGTTCTGCTATTTAGCTGTCAGAAACCGATATTACCGGTTGATACGCATGTGTGGCGCGTCTCCGGTCGATTGGGGCTGATTGGCAAAAAGGTCACGGCGGACGCGGCTCATGATCTTCTCCAGGCGCTTTTGCCGCGAGATGCGCGTGCCATTTATGATTTTCATAAAGCTTTGCTGCGACATGGGCAGCGCATCTGCGTGTATGAGAGACCGCGTTGTAGGCAATGTGTGCTGACTGATCTATGTGACTACTATCATATAGTGGCTGAACCACAGTAATAGTATATGTTACCTGGAAATGTCGAAATACGCTGGTATGTTGAGAGCCGTCCTATACGCTAACTCGGCAAGCTGACGGTCTGAACTGCCCTTGAAAGAGTTTAACAGACAGCCCCTCTAAAAACAAACGTCAGCGTCATATCTATCCAAGGAAAAAACCTGGTTGTGAGCAAGATAGCTCACAACCAGGGATGTAGATGACCTGGAAGGTTCCGGCGGAGTCGATTACTCAGGTGAGGTTGCGGCCAGGGTCTTTGCTTCGTTAATCCACTCCGCCACCTGAGCCAGGTTCGGAACGTGATGCGCGATATGTTTACTGGCGTTCAACTCTACCAGTTTCTCATGCAGTTTTTCTGGGACGCGGTGCTGCAACTCTTTGCAGCTATTGACTCCCGCTTCTTCAAGCAGGTTCGATAAATCGCCCCCAACGCCTTTCAGTCGCATGAGGTCAGCTCGATTGACGAGTTCCTTAATGACGGTTGGAGTCGTACCCACTTTATGGGCCAGTTCGGTACGCTGCTTCGGCGTTCTTGCCTGTTCAAGCAATTGTTGGGTATTCTTGATCCCCTCGGCCTCCAGTTTGGCCCTGACTTCGGGTTGCAGGCCTTTGATGTCACTAATAGGATCGGCCATAGGAAAGATTCCTCCTCTTAGCCCTGATTACCCTGATTCCCACCGAAGAGTCCTCCTAGATTCCCCATGCGCTTCTCAGCCTCGTTCTCCAGGTTGCCTAGAATGCCGGAGGCTGCATTTTTTGCTTGTTGGGAATACTGCTGCCCACCAGGAATCTTGCTGGCAAACTGGTCAATAGCCTGGTCTACTTGCTGTTGAGCCATCTGCTGTGCTCCACCGAACAGATTTTGTCCCTGCCCCTGACTCTGTTGACCTTGTTGGCCTTGAGCAGGATTGCCGTACTGATCGGACTGCTGTCCCTGATTCTGCTGTTGAGCAAATCCTCCTTGCTGACCAGAACCCTGCTGCCCCTGATCCTGCTGATACTGGTCATACTGCTGTCCCTGGTTCTGCTGCTGCTGTTGGCCCCACTGGTCTTGCTGGCCCTGACCTGGGTTGCCGTACTGGTCATACTGCTGGCCCTGGTTCTGCTGCTGTTGGCCCCACTGGTCTTGCTGGCCCTGACCTGGGTTGCCGTACTGGTCATACTGCTGGCCCTGGTTCTGCTGCTGTTGGCCCCACTGGTCTTGCTGGCCCTGACCGCTTTGAACGGGGTTGCCGTACTGGTCATACTGCTGGCCTTGCTGGTTGGGGTCCTGTTGATAATCGTAGTTCATCGATAGTCTCCTTTTTCTTCACTACTGGTACTATCAGGTACCGATGAAATATCAGGAAAAGCTCCTGAATATATGGTTGAGGTATGCGGTGAGATTAACTGGAGTTTTCTCCCATCTCACTCATGCAGTACGTTAGACGGAATCCCCCAAAAAAAGTCACTAATTTGCTGATCTATTTCAACAAGTTTTTTGACATTCCCCCAATATCCGACCGATTCTTAATAAACCCACAATTTGGATGCGGATATCTTCTCTTCCCTGTAGAAATGACAAATCATGAAACTTTGGATGAGCAAAGGGCAAGAATAGATTCTTGTAACTCATCAGTAGTTACAAATGGCAACTGCTTATTGAAGCAGGCAGTCTAATAGCCTATATTGTTGGTTTCCTCTGCCTGCTCCTGCGCTTCTCGTGCTTTTAATTCAGCTAGCAGCGTGTCAAGCGCGGTGGGACGCCCCAACTTTTCGTACACGTTGCGGAGAAAGTTTTCTACTCTATGTGTGTCAGGATGATTAGCGCCTAAAATATGATAGCGGATGATTAGCGCCTGCCGCCAGTGGTTTTCTGCATCCTCGTAGCGTTCTTGTTTATGATAAATATAGGCTAGATTATGTAAAGTTGTTGCGGTTAAACGATGCTCGAATCCCAAAAAACGCTTACGATAATCTAAAACTTGTATAATAATTTTCTCAGATTCTTCATAATTATTCTGCATTATATCAGCTAAAGCTATATTTTCAAACGCCGTAATAGTATCAGCATGTTCTGCTCCAAGTATGCGTTTCCGTAATGCGAATAGCTCTCGCGCAGCCTGCTCTACCTCGGCAAATTGCTGCCTGCTTAAAAGGATTTCGGTGAGATTTTCCAGGCTTTTTAAGGTGTCGGGATGTTCCTGACCGAGTGTCTGCTGCCGGATAGCCAGTGCTTGTTTGTAATAGGCTTCGGCTTGTGCGAAAGACTCTTGTGCATGATCAGGGAACTTATCACGATGCAGATTTCCATCCTCGTGATAAAAGAAGCCCAATTCATCGAGAATACTGGCTATATCGGGATGATAAGGGCCTAGTTGCTGCTGGCGAATGGTGAGGACACGTTCATAGATAGGCCGTGCACTATCATAATCCCCTAGTTCACGATAAGCGAAGACCAGGTTGTGGAGAACATCGGCAGTTGTCAGATGCTCTGAACCAAAGACCTGTTTGCTGACCTTGAGAGCCTGCTTTAAAATTGGTAGCGCCTCTTTATAGCGTGCGCGTTTATTCAGATAATTGCCCGCTTTGTTAAGCAAGGTGACTGCTTCTGGCAGGTAGATATTCTGCTGCTGGATGAGCGTGGCGCACTGCTGAGCATGTGGCAGATAGATTTCGCAGCGTGGCCAGAACTCGAAATCACCGGAAGGAAAGATGCTATTCACTGCTCTTACCGCGCGTTCAGCCCATGTGCGGTATGTTTCGTTGCTCATCTTATCTTGCAAGACTGCTTGCACAAGACGATGGATGGTCAGTATTTTCAAAGTTCTGTCGCGGCGGATGAGCGAGAAGGTAAAGAGCGGGTTAATGACGCTATCCAGGATAAGTGGATGAGCGACACCCTGTAAACGTGGTCCCAGTTGTGCAGCCCCTTCGCTGAAGAGTTCTTCTGGAATGGCGTCTGGATGCAGAAAGGCGCACAGTTGCAGCAAGTCGGCAGAGGCGGCATGTGCTTGCTCGATCTTCTGGAACGAGATCGTCCATGTGGTAGCGACCGAATAAGGATAGTCGCGGTCACTGCTCCGCCAGGCCAGTATCTTCGCGCGATAATTCAGGAAGAGTTGTAGATAGGCGGTGATGCGGCACTGATTTTCTTCAATATACGCGGCAGCTTGGTCAAGCGCCAGGGGAAGGCCGTCGAGTTGTTCACAAAGTTGTGTAGCAGATTGTAGTTCTTCCTCTGCTAGTGTAGCGATGGCGTGTTCATCCGGGCTGATTTTGGAGCGTTGCAGTAGAAAGAGCAGGCTCTCCTCTTGTGTGAACTTTTCAATTTCAAGCTTTTTAATATAGCGTCCGCGCACCTGTGCGCGTGTGGTAATTAATACTGAGCCACCATGCCATGTGGGTAGAAAATTGTGCAAGATATGTACATCTTCGACATTATCGAAGATAAGCAACCAGCCGGTGTGCGCGTATAGCCACTCTTTGACAGCCTGAGTTGCTTGTGATTGATGACGTGTGGTTTTTTCATCCAGTTGCAGGACTGTAGCAAGTGCGGAGAAATCGGTGTTAAGCAGTTCGGGCGAATCAGCACGCACCCATAAGACGGCGCTGTATTCATGCCTGTAGCGAAAGGCATATTCGACAGCGGTCTGTGTCTTGCCAATTCCTCCTAGTCCGCTAAGTGCATGTTGGGTCAGGGCAATATTACCACCATGTGCCAGCGATTTGTGCAACGTAATCAGGATATCATCGCGTCCGCGAAAATGGGGGTTGCGCGTGAACGGGACATTCCAGAGCAGCGTCGCTTTACCAAATTCTTCCGGGGATTTTTTGAAGAATGCATAGATACTACGTTTCTGTGCAGGCTGAGGGAGAAACTGATCCTTTTCCCAGCGCGTCACAGTGAGCTGCGAAACTTTGAGTTGCTCGGCCAGTTCCTTCTGTGTTAAGTTTCGTTGCAGGCGTTCAAGGCGCAGACGTTGACCGAAGCTGAGTTCGTATCCCATCATCCCTCAATCTTCACAGTTCTCTCTACTTATCCATATTTTAATAATGGAATGATAGTAAAATATTACTCACGTGATGAGTATCATAACATATCAAACTATTAGGCGCAAGTATTGAGGGCATCTACGAGGAAATAGCCGATATGAAGATAGTTTATTATTTAGTCAAAAATAATAAACTATAATAATGTAAACAAGACATCTGGTGTAAGAACGACTTCAGCCCGTCCGCGCGTGCGCTTCCCAGGCGGAGCGACAGGTATGGACGGATTCGCTAAAGCTGTTCCTACACCGATCTATTACCAACCTGTTTTGTTAAAATCCATTATTGTGCCCTGATCTAGCTACGAAAAATATGCATCCTTCTGATTGTGATGTAGGTAAAAGAATGCATTATATATCGAGAAGAGCAGTTTTGTTTTCTGAGATATCCTGGTTGCCTTGAGCCATTGCAGGTATGCGTTTGCTCTGTGCGCGTAGTTGCGGTAGCACATCGCTGGCGAAATTCTTGATGAAGCTGCGCATATCGGGACCGGCGTAGTGGAAGATCAGGTGATCGAAGCCCAGGTTGATATATTGCAGCGCGAATTTAATGTGATCTTCGGGATTGGAAGAGAAGCACCCGGCTTTTTTGATGGTGTCAGGCCCCACCACCTCGCCGTTCTCTTCCGCCATCCTGGGCGAATAGATCTTCTGGTTGAAGAGTGCGGGGATATGTGTTGCGGCCCAGTATTTGTGATGTTCTTGAATGGCGGCATCGATATCTTTCGTATAGCCGACCGTGAGTTCGATCCAGCGCGGCAACTGTGAGGGGTCTTTGCCAGCCGTTCTGGCACCTTCTTCAAAGTTCTTGATGATCCCTTGATAGATCTCCGGTTGCTTACCCCCGACGCTCCACAGGCCATCGCCGTACTGACCGGCAAATTGTGCGCTAGGAGGCACCAGCGACGAGATAATCAGGGGGATTGACTCGGTGGGAGCGGTATACAGTCTGGCCTTGTGGGTCTGATAATAGTTGCCTTCAAAGCTAACATCTTTGCCACTCCATAGAGCGCGCATGAGATCAATGGCCTCGGTCAACATCGCACGGCGTTCGGCATAGGATGGCCATTGTCCGGTTGCAGCATATTCATTGAGAGCTTCACCGGTACCGAGGCCGAGATAGAAGCGTTTGGGCGCGAAATGCGTCATGGTCGCGGCAGCTTGCGCAATGATTGAGGGGTGATAACGCAAAATGGGACAGGTAACGCCTGTGCTGAGGATGATACGCTGTGTCCGTGCTGCAACTGCTCCCAGCCATGTCCAGGTGAAACACGACTGCCCCTGCTCACTCCAGGGATGAAAGTGATCGCTGACATCAATCAGATCGAAACCGGCATTTTCCGCCTCTATCGCATATTCCATCAACTCGACCGGTGGAAACTGTTCTGATCCCGCTTTCCATCCAAACCGCAACATACATCTTCTCCTTCTCTGAGTCTCTGCGTATAAATGTGACAATGCCTCTTCTGTAGACGCCTGTAACTCATGTACAGATCGTTCTTAATTCATTGGTAAAGCGCCGTGAACATGGTAAAAGTTACAAGATACGCGGTTGGCCGTCACAATTCTTGTTGCTCAACCGTGATATAGTATAGCTGAATGGGCGCTTGATTTATTTTATAAGGAGAGCGATATGACGGTTGTGCTTGCTATCCCACAGATTGTGCAAGAAAAACTGGATGCGTTTGAAGCGTTGAAACCGGAATTTGCGCAATGCTTTCAGTTTGTGCAGAACGTGCATGGACAACAAAGATTCACAGTTTTTTCTGTTGCGGAGGTCGTTTACTATTTGCATGCGCGCTGGATTTGCGAGTGTAAGAGCCTGTTGTTGAGTGTGCCGCATAGCCTCAAAGGAAACGAGGGGCGCTTGTGCCTGCAACTGCTGCTATCCTGGCAGCAAGGCGATCATGCCAGCGTCGTCGAGTATCTCCAGAAGCGCCTGGATACCTTGCCTCTGGCGCAGATCACGCGCCAGATTCAGGAGATATTACAGCGGCAAGAAGAGGCGCTGGCACAACGGTTAGTGCGTGGACGGCAGGTTCTGCTCAATCGTGGTTTCAATCTGATGCAGATGCTGGATGCCCTCTTCGCGTTTCCTGAACAGGAGTTGTTGCAGATAGTACGGACCGACTGTGCACGTTTTGGCCATCGGCCTGAGCAGATAGTGCAACAGTTGGAACAGTTGAAAGAGCCTATCTACTCATATGTGCCGCATCAAGCTCTGGCACAGCGTAATATGCTTGTGATGAATATGCTGGGAATCCTTGTCAATGGGCAGGAGGATGATCAACCAGGGCATCGATCCTCACGTGTGCAAAGGCCAACGATATCGCCCGGTCCTTATGCTGAGCAGATCATCGTGGGCTATCGAGAGTTGACATCGCCGTTGCATAATAATCTTAATGCCCATCGCTTCGTCGATCTACCGGAGCATGATGGAACTGGAGTAATTTAAAAGAAGTTTCAACTGCGTTGCGCCCAGGGTGGTAGGAACTCGCCGCGCAGCATCTTTGCCAGAAACTCCACCGTCGGATGTTTGACGCGCCGCAACTGCTCAATTACGGCCTCTCGATCATAGTCAACAAAGCGCCGTTCGAGGTGGTAGCCACTGGTGTCGGCGTCGAGTAGCGCGTAGCTGGCTTCCAGTTGAGCGCGCATAGGATTACTGATGCTGCCCAGGTTGTAAACATGAACATGATCGATGGTGCGCTCCAATGGCACATGAGTATGACCCACCACCACGAGATCGGCATTGGCCGGAGCCAGCACCGCGCGTAACTGGTCATCGCTCAGTGTCGGAATGATGCCCGGCCCATCATCTGTGCCAGGGGCCGCGTGAACACACAACATCCGCGTGCCATCTGGCAGTGTGAGGCGCTGCTCAAGGGGTAACTGCTCGAACCAGGGCCACCAGCCGCTGGCAAGAATGTGGCCCTGTGTCCAGGCGAGATTTGTTGCCATCGCAAATAGCATCGGCATTAACTTTGGCTGTTTTTGGGCCTCTTCCAGCGTTGGCCCCGGTCGCTCACCGGTCACGGTGTAGCGATCATGATTGCCGCGCAAGAATACCGCGTTTGGCAAGCGCGTGACACGTTCCAGAACTCCTACCGGATCATAGCCTAACGAAGAGAAGTCACCGAGAATCCAATAGGCATCAACACCACCTTGCGCCGCAATATCCGCCAGCACTGCCTCAAGGGCCAGCGTGTTGCCATGAATATCAGAGAGGAGGGCGATACGCATCTAACGACTCCTGTCGCGTTCTTGCTGTCTTTCATCCTTATCGACCAGTATATTATAGCACATGGATCAGTTCACTTTGGGAACAGGGCTGAGGGTGATAGTGCCCAATTGCTGACAATAGTGTCGCATGTCGCAACTGCAACAAGTCTCTGGCCTCGGAAGCTCACGGATGCGAAAATCCTTCGCGTGGATGCGCTTGACGATGGCGGAAAAAGCTTGCTGCACATGCGCGACTACCTCTGGTCGATAGCGAATCTCCATCAGAGCGTCCTCGCGTCTCTGCTCGCGCGTCCAGTAGAGCAGCAGGCGGTCAGGCCGGGTATGGTAGCGCTGTTCAAGCGCGTAGGCATAGGTGCAAAGCTGGCGTTCGTAGTCAATGAGTTTTGGGGCATCAAGTGCGGGACGAAAATCTGCCTTGAAATCAATCAGTTCTTGCCGTCCGTTGTACGTGCGCAATAAATCCACACGCCCGGCAAGGATGTAATCATCCTGTTCAACCAGTATCTCTAGCTCTGCTTCCTGGATGTGGCGTAGCTCAAGCTGATTCTGGCAAAAATAAGCGTAGACTTGTCGGTAGGCGTCATCTTGCAGGCTCGTGTCAGGGCCGTGGGAATGCGTGCGACATAAATGAGCATACACATGGGCCACGATAGTCTGGATGCTGGTTCCGTTAAGCTGCTGCCATTTACCCAGGAGAATGCTACGATGGAGAGCCTCTATGCTGTTATGAACCAGTTGCCCCAGCAGGAAGTCGCGTGGATGGGCTGGCTTGAATTGGTATTCTCGGAAAAACTGATATTGACGCGGGCAAACCTCATAGATTTGTAAATCACCCGTGAAGCTATAGTGACGTTTCGCGTGCGGTACTGCTTTAGGTTGGCTCGGTTCCAGGACGCTAAGCAGAGGTTTGACGCTTGGCCAGCGGGGCAATGTATTGAAGATAGGACGAAACAGCGTGTGCGGCGGCTTGCGCTGGTTGCCCGTAAGGATGAGGAGGCGTTCGGCGCGCGAGAAAGCGACGTAGTAGAGGCGGCGCATATCCAGGCCTGGGATCAGGTTTTCTGGCTCAAAGGTTTGATCCTGACGCTGATAAAATCTGCTAAGATCGCGGTCAATGGGCGATGCTCCCATGCGACCTTTCTCCATGCCACCGACGATCACTACCGGAAACTCCAGTCCCTTTGCCTGGTGAATAGTCATGATCTGCACATGACCAGAAGGAAAGGGCTGTTCACGATCCTCAAATTCATTCAGTCCCTCAAATTGTTGCAGACGCAGATAGGTAGCGAAAAAGTCTTTTCTGATCTGCAACCATGTTTCCATCGTCAGATTATCGGGTTGGTACAATTTCTGGAAGTTCTCTAGCAGCTTTGAGAAGATTTGCAGGTTGTACAGGCGTTGTTCATCCGTCACGAAGGTAACGAATGGCTCAACTGCCAGCAGACGATACAGGTAGTCCATCAAAGAGAATGGATGTTCTTCGACCCCTGTTTGCTCGATTGTAGAGAACCATTCCTTCAGTTCTTCGATGAAGCGTGCAAGTTGCTGTTGCAGAGGATGAGCGGTGGGATAGCTTTCGAGCAGTGTAGGAAGGCAGCGCTTTTGTAGGTACTCTTGAAAGTCTGTGTTGTGGTCGAGTAAATCATCTAAGTCGCTCCCGTCGTAGTGAAAGAGTGTAGCGAAGCAGGCGATCAGAAGGCGTACTTCCTCTTGCTCGAAATAAGCGCGGGCACGTGGGCAGAAGTAAGGGATGTTACGACGTTGCAAGACCTCGGTGTAGCGCCCGCTAGCCTGTAATCTGACGCTCGGTAGCAGGAGGGCAACCTGGTTGTAATCGGTGATGATGCGTTGTTCGTGCAGATAGGCTATCAGATCGGCAAGTTGCTCAGCCTCGTCGGCTTCATCCTTGCCTTCCAGCGCGATTGCGGAGGGGTAATCAAGATAGCTTTTAGCCTGGTCGGGCGAAATCTTCTTGTCATGACGAAATTTGTGTTTCCCGTCCGACCATGTTCCTTGTTTCATCCATTGATCATAGGCGCTAATAATATCCTTATGAGAGCGGTAATTGATGGTTAGCTGTAGAGTAGTACAATGCGGCACATTAGTGGAAAACTCCAGGATATTGCGCACCGTCGCGCCGCGAAAGCGATAGAGGGCCTGATCTTCGTCCCCGATCACGCATAGATTGCCGGTTGCTGAGGAGAGAGCGAGCAAAATCTGCTCTTGAATGTTATTTGTGTCCTGATACTCGTCAACAAAGACGTAGCGAATGCCCTGTGTGATGAGGCGGCGTGTCTCTGGGTCGGACAGCAGCAGGTTATAGGCCAGTCTCAGTTGTGCGGCAAAGCTTACACAGTTGTGTGAGCTGAGTATTTTACGATAACGTTTATAGGCGTAGGCGAGAGCTTGTAAGAAAGGATCACAAGCATCTTGTAGAGCATTTTCATCAATCAGTTCTTCCATGATGCGGTCGAAATAGTCCTGCAATTTTTGTGCAATCTGCCACCTGTTCTGTTCCCATCTCTGGCTGATGATTGGTTGAATGTGTCGGCTAAGAATCTCTGGCAGGTGTTTGAAGATAAAGATGCGTTGGGCAAATTCGTCCAGCACCTCATAGTCGTTGCTTAGATGGGTGGAGTCCAGGTAGCGCCGGATAAGTTTGTTACAGAGGCTATGGATGGTACCGATGCGTAGTGCGGATAAGTCCTGCTCATAGTGGGCTTTACGGGCCATATCCATAAAACGACTCTGTAGCTCGCGCGCGGCTTTATCGGTATAGGTACAAATAATGATCTCGGAGGGTTCGGCTTTTCCGTTGAGCAGCAGATTGAGTGCGCGGAGAATGATGGTGAGCGTTTTGCCTGATCCCGGCCCGGCAACAACGAGCAGGGGGCCATCTTCGTGCTTGATAATAGTTTCCTGTTGCTGGTTGAGTGTGCAATCAGGAAGGTGACGCAGGCTGTCGTGAATCTCCATAATACAAGATGCGGATGCCTGTAGCCTTGTCCGCGAAGGCGCTTGTCGTACAATAGGCAGAGAGCAATAGTTTGGTGTGCGCGTAGGGATGGAAACGGGTGACGCGGAAGAGTATAGACTACGGATGAGCAGGAAGCAATAGAAATGGGTTACAATTTATTCATAAATGCACATTTTTACCGTGTGTGCGGTGGCACGCTAGCTAAGAGGAGCAATGTTTACGATGACGAGATGGATTTGTAAAACCTGCGGAGTACAGTTTGCTGAACGGGAGACGCCGCCGGAGGGTTGCCCGATTTGCCTGGATCAGCGTCAGTATGTCGGCTATCAGGGGCAGCAGTGGACGACGTTGGAGGAGATGCAACGGGGCGAGTACCACAATCAGTTCAGGGAGTATGAGCCATGTCTGACCGGCATCGGCACAGTACCACAATTTGCGATTGGGCAACGTGCGCTCCTGGTGCAGACACAGTGGGGCAACGTGCTGTGGGACTGCATTAGCTATCTGGATAATGAGACGGTGGAGCATGTGCAACAGCTTGGCGGCATCAAGGCCATCGCCATCTCGCATCCACATTTCTACAGCAGTATGGTTGAGTGGGCCGAGCGCTTCGACGCGCGTATCTACCTGCCCGCAGCCGACAAACAGTGGGTTATGCGTCCAGGCGAGCGCATCACGTTCTGGTCAGATGATGTCTATAAGCTAACTGACACGATCACACTGCATCGCCTGGGCGGACACTTTCACGGCAGCGCCGTCCTGCACTGGAAAGATGGCGCTGATGGCAGAGGCGTGCTGTTGACAGGTGATACCATTCAGGTGGTAGCCGACCGCAACTGGGTCAGTTTCATGTATAGCTATCCGAATCAAATTCCTTTGCCAGCTTCTAAAGTCGCCGAGATACGTGATACCGTCAGTGCCTACTCGTTTGAGCGGCTGTACGGAGGCTGGTTCGATACTGTCGTAGCCCACGATGCCAAAAATGTCGTCATTCGCTCGGCCAACCGCTATATCGAAGCGAGCCAGCATATTCTGGAAACGAGGCCAGGAGCGGTTAGCTAGTCCATATTTCGGACAGCAAGATAGGCCGGTTAATAGATGAGGATAGTACAATCGAGGAGAGCGATGTTATTGCTGAAAGGGCTGTTAATCGGCCTGTCTATTGCGGCCACCGTTGGCCCGATGAGTATGCTCTGTATTCAACGCACGCTGGAGCGTGGGCGGCTGGTTGGCATGTTTTCTGGACTGGGTATTGCTACCGCCGATGGCCTCTACGCGCTGGTGGCCGGTCTTGGTTTGAGCGCCATTATGCATCTGCTCATCAGTCAGCAGTTCTGGATACGTCTGGTCGGTGGCCTTTTTCTGTTCTACCTGGGCCTCAAGACGATGCTGATGCGCAAGGTAGCCTCGGCGAGCAGTGTGCAGGCGCGGACAAAGCAGTTGGCGGTCCTTACCGGTTTCATCGGTATCTATCTCTCGATGCTCTTACTGACGCTGGCCAATCCCTTGACGATTCTCTCGTTTGTCGTCATCTTCGCTGGGGTGGGTATTGGTGGGGCGCATGCTGGTTCGGGAAATGCCTTACTGCTCGTATTGGGTGTCTTTCTCGGTTCCGTATGCTGGTGGTTGATCCTGACCAGTGCTGTAGGCTTTATACGCACCAGACTAAATGTGCGTCTGCTGCTCTGGATTAATCGTGCATCGGGCGTAATTCTACTGGCCTTTGGTGTGATAGCCCTCGTAGGGGTGTGATGAATCACACCCTGTCCGGTTTCTACAAGGAAAAGTGCGTTTTAGCATCGTGACGGAGTTGATCGAGCAGTCGCCAGTGGTGTTCAATGGCCTCTTCGCCGGTAGATGTGATACTGATGCGTGTGTTAGGTGTTTTGCCGACGAAGCGTTTTTCAATGGTGATCAAGCCTGTATTGTGAGGATGAGATTATCTGGCTTGCGGAAAAAATCCCTGCTGCGTGATGAATAATTTTAATCTCAATTTAATGTAACAAAAACGTGGCTAAGAAAGCGATATTTGATTTATTTGTGATAAAGCATCTTTCACATGTGATGAATTCGTGATGCTGAGCAGGTAATCTTTTACAAGAAATATTGCTCTTATGTCCCAGCTCTTCATTGCATGATGTGGCTGGTAAGTATGTGAGAAAGGGGGGCAGGATGGCCTACCGATTCCTGGTAAATGAAAATACATGCATTAATTGTGGTATTTGTATGGACCTTTGCCCCGTGCGTTGTCTGGATATGACTCGCCCGTCTGGTACTGGTGAGATTGAGGGTGAGGCGAAACGCCAGAGTCCCGTTCCGGGGCCATGGTCAGAGCGCGAGTGGATGATGCTGGTACCGACACAGGTTGCCCCATGTATTGGGTGTCAGGTATGCGTTCAGGAATGCCCAACAAATGCCATTACGATTGAAGGCCATGTACAGCAGATTGTTTATGCGCACAGGGGGCCGCTCTCTCATCTGCCGCCTGAAGAGGGCTGGCAACCCTTAAACGCTTACACCCGTGCCACGCCGGAGGAGCCAGGCGAGACACCCTGGGGTGAGGATCATGCCTGGCATGTTGCTGAGCGGCAAGCGGCCTGGCAGAGCTGGCGTAGCTGGTTGGGTGAGCGGAAAGAGGATTTGCGCGCGCCGTGTCAGGCGGCCTGTCCGGTGGGTACTAATGCCGGACTCTATGTCAGTTTGATCGCGCAGGGACGCTATGACGAAGCCTTGCAGGTGGCGTCGGAACCCAATCCGTTCCCTTGCATTTGTGGTCGCGTTTGTACTGCACCTTGCGAAGATGTCTGCCGCCGGGGCGAGTTTGACGCTCCGATAGCCATTCGTGACTTGAAACGTTTTGCCACCGATCATGGCAAGCCTCATAAACGCAAGGTGACACCGCCGAAGCAGCACTATAGTGAGAAGGTCGCTATTGTAGGTGCGGGGCCAACCGGGTTGAGCGCGGCGTACTACCTGGCGCGGCGCGGTTATAGCGTGACAGTGTTTGATGCCATGCCGGTAGCGGGCGGCATGATGGCGATTGGCATTCCTGAATATCGTCTGCCACGCGCGGAACTGAACCGCGATATTGAAGCCATTCAGGACCTGGGTGTTGAGTTGAAGTTGAATACCGCTATCGGACGGGATGTGATGCTGGATGAGTTACAAGCGTCGTATGATGCGGTGTTGCTGGCGGTGGGGGCGCAGAAGAGCCAGCGTCTGGGGGTGCCGGGCGAGGAGCTGCGCGGTGTCATTCCGGCGACGACCTTCTTGAAGGCATTCAACCTGGATAAGAACACACGACTGGAGGGCGATGTAGTCGTGGTTGGTGGTGGCAGTACGGCAATGGATGCGGCACGGTCAGCCTTGCGGGCGGGAGCGAGCACGGTGCGTATCCTCTATCGACGTTCGCGTGCTGAGATGCCCGCTCAACGTGAAGAGGTGCGTGCAGCACTGGCTGAGGGTATTCTTTTACAGGAACTGGCATCCCCATTACAATTACTTGGCCATAATGGTCAGGTAGAGCGGGTACACTGTATTAAGATGCGCCTGGATGAACCAGATGCGAAAGGGCGTCGGCGGCCCGTGCCCGTGCCAGGAAGCGAGTTCGATATCCCCGCTACTACTGTGCTGGTGGCTATTGGCGAAGCACCTGATCCATCGTTTTTGCCTGAAGGAACCAGCGTACAGGTAGCCCCCTGGGGCGGTCTGCTGGTGAATAAGGAGACGCTCGCTACCGGCGCGACCGGTGTCTTTGCGGCTGGCGATGTGACCTATGGCCCCAAGACGGTCATCCACGCAGCGGCGGATGGGCGTAAAGCGGCCCGCTCTATTCATGCCTACTTGCGCAATATCCCGTTTGAACGTGTGCATGAGATGCCGGAAGACGAGTTTGAAACGGCCTCTACGTTGCCTGCAGATGGCGTTATCAATCTTGATTTGCGTCCGACGCCGCGTGAAGAAATGCCACTACGCTCGGTGGATAGTGCGCGCGAGAAGGATACGGAGTTTGCGCTGGGTTTCACGGAAGAACAGGCTCGACGCGAAGCCAGTCGCTGTTTGCGCTGCGATCTTGCGTATCTCTGTCCCACTGTTCATGTGATTGCCCCGGAAACGGTTCAAGCGCGTTAGGTGTAGCAAGCTATCAGATACAAAAAGGAGTTTCTAGCATGTCAGTACAAGACTTGACCAATGCAATCATTTCCGGCATCAATGCTGGTGGTGAACAGTTCCTTGAGGGAACATTAGCGGCGGCTCTGCCGGTCATCTGGCTGGTGTTAATCGGGTTGCACGTGGGTCGCCCGTACATCCTTGATATGATTGATCGTTTCACCCTGCGCCTGGGTGCAGACCTGCTCTGGCTGGTCTACATCGCATTGCGCGATTTCCTGATGATTAGCGGCGTCGTCATGAGCTTTATGTTCTTCTTCCCAGATGTGGTGGTCACCGATGCACTACCACTGACCGGAGGGCTGGCCGCAGCGGTGTTGTTTGCAGTGCTACTGGTGAAATTAATGGGAGACCCTGACCGCAACTTACGGGATTTTCGCCTGGTGACAATCTTGCTGGCAATTGGCGCGGCGTTGTACTTCATTCCCTATCTCCTGGGAGTGCAGGCCAATCTGCCATTCAGTAGTGCCATGGTGACAAACACCAATCCGAACTGGGCGGTTGCCATGTCTTACATCTCGATTGCGCTGCTGGCAATCTTTGGTGCCATCGCGGCTATCTACGCAATCAGAACCGGTGGGCGTGCGGAAGTGCCGGATACCACCACGACGAATTCATAAGCAATCTGTATCCTTGTTCTCATATAGTGAGAGGAGCATGAACATGAAGCCCGATGATATTGCCAATGCGATTACGCAGGCCCTGATACAGGGTGGCTCACAATGGTTGATCAGCACTCTTGTCGCTTTTCTGCCCGCGCTCTGGACGATGACTCTGATGATGCACCTGGGACGCCCATACGTCATTCGCACCCTGCGCCGTTGTGGTCTGCGCCTGGGCGCTGATATCTGGTGGATGTCCTATCTACTGATCCGCGATGCTCTGATGCTCATAACCTTCGCGGTAAGCTGGATTTTCTTCTTGCCGAATGTCGTGTCATCAGCAGCTCTACCCCTGACCGGCCCGCTGGCGGCTCTCCTGTTGCTATTGGCGCTAGCGGTGAAGCTCTCGCGTCGTGTGGATGATGACATTCAAGCCTATCGGCTCTCGACCATCTTCCTGGTGTTGGGCGCGACACTGTATTATGGAGCGCAGGTCTTCGCCGTTGAAGCGACGAGCCAGAGCTATCTGGCGGGTTTTGGCGCGTTCTTCACCAGCAACAGTAATGTGCCGGTCGCGCTCGGCATCATGTGGGTTTCGCTGGCCGGTGTCGTCATTGTTGCGCTCTGGCTCTTCGTGCGCGTCTGGGTCTCTGCAACCCGTTCGATGTCACGGCGTTTAGCATCTGAGCAAGAGCCAGCAAAGCGTGAGCCGATGCCTGCTGCCCGCTAAATGTTGTTTGGAGATCGCAGTTCTTTGAAATGCGAAGAATCGCTAGAGGATACTACACTGTCTATATTCAGTGTAGTATCCTGCGGTTATGAGCCTCTTTGATGGCAGGCAGATTTTCGATATTGCTACCAGTTTCTGTCTTTGTAAAAAGATGAGCATCGCCTTTCCGCTTTTTTAGGAAGAATGTTGGCCCATGCGGTATTTCGCATCATAGTTGACGATGAAATCCAGTTCTTGATCGGTGAAAGCGTAGTAGTGGGCCAGTTGCATATCAATCTGATCTAGAATTGGCTTCGAGTAAACCATGTAGTACTCCTCTAGTTCGATGTGATCTCCCCCACCATTCTGTCTCTGTCTGGCCCTCGTATTGCGTGTGCTGCGACGACTATGCTGGTTGATGTCCTGTTCCAGTCGGCAGGCTAGCTCCGTCAAAGTCTTCTGCGCGCCGATGTCCGGGCCGACTGGGAAGGCTTTGACCAGAAGATGGGAGAGATGGAAACCATCTGCATAGGTGGCGAACCAGAGATAGAAGAGACTGCTGTTCATGAGTGCCATAATGTTGCGTGCGGTACAGGCATCGGCGAAAAAGAGAGTGCGGCTATGTGGTGGGGGCATGATAAGGCCATTCTTGCGGTAAAACGGGATGCGGCAGGCAGCTTTCATCCAATAGTTGGTTGCTTCTTGATAAGAGACAAAATGTGGTGTAGGGGTGGGTGAAAGGAGACGAGCGATGCTATTCCCTTCTGCGCGTGTGACAAGCTTGCGCAAGATATTCTCCTGGCATGGAGCGGCCAATCTGGGAAAAGTCGTGGGTCTAATATTCTCGCGCACCTGCGTATAGCGCATGGTGGAGAAGAGATAGGGACGTTCTGCTGTGTACCAGCGTTGCAAATGAGTGACGAAAAGCTTAGTATCAGCGCTGGCTTGATGATGTGCCAGCAGGATAGTGAGCCGTTGATAAGCGTTGGCGAACAGGCGGCATGGAAAAATCTCGAAATTCGCCAGCCAGAGTCGCGCACTCTGCCGGGTCAGGTTTTGCCGGAGCGCGATAAAACGTTCGCTGCTACAGATGCTGAGCGGAACGATCAGGCCGAGATAGCTCTGTTCTGGGCGACAGAGGCTCAGCGCCCGTTCGATGATGGCTGCGTAAAGATTGCCACAGTTTGCCACATTGCCGAGTGTATGAGCTTCACCGCTCTTCCGTAGTTTGCTGTATTCAATATAGGGCGGATTGCCTGTGATAACATCAAAGCCCCCGCGTGCCAGCACACCCCCAAAGGCTTGCGACCAGCAGAATCCCTGTCGGTTTAGTGATTGTGTTTCTCGTGAGATTGGGTAGTCATAACAGGTTCCGACCAGCGCGTTGCCTGTGTGCAGGTGAGCGTCCAGGTCAAGCGCCGGTATCATTTGTGTGTCCGGTGGTAGCGTTGCGAGCAGCGTGAGCAGGAGATGCTGTTTGCAGATGTCGATGGCTTCGTGCATAATATCCACGCCGTAGAGATTATGCTGTAGGATCGTAGTGAGGATGAAATGGCGTTGATTCACGTACTGCTCCATTTGTGAGAGTAATGCCTGCTTTTGGGCCAGCAGCAGAGGCGTGTGTTGCCATGCCTGCGTTGTGCTGGTTATGATACGCTCCAAACAGGCGGCATAGAGCGGCTCCAGCCGCGCGAGAGCGGCGAGCAGAAAAGCACCACTGCCACAGGTAGGGTCGAGGATCGTTATAGTGCTTAAAAGGTTATAGCAGGCCATCAGATGCGCGGGTTGCTCAAGCTGGTTGATGAGGTCTTGCAGCAACGGTGGCAGGTTGAATCGATAGGTAATCAAGTCATCGCCGGATTGCAATGTTTCTGACTGCGCGAATGTGAGCAGTTGCTGATACCATTGCCGACGGCGCTGATATTCGCGCTCTGTTTCCATCGGCAGGCGTTCAGGACTGCGCACATGGGGATGAATATAGCGGTCGGGTGTTCTTCGCAGAAGCTGGCGTATCAGCGTCAGACAGGGAAAGTGTTGCTGAAATGCATGCAGCAAATATGGCAAGATGGTATTTTCAGCAATGTAGTGGGTCACATCATCTCTGGTGTAGTAAATACCCATGTGCTTCTGATCTGACTGTTGTTCTAGTATGTAAGATAGTACAGCAGGCGTGATTATCTCTCTCTGGTTGTCAACAGGTTCAAGCGACCAGTGATAGCTCTTGAAAAAGTTGAATATGGACATGAACGCACTATCGGGAATATAGATTGCTGATGGAGAGCGCTCCAGGGGGTGCGGCGCGAACAGTGAAAGCTTGCATTGTGGCAGTCGTTCGCTATTATCACACCTGCTCAGGGCAATAGAGGTTTTCTCATGTTTAGCTAAGCAAAGCTGTTGACATAGTGGTAAGAGTGTATAGTGGTAAAATGATTTTTTATCGTTATTTTGCGCAAGAGCATGAACAAGATAGTTAGTATCACCGGCGAGCCAGCTATGTTGTTGTAGAAGCCAGAGAAACAATAAACGATTGATAACCAGCTTGGCGTATTGAGAGCGTTCATGGAGGTTATCGATGCCTTCGATGGAGGCGCAGAAATTGGTGTAGTGAGGCAGGAATTGCTGGTAGAAATGCCGGATTGTAGCTTCTGTATCGAGAGATGTGTATGTTGAAGGCATATGCCTGTGCTTCCTTTTCCTCTGCAAAGAGGGGACTTGCCATCGATATGGTTCATTCTATCACTAAAAAGGGCATATCCAAACCACAAGTATGTTGTTTTCTGCAAAGGTCTATGTTACAATAAGCAACAGATTTGCGATTTGACAAGTGCTTTAAGACAATTGTCGGCAATAACACACCGGCGAGAAAGTACGAGGTTATTCATGCTATTGACTATCACTACGACCCACCGACCGGCGACCGACCTGGGCTATCTGCTCCACAAGCATCCTGCACGACTCCAATCGTTCTCGCTCTCCTTTGGGCGCGCACACGTCTTCTATCCAGAGGCCAGTGAAGAGCGTTGTACCGCTGCGCTTCTACTGGACGTGGATACCGTTGCGCTGGTACGCAACAAGGATGCCGTCTTCGATCAGTACGTTAATGATCGTCCTTATGTGGCCTCGTCGTTTCTCAGCGTAGCGCTGGCGAACGTGTTCGGCACCGCCCTCAACGGGCACTGTGCGCACTGCCCGGAGCTGGCGGAGATGTCATTGCCGTTGCAGGCACGGCTGGCTTCAGTGCCCTGTCACGCGGGCGAAGATTTTTTGCGCCGTCTCTTTGAGCCACTGGGGTATACGGTGATGGTGGAGCAGCATGAACTGGATGAGCGGCATGCAGAATGGGGCATGAGCAACTACTACACGCTAACGCTTGTGTCTACTTGCCGCCTGCAAGATCTGTTGACACATCTCTATGTGCTGATACCGGTGCTGGATAACGCAAAACACTATTACATCGGCAACGATGAGGTCGAGAAATTGCTGCGGCGCGGCAAGGGCTGGCTAGAGGGACACCCGCTACGTCAGCAGATTGCCTATCGTTACCTGCGTCGCCAGATCAGTCTAACCCGTGCGGCCGTTGCGCGTCTGGTAGCGGAAACGCAAGATGAGGATGAGGAACAGAATGAAGAGACAAAGCAAGAGCTGATAGAGCCGAAAAATGAGATGCCACACCAGCACGTAATAGGCTTGCATCGTTTGCGCCTGGAAGCGGTAGTGACGGTACTGAAGGAGAGCGGCGCGAGAAGCGTGCTGGATCTGGGTTGCGGCGAAGGCAAGCTAATAAAGTTGCTCTTGCAGGAGAAACAATTTGAGCGTATTACCGGGCTGGATGCCTCATATCGTGCCCTGGAACTGGCTCAACAACGCCTGCACCTGGAACGCTTACCTGAGCGTCAGCGTCAACGGGTAACGCTGCTACATGGTGCGTTGACCTACCGCGACCAGCGTCTCTATGGGTATGATGCTGCCGCCGTGGTTGAGGTGATCGAGCATCTTGATCCACAGCGACTCAGTGCCTTTGCGCGTATGCTGTTCGAGTATGCGCGTCCGGCTACAGTAGTGATAACTACGCCAAATGCCGAGTATAACGTCAAGTTTGCGATGCTTCCAACCGGAATGCTGCGCCATAGCGACCATCGCTTTGAATGGAGCCGTCAGCAATTTCAGATGTGGGCCAGCGAGGTTGCGCTGCACTTCGGCTATCGTGTTTCCTTCGTTCCCATTGGGCCGGAAGATGAAATATTGGGTGCGCCTTCACAGATGGCCGTTTTCTCTCGCAGTCAAGTCTGATAAGAGAATGAGGGGTAAATAATATGTCCATAGAAAATGTCTATGATGCTCGCCTTTATGCCACGATAGCTGAGCAGCCATATCCATTGCTGTTCATGACGATTAGTGGCTCGCATCTATACGGATTTCCGTCGTCAGACTCCGACTATGATCTGCGTGGTATTCATCTCTTACCTTTAGAGCAGGTAGTTGGCCTGTCTCAAGGCCAGGAAACAGTCGAACGCATGATACAGCGTGAAGGTCTGGAAATTGATCTGGTGACATATGACATTAAGAAATTTCTGGCGTTACTGCTGAATAAAAATGGTCTGGTGCTGGAGCAGCTCTATTCACCTCTGGTCATCCAGTCCTCTCCGGCAATAGAAGAATTGCAGCAGCTTGCACGAGGCTGTATCACGCGCAATCACCGCTTCCACTATCTGGGGTTTGCGCGTAGTCAGTGGAAGCTATTCGCAAAAGAAAATCCGCCGCGTGTTAAACCATTGTTATACATTTATCGCGTGTTACTTACTGGTATTCACTTGATGCAAACCGGCGAGGTTGAGTCAAATCTGCTGCGGCTAAATGAGCATTTTGCATTGCCATATATTCCCGACTTGATTGAACGTAAGAAAACGGGAGCCGAACAGTCGGTGTTGCAGGATGCCGATATGGCTTTTCACCAGCAGGAGTACGAGCGTCTCTTGAGTAAGCTGGAAGAGGCAGGACAGATGAGCAATTTGCCAGACGGGGCTTCTCTTGAAGAAAAGAACATGCTGAACAGGTGGCTGATCGGTCTGCGATTGGAGGGGCGTCTATGAAGATAGCGATACCGGAACTGGCGCTGGTGCTATTGATCGGGCCGTCAGGAGCGGGCAAATCGACCTTTGCGCGTCGCCATTTCAAGACTACTGAGATTCTTTCTTCGGATTTCTGTCGTGGCCTGGTGGCTGACGACGAGAACGATCAGAGTGCAAGCGGTGATGCATTCGATGTGCTGCACTATATTACGGCCAAACGCCTGGCTGCCGGACGGCTGACCGTGATCGATGCGACCAACGTGCAGGCGGCAGATCGTAAGGCCTTGCTGAAAATCGCGCGTGACCACTATTGCCTGGCGGTGGCGGTAGTCTTTAATATGCCGGAGAAATTGTGTCATGAACGGAACCAGCAGCGACCGGATCGTCAATTTGGACCACACGTGGTACGTCGCCATCTCGCACTGCTGCGCCGCTCGTTATCTGATCTGCGCAATGAGGGCTTTTATCGCTCCTTCGTGCTATCCTCGCCGGAGGAAGTCGACGCCGTTGAGGTGATACGCGAACCACTCTGGAATAATCGCAAGGGTGAGCATGGCCCGTTTGACATTATCGGAGATATTCATGGCTGTTTTGACGAACTGGTGATATTACTTGCTAGACTTGGTTATGTCATTGAGCAGGATGATGAGTATGAGTTGATCTATCGTGTCCAGCATCCAGAGGGACGCAAGGTGGTATTTTTGGGTGATCTGGTGGATCGTGGCCCGGCGACACCACAGGTGCTACGGCTGGTGATGAGTATGGTGGAGGCGGGAACGGCTCTCTGTGTGCCTGGTAACCATGACGTGAAGCTGGCACGTAAACTGCAAGGCCATGATGTGAAAGTCGCGCATGGGCTTGAATTGTCGCTGAAGCAGTTGGAGCAGGAGCCGCCCGCATTCCGTGAGCGTGTAGCACGTTTTCTGGATGAGTTGGTCAGTCACTATGTATTGGATGACGGCAAGCTAGTGGTGGCACACGCGGGTATGAAGGAGCATATGCAGGGGCGTAGTGCGCGCGCGGTGCGCGAGTTTGCGCTTTATGGCGAGACAACGGGTGAAACCGACGAATTTGGCTTGCCGGTGCGCTACAACTGGGCGGCAGAATATCGCGGCAAGGCGATGGTCGTCTACGGGCATACGCCTGTTGCCGAGCCGACATGGCTGAATCATACAATCAATATCGATACCGGTTGTGTCTTTGGAGGCAAGCTCACCGCACTATGTTATCCTGAGAAGGAACTGGTTTCTATACCGGCGGCGCGTGTCTATAGCGAAACGGCGAAGAAATTTCTTATAGCTTCAGACCAGATAAGCACCGAAAATACTAATGCTGACTGCGAGCCTATTGACGTTGCTGATGCAAAAAGTTCTGAGCGGTTAGTAAAGATGGCGGCCTTGGTCAGTATGTCGGCGTTGACGATACAGCAGCAACAGGATGAGCTATTGGATAGAGAAGATGTGGCGGGAAAGCGCTTGATAACGACGCGCTTACAGTCGGCGATTACCATTCGTGAGGAGAACGCTGTCGCCGCGTTAGAGGTGATGAGCCGTTTCGCCGCTAATCCTAAGTGGTTGATTTACCTGCCGCCAACAATGTCACCTTGCGAGACAAGTAAAGAACCGGGCTTGTTGGAGCATCCTGCCGAAGCTTTTGCGTACTACCGGCGTGAGGGTATAGAGCGGGTAGTGTGTGAGGAGAAGCACATGGGGTCGCGCGCCATCGTGATCGTCTGCCGGGATGAAGCTGTGGCACACAGACGCTTCGGTGTTATCGATGACGGTGATGGTATCTGCTATACACGTACTGGCAGGCACTTCTTTGATGATCGCGCATTAGAAGCGGAGTTACTTGCGTGTGTACGAGCCGCTCTGGATGCCGACGATTTCTGGCAGCGTTTTCAGACAGAGTGGGTCTGCCTGGATTGTGAGCTGATGCCCTGGTCGATGAAGGCCCAGGAATTGCTCTTGCGCCAGTATGCCGCTGTTGGTTGCGCGGCTCGTATTGCTTTGCACGAGGCTGTAACGCTGCTGGAGCAAACTGAGCGGGCGGGTATCACAACGGATGGTCTGCTAGATACGTATCGACAGCGTTTTGCCTGCATAGAACGCTATGTGGAGGCATACCGTCATTACTGCTGGCCTGTTATGTCTATCGCGGATATAAAGCTCGCGCCGTTTCATGTGTTGGCGACGGAGGGGGCTGTACATGTGGAGAAAGATCATCGCTGGCATATGGACACCATTGCACAGTTGTGCGCTGCTGATGAACAGTGCTTGCTGGCTACATCCTACATTACGGTTGCAGTCAATGATGAGGCCAGTTGTGCAGCCGGTATTGCCTGGTGGCAGCAACTGACGGAACGTGGCGGTGAAGGTATGGTGGTAAAGCCAGAGCAGTTTATTGCGCACGGCAGGCGCGGATTAGTGCAACCGGCGATCAAATGCCGTGGGCGCGAGTACCTGCGCATTATCTATGGGCCGAGCTATGATCAGCCGGAGAACCTGGAACGCCTGCGGGTGCGCAGCCTGGGCCTGAAGCGGTCGCTAGCACAGCGTGAGTTTGCACTTGGAGTGGAGTCTCTGGAGCGCTTCGTGAGTGGTGAACCATTGCGCCGCGTGCATGAATGCGTCTTCGGCGTGCTGGCATTAGAGAGCGAGCCAGTTGATCCGCGCCTGTAGTTGTAAGCGGGCCATATGCACGCAATGAGCTAGCGACCGTTCTCATGTATGGCCCACTAATTATTCTGTCACCTCGAAGTACTGCTCAATAAGTTCAAAATGTTCGGTATCGTGATTGCTCATTGAGGCGATGAGCAGGGCGATGGGTTCTGTGTCTGTGTTATCCCAGGGCACATGCACCTCTTCGGAGAGGCGGTTATCATCTAGCTCATCGATGAGCAGGTGTTGCAATCGCATATGTACTTCTTCCCAGTGGTTACGTACCTGGGGAAGTGTCATTGCCGAGTAGGTCTGGCGGGTCTGCTCGTTGGCCTTGTCGCCGCTCGGCATGACGGGAGGTAGCGGTTGGTCATGCAAATAGGCTACAAGCAAAGCATGGGTGGCGGCTTTCCAGTGTGCCATGTGAGCGAGGAAATCTTTCACTGACCAGTCCTCCGGGGTAAAGGGTATCTGCTGTTCTTCATCATCCAGGTGTGTGATGATCATTCTGAAACGTTCGAGGTCGCTTTGGAGCGCGTCGATCAGGTCTTCCTGACTCGGCAGGTTTGTGGTCATCTATTCTCGTCCTCTCCTGAAATATGGCTATCGACCATTTTATTACAAATATCACGCTTTCCAGGGCATAGCAGTTGCATGCCAGAGATTGCGAACACAATGGTACAAATGTGCGAGAATAATGTCAAGTAAAAACAGTCGTTTTTGGAGAGGAAGACGAGATGAAACTCATATGGCTTGCCGATCAACTGGCTATCTGCCGTCTGCTCCCAGGAGAAGCATTTCCAGCCTGGGCTTTGCAGGGCCATTCCTTTCTGAGCATCACCTCTACTGTTGAGGAGATTTCGATTGTCTGCCCGGTTGCTGATGTGCCTGCCGAAGTTTATCGTGAACAACCCTGGCGCGCCATCAAAGTGCAGGGGCCGCTGGACTTCTCATTGACCGGCATTCTCGCGTCTCTCGCGCAGCCACTGGCTGAGCATGCTATCCCGATTTTTGCCATTTCTACCTTTGATACCGATTATATTCTGGTGCGTGAGCAGGATGCGGTGACCGCGCAATCCGTGTTGGAGCAGGCAGGAAATATTTTTGCTGAATGAACCGTAACAGGCAACTGATCCGTGTTACATGCAAAGTTGCTGTGGTGTACGGATAAGTTTAGAAAGGAGTAGTTTGCATGGTCATCACATTCGCTACACTGATCATCTGGTTGATTATTGCGGCAATTGTTGGCATTGTTGGCGAGTTAATTGCGCGCCGTCGTGCGCCTGATGGAATCATTGGCGCTATTATCGCGGGTTTGATAGCCATCTTCCTGGTCGTCGGCGTCTTCCATGTTTCGATTGCGGGCGAGCCGCGCGTTGAAGGGGTTCCGCTCATTAGTTCTGTCATTGCCGCTGCCATCCTCGTTGCCATCTGGAGTTCGCTCGTCTATCCGCGCTATCGTCGTGGCTGGCGACGTTAGTTCAAAACATATCAGGCTATCTTAGTGCGGCTCTATATCCTGGCGGCGGGAGAGTAGGAAGGCGCTGAAGTTGGCTATGCTCTCCACGTCGCCCTCATCAAGCATATTGACGATACGCTTAACGATGAGGCGGCGTGGTTGATTGCGATCTGAGGGCAACACAAAGCCAATGGCGTTTGTGACCATCTGTGGCTCCCGCTCGCTGCGAATTTCATCTGCCACCAGTTCAAAAAACTCGGCCAGATCAAGCTCCAACGCCTGGGCCAGACTCTCTAGCACCTTTGCCGATGGATACTTCTGCCCGCGCTCAATCTCACCCACGTAAATTTCCGAGAGGCCAGCTTTATCGCCCAACTCTTTGATTGTCATATTGCGATCCTGTCGTTCTCGACGGATGACACGTCCAAGCATTTCTTGCAGGTCTGCCATGTTTGCTTCCTTTCTTTCTGTTCCAATCTATGCTGTTAGCATAGTTTAGCAAGAAGATATGCTATTAGCATATTTTATATCTGTTATTGTAGGCTATCAGCATGGTATAGTCAAGATAAGGAAATTTCGTTCCGGCATTGAGAAAAAAGGAGAAGCATTGATGGCGATACAGTTAGCATGGCAACGCTTTGTCAGCGAGCAGGCGGGAGAGCCGGCGAGAACCTATATCCCGATGGTCTATGAGAAGGTGCCAACCAGCCCTACACCCTGGGAGTATCATGTTCTGACCGTTGATACAAGCGAGGGGGCGTTGCCGAACGTTGTGCAGTTGAATGAATTGGGCCAGCAGGGATGGATGCTGGCGGGGATGCTGGATGAGCGCGTCGGCAACTATGGAAGGCATGTATATTACTACTTTGCGCGTCCGCGTGACTAGATGAGGAGAGTACGATGAGTCTATACGTACCAACTGTTGTCGAAACGACAGGACGTGGTGAGCGCGCGTATGATCTCTTTTCGCGTCTGCTCAAGGATCGCATTGTGATCGTGAATGGGCAGGTGGAAGAGGCGATGGCGAGCCTGGTGATTGCACAGTTGCTTTTTCTGGCGGCTGAGGATAGCAAGCGCGAGATCAACATGTATATCAGTTCTCCTGGCGGCGTGATCGCGGCAGGTATGGGCATCTATGACACAATGCGTTCATTGCCCTGTCCTATCGCAACGACCTGTGTGGGCTACGCGGCCAGCTTTGGCACCATTCTGTTGATGGCAGGTGATAGAGGGAAGCGCTATGCCATGCCGCACGCACGCATTCACCTGCACCAGCCGCTCCAGGGTGGTCTGAGTGGACAGGCCACCGACATCGATATTCACGCTCGTGAGATCCTCTATACGCGCGATATGCTGAACAACATCATTCACTACCACACGGGCCAGCCATTGGAACGCATCAAGCACGACACCGACCGCGACTTCTTTATGAGCGCGGAGGAAGCCAGAGAGTACGGCATCGTAGACGAGGTGCTAACGCTGCTCGATAAATAAATGTGGAAATCAGGTAAAATGCGGTAAGGCAGGACGACCTCGAGGGTCTTACGCGGGGAGGTTTTTGGCTCCATGAACCCCCCTCCAAAAAACCTCCCCGTGTAAACCTCTCTTAAGAACGGGTGATGCGGTACTCTGGCCGGTGGGGCTGGAGCATATGGTTTGGACGGAGGATGAGGCGCTCGAAGCCATTGTCATTGAGGGGCCTGCGGAGCGCGAAGCCAGAGGATAAGGCCGGTTAGTGCAGTGGCTCGATTTTGATGAAGGCCAGTTCGAGTTGCTGTGGCCCACTGGCAACGGTGCCGAAGCGGAGGACGCCTCGTGGTGTGGCAATCGCGTATTGATTATCCAGCCACGCCACAAAGCCCAGCGGGCGCGTTGGTGGATTGGCAACCGTCAGCACCAGGACATCATCAACCCAGAAGCGGGCCTGATGCGCACGCCATTCGAGCGCGTAGGTGTGCCATTGGGTCATGTCGGCGGTGAGGAGAACTTCACTAGCTCCGCTCAAACGTTGCAGCCAGCGCGCTGCGGTCTGAGTTGCACCGGTGGCTCTAGCCCAGCCAATTGCCAGTGTGGTGGGAAGGAGGGCGGTCAGGGCCTCTGTTCGCAGCGTATGCACTACCTGCGCTTTCCATCCCCAACCGGGGATGCCAGGAACGAGGGCCATATTTGAGGGTGGCGAGGCGTAGAAGAACCAGATTGCCTCCGGTAACATTAAGATATCGCCGCGTACAGAAAAAGGATAGTTCCAGAAGCCGAAACCGGCGGTACCACGTAGATGTTCATGAGAAACATCAGCGATATGGGCAGCGGGTAGTGATGTACGGGCGCGAACCTCCATGCGCAGAGGCGGTCGCCAGGGAAAGCGCGTGCGTGGCAGACCGGTGTAGTCATCAATCTGGGCATCAGTATAGTGTCCCTGTTGCGCTGCTGCAAAGCTCAGTATCAAGGTAGCGTCAGCAATAGCTATTTGACCGCCTCCAATGCAGGTAGGTGTCCAGTGAGCATGAAGTATTGGTTGTGAAAAATCATCCCATAGCATTGTTTATCGGTGGCCTGTTTGGCCGACTGCTAGTAGTCGATTAGTTCGGCATACTTTCCTGTAGTAGCTCTTCCTCCAAACGTTTCCAGACGAGCAGGTTGGCTTGCACATTATCCAGACTCTTTCCCTGGTGTGCAGCGTTGATCAGGGTATCGAGTAGCAGAGAGCGGAATTTGGCGAAGTAAGGTTTTTGTATCTCTGCTGGGGGCATGATGCCAAGTGAAATCTGATCAGATGAGTAGAAATCCTCCGGCTCAAAGGCCAGTGCCATGAGGTCGGCGAACTGCTGTACCAGTTTGGTGCGCGAGGGCGGTTGAAAATAGTTGTATTGTGTGCTGGAAACCACAAGGGCGGCAGCAGTCTTACCGGCATAGAGAATGGGATAGATAGCGCAACTCTTCTCATACTCTTCTTGTGCCGCCGGAAGATTGTGCTCTTCGTCCACATTCTGGATGATGCTGGGACGACACAGGGTAATAACGTTACCGGCCAGTGATTCCGCGCCGAGAAACATACCATTCTGTTCCAGACTGCTATTCCAGGGTGGCGTGCCGCGCCCGATATGCTCACGCAGGCTGCGCACCTTGTTTTGTGGGCCGGAAGGTGGCATGCAGGTAACAACGCGAATCGCCATCCCCTGCTGGTTGGGATCAAGCTGTTCTAATGCCTGGAGCAAGACAAGTTCGCTGATCGTCCAGAAACGCAGGTTAGGGGCAGCGGTGGCGAGCGAGACAAGAATCCGCGTATAAAAGCTAGAAGGGATTTCGCTCAGCGTGTCTTCCTGAAACGTCGTGGCAATCTCCTCAAGTCCTTTCTCTTTTTTAAGCAATGAAAGCAATTGGTCGCGTTGTTGTGGCAGTACGGTTAGGAGATGGCGTAGATTCTGCGGGCGTGGCTCAGACTCGCCAGAAACCCAGCGTGTCAAGGTAATCGGTTGTACGCCCAGCTCTTCTGCCAGACGCTGTTTCTCTTTCGAGTTGCTGATGACCTCGCCCAATAAATCGCGCCAAGATAGGTCTGCAATATCCTCCTGCATATCTTTCACCTTTTCATCAGTTGATGTAAGTGCTGCTGACCAGTTTAATTATATCACGCGCCCACTATAAAAATAGAGGCATGCGACAAAAATACCAGATCAGCAAGCGTGCTGATCGATAATGCATATCTTATCGGGATATGCCTTGATGGATTAAGCGTGATTTTAATCATAATTTCATAAAAGATGCTAGAAAATTTATTATTTTTGACGATATATTTAACATAATATTAAAGATTACTTAATATCGTTCTAGTATGCTCTACAAAGGAACCGCTCAATGAGTGTCGTATCTATGAGCAGTTCTCTATCTGGCTCGACCCTTTTATTTTATAGAAGGAGTATTTCTTCTTCATGTTTACACGTTCATTCTCCCGTTCGAGGCAATCACGACGTATTCAACATCTCCAGATGTGGTTTATGGTGCTGAGCCTGCTGGTAGTACTGGCTGCCTGCGGCAGTACACCCTCTACCACATCAGCTTCCGGTAGTAGCGCGAGCAGCACATCAAGTGAGAATACATGTAATAAAGCGACAGGTTTGACGGTTTATTCGGCTCAGGGCTATGATTCTGATGCTACAAAGGCCTTTCAGTCGCAGACCGGTATCACCACCAGGCTGGTTGATGACAGTACTGGCAACATCCTCGCTAAAATTTCAGCCGAGGGCAGCAATCCTCAGTGGGATGTAGTCTGGTTTGATGGTAACGTGACCATGCAATCGCTGGATGACCAGGGCCTGTTGCTCAAATGGCAGTCGCCTGCTGTGAGCAACCTGACCGCCGAGGGTGCTTCCTATGTAGCAAGCGATGGCAGCTATTACCCGACCGGTTTGACCACAATGGGTGCGATTGCCTATAACAAGAATCATATTCCCGCCGCCGGTCTACCGAAGGATTATAACGACCTGCTCAATCCCGCCTACAAAAATCTGGTTGCTATGAACGACCCGGCCTACTCCGGCCCAACCTATCCGTTTATCGCGGGTATTGCGCAGATCATGGGTGGTGAAGATCAGGGCAAAGCGTACTTCACGAAGCTCAAGGCTAACGGCCTGAAAATCTTCCAGACCAATGATCCGACCTTGAATAGCGTTGAGACGGGCGCGCGCGAATTTGGCATTGTGCAGGACTCGGCCATTTATGGCGCTATTAAGGCGGGTCAGCCTCTGGGCATCATCTACCCGGCCTCCGGTGTGATCGGTTTGCCCAGCGTGATCGCTGTATCGGCAAATTCGCAGCACAGGGCCTGTGCTGAACAGTTCGTCAACTGGGTATTGTCCTCTGCCGGTCAGTATGTAATGACCCATCATGATCCGACTGATGGTGACACTTACTTTGTTCCGGTGGTGAAGGGGGTTACGCCGGTGGTGAGTCGAGAAACGACCGGTTTTACTATCGTCAATTTGAATGTCTCACAGTGGGCATCAGTTGAGGCGGAGTATAAGCAATGGTTCCACGACAACATCGTGCAATAACGACGGAATGGGAACAGCAGCAGGGTATGGTGGCTACCGTCACCATACCCTCTTCGTCGTTTTCTCCCTTGACCTTGTTGAAGCGCGGGGGCCAGGCTCTCGTGATCGTTCTACCGGTGCTGGTGTTGCTGCTCATGGTTATTTATCCTCTAGTAGCAATTATTATACAAAGCGTCTTTCCCAATTTGTACGCATTCAGGCCGAGCCTGATTCCGAGCCTGGCGGTGTTGACGGCGGTGACGCAGAATCCACAGAATTACCTGGCTCTGGTGAATTCGCTCTGGCTGTCTGGCATTACGGCACTACTGGCAATTGTGCTGGGCACGATGCTAGCAGTGCTGGCGAAACGAACTGACCTGCCTCTGCGCAGATCAATCGATATGCTGGTCTGGATCGTGTTCTTCATGCCCTCTTTCCTGGTTGGTGAAGCGTGGTCGCTTTTTCTCATTCGCGGCGGTATTGCAGACCAGTACCTGCATTTCTCGGACGCCTTCATCAATACGTTTTTCTCGCCGGTCGGGGTTATTTTCGTCTTGAGTCTAAAAACCTTTCCTTTCGTTTACATCTCAGTCACCGCTGCCCTTAACTGGCTCGGCTCAGAGTTTGAGGATGCGGCTCGTCTGTCAGGAGCGCGCGTGTTACGGGCGTGGCTCAGTATTAATCTGCCGCTACTATTGCCTGCCATCCTTGCGGCTGGTCTGATCGCCTTTGCCGAGGCGCTATCAGACTTCGGTACGGCGGCGACTATCGCGCAAAATGCCAGTGTGACACTGATTACCTATCAGATTTACAGTGCTATCAATACCGCGCCGGTCAATTTCGCGCTGGCGGCGGCACTCTCACTGCTCTTGTTTATCGCCATCTCCCTTGCGTTACTCATCCAGGCGGCGATTCTGCGCACCCGCTCGTTTCAGATCATTAGCGGGCGTAATCGCCCGGCGCGTCCTGTGGCATTGGGTGGTTGGAAATGGCCTGCTTTGATCTTTTGTGGATTGATCTTTATAGTAGCGCTGGTCATTCCAATGGTGACATGCCTGGTACTCTCGTTCCTGCATGCCTTTGGTCAGGGGCTACATAGCAGCAACTGGACACTTGCTAACTATAGCGAACTGCTGGCATATGGGTCGGATGATGTAGCAGCCTTGTGGCGCACGCTCTGGCTCTCGCTTGGTACGGCCACGATTACCACTATTGTGGGCATACCTGTTGCTTTTATCATCCGTCGAACACACCTGCCCGGACGGAGATTGCTGAGCCTCTTTACGCTGGTGACGATTGCTATTCCTGGTATTATCCTGGCCTGTGGGTACATCTTTGCCTGGAATGCGCCTTATCTGCAATATATTGGGATTGGTGGTGCGCAAGGTATTCAGATTTACGGTACTATCTGGATACTGCTGGCAGCCTATATTGGCGGGAGCCTTCCTTATGCCACGCGCCTGAATATTGGTGCGCTTGAGCAGGTTGGACAGAATATGCTGGATACTGCGCGTGTGCAGGGGGCGGGTCTCTTTCAGCAGCTATTGCAGATCGTAGCGCCGCTATTACGGGCTAATCTCATATCGGTCTGGCTACTCGTCTTTACCGGTACTATGTTTGAACTGGCGGCCTCTGAGTTGCTTTATCCCCCTGGTGAGCCAACGTTACCTGTACGTATCATGAATTATTTCAATAATTTTCAGGTCGGGCCTGGTACGGCACTGACGATATTGAATGTTGGTGTTGTGCTGCTTGCACTTATTATATTGCGCAGTATTCCCTGGCTTGTGCAGCGCCTGCTCGCATTACAAACAAGAAGAAAGAGTGCCTATGTATCTGGAGATTAAACAGCTCAACAAAAGTTATGGGGCGCGGAGAGTTGTCTCCGCCGTCGATCTGAGTATGGCGGAAGGCGAGATTCTCTCCTTGCTTGGCCCGTCGGGTTGTGGCAAAACCACCATCTTGCGCATGATTGCCGGGTTAGTAACGCCGGATAGCGGCTGGATCAGGATTGGTGAACGGGTACTCTACGATGGCAAGAGGGAGATGCCTGTTGAGGAACGTGACCTGGGCATGGTCTTCCAGGACTACGCCCTCTGGCCCCATATGACAGTAGCGCGCAATATTGCCTTTGGCCTGCGTTTGCGCCGTGTGCCATCTAATATGATCAGCAGGCGTGTACAGGAACTGCTTGAACTGGTGAATCTGCCCGGCATGGGGGATCGCTATCCTTATCAACTTTCCGGGGGTCAGCAGCAGCGTGTTGCGGTGGCGCGCGCACTGGCAACGGAGCCACGTGTGATCTTGCTCGATGAGCCATTGTCAAGCCTGGATGTGGCTTTGCGTGAGACAATGAGTACGGAACTGGTGCAACTGTTTAAACGCCTGAAAATCACGGCCATCAATGTCACCCATGACCAGAATGAAGCCATGACCATGTCGGATCGCATCATGGTTCTCAATGACGGGCGTGTGCAGCAGATTGGAACGCCGATAGAGCTATATATGCAACCGGCGAACGCCTTCGTGGCATCGTTTATGGGCCACGCCAATATGTTTTTTGGAGAGCTTATGTACGATGGTGGGCGGATACTGGTGCGACTGAAATATGGGCAATACAGCCAGATGATGAGCGGCGTTGTGCGAGAGAATGTGCGTGAGCGGTTGAAAGAGCAAGCGGTATTGTTTTGTCGCCCTGATGATGTGGGCATTCATAAAGAGCAACCCTTGTTGCCGCATCGCAACCTGCTGCAAGGCACAATAGCCCATTCTTCGTTTGTAGGTGGGCGCTGGCGAATGCTGATTGAGCTTGATGAAGAACGAAAGCAGCAGGTATTAGCCTTTGCAACTGAGCCGTTGAGTGCCGGGCAGGCGGTCTGGTTAGAGTTACCACCAGAGCGTTGTCAGATTGTACCGGCTTAGCATGAAAGAGGTAGTAAATGTGCAGGATGTGCAAGGAGAATGCGAGATATTAGCCTTATCCTATGTTGTTGCTGCTCAAACCTGCTGTCTGGGGTAAGAGCAATGCCTCGCGTTCTTCCTGCACATTCACTATTTACGCACGTTTGATTGCCTATCACTTGCCATGTGTCTCGCAGTAGAGCGTCGTGGTAATGATGACGAGCGCGGCGATGACCAGAATATAGCCAGAAGCAACTCTCAGTGCGGAAAGTGCGCTAACTGTATTCAGCAAGGCGAGAATGATAACGGTGATGATAACGCCCACCAGAATCACCATATCCCCGACAATAAAGTCATAAATGGCTTTGATGACCTTCATGAGCGTACCTCCTCACGGGTGGAAGACGCAGTAGCGTTGGCGTTGGCGAGAGCGATGCGCTGCTGCTTGACCTGCTTGAGCCATGTGACCAGGACGAAGGAAGCCAGCAGGTAGATGGCGGCCAGTACGATGAGAAAGGCATCGGAGAGAGGCCAGGCCACACCAAAGCCCTCACCTGTCCAGAAAGTGCCGAAGGTGGTGAGCATCACACCGACGATGAATTTGAGTGTGTTTTCCGGCACCTGCTTGAGAGGCGCGCGCACCAGCGCACCGAGCAGAATGACGAGGATACCGGCTATCAAGGCCCCAAGAGCGGCTGAAGTAATACCGCTGGCTTTTGAGACGATGCTGGTGGCGGCGCTACTGCCGAAAGTGATAACGATAAAGGCGACCTCCAATCCTTCCAGCAGCACCGCTTTATAGGACATTGCGACGCCAAAAGGCTGAAGGCGCGGCGCGATAGACTCGCCCCTGGCACGCAATTCGGCCATACGCTCTTCAAAAATAGCCTCTTCGTCATGCAGAGCCTTCATGCCACTATAGCGCAGAATAGCTTTTTTGAGCCACTTCATACCGAAGAGGATAAGAATAATACCGACAACGAGACGTAGTGCATCGAGAGGTACAAACTGCACCAGGGCCACACCTAGCGTGCCGACAATCACAGCTAGCGTTGCCGCCGCTGCGAAAGCCCCCACAAGAGAGCTACGCCAGTTGATAGTAACGCCAACTACGAGGACGATAGTGAATGCTTCGACGAATTCGACTGCCGAAGCAAGAAATGCCGCAATTGCGACTGCCCATTGCATGGAAGATACTCCTGTCCTGCCAGGGGGTGCATAGGATGAACAAGTTGACCTACATTGCGCCTCTGGCCTGCTTACCTGACTTGCAGATTTTCTCTATCGAGTACATTGTATCATATTATAGCCGGGTACCCTCTATGCTTTATGGATAGGATAAAGCGTTTTTCGCGTATCTACGGTGTGATGGAAAATTACTTTGTGCTTGCGCTGCTCTCATGGCTATTAGCTATCCTTTGATAGCGACCATCTGTAGCCAGGTACGCGGCACGGCGTTGAGATTCAGTTCCTGTCCCGCCTGGTAGACAGCGACCTCCAATGCCTGCGCGCCCAACGCGAGCGGAATGCCTGGTAGCGCACCCTCGATGAAGAGCCAGTACTGTCCCAGATCGCGCCAGGCATCTAGCGAGATGACGGCATCAATCTCTAACCTATCAACCTGTTGAAAGCCGTTCTGCTTCATCAGTGCGATATATTCATCAGGAGTGAGCCACTGCATGGCCATTGCCTTTGCGTCGCGCGAAACGCGCACCTCAGGATGCTCTTTGCGCAACCAGCCCATCGCGCGGCGTGTCCAGAGGTGGTAGAATTTTTCCGTCCCGGAGACGTAGGTGCCTTGATAGAAGGCGCTATTGCAGGCGAAAATACCATGTGGTCGCAGAATCTCAGCTACCAGTTTAAATGCCTGGCCTTTATCTGGAACCAGATGGATGGCATTACAGAAGAAGGCCATATCGGCGTCGTGGACAATGTTCGGCAGGTCGGTTGCCTCGCCCTGAATGAAGTCGGCGTGGGCGTGGAAGCCGTTAGCCTCCATACCTTTGCGGGCACGCCGGAGAGCCTCTGCCGATGGATCGATGCCGATAAGATGGGCCTGCTCCAATCGGCCCTGTCGTGCCAGTTCTTCGGCAATCAGGCGTGTGACAGCTCCGGTTCCGCAGGCCATATCGACGATGGTGATGGAAGCATCTTGCGCAAATGTTTCCAGATGCGCAAGAGCCTGTTGAACAAGCGAGCGGTTGACCTCGGTGTAGAACGTATGCGTGGCAAACGCTTCAAAGGTAAATTGATTTGTTTCTTCAGTTTCGATGAGACCCATCGCAGAATCCTCCTGACCATAAAGTACTTTAGTCTGTTAGAGGATATTTTTTGCCTGCGGGTTTCACGAATCTGACTAGATATGCATGGACATGCCACCATCGACACTGAGCGTTTGGCCGGTGATAAAACCTGCCTCTGGTGAACAGAGGAAACCAACGGCAGCAGCGACCTCTTCAGGACTGCCGTAGCGGCCTAATGGTGTTGAGTCGAGCAGGAATTTCCGTTGCGCCTCCGTCAATGTTGAGGTTAGTTCGGTGGGAATGAAGCCGGGAGCAACGGCATTGGCGGTAATATTGCGGCTGGCCATTTCGCGCGCGGTGCTGATCGTCAAGGCAACAATGCCCGCTTTGGATGCAGCGTAGTTGGCCTGACCGGCTGAACCTAGCAAGCCTGCTACTGAGACAATATTGACGATGCGTCCCCAGCGCGCCCTCATCATGCTCCGTAAGGCTGCTTTGGTGCAGAGGAAGGCTGAACGCAGATTGCTATTGATAATGTGGTCAAAATCGCTGACCGACATCTGCAAAATAAGTTTATCGCGCGTGGTGCCTGCGTTGTTCACCAGGATTGTGATGGGGCCGAGCGCCTGCGTGCCCTCATTGAAAAGGTGTGTCACCTCTTCTTCCTGACTGACGTCAGCTTGAATAGCGATGCAGCGCCGACCAAGCGTCTCGATAGCCGCCTGTGTCTCGGCAGCTTTGGCGGCGTTGCTGCGATAGTTGACGATAACGTCGGCACCCGACTGAGCCAGACGTATGGCAATGGCGCGTCCAATCCCCTGGCCACTCCCTGTGACCAGGGCAACTCTGCCTGCCAGGGGTAAAAGTGATTCTTGAGACATGCGTGTCACCTCGGTTCTTTTGGTGTCTATTTATTATAACAGTTCCGAAGTGTTCAGTAAAATCCGACCAGGCTGTTGGCTTACCTTACAGATGATCTAACCATAGAGACAAGAAGTTTGGAATGGTGATAAAATTCTCATTGATGAGAGGTTGCAGGACTGCCTGCAAGGGCCGATGTGCAAGCGTTTTATCAAAAATTAATGGGACTGTGATAGTTTCTCAAGGAGAGATACTGGCGATGGCATCTTCTTCTGAACATGTTGTGATTATTGGCGGTGGGGTAACAAGTGCATTGACTGCTGTTCGATTGGCAGAGCGTGGCTTTCGGATCACTGTATTAGAAAAGGCCCAATTGGGTAATGGTTCCTCCAGCCGCTCGGCAGCGGGTATTCGGGCACAGTTTAGTACTGAAGAAACGGTAATAGGGATGCAATATAGTCAGTGGTGGTATCGCCATTTCCACGAGCTTTTGCATAGTTCCGCCGACGTCAGTAAACAGCCGGTCATGCGTCAGAACGGCTACCTGTTCCTTTATGAAGCTGCTGATAGTATTCCGGCGTGGCAACCTCGCTTGCGGCGGGAAGCGGCACAGAACTGGCAACAGGCGCAGGTGGCAGCACAGATGCAGCAGCGTCTTGGGGTGCCCGTTGAAGTGTTGACGCCACAAAGTATTCGAGACCGCTGGCCCTTTCTTGAGGTTGACCGTCTGGTAGGCGCGACCTGGTGCCCGACCGATGGTTTTCTGTTACCGCATATGATTTATGGCGAAGGATTCCGCCGTGCGCAAGAACTGGGCGTTGATGTGCAACAGCAGACAGAGGTGCTAGGAGCCGTGCTGCATGCTGATCGCATTCGCGCGCTGGTGACGAGCAGGGGAACCGTCGAGGCTGACTGGTTTGTCAACGCTACCAATGCCTGGGCCGCTCGCCTCAGCCCGCGTATTGGGGGGATGGCGCTTCCAGTTTCGCCACTGAAACGCTATCACTATTTTCTGAAGCCTGAGCGGGCGGTGATGGATGCTGTCGCGTGGCACTCTTTGCCCATGACCATCTATGGTGTAGGCAGTCATCGTGGGGCGCATTCACGCCCCGATCATGATCTTCTGATGCTGGCGTGGGCACATGAGACGGAGCCAGAGCCACAGTTCACTGATGATGACCAGGATCGCGTTGACCCGCCGTTTCGTCACGATAACGGTATTGATAACTACGGTTATGCTCTTCTCGCGCAGGTTGAACAATTCTCACCGCTGCTTGCCAACGCGGGTGGTCTGGTGGCGACAGCCAGTGGTTTCTATGGCACAACGCCAGACGCCAACCCGCTCATTGGGCGTGATACACACCAGCAAAACCTGATCCACGCTGTTGGTTTCTCAGGACACGGCCTGATGCATGCACCCATTACTGCTCTGCTGGTCGAAGCGATACTTGCTGGAGATGTCGAGCAGGGTTATGTGCCCCTGCCTGCCCCCTTTGAACATGCGGCTATCAATCTTAGCACTTTTGACCCCGCGCGTAATTTTGAGCATACATATCGAGAGCAGCTTGTACTCTAGGGGGTATTCTACTTGCTATCGTCAGTATCTGGCCGAACTACAGCAATAGTAAACCCATCCATGAAGCCGTCATCTATCACCAGAGCCAGCGAGAGCAAACGTGGGTTGCTGGCGACCTGCTGGTTAAAAGTGGCGATGCCAATGTTGCCCTCGTCCTGAAGCTGTTCGGGTGGACGTAATCCTTCGCCTCCGCGTACACAGTTATCGGCAACAATGATGCTGCCAGGACGGCTCAGACGCAAGGCCCACTGGAGATAGCTGGGATAGGGCGCTTTATCGGCGTCGATGAAGATCAAGTCGAAAGGAGCCTCGTCCTGCAAGGTAGGCAAGAGGTCAAGGGCGTTGCCGACGCGCACCTCCGCGCGCTCATTCACACCGGCCCATGCGAAGGATTGGCGTACAATGTCGGCGTGGTGCGGGTTAATTTCGAGCGTAATCAGTTTACCATCAGGGGGAAGCGCGCGCGCTAGCCAGATGCCACTATATCCGGCTAGCGAGCCGATCTCTAAGATTTTACGGGCGTTACACGTGACTGCTAAGAATTGTAATAGTTTGCCTTCCAGTGGCGAAATTTGAATCTCCGGTAATCCTCCCGTCTTAGCAGCGGACAATGCATGACGCAAGCCCTCATCTTCTGGCGCGAAGAGATGTGTGATTGCCTCTTGAATTGCTCTCTGGCGTTGCAAGGCTGTTAATGCGCTGGTAGCCTGTTCGTTTTCGGCCATGAAACCGTTCTCCCCTTCACTTTTCTAGTAGTATGTTCCTTTATGATACCACCATATGAGGGGCGTAGGTTGCCAGTGCCTTGTCGAGCCAGAGCAGGTCGATAGAGGCATTACTGGTGGTGAAGATAGAACCGGCCTCGGTCAGATAGTCAAGTCCACGCTGGTATTCTGGGTCTTGCTGGCTAGTTACTGATATGGCGCTTTGAAGAAGAGCAGTGCCATAGCCGTACAGAACCCTGGCGTAATCGATGCGCATGCCTGATTCTCGGAAGATTGCCAGAGCCTGCTCAAAATGCGTGTATGCCTCTTGATAGAGTCCCTGCCGGGCCTTGATGCATCCTAGCAGGCGCTGGGTGCGACCCTCGATGCGCGCGGTTTCGTGTTCTCTGGCCTCTTGCAGGCAATGCTGAGCCATCTCGGTCGCGGTCGCCAGATCGCCGTCGATAAAATGGACGGTAGCGAGATAAAGCTTGCCTTCAATCACCACCTCGGCCTCTAAGCCTACGGGGTGAAGAGCGTGCCGAAGCGTAGCGCGTGCGCGTGCCAGGAGCAACTTGCAGAGTGGGGAGCGTTGTGGTTGTGCAGCCTCGTTAGACTGTATCTGGTGAGCGAGCAGAGCGCTAGTGGTGCGCAGATTACCCAGGCAGATCATAGCATAGTGAATACAGCGAATATTTTTGATGGCGCGCCCAATGCGCATGGCGTGGTACAGACTTTGGGCTGCGTCCTGTAGTTGCCCCAGGTCTTGTTGCACACGCGCCAGCTCTGAGTAGCACCAGCTCATATGTTCGCGGTCATTCACGCGCTCGGCGATGGACAGGCTACGCCGCAGCCAGTTCTCGGCCTCAAGGAGATTGCCGGAGCGGTTGAAGACATCGCCGAGGTTGATAGTGACGAAGGCGATATTGGGCAAATCACCGATACGCTCGGCCATATCGTAGGAGCGTTTGAGGTAGATGCGCGCGGAGTCCAGGTCGCCTTTCATAATGTAGGCTGCACCGAGATTGCCGCAGGTGCGCGCGATGTCGGAGAAACGTTCGTGACGCTCGAAAATGTCCAGGGCGGTGCGCATCCGTTTGAGGGCATCCGTCAATTGCCCGGTGCTGGTTTCCAGAATGCCAAGCAATTCGTTGGCATTGCCTAACTCAATGGGGTCGCCAATCAGCGCTCGTTCAGTGCGGGTGGTCAGTGCTTTGTTGATGGTGGTTAGTGTTAGCGGATTAGATGCAATGACCTGTTCCAGTATCTGCAATGAAGCCTGGAGATACTCCAGGGCCTCCTCCGTGTTCCCCTTTAAGCGTAGTAGTGCGCTATATTGCAGATGCAGACAGGCCCAGGCGACTCCAGAGGTGACACCGGCCTTTATCATGATATCTTTACCGCGCTGATAGCAGGCAAAAGCCTTTTCGTACTCGCCGGTATTCTTCCATGTGTTGCCAATAGCGCGCCAGAGCAGGCCCTGAATCTGGGCCTCCTGTTTCTGCTGAAATTCCATGTCCTTGTGATCTGTGGCTATATGCTGCTGGAAGTACTCGCTGGTGCGGATACAGAGCATATGCTCATATAAATGGCGGGCATCTTCAAAGTCTCCTAAGATGTTACAGCATTCCGCGACAAATTCGAGCAGGCGGCAGAAGTGGTGTGGCTCTTTTATCGTGGAGAAGAGATGCGCAGTGATTGGTTGGCTCGTGATGAGATCAATAGATGTATGGGACGCGATGCGGTCAATTGTATGTAATGGAGTGCCAAGCTGAGCGTGAAGGGCCAGGAGATAATAATAGCGTGCTTCCGAATAGGCGGCGATAGTATATGCATTATTACCGGCCAGCTCGGCGTAGTGTGCGATGCTGTGGGTATCACCGTGACCACGACGCAAATGATAAATGATCGTTGCCGCGACCTTCTCTTGTGGTTGTGAGCTTTGTGCTATTTTAATAGCCTCTGCTGCCTTGCGATGGAGTAGGGCGCGTCGAGCCGCCGAGAGCCGGTCATAAAGATGGCTGACGATGAGAGGATGCCAGAACTGGTAAGTGATGTCGGTTGCGCTACTGATTTCGGCAAGCAGACCGGCGTTGAGGGCTTCGTCTAATAGATCAAGCACCCTATCTTCGCTATGCTCCTGGGCCATCGGGAGCAACTGATTTAGCTCGAAGGAACCACCTAAAATGGCGGCCTTGCTCAAGAGGGTCTGACATTCGCTGCTTAGCCGGTTCAGACGGCGATCCAGCACTGTTGCAATGGCTTCTGGGAGAGAGCGATACCTATGCGGTGCCTGCCGCGCGCTGTATCCTTCCTGCTCGGTCTGCTCTTGCGGGGAAAGAGGGGGGTGTGCTTTGCATGTCTCTGTTGTGTTCGTTTCGACGGCGCGAGCGAGTTCTTCGGCAAAGAATGGGTTGCCGGCGGCCTGCATTTGAATATATTGCACCAGGTTTTGCGGCAAGTGGGATAACAGAACGCCCATCTGTGATTGTGTAAGCGGTTCTATATTGAGAATAACGATCTTTTGTTCTCGGTGCAGATCGGCCACTAATGCGCGTAATTTGTGGGTTGGGGCCAGTTCTTTGTCACGGTTGGTGCCAATAAGTAAAATACGTTGATGATGGATGTGATGGGTCAGATAGGATAATAGTTCGATGCTACTTTCATCGGCCCAATGTAAATCATCCAGCACGAGCAACAAGGGATGAATGGTGCTGAGCGCGTTGAGTAGACCCAGCGTGCTTTCCCATAGCAACAGGCGCTCTTGCTCGTGAGGCATGGCAGGCAAGGCGTGTGATGCAACTGCTTGTGGCGATGTGGCCCATTCTGGAAGCAGGCTACCGAGGCGTTCGGGCCGGAAATGAAAGCGTTGCGCCAGTTCGTGAATAAAGGGGGGGACGCCGGTAATCTTTTTATCGTCGGGCATGATCAACGTGCTGAGTAGGGCGCGTAACAATTCTGTCCAGGGTCGATAGGGGATGGTTCCTTCCTGTTCATAAGCCCGACTCCAGGCGATGGCCCAGTTGCGCTTATCGGCCTCAAGGCTCAACTCTTCGGCTAGACGTGTTTTGCCAATACCAGCCTCTCCTTGCAGCAAGATGAAGTGCGAGAACTGGCCGGTGGTGTTGTGCCCATTTGAACGGCTGGCGGTCTGGGGTTTCTCGCTCTGGAGATCGCGTTTATGGGATTGTCCTTCGACATGCAGCATAATCTGGCGTATGGTATCGCGCTCGCGTTCACGATCAACGAGCGGGCGGCGATTATGGCGGCTGATATGAAAGGAAGGGCGTGGAAAGGCTTTTTTGGGATCAATCAGCGGGGCGCTGTTAGTAGAGCCAGCTTTGCCTGTTTTACCGTTCGGTTCCTTACCAGGAGTAGTGCCGGGGCGGGCCATGTCGGGCTGAGGCATGTGCGGGATATGGCCCTGGCGTAGCATTTCGTAGAGTGAGCGTGTCTCAAGGAGTGGTTCACTCTCGTATTCGCGTTTGAGCATCTCGGCATATTGCCGATAGGTCTGAATAGCCTCGCCGCGTCGATCCATGTGCGTAAGTACAATCATGAGATGTTGAAGTGCTGTTTCGTTTGTTGGTTCTGCCGTGCGTAAGCGGTCGAGCAGTTCAACCGCGCTGGAGAGTGCGCCTCGTTGAGCGCGCAGACGAGCCATATTCAGTAGTAGACCGATCCATCGGCGTTGGAGAACATCGCGCCTCCTCGTGGCCCATTCGGAGTAGAGTTCTTCTAGCAGATAGCTGCCTTTGTAGAGTGCTTCGGCCTGCTCCATTAGATGTTCAGCCTCGACCATATCATCGGTTGCGTAAGCTTCCTTGAGCAAGGCTTCAAAGGCGTCGGCATCGACCCAAAGAGAGTGCTGATCGGCCAGTTGGAGAACATCGCGTTCAAGGCGTAGCAGTTGTGAGGCGGCAGGGCGGGCGATGTTCGGTTCTAAAATCTGCCGTAGCTCGTGAACGGCACCGTTCAGGCGGTTTGAGGCAATCTCGACTTCCAGATCAGGCCACAGCGAATCCATCACCTGTTCCCGCCCCAGGCGGCGACCTGGGCTGCTGAGAAGACAACCCAACAAGGCACGTACACGCCGCCGATGCCATTTCCGGTTATCGATCACTTGCCATTCACCATCGATCTGGTGTTCAACTTTGAATTGTCCCAACAGGTAGATACGTAAGATGGGGAGAGAGGATGTTTCGCAGTTGTGAGGTGTCTGCTCTTCGTTCGCTACCAGCACGGATTGAGTTTGCACCGGCACGATACCAACGGGCAAATGCGTCCCGATATATTTACTGATTGTACGCCCTTTCTCACTCCAGTAAGCATACCAGTATGGCCCATGCCCCTCACCCTCACGGCATTTGCGGCAACGCTCTTTGCCGCAGCGGGTAAATTGCTGGCGGTAAGTCACTTTACTATTCATCGCTGATTGCCTGATCTGCTCTCTTGCTATGCACAGTACGCGAAAAATATACTCAAAGATACCAGTCTTAAACGGTCTTACTGATGAGTGCAGAGAAAAAATCCTTACAGAAGACATTATATCTGAGCCTGTCTGGATAGCACAATAGGCTAGCCTATATGTATGTGCTTATTTGGATTAGAGTGACAGGATTCTACTACTTGACAGGAACCATCTCCTAAGCCAAAATGAAGATGAGTTAATTGCTGAAAAGAAAAAAGGATTTGCATATGAATAAACAGCAATCATATCTCAATTGGTATATATCTGCCTCTGTTCTGATGCCGTTGCTTGTGCTGGTGTTGACGGCGGGCGGAGCCTCACCCCTTGAGACACAAAATGCCCGTCTTGGCCCCTATCAGCTTCTGCTGAGCTATTATAGCCTGCCTCGTGTTGGCCAGAGCCTCAATATGACGATAGGGGCGGCTAATGGCGCTGAGCTACAGTTCTCACAAGCCACGCTCGTTCCCGCGCCGGGCACCGACGGCAACATCTTGCGTGTGCAGCTTACCCCTGACAGCGATACCCCTGGCCTCTATGACGTGGCAGTCACGCCCCCGGTACGTGGCAACTGGTACCTGCATCTGACGGTGAGCGGGTCATCCGGTGCGGTGACGGGCAACATCCCAATGATAGTACAGGGTCCACCGGCCATGCCTACCTGGCTCGGCTGGAGCATCGGCCTCTTGCCACTGCCGTTTCTTATAGCCTTTATCTATATGCAGATTGTCGCACGCAACAGGCGCAAAGAAACGGTGAAACGGGCGGTATAATAAACGATAGCTTGAGAGGCAATGATTTACCCTTTGCGTCCCTTTAGCAGGATATAATCCATATCGAAGTATCGCTGCACTGATTCGTCGCTGCTCAAAATGAAGTGTTCCAGGCGCGCTTTTTCCTCGCTCGGCATCTGTGAGCGCGCTGTCCAGTCGTCGTAGTCGTCAACGCGACGGAAGTGTTCGCTGTGTTCGATCTATAGACCTGCCTGGGTGAAGAACGCGCACCATTCCTCAATGCGGATTTCACGCTATGCTCTCGTCGGCCAGTTGGGTGGTGGGCCTTTGCGGCTTCCAGGTAGAAAAGTGGTTAACAAGCAGACCTAGCACCAGCCCATACATGCAGCGGCCAAACACCGACCCCCACCATGGGACAGCGCCCAGAAAGTAGAAGAAGGTCGCAGTTGGCAATAGTTTATACAAGACTACCCAGAGAGAAATCGGCGTTTCGAGCATGATGAAAAGGACTCCGGCAACTACCAGAAGCCAACCATGAAGCCGCCGCCAACGTGCGATTGCCGTGAAAATGACGCCCAGCCCGATAGAAAACGCGAGATGAACCCCTATACCGACCAGCACCGGCACAAGCGCGAAGCCGTATCCGGCAGGAGCAGCAATCCCTAGCGTGTGAGCAATAGCGTCAGGCAGCGCCCAGAAGTTTGTGACTGTAGCTCCAGTGACCAGTGCAATACTCAAAAACACAATACCGGCGATGAGACCGGGCAACGCCCAGAGCGAGAGAGCATTGGGAAAAGCTTTTTTCATGATGACGTATCCTTTCTTCCGATAGAACGGTTCAGTTATTTCCTTGATGGAAGAGCATTATTTGGGGGGGGGTAGCTGCTCCGTTCATTCTCCCTTGTGGCTCTTCCAGATACTTCGAGTATAAAGGGGTATGAGCGTATCTGGTAGTGAAGGTAGTCAGAAGAAAGGGATGACATTTGTCATGAGCAGAAGGAGGTTCATAGAGGCGAATCAACTCCTGCTTGCTGAGTAGACGCAGACGTAGGGACAATGGCTTAGGCAAGGTATCACGGTCTATGTCTTTTGCCATTGTCCCTACGAAGAGTACTCGCCGACCCTCTGCGTGAAGTTATATCAGCAGGTGAGAGCTATGCATCCGCTTCCAGCGCTGTTCTGGCCTGGGGCGTTACTGGATACGAAACCAGAGCAGACAGGTCTTTTTTAAGCAGAGCTGGAGATGAAGCCTGCGGGCGCTGCGGCTGGCGGCCAGAAGTGATACGTGTCTCGACAAGGCGAGAGGCACGGTAGGTGGCGATGACTTTTTTGTAGATGGTAGTGTACCTTCGCGCCATCGTTTCTACAGAGAAGCGACGTCGTGCACTCTCCAGCACTGTTGCACGATCAATTTCGTCGATGTGCGGAATGTATTGAGCCATTTCATGCACATCATGTACGAGGAAGCCGGTACGCCCGTGTTCGATGATCTCGCTGGCGGCTCCTCTGGCAATAGAGATCACAGGGCAACCGACTGCCATCGCCTCAATCATCACCATCCCAAATGGCTCTTCCCACTGGATCGGGTTCAAGAAGCCGCGAGCACGGCTGAACAGATCAATCTTCTGTTGTAGATTGACGGGACCAATGTATTGGATTTGATCGCCGTCAACAGCAGGCTTGACCTGTTGTTCGTAATAGTCGATAGACTCCTTTACATAGGTATCGATGGTGCCTGCGAGAATCAGGCGGACGTTGGCTTCTTTGGCGGCTTGAATAGCGAGATGAGTGCCCTTGTCTGGAACAATGCGTCCCATCCAGAAGAAGAAATCCTCTACTTTATCTGTCGTAGGCTTGAATTGTGACCTGGGGAGGCCATGGTGGACGATACCTACGAAATTAAGAGGGTGTTTAACCTCATCACGTGCCCGTTCGCTGATAGCTACGAAAGGCACGTTAACAGCCCATTCCATGTAGAGTTTGTCCGCGTCACCGGTCCAGCTCTGGACGCGATCAAACGGAAAGCGGCTGTGCAGTGTGGTCACATGAGGAATATGTAGATCAGCCGTCAAGGGGAATATGTACATATCTGACCCAGACGAGAGATGGGTATGAAGGATGTCAAAGTCGTGTTTTTTGATGTACTCAACGGCTTTGAACATGTGATAGAACGCCTTCAGGTGTCCTTGCCACGGCACACCTGAAGCAATGAGCGACTGTGGAAAGAAAGAGATTAGCCGAGCGGAGGTACGGGCGTCGCCAGGAGCGAACAAGGTCACATCATGTCCCTGGGCTACCTGTTCCTCAATGAGATTGTAGAGTACAATCTCCGTTCCGCCGTAATTCTGGGGCGGAACAGCAATCCATGGAGGTGCTATATGTGCTATCTTCATAGTTGTCCTTTTCTCAAACATGGTTTCGCTGAACGGCTTCCAGCAAAAGGATCATCGTAAGTAATCCGTAAATGACACGATAGACCGTTCTTTGTGGTTACATATGGTGTAATGGCTATCTCTCTGGATAACCTATCATATATCATACATTAGGCCATACTGTATTTGCAAATTATTTAGGTTTCTATATTAAAAGCGTCCATATTTTGATAAAAAGTATTATCAAGATCAACCGATTGCACCTCATCTTGTGAAATCATGCCGCGCAATAGCCGTGCATAAAAAGAGGGTTCAAAGAAGAATAGCCTGTAATCTGTGCCGTACCCTTGCTATAATTGTGAAGAGGAAGAAGCTGGTAAGATGGCGCTTGCTTTGTATAGCTGGAGAAACGGCTCGCAGAACTAGCTGTAAAAATAATCAATCATCAGCAATTGAGCAGATTGATGAATACAGTGAAAATCTATGCGAGCGAATATGGTTAGGATAGCATCCACTCCTGAATTACAGGGCATAGAGAGCAGACAGCCGGAGTGAAGCCATCTGGATGCAGTCTCTATGCCATCCCCCCTGTAATTCGATGCCGTCAATGAGTACGCTGAACAGCTTTTTCTGGATTACTCTGTGCTGATGGCTCCTTGTATGGAGCGATAATGAACATGCGATACAGCAGAAACATCGCTGGTAACAGGAGCAGCATGCCGCCAAAGAGCACCGCAGTTAGTGCCTGTGCCATAACAGGGGCTGTGAGCGCCTGGTCGATAGTAAGCACGCCAGGAACCAGGTACGGTAGATTCATGCGTTGGTATGCGACAAACGAGACGGCATATTGAGTTATGCCCAGGAGCAGTGCTAGCCCTGCCATCCAATGCTGATGCGACCAGCGCAGAGCCATCTGGGTACCGATAAAGGCGAGTGCTGCAATGCTCATAAGCAGCCAGTTATCACGTAATAGGCGTTCGGCCAGGTGTGGCGTGCTTTCATACAATGCTATCCCAAGAGTTGCGCTGCTTAGGAGTGCGGCAAGCCCACCCCAACGAGCCATATGCTGGAAGAGGGTCAGTAGATGAGCATCCTGACTCTTGCGTGTATAAAAGAGTAGAAACAGGCCGGTTAAGTAGACGATGCTGACCAGTGCCAGCAGGCCGAGAGCACTCAGCAGGGGGCTAGAGATCAGGCCAAAGAGTGAGATGCTACCTGTCTGACGAGTGAAGTTAAACAGGCGCGTATCAGCTAGCGCGAAAAATGGCACTAGAGCGAGTGGAATCATCAGGCTGGAGATGCCCAGAGCGGCAGCGGCCAGTTCTGAGGTCAGCGGATTTTGCTCTTTGCTCAGGTAGTGGTAGCCAAAGAATGCGCCACGGATAAGCATGAAGGCTAGCGCAATGCCACAAGGGATGAGCATGGCTGCTCCATAGAATGGTAGCACCTGTGGAAAGTAGCCCGCCAGACCGACGATGTAGGCTATCAGAAAGACGTTGTTGGTCTCCCAGACGGGAGAAAGGTAGCGCATAATTGTCTCTGCCAGCGCCTCGTCGCGTTTGACCAGCAGGGCATACGTGTATAGCGCTCCACCGCCGCTATCGATAGCGGCGGTGATCAGGTACAGAAACAGGAATAAGGATAAAACGCTGAATGCGAAGATTGCCATATCTATCTATTCTCTCCTTCGTTAGCCACGTTAACCACGAGTTTCAAGCGGCGATGGAAAGGCTGGTTGACCAGGGGCCTCCTCGACCGGCAGGCGTAGCGGGCGACGGCGGAAGAATGCCCAGAGCAGGTAAATGGTCGCAATAGCCGTGATAGCGTAGAACGGTAGGAATATCCAGAGCATTACCGGCACGTAGGGCGATGTCGTAAGCGCATCGCTAACGCGCATGTAGTGATAGACGATCCACGGCTGACGTCCAATCTCCGTGACCATCCAGCCGGACTCAATGGCCAGAAAGCCTAGCGGACCACCGATGAGCATCGCGATCATACCGAGCTTGCTCATCATCACGCGCCGTAGCCAGGGCCATTGCTTGCGTAGCAGCAGCGAGAGGCCAAACAGACTTGCGATAGCCAGTAAGTATGTCCCGCTTGCGATCATCATTTCAAAGGTGTAGTGAATGAAAACGGGGGGTTGCTGATCCTTTGGGAAGGCATCTAACCCCTGTACGACATGATTAAAGTCGCCGTAGGACAGGAAGCTGAGCAACTTTGGAATGGCAATACCACCGATAATGCGCTGGGTCTTCTCGTCTACGATACCTCCTACTATCTCTGGTGCTCCAGCCTGCGTGTGAAAGAGCGCCTCCATCGCGGCCAGCTTGGCCGGTTGGTACTGCGCAACATATTTACCGGAGAGGTCGCCACTAATGAAGGTGCCGACTGCGCTTATCAGGCCAACAACCATCGACAGGTTCAGCGCATTCTGATAATAGCGTCCTTGACGCCCGTGTAGCATCTTCCAGACCGTGACGCCAACCAGCATAAACGCGACGGCCAGATAGGCACTCATGAACGTATGAAGCAGTTCCGTTGGAGTGGCCGGGTTGAGCATCGCAGCCAGTGGTTGAATGTCAACAACCTTCCCGTTCTGTATAACAAAACCTGCCGGGCTGTTCATAAAGGCGTTGGCGATAGTAATCAACAGACCAGAGGCCATCGAACCGATGACGATGGGCAGCGAGCAGAGCCAGTGTAGCCAGCGATTGGTGAAGCGATCCCAGGCATAGACGTAGATGCCAAGAAAGATAGCTTCAATGAAAAAGGCGAAAACTTCTATGAAGAAAGGCAAAGCAATGACCGGGCCATAATCTTGCATGAAACGCGGCCAGAGCAACGCCAGTTCTTGTCCTACAACCATACCTGTGGCAGCGCCAACGGCAAACAAAATCACAAAGGCTGATGTCCAGCGCCGTGCCAGCGTCAACCAGGATGAATCTTTGCGCCACAGGCCGATAAGTTCAGCAAGCGAGATGAAGAGTGGTAGTCCCATCCCGATTACTGCGAAGATGATGTGAAAGCCGAGCGACGATCCCATCAGGATGCGTCCATCTAACAAGTTTTGTGTCATGTGTCTTTACTCCTGTACTTACTCTTCCACACAGCATTGATGCAAAGGCACCGCAACATTGCGGAGTCGAAGTACGTTTTGTGTCACCAGTGATAGTATGGCACTGAAGATGGTAAGAGACATCAGAGAAGAGCCTGATTATGTATGGCCAATGACCTGATCTTTAGCGTTGACAAATACCTGATGATATTCAGTTCTGTGCCTTGAAATACCTGATTGACAGCCATAGGAAAAAGTAGGCAAGGAGCTATGGTGCCACAATAGATCATGTATAGGACTTATTATGTCCTGTTCGATTATGTTAAGTTTCGTGCCGATCCAGATGTGGATGAAGTTCTAATAATCGATAATCAGGAATGGAAAGGCTAATGAAAGAAGGCAGGTCAAGCGATTTCCAGAGAGGAAGAGGGGCCAGAGTTGTATGATATGAGACGAAGAGTGTGATGACAGTGCCATGTGCGATAACAAAAACATCACCACCTGGAGCCTCTTGAAGTGCTTGCTCGATGGCGAAGCTAAAACGTGTTCTGGCCTGATGTGCGCTCTCGCTGCCGAAGACAATGCTATCAGGTTGTGAGAAAAAGGTATCCATTATCTGCTCAAAGTGCGTCTGTGGAAGGAAGCCTGTTTTGCTGCGCTCGTGTTCGTGCAAGCCTTCGCTAACATGATAAGGCTGATGAAAGGCGAGTGACAGATGTGCGGCGGTTTGTTGCGCTTTGCGTTCGGGACTGGAGACGATCAGGGTTGGTGTGTAGTGGGTAAGCAGTGTCGTGAGCGTAGAACAGCGCTGGTGCCCCTCTGGTGAGAGGGGCCACTGCTTCGCCGGTAATGTCGGTTCGATAGCAGGTAGGGAATGCTTGATCAGTATGAGATGGCGCATGGTTTTTTTAGGAACGATTCTCCGTTGGCGCGGGAAACTTGCGCCCTTCCATGATCTCAAAGGCGCGCCGCATCGTGTCAGGGATGGGATAGGGACGCCCAGTGGTGTAGTCGCAATAGACCATAACAGAGCGACCGGTGGCGAAGATGCGCTCGTGAATGTTCATATCACGTATCTGATGATCCATAATAAAACTGGTGCGCCCGACCTTTACGGTGCGTACACCTACTTCTGCCTGATCTGAGCGAATTAAGGGCAGGTTGTAGGTGCAGGTCATTTCTTTCACCAGCAGACCATAGCGGGTGCGCCGCACGCCGGTCTGAATGCGTGGATTGTGACCAACCTCTTCTTCTGAGGGCGGCAGTTCGCCCTCGGCATGCTGGGGGTCTTGCCAGTGTTCAAGCTTACTTAAATAATAGCTTCTGGCCTCTTCAAAATAGGTGAAGTATACTGTATTGTTGACATGAGCCAGCGGGTCAAGGTCACGAAAGCGAATCTGGAGCGGATACCAGCAGGGAAACTCGTCGCTCATCGACATTTATACCTTTCTGTTAGAAACTGATGCTTTCATCTTAGCAGATTAGCGCCGGTTAAACAACTCTCCAGGGGGCTGTAAACTGGCGAAAGGAGGAATTTCTTGCGCCCAACGGATGATCTAACTGCCGTCTTTAGACGTACACCTAATAGGAAAGATAGGAGATAAAGGATGCGATGCAGCAATCAAACAAGAAAGATGTAGAGCAGGGCCAGGCATCGGGGTACGTCTCTATTCCAGTAGATCAGCTAACTGATGAGATACTGATCAGTGCCATTGCCAGGGGGGCTGTATGGGCAATGGAGCCGCTGTATGACCGCTACCACAGGATGATGTACTCGCTGGCGTATCGTATGGTTGCCGATCATCAGGTCGCTGAGGATTTATTACAAGATGTATTTCTCTCTATCTGGAAACGAGCTACTTCTTATTCCCCACAGGCGGGCGCAGTGCGTAGCTGGCTGCTTTCTATTATGCACCACCGTACTATCGATTATTTACGCGCCGTGCGCCGTCGCTCAACGCTAAAAGAAGCCGCCTGGGAGGAGGTTGAGCGCGACGAGAGTGTAGCATTTCCCGATGTCTGGGATGAGGCATGGCAACGTGTGCAGAGCGCGAAAGTGCGCGAAGCGTTACTCAGTTTGCCAGTAGAACAGCGCATGGTGATTGAACTGGCCTATTTTCAAGGTTGGACGCATACAGAGATCGCCCAGGGGTGTCAGATTCCACTTGGCACCGTTAAGGCGCGTATGCGCCTGGGGCTGATACGTTTGAAGAAACGTCTGGAAGAGATGGGGATACGGGAGATGTAACAGGATGTAATGATCTTTCACGAGAAGATCATTACATCCTGCTATGAACAAAGCTACCTGGCAACGGTATAGCCAAGATCGTCGAGTGCCTCTTCGATCTTTGCCAGCGTCACGCGCTGAGGATCATATTCGAGATAAACGGTTTTTGCCGGAATATCAACCTTGACGGTCTTCACACCTTCGAGCTTACTGATTGAGCCTTCGATAGCTCGTTGGCAATGCTCACAGGAAATGTCTGGTGCAACCAGTGTGGTGGTTTCCATAGATACTATCCTCTCTTTTTATATTATTACACAGAATACCCACAAACAAGATCGACAATTACCGACCCCCTTAGCGGTTGCCGGCAATCGTGTACAATTGAATAAGCTCCTGAATAACCGCCTCTTCCCGATCGTGTTTGATCCCGTCCGGCACGCAAGTACGTAGATGCCCCTCTAAAATCAGGTTCTCCAGCTTCTCCAGCGCCTTGCGCACGGCATAAGTCTGACGAAGTATGTCTACGCAATATTTATCTTCCTCTACCATCTTGCGAATGCCGCCGATATGTCCCTCAATATATGAGAGCCGTTTCAGAACTTCCTGTCTGCGCTCATCTTGCATCTCGCTTGTCCTTTCGTGTCACCAGTTATGCAGGCGGTATGTATCGACACTTATACTATACCATACCCCTATGGGTAGGGTCAAGCAAGATGAGTGTAAACTTCTTGTACGATGCTGCAAATCTCTGTATGATATAGCCAATTACCATCCAGGCTATGATCGTTATATATCATGCGTGTCATTATCTTGATGCTTGCCAGGACAGAGGGTATCATGTCGGTAATTCTTAAGATATAAGAGAGGTGTACTGCATGAAGGCGAAGGAACGTGAATGCCGACCGACTCCAGCGACAGCAGCGGATGCTCCCGTTTTTTCTGTTATTGCCCCGGTATTGAATGAAGAAGAAACGCTTTCCCATTTCTACGAGCGTGTTGTCACAGTGATGGTGCAGCTACACGAGCCGTTTGAGCTTCTCTTTATTAACGATGGCAGCACTGATCGATCATATCGTATTATGCAAGAGTTGCACGAGCAGGATAAGCGCGTTCGCGTGATTAATTTTTCGCGCAACTTTGGGCATCAGGCCGCTATCTCCGCCGGTTTGGACTATGCACGTGGTCAGGCCATTATCATTCTGGATGCCGACCTGCAAGACCCACCGGAACTGATCCCCGAACTGGTCACGCACTGGAAAAGTGGGGCCGAGGTTGTCTATGCGCAACGGACGCAGCGCAAGGGTGAGAGTGGATTCAAGCTGATGACGGCGGCGGTTTTTTATCGCGTTATTGAACGCATCACGTCGATAAATATTCCGCGCGATACGGGTGATTTTCGTCTGCTTGATCGTCGTGTCGTTGATGCCTTAATTACCATGCGTGAACAACACCGCTTTATGCGCGGCCTCTCGGCCTGGGTTGGTTTTCGTCAAGAAGCGGTACCGTATGTGCGCCAGGAACGTTTTGCCGGTACCACTAAGTATCCTCTCTGGAAAATGATCCGCTTCTCGCTGGACGCGATCACCAGTTTCAGCCATGTGCCTCTGCAACTGGCGACCACCTGCGGTTTTATCTTAGCCGCCATCAGCCTTGTGGGAATTGTCATCGCAATCTTCTTGCGCCTTGTGACCGGTGCCATCGTCGGTCAGGCTTCAACGCTGATTCTGGTTCTGTTCCTGGGTGGCATCCAACTCATCTTCCTCGGCATCATTGGGGAATATCTGGGGCGCATCTACGACGAGGTGCGGGCGCGCCCACTCTATATCGTTCATGACGTGCTGGAAAAGGAAGAGCAGGAAGAGTAACTACGCGAAAGGAGCATCTCATAGCGAGATGCTCCCTTCGCGTTCCCTCTGCGGGAACCTGTGTGCTGAGTCACAAGGTATCTTCCCCCAAAGATACCTTCCCTTGCATGTACTCTCATTCTCTGTTACGCTTATAGGGTTACTGTTACAAACTCATCAGCGTACCAGTGTGCCAACACGTCAACCTGCGTCAACCGGTGTACGGCGAGTCCCTCAACTCTCGTATACCGTCCGCAGGTGACGAGTCCTCGAATGAGGATACACGTCCCTTGCCATGTTACGTGTGTCCGATACACCACCTCCCCCAGGATGTGTACCGTCGTAACATTTATTCCCCACGCATATAATAGTCTATAGGTAGGAAGATATGGTTGACGAAGTGTTAAGATACCATTGAGATTTTTGCGAATACGCCAGTACCGGTTGAGAAACCTACATACGTCGATAATTTGTTTCTGTACGTTGTCAACTTGCTCCCGTGATATACTTTAAGCAGAATTTTAGAACCTTCTGATCGTAAAAAAGGACAGGTGTGGATGTTTGCTACTATTTCACAACTGAAGTATGACGGAGAGCGCAATGGTGAGCATCACTGGATACAGTCTGGAGCAGGAAGCGAACCAGAGGTGTATCTTGCCGCCACACTTCTGGGAACTCAGATCACACGGGTGCGTTGTATACGTGTTGCTCCTGGACAGCAACTCGACGAGCGGCGCTACCATCTTGCCGATGGGGGCGAGGGGACGTTGCCTTATCATTCCTGGATAGTGGCAAAAGGTGATGAGCAATGGTCACGAATGGCCGATGCTGTTCAGGCGCGCTCCTTATTAGCACCATATATTGAAGGGTTTGCCTACAGCGAGAGTTCGCTCCGACTCACGCTCCCGTTGGCGAGCGACGAACGTATTTATGGTCTTGGCGAACGTACCGGCAGTATGAACAAACGTGGCCTCAGCTTCCCGCTCTGGAATGTTGATCCGCCAAAGTGGGGTGATGCTGAGCTTGAGTCAATGTACACTTCGATTCCTTTCTACGTTTCCATTGATCAGTCCACCGGTACTGCTCGTGGTGTCCTGGTCGATCATACCGGGCGTATCGAGATGGACTTTGGCAAGACAAACGAGACAGAGACACAGATCACCGTGCAGGGCGATAGCCTTGTAGTCTATTTTTTCGCCGGTCCCACTCCCGCCGATGTTATGCGTCAGTATACTGATCTGACTGGGCGTATGCTCTTGCCGCCGCTCTGGGCGCTGGGGCACCATCAGTGTCGATGGAGTTATGCTTCAGCGGAAAAAGTGCAGGATATCGCTCAGCGCTTGCGTGCAGGTAAGCATCCCAGCGATGCAATCTGGCTGGATATTGACTACATGCGCGGCTTCCGTGATTTCACCTGGAATACCGAAACCTTCCCCGATCCGGCGCTGATGATTCAGACGCTGCACGAACAGGGGTTTCATCTCGTGACTATTCTCGATCCAGGTATCAAGATTGATGACGAGTATCAGGTCTATCAGGAAGGCATACAGCAAGAGATGTTCTGTCGCTACCCTGATGGCCGACTGTTCAAGGGTAGCGTCTGGCCTGGACTCTGCGTCTTCCCCGATTTTTCGCAGCGTCGAGTACGGGAGTGGTGGGGTAATCAGTGTAAAGTGCTGTTGGAGCAGGGCGTTGACGGACTATGGAACGATATGAATGAACCGGCCCTGACGAGTTTCCTGGAACAAGACGAAGCGGCGGAGAAGGTCCCGCAAGGCGCTACAATGGATGGGCGGGTTTTGCATCAGGCAGGTGGCGGGGATGTGACCAACGTGGACGGCCCACCGGTCTTGCACGCTTTCTTCCATAATGCCTATGGGATGCAGATGGCACGTGGTACGCAGGAAGGGCTATTGCGCTTGCGCCCCAACCAGCGTCCTTTTGTGCTGACGCGCTCCGGTACCGCAGGCATGCAGCGCTATGCGGCTCTGTGGACAGGGGACAACGGTAGCGAGTGGGAACACATCCTGTTGGCCCTTAAAATGATTTTGAACGTTGGTATGAGCGGTGTAGCGTTTGTGGGGGCCGATATCGGCGGCTTCTGGGGCGATTGTAATGGTGAATTGCTGGTGCGCTTTGCCCAGCTTGGCGCGTTGATGCCGTTCTGTCGCAATCACAATAGTCTGTACGCCGTTGACCAGGAACCCTGGGTCTTTGGTGAGCCATACGAGAGCGCCTATCGCGCGGCTATCGAGACGCGCTATCGTCTCCTGCCGTATCTATATACGCTCTTCTACGAGGCATCCGTCAACGGCTCACCCATCCTGCGCCCACTCTATTTCCACTATCCACACGATGAGCAGGCCTGTGACCTGGACTCCGAGTTCCTGGTCGGTGATGCCCTGCTCTCCGCACCTATCACAGAGGCCGGTGCAACCAGTTGGAGCGTCTATCTCCCGCAAGGCCAATGGTTTGACTTCTGGGATGGCACCGAGTATTCTGGTCAGACCGAGATCGAACTGGCGACGCCATTGGAACGCTGGCCTCTGCTGGTCAAGGGTAACAGTATCATTCCCACTGCTCCTGTAGTGCAATACATTGATCAGCAAAAGACCATGCCTATCACTTTCACCTGCTACATGGCAACCGATGGTCTGGCAAACTACACACTCTACGAAGATGATGGCAGTACACTGGACTATCGCAACGGTGTGTATGCGACTACCAGCGTCAGTTGTCGCGCCGATGCTGGTGGCGTCGTGGTCAGGATTGATGAAGACCATAAAGGCTATCAGCCCCGGCACGACGGCTATGAACTGGTAGTTCACGTCGGCAATCGTACCTTCCAGCGCAGCATCAAAGCCGGTCAAGGTAGCGTAACGGTGCATTTAGGATAGGGAGATGCGAGCCTGAGACCTCTCGTGAGTCTCAGGCTCCGCTCTCAGGCAACAAAAAAGCTTAGTTTATACTCAACACTCTTGCCTCAACAGTCCTTTTAACCAGCCTGCTAACACGATTCCCAATCCGGTAGGGATCAGGGCCGGAATGCGGTACCACGCGCCGAGATGGGTGATGATCGTGCCGAGTATACGCATCATGATAGCCGATGGCGTCATGGCAACGCTGATGTACCTGCCTGCGCTCGATTGTTTGTATGGCTTAAGGTTGGCAAACCTCATCAGCAAAAACGAAACGATCATTGGCGGTACAACACCTACGATCAGCCCGGCCACTAGTTTGCGTCGCCAGAACAGGTAGAGCGAGATAATCTCTGTCGGTCGCTAGTTTCGCCGGATGTATCTGGTGATAAAGGCTCTTTTCTTGCGGCGTCATCGATGCATCTCTGCAATATTATTTCCGCCGAGCGGGACGAGCGCGAGGCATCGCCCCTACCATCCTTACCCGCATTTACAGACCTTGATTACCAGCGATTCTCTACCATTGCACGGATGCGCGCATCATAAATCTCGCGCACACGGCGCATAGTTTCTTCGCTCAGGGGCGGTAGCTCTGCCGCTTTTGTATTCTCCTCGGCCTGGCGCGGGTTCTTAGCTCCGGCGATGACCGTGGAAACCTGCGGGAACATCAGTATCCAGCGTAGCGCAAACTGGGCCATGGTCGCACCTTGCGGTACAAGTGGACGCAGTTCTTCGACGGCGGCCAGACCGGCCTCATAATCGATGCCGGAGAAGGTTTCACCCTGATCGAAAGCTTCTCCATGACGATTATAGTTGCGATGATCATTGGCGGCAAACTGACTGTCGGGCCGGAATTTGCCGGTGAGCAGGCCGCTCGCCAGTGGCACACGCGCGATGATGCCTACCTTGCGCTCGCGCGCCGCCGCGAAGAACTGCTCGGCGGGCTTGAGGCGGAACATATTGAAAATAATCTGCACACTTTGCACATTCGGGTATGTAATGGCCTTCAGCGCCTCGGAAACCTTCTCGACACTCACACCATAGTAGCGAATCTTGCCTTGCTGCACCAGATCGTCAAGGATTCCGAAAACCTCCGGCATATCGTAGACGGGCGTCGGTGGGCAGTGCAGTTGCAGCAGGTCGAGCGCCTCTGTCTCCAGGTTGCGCAGACTGCGTTCGACAAAACTGGTCAGATTGGCCCGATTGTAGCCCTCCGGCGTATGTGGATTGAGTCGCCGCCCGGCTTTCGTGGCGATAATAAGCTGTTTATCGGGATGTGCCTTGCGCACCTGAGCGATAAGCTGCTCGGAATGGCCGTTCCCATAAACATCTGCCGTATCAATAAAATTGACGCCCAGTTCGATGGCTCGATGCAGGGCGTTAATGGCCTCGCTATCATCGGTGCTGCCCCAGGCATCGCCCCCGATGGCCCAGGCCCCAAATCCCATCTCTGAAACGTTCCAACCCGTGCGACCAAACGAACGGTATTGCATATCTATCTCCTTTTTCCATTCTATGAAAAATGTGTGTGTCACTTTGGAAGTGCTACCATCTATATCATACAACGTGGCGGCGTGAAAGAGGAAATAGGTTGAGGTCATGAGAGGTTTAATCTTGAGATGGCAGAGCAGGTTTTGCCCTATAGTACTATTTTGTATTGATGGGTTGAAATTTAGAAATGATGAGTATATACTGAAAAACAGAGATGATAGACGGTAAGATACTGAGAAAAGGGGATAGAACATGTCAGAATACGCCCTTATTTCGCTGATTAGTGATCAACCCGTCCCTAACATTATGGCGGTTTTGCAAGATGACCGTGATTTTAAACATCTGGAATTTATTGTATCCTCTGTAGTAAAAAAAGATGACAATGGCAACACTATTGTTGAGTATAATCCAAAATATGATAGAATTTATCAAGCGACGAAAGAATTTTTTGAGAGTAGGGGTCATATTGTAGACCGACTCCCACCAGTTGACCCTTATAACCTTCAGGAAGTTATGAATGTATGTCAGCAGGGCATCGAAAAACATAAAAAGTTAGGACACGAGGTTGTCCTCAATATAACAGGTGGTACGAAGTTGATGTCGCTCCCTGCATATCTTTGTGGATTACGCAACCATGTTGAGTCTATTTATATCGAAAGCGGTAAGCGCTCTTTAATCACCTTGCCTCCACCTGATGAGTTTAATTTGATGGCAGGAAGTAATGTCCTTAAAACTGAGGAAAAATCTTTTGATGAAGAACGTTTTTGTAAGATAGATGTTCCCACATATATAGCTTTATATGGAGAAAAAGTAAAAGAATCCCAAAAACTTGATGAGGTGGATGACAAGTTAGTATCACAGTCATTAGTTATTGCTCAATACTACTCCTTGCTGAGAAACTATATAAGAAACTTACAAGCCGAAATGAAACCGAAAAGAAGAAAGATTCAATGGCCTTATTCGAAGCGGTTGGAAGCGATAACTCCTGATGAAGAAAAAGCCTTGGAAGTTTTTGCTGAACAGAATATTCTTATGTGGAATACAAATCAACGAGAGCTGTCATTAGATCGATTGCAAGCGGAGTTTCTGGTTTTTGATGGTAAGTGGATAGAATTTTTTGCATTATATCAACTGACTAAAAGTAATCTTTTTCATGATGTTCGTGGAAATATCACAATAGAAAGTTCTCCGGGCCAATGGGATGTGATACTTACGGTGAATGCGACACTTGTAATAGTTGAATGCAAATCAGAAGCTAACCCCAGCCAACATTTTGGAAAAATAAATTCTATGCAAAGAAAGCTAGGGGGGACATATGCAAAATCGTTTTTTGTCCGTTCTGGTATGATAAATGAAAATTTGAATAAGCTTGCCAAGCTTTATGGTATTAGTCGCGTGATTAGTATGGAAGAACTTCCTGATTTAGTAAAAATTGTTGCAAATGAATTGGGTCTAAAACATGAAGATACTGATAAATAATTTTACATCATCAGCGTTCCCACAATCGTTATCAGCAATATTGCCATTACCACGTAGTCGGCTAGAGCGAAGCGGGTTTCGTAGAGGCGGGGCTGGTTGCCTTCGACCTGATAGACGCGCGCT